>Ga0233363_1000932_pt1 | contig 12058 bp, 17 predicted proteins | sample ElkDunMinimDraft_18_FD_191534 | JGI IMG/M metagenome (GOLD analysis project Ga0233363, IMG submission 191534) | Fecal eukaryotic communites from dung pellets of Tule Elk in California, USA - Elk Dung C16 | ecosystem: Host-associated > Mammals > Digestive system > Large intestine > Fecal | place... | reverse complement strand
CGACAGCGCCACCGGACTTGACCCGCATGACCTCTTCGAGGCGGGCGAGCTCTGCGTCCGAAGCCGTGGTCAGCTGGGCGATCATCGGAGCGCCCTCAGGGCCGAGCTTGGCGAGCTCTACCAGGACACCTTCTGTGACGCCTCGCTGAGCGAGGGTCGCCAGGTTGGTGGCCCAGTTGTCCATCGCCACGCGCTGCTCTTCGAGCTTGCTGATCCAGGCGTCAACGCTAGGAAGGGCTTCGCCCTCCAGCGCTCCGGCCAGGTCGATGAACTCCTTGGAGACGTCGTTGATGGATGCGACCGCCCGGGGCGACAGTCCACCAACACGAGAGAGTGCGTCCTGGTACTGCTGTAGTGCAGCGTCCTGGATCATCGAAGACCACTGCGCCTCCTGGGCGGCAGCCTTCTGAGCCTCAGCGTTGACCTCCAGGGCCTTGCTGTACTCGGGGAGGTACTTCGTAGACAGCGCGCCGACCGAGGTTCCGTTGTCCGTGGCGACCTGGGACAGGTAGTCCTGAGCCGATGCCAGGGCGTCCACGTTGCCCGACGACACGATGGACGCAAGGGCGGTGTCAAAGTCCTCGATCGACTGCTTCGCCTGGTTGAAGGCGTTGGACTGGAACGGTCCGGTCTTGCCTGCCGACGTAGCTTCCCAGAAGCCCTTGCTCGCGGTAACGAGACGCTCGAACGAGTCGGAGAGTCCGTCGATGTCTGCCGACTTGTCGGGCGTGGCGAACTCGAACCAGTTCGACTTGCCCGCGAAGAGAGCCTCGAACTTCTCCATGTCACCGCGAGAGCCGGTGCGCGCCAGGCGCTCCAGTGCTCCGGTCACATCGTCGATGTCTGCCGTGTTGGTGGCGAGATCCTGTGCCCAGGACTTCAGGGCGACGGCTCCAGCCACGGCCCCAGCGACCAGGCCGAGCTTGGTAGCCATCGTGCCCAGGGCGACACTCATGCCCCGTGCCTTGCCGCTAGCACCGAAGAACGAGAGCAGGCTAGCGATGCCCGTCTCGATGGCCTTGGCAGAGATGGCGACCTTGAACGCGACGAGAGCCGCCGCGACGGCTGCCACGCCTGCCTCGGTGGACACGAGCGGTCCGACCAGGTTGCCGAAGGTGAGAACGAGCGTCTCCACCACCGGGATGACGCCCTTCAGGGCGTCACCGAGTGCACCCGTGAGGGACTCCACCATGGGGACGATGAGCGGTGTCAGCTCGGTGACCATCTTGCTCAGGGAGGACAGAACCTCCGAGAGCAGCGGACCGAAGTTCCGTGCCAGCTCTCCGGCCAGAGTGCCGATGGCGCCGATGGCGTTGCCCAGCGGCTCCCACATCGGAGCGAGGGAGGAGATCCCGTCGCGCAGCCCGTCGAGGAAGTCGAGGAAGCCGGTCGCGAAGCCGGTCGTGTTCAGACCTCGGAAGATGCCGTCCAGGAGCGAACCCACCGCGTCGCCGGCCGAACGGAAACCGTCCGCCAGAGTGCTGCTGAAGTCGCGGAAGAACGCCTTGACGGCAGGACCGGACTCCGTGGCGATACGGTTCATCGCCTGGTGCGCGCCTTCGAGGACGTCGACCAGGCGGCTCTGGAAGGCAGGAGAGTCCACGGTCTCGTGGATGCGCTCCAGCACGTCGGCCAGTGAGGCGAGACCGGAGCCACCGGCCTTCTCTGCTGCCCGTGCGATCCCGGCGAGGATGCCGCCCGTGTTGAACAGGACGGACCCGAGATCCTTCGCGTTGGTCAGCGCGGTCTCGATGATCTGGTTCAGGCGACCCGTGCTCTCAGCCTTGGTGAGCCAGAGCGAGAACTTCTTGGTGAGGTCGGAGTACCACCCGGCGAGGCGAGGCAGGTACTTCGAGCCGGTCGTCCCGAGGACCTCGACGATGTTGGCGAGACGAGAGTTCGCACCAGAGGCGATCTCGATAGACGCCGCGAGGTTCGCGAACATGCCATCCAGCGAGCCGGGGAGCTTGGCGCTGAGGGATTCCGCGAGGGAGGAGAACCACCGTCCGAGAGAGACAGACGTGGTACGGAGCCCAGCTTCGAGCTGGGGCAGAAGGGTCCGGGTCAGTTCCCGGATCGGCTGTGCTGCGATGCTCCAGAAGTCACCGGACATGACGTCCTGGATGCGGTCAAGCTCGTGACCAACCTCGGGGAGTACCGCGTTGAAGTCCTTCAGGACGGCGACTGTCGCGCCGAGACCGAAGGCGATGCCGCCGAAGATGCCAGGCAGCGCGAGACCCGCTCCACCTATCTGAGCAAGACCCTGCGACAGGACGAAGGTGTTCGACGCCGCTGCCAGGAGTCCGGCAGACAGCCCCATGACAGCCTCAGCAAGCGTCCCGATAAGGGGGATGTTCTTGTCGAGGTTGCGGAAGAGGCGCGACAGGTTGTCGAGCGTGGACCCGATGAGCCGCAGGCCCGAGAGTGCGGCAAGGGCAGTCTCAGCCTTGGCGATGGACGCCTTGGAGACCTGGACGTGGAGGTTGACGAAGCGGTCACGGGAGACGCGCGCGAGCTCGGCGCGGGCAACCACGGAATCCACCGTCGTCTGAAGGCTGATGTCCTTGCCGTCGTAGTCGTCCACGACGTCTTCGAGGTCGCGACGGATCTTGCGCAGGGACTCCTGGTCCAGCGCTGCCGACAGGTCGAGGACGGCATCCTTGAGTGCCTTGTCGATCTCGGCAGAGGCGACGCGAGCGCGCTCCTGCATGCCGTTGAGGTCGAGCTCGGCGTCGAAGTAGATCTTGCGCTTCGACCGCTCCGCCTTGGAGTTCATGCGCTTCACAACGGCGTCAGCATGGCGGTTGAGCATCTTGGAGTTGAGGAGAGCATCGATCTCGACGGCTGGCGCTGCCTTCTCGATCCGCTCCAGATCGTCCCTGAGCTGGCGGCGGAACCTGCTGGTGTCAGGAGTCACGCGGACCGCGACCTTGCCGATGATGACGGGATCAGACATGGCTCACCCCCGGTATCTCGCGGGGTATGAAGGTACGTATATAGGTCATGAGACCTTCTCTCTGGGTAGCATTGGACCTGTCGGCCCGCCCGGTGAGAACGCCTGACTTGACGAACTCTTTACCGGAGCCCGCGCATTATACCCTGACGAGCCAACACTGTCGAGCGGTCATTGTGTGAGATGGATCACCGTCTACGCCGTTGTAGAACGTTGGAATCCCGTGGTATAGGTCCCCTAGGTGGGTCCCGGTCTGGGCTTCCTGTGATGCGGAAGCGCTCAGGGGTGTAGGAGGGCGCGCCTAGTATCAGTTCGTAAGTGACCGACGCTTCTCCTCTGCCATGGGGAGGCCTCGGAGACGGGACTAGTTCCGCGAGGAGCTAGGGGCGATGGCAAGCCAGGAAGGCCGGGACGGAAGCACCCCGGTAACCTCCACTCCTCTGCACGGGGCCACCTAGGGTGGCAAACGCTACGGGCGCGCGAGCCCGGATGGCTTCCGAGAACGCACTACTTCTCGGGAGCCATTGTCATGTCCGCACCCCCTGCTGTCTTGGAACCGTTCGTCCCGCCGAGCGTCATTGCTGACCTACTCGGCGTTAGCCAGTCATGGCTCTACCAGTCCGCTGACGGACTAGGGCTTCCCGTGCACCGCGTAGGGCGATCACGCCGCTACCGCGTCACCGAGGTCGAGGCCTGGGTTTCTGCGGGCGGTGGCCGATGAGCCGCCCCAAGTCGGAGCAGCCGGAGACGCTGCGCGAGGCGCAGACCTGGACGAAGTTCAACCACGAGCACATCCGCTCGGGCCTCTGTCACCCATGCGCGAGCCAGGCTGCCACGGGCCGCCAGATCGGCTTCTCGAAGGTGCGCCCGCCCTGCTCTCAAGAATGCCGATCTGGTAGCGCGCGGGTGCCTGCCCTTAGTCGGTGGTCCCGGTGATGCCGAGCACGCTACTGAAGGGCCGCGCAGATGCCCTGAGGAGGGTCAGTTGATCGACCCGCACGCCGGGCCTGTCGGTTTCATTCTCGGCGGCACTGACGAACGCCTCGATGAGCTGGAGCGTGAGGGTGTTCTAGGCAACAACGTCCCGAAGGCCGAGCCGACGCCAGAGGCCGAGCCGCACCTTCTGCGGTTCCGAATGCGCAACCGTGCCGAGCGCCTTTCTCGGGAGGGTGACCACAGGGAAGCGGTGCGCAGGTGGGTACTCAGCCGCGTGCCGGTGATCCGGGCACACCCGAAGGAGGTCGCGGAGTCCCTCCGCATTCCAGAGGACGAGGTCCACGCGCTCTTCGCTGAGTGGGCAGAGACCGGCTGGACCGCACCAACAAACGTCACATTCGCGATTGACCCTCTTGGCGAAGCCACACGCGACGCCTGGGGATCTTGAAGAACAGGAACCACGCCATGACTGCATCACCCAGCGCCAACCGTGCGCCGTCGCCCACCTCGAAGAGTGCTGATCCCGTCCGAGCGGCGATCCTCGCGGAGAGCGTCGAGAGTCCCAACGTCGAGAGCGCGCGGGACCTTGCCTTCGCCCCGGTCGGGTCGTCGGCAACCGTCCTGTCGGGCGGGAAGGTCGTGGCCGTCGCCAAGACAGCTCCCAACCTGTGGGCGAACGGATCGGGGATGTTCTCGGACGCCGAGGTCTACGCGCTCGGTGTGCGGCGACTGTCCCTCGGTCCGGTCCTTCGCCGGAGCTCCACGCGGGAGAGTGCATGACCGGGCAGGAGCGAGAGCCCTGGCGCATAGACGAGGGGCCAGGGCTGGTGCTGGTAGCTCTGCACGACGGTGAGCTGCCCGACTGGACGGCGAGAAAGTCGTTCATCGGCGCGCCTGACCAGCATGGCCAGCGCCCTTGGCTGGCCGAGAACTGGCATCTCGACGGGAACGCTCTAGAAGACCTCGCGAGGCTCGTGACGGCCGGTTACCGCGTTCGGGTCCGAGCTCGTGCGGTGAGCGACGCGACCGCAGTTGTCCAGGTCGTCATCCGTGAGGGGGCCGCGTGAGCGCACCACGGCGCAGGTCATCGATCACGATTCGCGACTCATGGATCGCAGTCAGCCAGGCGTACGACGACCGTGCAGCACGCAACTTTGCCCTCTCGACGGACGTACGGCTCTTGTCTGCCGCTCGTGCCCGGATCGAGTTCAACGGGCACAGCCACTTCGGGCGCGGCGAACTGCGGCACATCTTGTCGAAGGTCAACGAGAGAACGGGCGAGGTGAGTGACCTGTCGAACTCGGCGCTCTCCCGGGCCATCGACCGGATGGTCGAAGCTCGGATGCTGCTGCCGGGCTCGTGGTCCGAGTGTCTGATCCACGACCCCTTCACCGTTCAGACCGGCGTCAAGGGCTACGAGACGGAGTGCCCGGCGAAGCCTCATGGGCTCTCGAAGAACTTCCAGAGCGCAGGCATCCCGAGCGTTTGACGCTCGGGATAGCCGAGTTGCCCGAGCGTTTGACGCTGGGGTTTCGGTGATATCCCGAGCGTTAGACGCAAAGGGTCAACGCCCTGACCTGGGGAAACGTCTCGTGCTCTCTCTTCTCTCTTACATCGGAGGAGGAACTTGGGGCAGCGGAGGATCAGGGGGACTTCCATCCAGACCCCTCCGGTCGGGCGGACTTCGTCCGCACTCCCTACGGGGTTGGCAGCGGAGAGGTGAAGGAAGAGAACTTCAACCCTTCAAGCCCTGAGGTTCTACAACTTCAACCTACTCAACTTCAAGCGTAGAGCTTAGGGGGGCTAACGCCCCCAAGCCTCGAAGCACAAGGGAAGGGCTAAGACCTTGGACCTAGACCTAGCACGGTCCGTCATCCTGTCCGCCGCCGCCGTTGACTTCAACCCTGACGAAGGCTTCGACCAGGAGGCGTTCTACTCCGCCGTTTCCCTTGTCCTCTCCGCCGAGCTTGGGGAAGACAAGCCGCTCTTCGTCACGAGCGACTGGGTAGCCCGGACGGTCCGCCATGTTCGGGACGGTGAGCCGCTAGTCGAGGTCGACCAGGAGTGGGAAGACCTCTTGGCTGACCTCTACTCCGCCGACGAGACAGAGAAGCCCGCTACCTACATCAACCATCAATGGCACTGCTCTGCACGGTGCCGCCGACATCATCAGGAGCGACATGCACGAACGAAGGGTTCGACGCGGCAGCTTCGGCATGTGGGAGCAATCCCCGCCGAGTCCGAGGTACTACACACCCGCCGCCGACCTGGCCGCGGAGACCAAGGCTTCTCTGGACCGGATCGACGAGACCGAGGAGGAGGCGCTTCGAGTCCTTCGAGAGCGTCTCGATCGAGGCGAGATCTCCGGGGCCGAGGAGCGACAGCAGGCAGAGCAAATCCGGGAGCTGGTCTCCAACTCGCGTCTCGCTGTTGAGCTTCGGTTGGCCGTCCAACTGGACGAACTCAAGAGGATTGACGAGGACTGCCAGGCGGGTCGCTATGAGCTCTGAGACCCGCCCCGAGGTGGTCGACCCGGACGGCCTCCAGCACCGCCACGGATGCCTCCCCGAGGTCACCACCGAACCGCACCGCGGCTGGCTACTCATCCGCTGTAGCACCTGCGGTGCCATCACCTGCCGCCGACGCGGCGCCTGACACCAACCACATCAACTTCCCGCCGTCCCGATGACGTGCGGGTGGCTCTGCCCTGCTCACGGGTAGGCCGGAAGGAATCAAGACCATGGCCAAGAAGGCCGATACGAAGTTCTCCCCCACGGACACCGACGACATCCGGGAGGCCAACTACTTCCCCGCCGAGACGGACTACTGGGACGCCGCGCGGTCGCTCCTCCAGGACGCTGAGGACGCTCTGTTCAACGCTGAGGTCGCCCACGAGGAGACCCGACGCAAGTTCCTGAACGGCGACCCGCAGGTGCCCGCAGAGGACGTGCGAGTTGCTGAGCTGAACGTCGAGCGCGCACGCCGTCAGCAGGAGATCGCGGCGGAGCCGCTGGCCTGGCTGGACCAGCGCCGCGCGAAGGACGCTCACTCCCGCCACCGCAACGGGATGCCGTCCGCCATCGCGGACCGGCAGGTCCGCCTCGGACACGTGCGCCAGTGGATCAAGGACGCGACGGGTGCTGAGGCTGGCAACCGACTCGCCGTCGAGAAGGACGCGACGCGACGACGAGTCGAGGAGTCACGACGCCGCTACCTCGATGGCGTGGCGGACCTTGAGCACCGGGTCACCGTCGGCAAGGTGGCGCAGGCGGAAGGTCAGGCAGCGGCAGACGTTCTCGCCCGTCGTCGAGACGAGCAGATCGCCGCCGAAGAGGCCTCCCTGAAGGCGGTCCTGGAGCGCCACGATGAGCGGCTCGCCAGGCTGCGGGACGAGGAGCGGGAGCTCGTGGCGTGGCTCGCCCAGTACCGCCCGACGAGCCCCGTTCGGCTGGTGCGCAAGTGAGCGGCGAGGAGACGACTGTGACCGACGAGAGCACCGAGCTCACCGAGCGCGAGCGCGTGGCGCTGGGACTGCCTCCGGCCCCCAAGGTCGAGCGGGACGAGGACGGCGCTCTCTCCGCCGCCGAACTGGCCCGCCGCATCTTGGAGCGATCCTGACCGGCGAGCCGTCGCCCGGCGTCAGGGAGCCGCTCGCTGAGAGGTTCCTTGCGGTGCGCGAAGCACTGGATCAGGCCGACCAGGAGCCAGAGCCTGAGGTGATCGATACGCCCGAACCCACCCCTGAGGCCGTGGTCGAGCGGAGCGAAGACTTCGACGCCGAGGCTCTGGCCGACCTGGCGGCAGATGCCGTGCGACGGATGGTCCGGCCCGAGGACCGTCCCGGCGATCTGCTCTTGCAGGCGCTCAGCGGTGGCGCGGTCGGTGAAGAGGCGATGTACCAGCTCCGCCAGAAGTACAGGCGAGCCGGGTGGCATTACTCCATCGACCCGCGCACGGGCACACGTACGCCCCGGCGCTGACGGACTGGGCGAGTCCTGGGGTTCCGCCAGGCCCCAGGGCTCAGCCCGCTACTGAAGGAGGATTCATGGCGCAACACAGCGCCTTCGAGGTACAGCCCGGCGAGAGCTGGGGACGCTGGACCGTGACCCAAGTTCTGGAGGATCGCGACAGCGGGGGCAACGTCGTGTGCGAGGTCCGCTGCGAGTGCGGGAAGTCATCCACGGTGAAGGCTCACCGGCTCGTCAACGGCGTCTCTACGCAGTGTCGATCCTGCGCGCAGCGGGACCGACGGGAGACCGAGGGCAACGTCATCGACTTCCCTACGAAGAACACCGCGAAGCGTGGCCTCTCCAAGTGGGACGTCGAAGCCCGACACTCCCGAGAGGTACGCGAAACGTCGTGGCTTCTCGGATGCTCCGTGACCGCCTTCGTCCACGCCAGGGACGAGGCCGAACGCGAGCGGGTCCAGGTCCGCATCGACGGTCTGCGCGAGAAGCTGCGCGGCCTCGGTGAGGACGACCAGGCCGCAGTAACCCGCACTCTGGAGAAGATCGAGGCAGAGGCCGAGCGCCGCAGAATGCGCGCAACAATGCGGCGATGAATCACACCGACGACCCCATTTCCGGCTCAGGCTGGCGGTGGGGTCTCGGCGTACACATCGGGCTGACGCCACCCACCGTCCGCTAGATCGCGCGGACGGACCCCTCTAGAGACATCAGGCTGAACACCCTGGAGGTGCGTCCAACCGGAATTGCTTAGACCTGGCGGTCCGCTGCTCGTAAGGCAGGGGGTCATAGCCCACCCCCACCTCTTCCGCTTCCATGGCCCCATCGATGGCCACACCACCGACCGGAGCTGAGGTCACGCGGAGGTGTCTGCTCTCCGTCGCCGCTCCTGTCGACCGCATGTCTCCGTCGCCCCTACGACGCACCACCTGTACAGGCGATCCTGCACGCTCTGCGGGGTCGTGCGTATCGGCCTGAGGGTGTCCGGGTCTCTCCGGTAGGGGAAGCGCTGGGGACGTGACTGGACGGCCGTCCTGCAAACTTCACCCCCTAGCGGATCTGGTACCGCAGTACCGTGGCGTTCACGCTCGCACCTAGCGAGGCACTACTACGCAGGGGTGAGTCTCATGCGCGTTCGATTGGTCGCCCTCGTGGGCGCCGCTGCCCTGGTTCTAGCAGGTTGCGCGGGCGGCGGGACGCCCGAGGTCACTCCAAGCCAGGAGACGACAGCAGCAGAGGTGGAGGTTACCGACGAGCCGAGCGAGGAGCCGGCCGAGACGGAAGAACCTCCTGCTCCCTCTGTTGGCACCCGCGAGGCGCCGCTCAAGATCGGGGAGGCAAGGAAGCTCGCGGACGTGTCCGCATGGACCGTCATGCTCAACAGCAGTAACCCAGATGGCGCAACGGCTATCGCCGCCGTGGACGAGTACGCGCCCCGGCCCGCTGAGGGCGAGGCATTCTTGATCGGGAGCTTCTCAGTGACCGTGGAGGCCGCTGCCATCGCTCAGCAGGGATACGACCTTGCCAACGAGGGTGCCGACCCCTGGCAGAGCTTGTTCTTCGAGTACGTGGCCGCTGACGGAACGAGTTACGACGGCGCGTCAGGCTCCATGTGCTACACGCCCACGATGCTCTACAACGCTGGGACCCTCTACCAGGACGGGGCCACAGCAACTGGCGACATCTGCGTTGCCCTGCCAGCCGACAAGATCCCTGGCGGGCTCTGGCGCGTAGCGAACTCGCAAAACGACAACCTGTGGATCACGGCGGAGTAGTCGTGGACATCACGTTCCTTCTGATCGCGATCCCGGCGTTGCTCGTCATCGGCGGCGTGACGGCAGCCATCGTCCTCTCGGTCCGCGCGAGCAAGAGGGACCGCCACTCCGGGAACTGATCCCGCGACGACGGCCCCTCTTGCACTACTTTGAGGACCGGACGAACCGTCCTGCTGCTTTGGACTCAGCAGGACGGTTCGTTAGCCCTGAGGCTGGAACGGCAACGGACGCCGATTATCGCCGAGCAAGGGAAGCTCAGCTCTGGACCCCAATCTCAGGCAGGTTGTCCAGGTTGTTTACGCTCGACTCATCCGCGTAGGTGCGCAAGTAATCTCCACCCGCTCCAGACACCACGCCTACGTCAGCTCGCCACCCAGCCGCATCGACGTAGTACGAGATCAGGTCCCCTCGAATGTGGGCACAAGTCGTGGCGACTGCCTGCGGCGACCATGCTTCGCCCGGGTTTGAGATGAAAGTGATTTTCCCGTCCCTATCCTTGTACGTGTGGGTGATCCGTCGTTCGTACATTCGAGCTCCTCGTTTCACGTGATCCCCATTCTTGGGGCTCTCATTTAACGATCGCAGATGTGAAGCCCGAATCTGAGCGCGCTTTGCGTTGTTCGCTTTGGGCTTAACGAGGCCCACGGTGCCAGTTAGAGCTCCGCGGAGAGGTTCTTCCTCACTCGGGAGTGCATCGCCTCGCGCCTGGTTTCGCCTGCCCCCGGTCGGGGAGAACCCACTATCCGAAGTGGAGCCCCAGAAGAGGATCTAACCTCGCGCCCCGTCCGGCGATTACGCAGCGGTTCGGGCATGAGGACGAAGCGCACCTCTGAGCGCCGCAGCTCGGCGTTCTGTTCGTGGACCGACTCCAGCAACTCCCATCGCTCGCGCCACGTCATGCCCGTGGGCTTCTCTACCCAGCCAGCAGGGCGCGAGGGAAGAGCCTCCAGAGCCGCTCTACGGCCCTCCAGGGCGGCGTAAGCGGCCCGGTACTCCCCTGCTCCCCGGTCACCCTTGTACAGCCCTGCGGCGCGGTCTGCGCGTAGGTCCGCGAGCGCCGCCGTCAGACCGGCAATCTCTTCGTCGTGGTTCTCGCCCGCATCCCACTCGCGCTGGACGAACGGGACGTCTCCGTAGTCCGCAAGCATCGACTCGACGACGTGCCGCTCAGCCTCCTCGGCATCGATGGCGGGGTTGTCGCATCCCTCCCCCGCGATGGTCTTGCTCGCGCAGCGGTACATCCTGCGGTTGCGGCCGTACGCCGTGTACGTCGGCATCCACTTGTCGTCCTCTCCCCAGCCGTGCGAGCAGGTCGCGCAGAAGAGCACTTGCAGTAGCAAGCTGCCGTTCGACCTCGTGCCCCTCTGCGCGCCCCCGGTCTTACGTGAGCGCAGCGCCTCACGGACCTCCTCCAGCCGAGCGCGGGTCACGATGGGCTCAGCGCGCTGCACGTAGGCCCCGTCAGCACCCCGTACGGGTCGGTCTGAGCGCTCCCCCGTCTCCTTGTCGTAGACGTCCTCCACCATGAGGCCCAAGAGGCGCTGAGAGGTCACGACGCGGGACAGGTTGCCCACCCTCCAGAGGGCTCCGGGCTTGCCGGTAGGCGTCGGCACCTCTCGCCGGTTCAGGTCAGCGCACACGGAGTTGACCGACTCCCCCGCAAGGATGCGCTCGTGCGTCTCTTCGATGATCGCCACGGCGTCAGGGTTGGGCTCTAGGTACTTGTGCCCATCGTCCGCCGTGTACGGCCGATAGCCGTAGGGCGGTACTCCACCGCGCCACCGTCCCGAGGCGGCAAGGGTCTTGTAGCTGGCCTTCGCGCGCTCGACCATGCGGTCACGCTCACCCTGTGCCAGCCCGCCCAGGACGCCCAGGAGGACGGCTCCTGCTGGTCCGGTGTACTCGGTGCCCGCGGTGTCGTAGACCTTGCGCCCGGTCGCCTTGGCCCAGTCGATGACCGCCATGAGGTCGGCAGCGCGGCGACTGAGGCGGTCGAGATGAGTCACGCACAGCGCGTCCCACTCGTGCGCCCTTGAACGGCTCTCAGAGGCCCTGAGAGCGTCTGTCGTCGCGTCCCGGTGCCCGAGGGCGGTTGGGAGCCACGGGGACAGCTCAGGGCGCTTCCACGGGGCAACGTCGCCGGACACGTCTTCGTCCACCGTGAGGCCGACGAGCTCGTGCCCGTTCGCTCGACACCACGCCTCGATCCCGTCACGCTGGCGAGGCAGGGAGGTAGCCGCATCGTCTGTACGGCTGAGGCGTGTAACTCCGAGAACCCGCATCCTGTCAAGGTTGCACACGGGAGTAAGAGTTGACAACTGGCCTCGTCCAGGAACAGCACGCCGCGGTGGGCGCGCGACGCCGCTCCCGGCCGTGGCATCCCGGAGCCACCGCCGACGATCGCGGCCGGCGTGGCGGTGTGGTGCGGG
>Ga0233363_1000931_pt1 | contig 12069 bp, 16 predicted proteins | sample ElkDunMinimDraft_18_FD_191534 | JGI IMG/M metagenome (GOLD analysis project Ga0233363, IMG submission 191534) | Fecal eukaryotic communites from dung pellets of Tule Elk in California, USA - Elk Dung C16 | ecosystem: Host-associated > Mammals > Digestive system > Large intestine > Fecal | place... | reverse complement strand
GGCGGCCCCCGCTCTGGGCGGTGGTGCCGCGGACGCCCGTCCGGTCCGCCTGCGGGACCCCCTCGACGCCGTGGCCGTCGTGGTCACCACCCTCACCGTCGCCGGGCTGCTCGCGCTGCCGCTGGTGCACCTCGTCGTGCGCTCGCTGCGCACCCCCCGCGGCTGGGGCCTGGACAACTACGCCGCGCTGACCGTGCCGCAGGACACGCTGGCCGTCAGCGCCCTGCAGGCCGCGGGGACGTCGGTGCGCACCGCCGTCGACGCCACCGTGCTCGCCCTGGTGGTCGGGGGGCTCGTGGCCCTGGTCGTGTCCCGCCGCCCGCGCCGCACCGCGGCACGCCGGGCCGTGGCCGGGCTGGACGCGCTGTTCATGCTGCCGCTCGGGGTGTCGGCCGTGACCGTCGGCTTCGGGTTCCTCGTGTCGATGGACTCACCGCTGGGGCTGCCCGTGGACCTGCGGACCAGCCCCGTGCTGGTCGCGGTCGCGCAGGCTGTCGTCGCGGTGCCGCTGGTGGTGCGCACCGTGCTGCCCGTGCTGCGGGCCGTCGACCCGCGGCAGCGCGAGGTCGCCGCGACGCTGGGCGCCGCACCCGGGCGGGTGCTGCGGACGGTGGACCTGGCCGTCGCGCTGCGGGCCGTCGGGCTGGCGCTCGGGTTCGCGTTCGCGGCGTCGCTGGGGGAGTTCGGCGCCACGTCGTTCCTGGCGCGCCCGCAGGACCCGACGCTGCCCGTCGTGATCTTCCGGCTGCTGGGGCGCCCCGGCGCCGAGAACTACGGCGCCGCACTGGCGGCGTCGGTGCTGCTCGCCGCCCTGACGGCGGGCATCGTGGCGGTGTGCGAGCGGCTGCGCCGCCCCGGGGCCGGAGGTGCGTGGTGAGCGACGGGCTGCAGGTCGCGGAGGTCGTCGTGCGGTACCCCGGGGCGGCGGCCCCGGCCGTCGCCGGGGTCGACCTGAGCGTGCCCACGGGGGAGGTCGTCGCGCTGCTCGGCCCCTCGGGCTGCGGCAAGTCCTCGCTGCTGCGCGCGGTGGCGGGTCTCGAGCCGCTGTGCGGTGGGGACGTGGCCTGGGACGGCGTCTCCGTGGTGGACGTGCCCGTGCACCGGCGCGGGTTCGGCCTGCTCTTCCAGGACGGCCAGCTCTTCGCGCACCGCGACGTCGCCGGCAACGTCGCCTACGGGCTGCCGACCGCGGCCCGGCGGGACCGCGCCGCCCGTGAGGCCCGCGTGGCGGAGCTGCTCGACCTCGTCGGGCTGCCCGGCACGCAGCGTCGCGCCGTGGGCACGCTGTCCGGCGGGGAGCGGCAGCGGGTCGCGCTCGCGCGCGCACTGGCCCCGCGGCCGCGGCTGCTGCTGCTCGACGAGCCGCTGTCCGCGCTGGACCGTGCGCTGCGCGAACGCCTCGCGCTGGACCTGCGCGCGGTGCTCACCGCCACCGCCACCACGGCGCTGTTCGTCACGCACGACCAGGACGAGGCGTTCGCGGTCGCGGACCGGGTGGCCGTCATGGCCGCGGGCCGGCTGCTGCAGGTCGCCGAGCCCGCCGAGCTGTGGGGGCGGCCCGCGTCCCGGGAGGTCGCGCGGTTCCTCGGCTACGAGGCCTTCGTCCTCGTCCCCGACCCCGGTGCGGCGGCGCCGCCCGCCGTGCGGGCCCTGGTCGCCGCCGTCGCCGCGGCCGCGACGGCGCGGGTGCCCGCCGGGGGTGTGCTGGCGCTCGCGGCCGGGGCGTTCGTCGTCGTGCCCGACGCCGGGCCCGGCACCGCGGCCGCCGGCGTCACCGGCACCGTGCACGCGCTGCGCTCGCGCCGCGGGCGCACCGAGGTCGTGGTCGACGTCGACGGTGTCGGGCGCGTCAGCGCGCTCGCCCCGGCCGGCTGGACCTGCGCCCCGGGGACGCGGGTCGCGCTGCACGCCGACGCCGCTGCGGTGGCCGGGCTCCCGGGCTAACGTCGGAGCCACCGGGCACCGCAGCCCGGCGCACCGAGAGCAGCGAGGTGGCCCATGGATCTCCAGCCGCGTGAGGTCGTGTCGGTCGACGTCCACGCCCCCGCCGACACCGTCTGGGAGCACCTGCGCGACCCGCGCCTGGTCCGGCGGTGGTTCGGCTGGGACCACGACGGCCTGGACGCGGAGATCGCCCAGATCTTCCGCGACGAGGCGCGCGAGCACCACCACGGCGGCTCGACGCGCTCCCTGCTGTGGCCCCACCACGACCGGATGACGGTCACCGCGCTGGACGACGCGCGCTCCCGGGTGAGCGTCACGCGGCGCAGCCACGACGGCCTGTCGATGTTCGACGGCGTGTTCGACGAGATGGACGAGGGCTGGACCCAGTTCGTCCACCAGCTGGCGTTCGCGCTCGACGTGCACCCCGGCGAGGACCGCGTCACCCTGCTGGCGCACGGCCTGGACGCCGGCGACCGGCACGACCCACTGCTGTTCCGCGCCGGGCTGCACGGGGTGCGCGGCCTGCCGGTGCGGGCGCACGTGGAGGCCGTCCGGCCCGACGGGTCGCGCGTGGGCGGCACGCTCGTCTACAAGACCGAGCACCAGGTGGGCATCCACCTGCACGGCATCGCCGAGTCGCTGCTCGTGCTGCTCGTCCGGCCGCCCGTCGAGCGCCCGCCGCACGGCACCGTCGACGTCACGATGTCCACCTACGGCCTCGACGACGAGGTCATGGCCGAGGCGCGGCGGCGCTGGGACGGCTGGTGGTCGGTCGCACCGCAGCCGGCCGCGGGCACCTGAGCGTCACAGCGTCGTCTGCCAGACCCCGGAGCCGCCGGCCGGGCGGAAGCCCAGCGCCACGTTGATGGCGAGCATCCAGCGGTTCTCCTCGGCGTTCCACGTGCTGATGCGCCTGACCGACGGCCGGCGGCGGGCCAGCTCCTGGAGCTGCACGGCCTTGACGAGCATGCCCAGGCGGTGCCCGCGGTGGCCGCGCTGCACCAGGGTGTCCTCCTGCCAGACGAACTCCTCGGTGTGCGGCGGCGCCAGCAGCTGGGAGTAGGCGACGAGGCGCCCGGTCGGTACGTGCTCGACGGCCGTGGTCAGCAGCTGCTCGCCCCGCTCCAGGGTCTCGGCGTCCTCGCTGCGCACCCGTGCCGCGTCCCAGGCCTCCTCGCCGACGTCCAGGCCGGCGGTGGGCTCGTCGGTGCTCATGCTGGTGCGCAGCGCGGCGAGCTGCTCGGCCCACACGTCGGGTGTCGCGTCCTGCCAGGTGACGGTCCGGTAGTCGGGTCCGGCGACCGCGGCGGCGGCGGCCCGGTGCGCCTCGACGACGTCCGGGTCGAGCGGCAGCTCCAGGCGCGAGTGGCGGGCCACCTGCTCGAGCCGCCAGCCGCGCGCCAGCGCGAACCGCACCGCGGGGTCGTCCCGCGACAGCAGGCCCGAGCCGGTCGGGGCACCCAGGGCACCCGCGCCGGGCGGCGGCTCCACGTCCTGCTCGGTCTCCGCCATGAGGTGCGTGCGACCCGCCGCGCGGGCGGCGTCGACCGCTGCCGCGTGCAGGGCGTCGCCCAGGCCGCGCCCCCGGTGCGCCGGGCGGACGGAGACCCCCAGCCACCCGGTGTGCGGGTTGTCCACCTGCGGCAGGTCCAGGCCGGCCGTGCCCAGCACGCGGGCCGGGTCCGGGGCGTCGGTGGTGTCGTCGACCGCGAGGACCCGCAGCCGCCGCGTGTACTCGCCGTGGCGCAGCAGCGACAGGGCGCGCGGTGCGGTGAGCGCGAAGTCGTCCGTGCCCCACGTCGCGCGGATCGTCTCGTTGCGCACCTCGACCATGCCGTGCAGGAGCCACGCGTCCGGGGCGTCGAGGGACTCGGGAACGGGCAGCTCGCGCAGGGACCAGGTCACCATGCGTCCAGCATCCGCACGCCGCCGTCTCCTGTCGACGTCTTCGCGCCGGTGGGGAGCCCGCGCGGGCGTAGCCTGCGACCGTGCCGTGGTGGGAGGTCGTGGGCTGGGCGGGGTCGGTGCTCGTCGTCCTGTCGCTGATGCAGGCCCGCGTGTGGCGGTTCCGGGTGATGAACCTGGTCGGCGCGGTGCTGGCCACCGCGTACAACGCGGTCTTCGGCATCTGGGCGTTCGCCGCGATGAACGGGGCGATCGCGCTGATCGACGTGTACTGGCTGTGGCGCCTGCGCCGCGAGCGCGACGACGAGGCCGTGTACGCGGTGGTCGAGGTGGCGCCGGACGACGCGTACCTGCGGCACGTGCTCGCGGTGCACGCCGCGGACGTCGCGCGGCACCGCACCGTGCCGCTCGTGGGCGACGGCGGTGCGGGCCCGGCCGGTGACGGACCGGGCGCCGACCTCGCGTTCCTCGTCGTGCGCGGCGACGAGACGGTGGGCGTCGTCCTGGTGCGCGACGCCGGTGACGGCACGGGCGTCGTCGTGCTCGACTGGGTGACGCCGCGGTTCCGCGACTTCGCGCCGGGGGAGTTCGTGTACCGGCACTCGGACGTCTTCGCCGCGCACGGTCTGCGGCGGCTGGTGGTGCCGACCACCCCGCCCGGCTCGGTGCGCTACCTGGAGCGCGTCGGCTTCCGGCAGATGGACGGGCGCGTCTGGGAGCGCCCGGTCGACGTGCGCTGACGCCGTCGCGCGCCGGGTCCTCAGGGCCGGTGCACGTCGGTGACGAGCAGGTCCACGGCGACCAGCGCGCCGGGCAGGTCGGGGTCGCCGAGCACGTCGCGCAGGTGGTGCAGCACCGTGCGGCGGACGTCGGCCGCCAACGGGGCGAGCGGCTGCAGGTAGGCGGCCGAGACCTCGACCAGCGCCTCCTCGAGGACGTCGTCGTGACCGGTGCGGAACACGACGCGCCGCACCCGCAGCCGGGGGTCGGGGTCCAGCAGGGCGCGCACCGACGTGCGCAGCGCGCCCGCGGTCACGGTGTACGCGCCGTGGGGGTGCCGGCCCCGCACGGGCTGGGTGGGCCGCACGGCGGCGAGGGCCGAGGCGAGCAGCCGCGGCGCGACGGCCACCCAGCCGGCGTCGGTGTGCGTGCGCAGCTGCGCCACGGCCAGGTCGAGCAGGTCGGCGCCCGGAGGCGGTGCGTCGTCGTTCAGCGCCATGCGGCGAACCTCCGGCTCAGCGTGTGGCGGGCGCGCTCGAGGGCACCGCGCACCGCCGCGTGGCTGGTGCGCAGCGCGTGCGCGGCGTCGGCGTAGGACAGGCCCTCGACCTCGACCAGCAGCCAGACCGCACGCTGCGGTCCCGGCAGGTCCAGCAGTGCGCGGTCCAGCGCGGCCCGCAGGTCGGTGGCCAGCAGCCGCTCGACCGGGTCGTCCCCGGGGGCGGCGCGGCCGGCCGCGGGGCCCTCGCCGGGGTCGTCGACCGGGGACGGGACGTGGGCGCGGCGGCGGGCGGCGCGGCGCACGCAGTTGGTCTGGATGCCGAACAGCCAGGTGCGCACGCCGGCGTCGCCGCGGTACCCCTCGGCGCCGAGCCACGCGGCGGTCAGCGCGTCCTGCACCGCGTCCTCGGCGTCCTGGGCGGAGGGCAGCAGCCGCCGCGCGTACCGGTAGAGCGACGGGCCGTGGCGCTCGACGAGCACCGCGAACGCGGCGTGGTCGCCCAGTGCGGCGCGCTCGAGCAGCACGGCGTCGGGGCTCACCGACGGCGTGGGCGCCGGGGCGTCGGCCGGCGGGACGGCGGTCGGTGCGGCGTCGACCGGTGCGACGTCGACCGGTGCGGCGTCGGCGGGGGCCGGGGAGCCGCCGCCCGGGGGTGCCGGTCCGGCCGCGGGCGCAGCCGCGACACCGAGCGTAACGTGATGTACGTCACATCCGCTCGGCCGTGACGTCCCTGCACGAGGAGGCACTCACCCAGTGTCGGCGTCACCCTGCCGGCCGGCATCCGCGGCGTCCTGCAGCGCCGGGCACCCGTACCGCAGCACGAGGAGCACCCATGAGCGAGCAGACCACCACCCCGGCCGTCAGCACCGAGAACCGCGCCTCGCGCGTCGGCAACACCGGCACGGCCGGCCAGCCCCGGCCCGGCGGCGGCAGCACGCCGCTGCAGACCGAGCTGGGCACCACGACCATCGCCGACGGCGTCGTCGCGAAGATCGCCGGCATCGCCGCAGCCGACGTCGGGGGCGTGTACGCGCTGGGCGGCGGTGCGGCCCGCGCGTTCAGCGCGATCCGCGAGCGCATCCCGGGCGGCACCACCAACCACGCCCAGGGCATCAGCGTCGAGGTCGGCGAGCGCGAGGCCGCCATCGACGTCGACCTCGTGGCCGAGTACGGCGTCTCCGTCGTGGACCTCGCCGAAGGGGTCCGCCGCAACATCATCACGTCCGTCGAGCGCATGACCGGTCTGCACGTCATCGAGGTGAACATCAGCGTCAACGACGTCCACCTGCCGCAGGACGACCCGCAGCCCGAGCCGGCGCCCGAGCCGCGCGTGGCATGAGCACCGACCAGCCGGACGACGAGGAGCCCGTCGTCGTCGCGGTCCGGGAGGAGACGGTCGTGGTCGTCGCACCGCAGGGCGCCGACGTGCTCGACCCCGAGCCCGTGGGGGTCGAGGGCGCGGACGTCGGGCCGGCGGGCGTGGCCGCGGAGGCCGTGCCGCCTCCCGTGCCCGCGCTGCCCCTGCCGCCGACCCCGGCGGGGCCCACGCCCGCGGCGTCCCCGGGCCCGACGCCCTCACCGTCCCCCCGCCCCTCACCGACCGCGCCCGTCCCGCCCCCACCGCCGCCCGACCCCGCGGCGCGTGCCGCCGCGGCGGCGCTCGCGGTGCCGGGGGTCGCGGGGCTGTACGGCGGGGCCTTCGGCGAGATCGCCACGCACCTGCCGGGACGCCGGGTGGCGGGTGTGCGCACGCGCAGCACCCCCGACGGCTCCCGGATCGACGTGCACGTCGTCGCCCGGCTCGGCGGCGACCTGCGGGAGCTCGCGTCGGTCGTGCACCAGCGGGTGCACGACACCGTCGGCGGGCAGGTCCACGTCGTGGTCGCCGACCTCGTCCCCTGAACCTGGCGGTCCGTGGCGGTCGGACCCCGCGGGCCGCCAGTCCGATCGCCGCACGTCCCGATCGCCGCACGTCCCGAACCGAGGAGCACCCATGTCCCTGTCCCTGGCCGGTCTGCTGACCGGACTGCTGCTGGCCCTCGCGGCGATCATCGGCGGCTTCAACGGCTTCCTGCTCGCCGTGGTGCTCGGCGCCGTCGGCTGGGTGGTCGGCGCCGTCGTGGAAGGGCGGCTGGACGTGTCCGCCCTCACCGGGGGCCGTCGTGGCTGACGCGGCACCCGCGGACGCCGCGGCCCGCCCGGACGTCGCCGACGACCCGGGCCGCCGCGGCGCGCTGAGCGTGAGCGACCGGGTCGTGCAGAAGGTCGCGCTGACGGCGGCCGCCCGGGTGCCGGGCGTCGCGAGCACGTCGAGCGGCCTGCTGGGGCGTGACCTGCCCGCCGCGACCGCCCGCACACGCGGCACCCGTGCCCAGGTCGACGTGGACGTCGCCCTCGCCTGGCCCGCGTCGGCCGCCACGACCGCGCGGCGGGTGCGGGAGGCCGTCGGTGACGCGGTCGCGCGGTTCGCCGGGGTGCGGACCGACCGCGTCGACGTCCGGGTGGTGGCCGTCACCGACCCGGCACGCGTGGTCACGGAGCGTGTGCGATGAGCGCACCGGCCGAGTCGCGGCGCGCCCGCCGGCGCGCACCGGAGCCCGTCGCCACGTCGTGGCCGCCCGTGACCGAGGTGCCCGCCGCCGCCGCCCCGGACCAGGTGCCGTTCGCGACGCCGCGTCCCGCGGGTGCCGTGGCGTGGGTCGGCGTCGTGCTCGCGCTGCTCGTCCTGGCGCTGGCGGTGGTGCTCGTGCACGACGGGCTCGTCGCGCTGCGCGTGCTCGACGGCAGCACGTGGGTGCTCGCCGCCGCGGACGCCGTCGGTGACGTGCGCCCGACCTGGCAGGTCGCGCTCGTCGGCGCCGTCGCGGCCCTCGTCGGGCTGCGGCTCGTGGTCATCGCGCTGCGCCGCCGCCGCCGACCGGGGCTGCCGCTCGCCGCGGGCGGCGGGCAGTACCTGCTGGGGCAGGACGTGGCGCGGCTCGCGTCCGGTGCCGCGGCCCAGGTCGACGGGGTCCTCGACGTGACGAGCACGTGGGGCCGGCGGGCCGTGACCGTCAAGGCGACGACCGACGGCGGTGCCGGGCTCGAGGGCGCCATCCGCGCCGCCGTGTCCGAGCGGCTCTCCGCGCTGGCCCGGGTGCCGCGCGTGGTGGTCCGCACGCGGCGCAGCGGCACCGACCTGGGAGGTGTGCGGTGACCCGCGGGGTGGCGGCCGTGAACCGGGTGGTCGCCCTGCTCGTCGGGCTGGTGCTGCTCGCGGCGGGCGTCGCGGCCGTGCTGTGGTGGTCCGGCCTGCTCGGTGACTGGTGGTCGCGCACGCCCACCGCGCTCGACCCCACGCAGGCCGACCAGGTGGTGGACCGGTCGTGGTTCGGCGGCGTCGCGACGGTCGGCGGCGTGCTGCTCGGGCTGCTCGCGCTGTGGTGGCTGCTGGCGCACCTGCGGACACCGCGCGTCCGGACGGTCTCGCTCGACGGGTCCGACGGCTCGGGTCGGCTCACGCTCGACGCGTCGGCGCTGGCCGGGCACGTGGCGCAGGAGGCGCGTCGCCTGCCGTGGGTCGTCGGCGCCCGCGCCCAGCTCGACCGGGAACGCGGCCACGACGTGCTGGTCAGCACGCTGCAGGTCGACCCGGAGGCCGACCTGCCGACGCTCGGGCAGGACGTCGCCGCGCTGGTGGCACGCGCACGGGACGTCGGGAGCCTGCGCGGGATGACCGCGCGCACCCACCTGGCGGTGCGGCGGCGCGCACGTGGGGGGCCGCGCGTGCGGTGACGCCGTCACGCCCGACCCCGCACGCCCGACCGCGCACGCCCGACCGCGCACGCCCGACCGCACGGTGCCCGGGACCGGGGCTCCCGCCGGCCCGGTCAGCCGCGGTGCCCCGGGTCGCGGGCCTGCGCGTCGGCGAGGTCGCGGGCCTGCGCGAGCCGCGTCTCCAGGTGGTGGCGCTCGGCGGCGTCCGGCACCAGGGTGAGCGCCCGCGTGAGCGCGTCGACCGCCTGCGGGCCCCGACCGGCGCGCAGCAGCAGCTCCCCGCGCACCGCGGGCAGCCGGTGGTGGTGCGCGAGGGCGTCGTCCAGGCCGTCGAGCACCGCGAGCCCTGCCTCCGGGCCGGCGGCCTCCGCGACGGCCACGGCCCGCGCGAGGCGCACCACCGGGGAGCCCGTGCGGGCCTCGAGCACGGCGTAGAGCCGGGCCACCACGTCCCACCGCGTCGCCGCGGCCGTGGGGGCGGTGGCGTGCTCGGCCGCCGCGAGCGCCTGCAGCCGGTGGTCCTCCGCCAGTCCGTCCAGCGGGGGCAGGGCCGCGAGCAGGTCCACCGCCTCGGCGATGTCGTCGTGGTGCCAGCGGCTGCGGTCCTGGTCGGGCAGCAGCACCAGGCGGCCGTCGTCGTCCAGCCGCGCGTCGCGGCGCGAGTGCTGCAGCAGCATGAGGGCGAGCAGGGCGTGCACCCGCGGTGACCCGCCCAGCAGCCGGTCCAGCTCGCGCGTCAGGCGCACGGCCTCGTCGGCCAGGTCCACGCGCAGACCACCGGGCACGTCCGCGGGCTGGTACCCGGCGGTGAACAGCAGGTAGAGCACGGTGCTGACCGCGTCGAGCCGCTCCGCGAGCTGCCCGGGCGGCGGCACGACGAACGGCACGCCCGTGGCGGCCAGCCGCTTCTTGGCCCGGGTCAGGCGCGCGGACATGGCGGTGTGCTGCACCAGCTGCAGCCGCGCGATGTCGGCCGTCCCCAGCCCGACGACGAACCGCAGCGTCATGGCCACCCGGTCCGCCGGGGCGAGCGCCGGGTGGCAGCACGCCAGCACCAGGCGCAGCTGCTCGTCGGCGACGTGCGCGCCGGGGTCGTGCGTCGCGGCGGCCAGCGCGCGCATCTCGTCGTCGACCACCATGAGCGGCTCCTTGCGCCGGTGGACCGCCTGCGACCGCAGCCGGTCCAGCACCCGCCGGCGGGCGGCCGTCAGCAGCCACGCACCGGGGTTGGTCGGTACGCCGTCGCGCGGCCAGGTGCGGGCGGCGGCCTCGAACGCGTCGCCCGCGCCCTCCTCGGCCAGGTCCGGGCTGCCGAACTGGGCGACGAGCAGCGCGACGACGTGCGACCAGTGCGTGCGCCACGCGTCACCCAGGGCGTGCGCGACGTCGTCCGCGGCCGCACCGCCCGCCGCCGACCCGCCGGCCGGTGGTCCGGCGGGCGGGTGCGGCGGCGGGACCGGACCGGGCGTCACGGCTCGACGCACTCCCGGATCTCGTGCGTCGCCTCCGGCAGCAGCCGCACCAGGCCCTCGAGCGTGGCCACGTCCGGCGCATCGACCAGGTAGAAGCCGCCGAGCGGCTCGGTGGTCCGGGCGACCGGCCCGTCGGTGACCTCCGTGGCGTCGCCGACGTGGCGCACGGTGCGGGCGTGCGTGACGCCGGCGAGCGCCTCGCAGGCGAGGATCGTCACGCCGACGCCCGGCGCCTCCTGCGCGAACGCCTCGTGGCCGCGGACGTACCGGGCGCGACCCGCGGCGTCCGCGCTGCGGTACGTCTCCTCGTCCTCGTGGACGAGGACGACGAGCTTCACGACGCCACCGACGCCACCGGCTCCGCGTCGACCGCGGACATCCCGCCCACGGGTCGCAGCTCGATGGTCCCGGGGTCGTTCTCCAGCAGCGTCGCGGCCAGGTGCAGCAGACCGTCCGGATCGGCCGTGCGGATCAGGTAGAACCCGCCGAGCTGCTCGGTGAGCTCCGCGAACGGGCCGTCGCTCAGCTCCGGACCGTCCGCACCGACGCGCAGCAGCCGTGCGGCGGACGGGCTCGCCAGCTCCTCGCCCCCGAGGATCTCGTGGCCGTGCGCGGCGCAGTCGGCGGCGAACCGCTCGTGCGCCGCGTACGACGCCCCGAGGTCGAGGCAGGCGTCGGGGTCGCCCCACAGCAGCAGGGTCCAGGTGCGCGGTGTGCTCGTCATCGTGCGGCCTCCGTCATCGGGGGCACCCACTGTGCCCGCTCGCCTCCATGACGCGCGAGCAGGTGCGGTTTCGACAGCGCCGTCATCCCGTGACCGGCGCCGCGTCGTGCGCCATGCCGCGCACCTCGACCGTCCCGCGGCCCTCGGCCTCGACGAGCGGCGCGGCGAGCCGCAGCAGCGCGTCCGGGTCGTGCGTCCGCACCAGGTAGTACCCGCCCAGCTGCTCGGTGGTCTCGGTGTACGGGCCGTCGCAGAGGACCGGCTGCCCGGCGGGGGTCGTGCGGACCAGCCGGGCCGCGGTGTGCGGCCCGAGCTCCTCACCGCCGACGACCCGGTGCCCCTGCTGCTCGCACGCGGTCACGAACGCGTCGTGGGCGGCGAGCACGACGTCGAGGTCGAACGCCCCGGCGGGGTCGCCGCGCAGCAGCACGAGGTGGAGGGGAGCATCGCCCGGGGTGGTGCCGTCGTGCGCCGCCCCGTCGTGCGCCGCCCCGTCGTCGTGCAGCACCTCCGGGCGCAGCTCCAGGGTGCCGCCGTCGTGGGTGACCAGCGGTGCGGCGAGCCGCAGCAGGCCCTCGGGGTCCGCCGTGCGGATCCGGTAGAGGCCGCCGAGCTGCTCGGTGGTCTCCGTGTACGGGCCGTCGGTCGGCCCGCCGCCGACGGCCAGGGTCCGTGCGGTCGACGCGTCGGCGAGCTCCTTGGCGAGCAGGACCTCGTGGCCCCGCGCGGCGCAGTCGGCCTCGAACCGCTCGTGCGCCGCGTACGCGGCCGGGGGGTCGACCAGCGCGTCGGGGTCGCCCCACAGCAGCATCAGGTAGGTCGTCGTCATCGTGTCCTCCAGCACGTCCCGGGGCACCCACTGTGCCCGGCACGCCCACGACGGGCGAGGACCACCGGATTCGACACCCCGCGCGCTACTCCACCCGTGCGACCCCCCGGGCCTCCAGCCCCGACTTGTCGGACAGGGCGACCTCCTTCATGAAGAACGCGATGACGAAGCCCAGCACGGCGAGCGGCACCAGGTACCAGAACGCGGGCGCGAGAGC
>Ga0233363_1000923_pt1 | contig 12096 bp, 9 predicted proteins | sample ElkDunMinimDraft_18_FD_191534 | JGI IMG/M metagenome (GOLD analysis project Ga0233363, IMG submission 191534) | Fecal eukaryotic communites from dung pellets of Tule Elk in California, USA - Elk Dung C16 | ecosystem: Host-associated > Mammals > Digestive system > Large intestine > Fecal | place... | reverse complement strand
GCCTGCAGCCAGCGCAGCGCCGCGAACACCGTCGGCCGCTGCTGCTGGCGCCGCGCCAGATGGATCAGCAACGGCAGCGCGAGCGCGGCGAGCGCCGCCAGGCCCGCGGGCAGGAGCAGGACCGGGTTCACGCGGCGTCGCTCCCGGGTGCGGCGCCGAACAACACGCGCAGCGGCTGCGGGAGCGGTTCGTCGAGCACGTGCACGGCGTGGCGGATGCCCGCTTCGCCCAGGCGCGCGTGCAATGCCCGCTGCGCCTGGCCGAAGCGCGCCAGGAACTGGCCACGCAGCGCACGCGCATCGCCCGGCAAGGCCTCGCCGGTCTCGGGGTCGATGAAGCGGCGACCGTCGCCGAAGGGGAAATCGCGCTCGGCCACGGTCAGCAGCTGCAGGGCGACCACCTCGCGGCGCGCGGCGGCCAGGCGGGTCGCGAGCGTGGCGGTCGCCGGATCGAGGAAGTCGCCCAGCACGATCACCAGGTCGTCGGGAGCGATGCGTTCCCAGAGCGGCCGCAGGCGCGTCTCGTCCACCACGCCGCCCTGCGCCCGCAGGCGTTCGAGTTCGAACAGCAGGCGTTCGCGCTGGCGGCGCCCACCAGCGGCCGGCACGAACGCCAGCGCATCCTCGCGCAGCGCCACCAGGCCCGCACGATCGCCCTGGCGCAGGGCGAGCTCGGCGACGCAGGCCGCCAGCGCCCTGGCCGCATCCAGGCGCGACCAGTCCGGCCGCGACTCGTCCGCCTGGCCCATCGAGGCGCTGGCGTCGACCACGATCCACACCGCGATCGGGCTGTCGCGCTCGGCCTCGCGCACGAAGAAGCGGTCGCTGCGCGCATACAGCTTCCAGTCGATGCGTCGCGGCTCGTCCCCCGGCTCGTAGCTGCGGTACTGGGAGAACTCCAGTCCCACGCCCTTGTCGCGGCTGCGGTGCTGGCCACCGCCGCGCAGCGCGCTGCTGCGCCGCGAGGCGATGCGCAGCCCGCGCAGCTGCGCGCGCAGACCCGGCGTGACGGGATCCCAGGCCATGGCCGTGCCGGCGCTCAGGCGTCCGGGTACGGCACGTCGCGCAGCAGCGCGGCGATCACCTCGTCGGCGCGCCGGCCCTCGGCCTCGGCTGCGAACGACAGCAGCAGGCGATGGCGCAGCACCGGCGCGGCCAGCGCGAGCACATCCTCGCGCGTGGCGGCCAGGCGCCCGTGCAGCAGGGCGCGGGCCTTCGACGCCAGCACCAGCGACTGCCCGGCGCGCGGCCCGGCGCCCCACTTCACGTAGTCGCGCACCACCTGCGGCGCGGCCTCGCCCGGCCGCGTCGCGCGCACGATGCGCGTGATCCAGGCCAGCAGCGCATCGCCCACATGCACCTCGCGCACCAGCGCCTGCAGCGCCAGCACCTCGCCGCCGTCCATCACCCGCGGCACTTCGGGCGCATGGCGGGCGGTGGTCTGCGCGATGATGCGGCGCTCCTCGTCCTCAGCGGGATAGTCGAGCGCTATGTGCAGCAGGAAGCGGTCGAGCTGGGCCTCGGGCAGCGGATAGGTGCCGGCCTGCTCGATCGGATTCTGCGTGGCCAGCACGAAGAACGGCGCGGGCAGGCGGTGGGTCACGCCGGCGAAGCTCACGGTGTGCTCCTGCATCGCCTCCAGCAGCGCGGCCTGGGTCTTGGGCGGGGTGCGGTTGAGTTCGTCGGCCAGCAGCAGGTTGGTGAAGACCGGGCCCTGCTGGAAGCGGAAGTGGCGATGGCCGGTGCCGTGGTCCTCCTCCAGCAGTTCGGTGCCCAGCAGGTCGCTGGGCATCAGGTCGGGCGTGAACTGCACGCGCCGGAACTCCAGTTCCAGGGCCTGCCCCAGGCTGCGCACCAGCAGGGTCTTGCCCAGGCCGGGCACGCCCTCGAGCAGGCAGTGGCCACCGGCCAGCAGGCCGGTCAGCAGCTGCTCGACCACCTCGTGCTGGCCCACGATCGCGGTGGCGATCGCCGCGCGCAGCTCCGACAGGCGCGACAGGCTCGACTGGATCTCGGATTCGGTGCGGGGGCTGCTCATGTCGGTCCTGTACGGAAGGGGGATGGCGGGCGGGAAAGAGTGCGGCGCGGATGCTCACGCGCTCAGCGCGTACACCACGATGTTGACCGCGAACCTGGTGTTGTCCTCGGCCAGGAATCGCTTGTTGCGCCAGTCGTAGTCCCACTCGCAACCGTAGTCCTTGTTGCTGTAGAGCACGCCGAGGCGACCATCGATGCCGATGCCCTTGAGGTAGTCGTGGACGAGGTCGTCGCCCCAGCCATTGAGTTCGTAGCTGGTGGCCGGCGGCCCGTCCGGGAAGCGGAAGAAACTGTTGTAGAGCGGATGGCTGTTGGGCAGCTTGGCCAGCGCGCGCGCGCCGAAGATCGAAGCCATCTGCGCCTCGAACGATTTCGCGAACAGGCCGTCGATGTCGTGGTTGCAGTCGTCGACCAGGACGAAGCCGCCATTGCGCACGTAGCGCTCGAAGTTGCGCCGCTCGGCCGGGTTGAACTCCACCAGCTTGTGCCCGGCCAGGTAGCAGAACGGCGCCGACAGCATCTTCGGATCCGCCAGTTCGACCACGTGTTCCTTCGGGTCCACGCGCAGGCCGGTGTAGTCGATCAGCGCGGTGATGATGTTGGACGGCATCCGCTCGTCCACGTCCCAGTCGCCCGAGTCGTACTTCAGCCTCGTGAACCAGAAGTCGTAGCTGGCCGCATTGGCCGCGGCGAGCCCGCCGGACTTCGCGGCCAGCCAGCCGCCGGCGGCGGCCGCCAGGCCCAGACGCAGGAACTGCGCGCGATTCATGCCTGCGGCGCCCACTGGGGGGCCGGGCGGGACGGCGGGACCTGGAGATGGCTCAACGCAGTGGACATGGAATAGGCACGCGAACCTGTTTGCCGCGCCCCGGCACGCCCGCCGGGCCCGGCGACCGCGCCGGGCGTCCGGGCCGGCTGCACGGCGACGCCGTGCAGCCGGCCACCCTCAGCCCCCGCGGGCGGGGGAAGGCGCGCGGTGGCGGCGACGCCGGATCACACCGCGTCGGACAGCGAGGTGAAGGTGAAATCGCGCAGGCGCATCGGCGGGATCATCATCGCGAAGCGCGACTCGTCCCCGCTCACCCGCACAGGCCGGCCGAGTTCGTCGATGTTGTTGAGCATGATCACCGGCGATTCGTTGAAGCGGAAGTTCTTCACCGGGTGCATGATCCGCCCGTTCTCGATGTAGAACGTGCCGTCGCGCGTCAGGCCGGTGAGCAGCACCGTCTGCGGATCGACCATGCGGATGTACCAGGTGCGGGTGACCAGGATGCCGCGCTCGGTCTCGCGCACCAGGTCGGCGGTGGACTTGGTGCCACCGGACATGATCAGGTTGCCCGGCGTGGCCACCGGCTCGCGGCCCTGCTGCTGCGCCCAGTAGCGCGAATACAGCAGGTTGGCGACCTTGCCGTTCTCGATCACCGGCATGCGCGTGCGCGCCATGCCTTCGCCGTCCCAGGGCATCACCGGCACGTCCGGATCGGCCGGGTCGGCCCAGATGTTCACGCGCGGGTCGTAGACCTGCTCGCCGATCTTGTTGCCGCCGCCCTTTTTGGAGAGGAAGCTGCGGCCCTCGTCGGCCTGGCGCGCGTCGAAGAAGTACATCATGAACGAGATCAGGCCCGCGGCCGCGTGCGGTTCGAGCACAACCGTGTACTTGCCCGGCTCCAGCGCCTTGGCCTCGGCCGAATCGCGCGCCTTGCGGATGGCGACGGCGACGTCGCGGTCGGCGGCGAACTGGGAGACGTCGGTGACGTTGCGCCCCACCCAGCCCGAACCGCGCCCGTCCTCGGTGCGCACGGTGCAGGTGTAATCGGCGCTGGTGGCGGTCTGGTAGCCGAAGTTGCCGTTGCTGTTGGCGATCGCGGTGAACGAGCGGCTGTCCTCGAGGAAGCCGGCGGCCACCAGCCCCGACTCGCGGCAGGGCGCGATCGAATCGGCCGCGACCTGCGCCCGGTATTCGGGGGTGATCGCCGCGGTGGCGGCGCTGTGGGTGCCGGTGGCCGAGTAGGCCTGGCGGCCGATCGCCGGCACGAACTCGGGATTCTCCGGCGCCAGCCGCGCCAGGTCCTCGGCGCGGCGCACCACGCGCTCGAGCGAGGCGTCGTCGAACTCGTTGATGGTCGCGGTGCCCACGCGCTTGCCGAACGCGACCGAGACGGCCAGTTCGGTGTTGTCGACGATACCGCTGGTGGAGACGTTGTTGAGTGCGAACCGGATGTTGCCGCTGTTGCCGCCGCTCAGCGTGGCGGTGCACTCGTCGGCGGTCGACAGCGCGACGACCTTGTCGAGGATGGCCTTGGCTTCGGCTTCGGTAAAGATGCTCATGATGCGGTGCTCCTGTGCCGGTCAGCCGAGCGAACGGGCGGTGTTGATGACGTTGATGCCGTTGAAGCGGGCGGTGCTGGATCCGTGCGAGACCGCCGAGACCTGCCCCGGCTGGCCCTTGCCGTCGAAGAAAGAGCCGCCCAGTCGGTAGTCGCTCTCGTCGCAGATCGCCGAGCAGGCGGCCCAGAACTCGGGCGTGCGCAACTGGTAGGCCACGTCCTCGAGCATGCCGGTGATCTGCCCGTTCTTGATCTCGTAGAACAGCTGGCCGCCGAACTGGGCGTTGTAGCGCTGCTGGTCGATGGAGAACGAGCCGTCGCCGATGATGTAGATGCCGTTCTCGACGTCCTTGATCATGTCGGCCGGCGAGAGCTTCTGCCTGCCCGGCGCCAGCGAGACGTTGGCCATGCGCTGGAACTGCACGCTCGACCAGGAGTCGGCGTAGCAGCAGCCGTCGGATTCGGTCTTGCCGACGATATGGGCCTGGTCGCGGATGGTCTGGTAGTCGACCAGGACGCCGTCCTTCACCAGGTCCCAGCGCTTGCACTTCACGCCTTCGTCGTCGTAGCCCACCGCGCCGAGGCTGCCCGGCTGGGTCTTGTCGGCGAACAGGTTGACGATCTCGCTGCCGTAGCGGAAGCCGGATTCGCGCTTGTCGAGGGTGGCGAAGCTGGTGCCGGCGTAGTTGGCCTCGTAGCCGAGCACGCGGTCGAGCTCCAGCGGGTGACCCACGTTCTCGTGGATGGTCAGCCAGGTGTGGGAGGGATCGAGTACCAGGTCGTAGCGGCCGGGCTTGACCGACGGCGCCTTGAGCTTTTCCTGCGCCTGCCTGGCCGCGGCCACGGCATCCTCGACCATGTCGTAGGACTGGCCGTAGTTGACCACGCCATTGGGCGTGACGTACTTCTGCGAGGCGTCGCCGTCGAGGTACTCGTAGCCCAGGCCCATCGGCGCGGACAGCCCTTCGCGGGTGCGGAACTTGCCGGTCGACTTGTCGATGGCTGTGACCGTCATCGGCGCCCAGATGCGGTGCACGTCCTGGTCGATGTAGGAGCCGTCGGTGGAGGCGAAATACTTCTGCTCGTTGACCAGGAACAGCGTGGAGTTGACGAAACTGGCCCCGGCATTGGTCGCGGCCGCGTTCACCGACAGCAGCAGGTCGACCTTGTCCTTGAGCGGCACCTCCATGGCGTTGCGGCGGATCGGCGTCCTCCACGAGACCTCGCCGTAGCCGGGCGCGGGCGCCAGCTGCACCGGCGCGGTCTGCACCTTCGCATTGGCCTTGGCGATCGCGGCGGCGCGGCGCGCCGCCTCGGCGACCGACTCGGCGGTCAGGCCGTTGGTCGCGGCGAAGCCCCAGGCGCCGTCCGCGATCACGCGCACGCCCACGCCGGTGGACTCGGTGTTGACCACGTTCTGCACCTTGTCCTCGCGCGTCATCACGAACTGGCGCAGGTAGCGGCCGATGCGCACGTCGCAGTAGCTGGCACCCGCGGACCGGGCGGCCTGCAGGGCCGTATCGGCCAACTGCTTCTTGATCGCCACGTCGAGCGTGCCGACGAGTTGCTCGGCGGCGACCGCCTTGCCGAGCCAGGAGGGCAGCGCCAGGCTGCCCATGCCAAGGCCGCTCAGGGCCAGGAAGTCGCGTCGTTGCAAGGCCTTCTCTCCATTAGGTGTCTGTCGCGGCGATGGCACGACCCGGGCGGTGCGCACCCGGGTCAGCCCCGATTGTTGACGCCTCGCGCGGGCCGGCGCAAATGACTTTCGGCACGGTCCGAGGCCCGATGGTGCATCAGCCCAGCGAGCGTGCGGTGTTGATCACGTTCTGGCCGTCGAAGCGGGTGGTGGCCGAGCCGTGCGACACCGCCGAGACCTGCGAAGGCTGGCCCTTGCCGTCGAAGAAGGATCCGCCCAGGCGATAGTCGCGCTCGTCGCAGATCGCCGAGCAGGCATTCCAGAACTCCGGCGTGCGGATCTGGTAGGCGCCGTCCTCCACCAGCTCCTGCACCTGGCCGTTGCGGATGGCGAAGAACAGCTGGCCGCCGAACTGTGCGTTGTAGCGCTGCTGGTCGATCGAGTACGAGCCGCGGCCGTGGATGTAGAGCCCGTTGTCCACGCCGGCGATCATCTCGGCCACGCTGAGCGGCGCCTTGCCCGGGGCCAGCGAGACGTTGGGCATGCGCTGGAACTGCACGCTCGACCAGGAGTCGGCGTAGCAGCAGCCGTCGGATTCGGCCTTGCCCAGGATGTGGGCCTGGTCGCGCACGGCCTGGTAGTCGACCAGGGTGCCGTCCTTCACCAGGTCCCAGCGCTTGCACTTCACGCCTTCGTCGTCGTAGCCGACCGCGCCCAGGCTCCCGGGTTGGGTCTTGTCGGCGAAGAAGTTGACCCGGTCGCTGCCCCAGCGGAAGGATCCGCGCTTGTCGAGGGTGGCGAAGCTGGTGCCGGCGTAGTTGGCCTCGTAGCCGAGCACGCGGTCGAGCTCCAGCGGATGGCCGACGTTCTCGTGGATGGTCAGGAACAGGTTGCTGGGATCGATGACCAGGTCGTAGCGCCCGGGCTTGACCGATGGCGCCTTGAGCTTCTCCCGTGCCTGCCGGGCCGCGGCGATGGCGTCGGCGCGCATGTCGTAGGCGCGGCCGTAGGCGACCACGCCGCCGGGCAGCTCGAAGCGCTGCGAGGGGTCGGCGTCGAGGTACTCGTAGCCCATGCCCATCGGCGCGGACAGGCCGTCGCGGGTGCGGAACTTGCCGGTGACCTTGTCGATCGCGGTCACGGTGAAGGGCACCCAGATCCGGTGCACGTCCTGGTCGATGTAGGAGCCATCGGTGGAGGCGAAGTACTTCTGCTCGTTGATCAGGAACATGCGGGAGCTGGCGAAGCTCGCGCCGGCCTCGAGCGCGGCGGCGTTGACCGACAGCAGCAGGTCGAGCTTGTCGCGGATCGGCACTTCCATGCCGTTCTTCACGATCGGCGTGCGCCACGACACCTCGCCCACGCCGGGCGCGGGCGCCAGGCGTACCGGCTCGGACTGGATGCGCGCATTGGCCAGGGCGATGGCCACGGCCTGGCGCGCGGCAGCAGCCACCGCGTCGGGATCGAGCCGGCTGGTGGCGGCAAAGCCCCAGGCATCGCCCGCGACCACGCGCACGCCCACGCCCACCGATTCCTCGTTGGCCACGTTCAGCACGCGATCTTCGCGCGTCATCAGCGACTGGCGCAGGTAGCGCCCGATGCGCACGTCGCAATGGCTGGCGCCCGCATCCGTGGCGGCCTGCAGGGCCGAGTCGGCCAGCCGCCTGCGCATGCCCGGATCGAGCGTGCCCAGCAGTTGCTCGGCCGCGATCGCCCGCCCCATCAGCAGCGGCGGCAGGAACGCGCCACCCGCGGCAAGACCTCCCAGGGCCAGGAATCCACGTCGCTGCATCGCTCGTTCCCCACATCCGGTGTCGGCCCCCAGCATAGTGCGACATGCCGTCCGCCGCGGCATGACTTACGACACGGTCGCCCGCGGGCGATGGCATGCCTGGCATCGCACGGCCGCTGGAGCTGCCGCTATGCTGGCGCTTCCCCATCTTCCGGACCGACATGCGCCCTTCCCTGCTTGCCACCGCCCTGCTCGCCGCCACGCTGGCCGCCTGCGGCGTCGATCGCGTGCGCACGCCCGCCGATGCCGGCACCACCCCGGCCGTCGGCCAACGGTCGGCGGCCGATGCCGCGTTCGCCGCGCTGTCGCAGCGCTACCTCGACGAGTCGATGGCGCTCTCGCCGGTGGCCGCCACCCAGGTCGGCGACCACCGCTTCGACGCGATGCTCGACGACCTGTCCGCCGAGGGCCGCGCCAGGGCCGACGGATTCAACCGGGGCATGCTGGCCGAACTCGACGCGATCGACCTGGCCGCGCTCTCGCGCGAGAACCAGGTGGACGCGATGATCCTGCGCAACCAGCTCGAGTACGCGCTGTGGAGCAGCCGGACCATGCAGAACTGGGCGCGCGATCCGCAGGTCTACAGCGGCCTGGCCGGTGGCGCGATCTACAGCCTGATGGCGCGCGAGTTCGCGCCGCTGCCACAGCGCCTGGCGGCCGCCACCGCCCGCATGGAGAAGATCCCGGCGCTGCTGGCGCAGGCGCGCGCCAACCTCGACCCGGCCCGCGTGCCGCGCACCCATGCCGAAACGGTGGCGCGCCAGAACCGCGGCGTACTGACCCTGGTCGATACCTTCATCACGCCCAACGCCGGGCAGCTGCAGGGCGCCGAACGCGCCCGCCTGGACGCGGCCGTCGCCGGCCTGCGCGCCGCGGTGGACGAACACCAGCAGTGGCTCGACACCCGCCTGGTGCCCGATGCCGCAGGCGACTTCCGCATCGGTGCCGAGCTCTACGACCAGCAGCTGAAGTTCTCGCTCAACTCCTCGCTCAGCCGCCAGGAGATCCGCAGCCGCGCCGAGGCAGAGCTGGCGCGGATCCGCGAGGAGATGTACCAGGTCTCGCGCGACGTGCTCGCCGGCAAGGCCGGCGCGCCGCCGACGCCGCAGGCCCCCAGCGAAGCGCAGAGGCAGGCCGCGATCGAGGCGGCGATGGAGTACGCCTACGCCCGGCGCCCCGCGCGCGACCAGGTCGTCGAGTTCGCCCGCCAGACGCTGGACGAGGCCACGCGCTTCGTGCGCGCCAAGGACATCGTCACCGTGCCGGACGACCCGGTGAAGATCATCCTGATGCCCGAGTTCCAGCGCGGCGTCGCGGTGGCCTACTGCGACTCGCCCGGCCCGCTCGACAAGGGCCTGGACACCTATTACGCGATCTCGCCGATCCCCGACGAGTGGAGCGAGCAGCAAGTGGACTCGTTCCTGCGCGAGTACAACGACTACATGATCCACGTGCTGTCCATCCACGAGGCCATGCCCGGCCATTACCTGGAGGGCGTGCATTCGGCCGACCACCCTTCCACCCTGCGCGCGGTGTTCCGTTCCGGCCCCTTCGCCGAGGGCTGGGCGGTCTACACCGAACGGGTGCTGGCCGATGCCGGCTACCTCGACGGGGACCCCCTGTTCCGGCTGATGCAGCTCAAGTTCTATGCGCGCTCGGTGGGCAACGCCATCCTCGACCAGGGCGTGCACGTCGACAACTGGAGCAAGGAGCAGGCCATGGACCTGATGGTGCGCCAGACCTTCCAGCAGCAGAGTGAGGCCGACGGCAAGTGGATCCGCGCCCAGCTCTCCTCGACCCAGCTGGCGACCTACTTCGTCGGCGCGCAGGAACACTTCGACGCGCGGCGGGCGGCCGAGGCCAGGCTGGGCGAGGCCTTCGACATGAAGGCCTACCACGACGGCATCCTCGCCCAGGGCGCCCCGCCGGTCCGCTTCGCCCGCCAGCTGCTGCTGGACGAACCGATCGGCTAGCGCCCGGGCCCGCGTTCCCCCGGCGACGGAAGCCATGGCATGCTGCGGCCATGGCCCCCGACAACCGCCCGGACAGGCCGGCGCCCGCCGCCGGCAGCGCACTGCGCCGCGTCGAGCGCTGGCGCGGCGACAGCGGCGAAGCGGTCGTCGACCACGTCGCCGAGGAAGTGCCGGTCGCGATCGTCTGCAATGGCGAGGCCTTCGCGGTGATGATGGCCACGCCCGCCGACCTGTCGGATTTCGCCACCGGCTTCGCGCTCAGCGAGGGCATCGTGGCGCGGCCGGCGGACGCGCGCGTGGAGCGCATCGAGCACCTGCTGGAGGGCATCGAGATCCATCTCGCGATCCCGCAGGCGCGGGCCGAAGCGCTGTCGCACCGGCGCCGCAGCCTGGAAGGCCGCAGCGGCTGCGGCATCTGCGGCAGCCGCACGCTGGAGGACGTGTTGCGCCAGCCTGCGCCGGCCACCGCGGAACTGCGCGTGCCGGCCGGCGCGATGCGCCGCGCGCTGCGGGAACTGCGGGAGGCGCAGGCGATCAACACGCTCACCGGCGCCACCCATGCCGCCGGCTTCGCCGGGCCCGACGGCGGCCTGCGGCTTGCCCGCGAAGATGTGGGACGGCACAACGCGCTCGACAAGCTCATCGGCGCCATGCACGCGGCCGGCGTCGATCCGGGCGGCGGCTTCGCCGTCGTCACCAGCCGTGCCAGCTACGAGATGGTGATGAAGGCCGCCAGTGCCGGCATCGCGCTGCTCGCCGCGATCTCGGCCCCGACCGCGCTGGCGATCTCGCTCGCCGAGCGCGCCAACCTGAGCCTGATCGGCTTCGCCCGCGAGCAGGGGCACACGGTGTACACCCACGGACGCAGATTGCTGCGGGCCGACGGCCCCTGAGCGCCGCTGCGGGCGCCGCCACCGCGCCTGCGCTACCCTGCCCGCGGAGCCCGGAGCCTGCCATGGGATTGCGCGTCGTCTCGCCCGCCCCGCCGCTGTCGGCCCTGGTCGAATCGATCTGGGACTGCGACCTGCCGCGCCAGGCCCACGCCTTCGAACGACTGCTGCCCTCGGCGCGCGCGCAACTGGTCATCAACCTGGACGAGGACGAGACCCGCGTCTACGACGAGGCGCTGCGCTGCACGCGCAATGCCGGCGCGGTGCTCGATGCGCCGTGCTCGCGCAGCCAGCTGATCGACACGGCCGAACAGGTGCGGGTGATGGGCGTGGTGTTCCGCGCCGGCGCGGCGGCGCCGTTCTTCCGCGAGCGGATGGACGCGATCGCGGACGGCCACGTGGACCTCGATGCGATCGCCCCCGTCGTCTCCGCCGGCCTGCGCGAGCGCCTGCTGGACGCGGCCGACGCCGGCGCGCGCCTGCGCCTGCTGCACGACTGGCTGCTGCGGCTGGCGCCGCAGGGAGCGCAGCCGCACGCCGCCATCGCCCATGCGCTGCGGTTGATCGATGCCGCGCCGGGCGTGCAGCGCATCGATGCCATCGCCGCCGAATGCCGCATGTCGCCGCGGCGCTTTGGCGAGCTGTTCCGCCAGCAGGTGGGCCTGTCGCCAAAGCGCCATGCGCGCCTGCAGCGCTTCCACGGGCTGCTGGCGTCGGCGCGCGACGGCGGCCCCGTGCAGTGGGCAGGCCTGGCGGCCGACGGCGGCTTCCACGACCAGGCCCACCTGGTGCACGAGTTCCGCGCGATCTGCGGCATGACGCCGAGCGCGTGGCTGGCCCAGCGCGGCCAGTGGCAGCGGCACGTGCCACTGCCGCTGCCGCCCTGAGCGCCGGAATCTACAAGACCCGCGCGCGCCGTCCTTGCACGATGCCTGCGCGGCCTTCGCCGCGTCATGTCCAAGGAGCATCGCCATGAACGAATCCGACCGCAGCCCGGCATCCGCCTGCACCACCCCCAACAGCGCCGCCGACCCCGGCAACACGCGCCCCGCTCCCACCGCCGGCAGCGCCATCATCCCCTGCCTGCGCTACCGCGACGCGGTGGCCGCCATCGACTGGCTGTGCGCGGCCTTCGGCTTCCAGCGCCACGCCGTCTACCTCGACGGCGACATCGTCCGCCACGCCCAGCTCACCTACGGTGGCGGGATGGTCATGCTCGGCTCGGCCACCCGCGACAGCGAGTGGGGGCGGCTGGTCGCGCAGCCGGCCGACACCGGCCTGCGCGTGACCCAGGGCGCCTGCGTCGTGGTCCGCGACGTCGATGCCCACTACGCCCGGGCGGTGGCCACCGGCGCCTCCATCGTGCAGGACATCGCCGACCAGGGGTATGGTGGGCGCGGCTATTCCTGTCGCGACCCGGAGGGGCACCTGTGGTGGTTCGG
>Ga0233363_1000922_pt1 | contig 12105 bp, 15 predicted proteins | sample ElkDunMinimDraft_18_FD_191534 | JGI IMG/M metagenome (GOLD analysis project Ga0233363, IMG submission 191534) | Fecal eukaryotic communites from dung pellets of Tule Elk in California, USA - Elk Dung C16 | ecosystem: Host-associated > Mammals > Digestive system > Large intestine > Fecal | place... | reverse complement strand
CGATCACCATCACCGCGACGAAACTCAGTTGCCGTACCAGCCGGGTGGCGCCGCCGGGCAACTGCAGGATCGCAGCCACCTGCCAGGACGGATCGCCGCTCTTGAGCACCAGGTGCACGCTCGCGAACACCAGCGCCCACACCCCGAGCCATTTGTGTACCGCGTAGACCCGGTCGAGGCCGCCGAAGGCCGACTCCACCCACGACCAGCGCGCCGACAGCACCGCTGCCGCCCCCATCAGCGCGGTTGCGGCGATCCCCGAACCGAGTGCGAAGGTGCCCAGGACCCAGCGTCCCTGCGGCGCCAGGCTCAGCAACAGCGACCCGAAGCTGGCCACCACGAGCACGATGATCAGACCGGAGGCCGTGAGCCGGCCCTCGTGCAGCGTCGCCGTCCGCGGAACGGTGTTCATGCGGGGCACCTCTCCGACAGACCGCGATGCGACGCGCAGGCGGTGGACAGGCGAACGTAGCAGTGCGCCCGCGCGCGGTGCGTGATACCGGGTCGGCCCGGGTCGGGCGCCCCGCGGCAACAATTACTGCTGGCCGCTGACAGGGGTGGCGGGCGTCTGCAGCCGGCGGGTATCTGCCCGGCGAAGCGGTACCGCAATGCGGGCGATAGAGCAGGTGTCCCGGTTCGGCGGCCCCCTCCCCACCTGTCCGGGAGGACAGATCATGCGGCCTGCGATTCGCAGGGGAAGTCCGCGTGCTGTCCCGGATCCGTTCGACAGGACGGCGCAGGGAGGCAATGGCCGGTGGCCTGCAGTCTCGATCGCACGGCGTCCGTCAGCGCCGTCCGTGGCACAGACAAGATGGACAACAGTGCCGGATCGGCCTGGCTCGACCGGCGGTGACCGTCCGCGCGCTGCCTTCCGCCAGGTTGGACCCGACGACGGGAGGCCTCCAGGTCAGGCCCTACACTCCGATCGCACGGCGCCTTGTCGGCGCTATCGGGAGAGCGGGATGAACATGGGCATGGGTGAGGGCTTCGCCGCGCTGGGACTGGTATGGATGCTGTTCGTGGGACTCCTGGCGATCCTTTGGGTCCTGGTGCCGTTCGCGATCTTCGGCATCAAGCCGTTGCTGCGCGAACTGATCCGCGAGCAGAAGGCCACGCAGGCCTTGCTCACGACGATCTCCCAGCAGGTCTACCCGCTCTCGGTCGAGGCCGGCAAGCGGCACGGGCCCGCTTTCGAGACCCTGCCTCCGGCGTGACCGGGAACGGGGGCAATCGGGGCTCGCGTGGTGTTGTGTGGCCAGCGCGGACCCCCCGGCCGGCCGCTTGAAGGAGGAGGCGACGGGGCGATGGGGTCGCTCCTGCCTGCAGTGGGGGCCGGCGCGTTCATCCGGGAGTCGGGTGGCGCTCACGTCACGTCGGCATCCCACCGATAACAATCGCCGCACATCCCAGACGCTGGAGCAACAGATGACCATGAAGACCAACCGCCTTCCCCTCGCCATTGCGCTGTCCTCCGTCATGGCGTTTGCCGTCGGTTGCTCGAACGACCGCGATGCAGACGGACGTGCCGACACCACGACCACCAGCGATCCCGCCATGCAGACTCCGCCGGTTGGCACGGACACCACGGGTGCGGGCACTGCTGGCACTGCGGGTACTGGCGGTGTCATGGATGGCTCGAGCACGGGCATGAACGACGGTATGGATTCGGAGCAGCCGGGTACCGATACCTGGATCACCACCAAGGTGAAGTCCTCGCTGCTGGCCGACCCGGACGTCGCTGGCCTCGAGATCGACGTGGACACCGTCAACGGCGTGGTGACGTTGAACGGGGTGGTGGACGAGCAGACCCAGGTCATCGAAGCCACCCGCATTGCGCGCGAGATCGAAGGCGTCACCGACGTCCGTACCGAGGGCCTGACCACCGGCCCTGCGAACCAGTGATCGACCTGCAGGGGCGGGGATTCCCCGCCCCTGCAGCCGGACGCGACTCGCATACAAATGCCGCGCACCTTCGGGTACGCGGCATTTTTCGTGCGCCGCGTTTGATGGAGCTTCGCGGCGGGCCGTGAGAGGTCGCCGCGCGGTGGTGATGGGTTGCAAGCGGCGAGGATTCCGGCCGTCGGGGACGTTGCGGCCCTGGATAGCTTCCCGATCGTCATGCGAGCGGTCGGGGGGTGCGACGCCCTCTGGAACCCGCTTGCCGGAGCGCTCGATTCCGCGTGTTCAGGGTTTATTTGGCCGCACACGCCGGACGGCCGACACGGTGCAGAATTTGCAGCCTCCGCGGCCGGCCCGACGGCGTCGTCGGCGGCCGCGGCGCCCCTATACTGCGCGCCACTCTCCCCGCGCGCGACCCCATAGATGATCGATCCCATTCCACTGGAAGACCTGGCGCTTCTGGACGTACTGCAGCAGGTCAGTCAGGCCAGCGAGGCGCTGTCGGTGGAAACCGAGATCAAGCGGCGGCTGATCGAAGCGGCGCTGATCGAGGATCACGAGGACGGAATCCGGCTGACCCATGCCGGCATCGCACTGTGCAAGTCGCTGCAGCACCGCGTCGCGGCTGACAAGCTGGCGGCGGAGATTCTCGAGAAGCGCGAACTCGCAGCCGGGGCGGTCACACAGCTGCCCGGAACGTCGGCGGCCGGCGAGGCTTTGCCGGCCGCGTAAAGCCGCTACGCAGCGCGGCGCGCCGTTCGGCCTGAGACTCCGCGCAGCGCATTGGGCGCAGTTGTCGACAGGCTGTGCGCGAGGCACGCGGGTCGCGCCGATATGCAGGCCCGGACCTCGGGAGCATGACGACGTGCGGAGCCGATGGGCGCCGCCATTGCCGGCGCGGTTATTGCTCCGCTTCGATCGTCTCGTCCAGCCGGTCCGAGGCGACCATGTAGCCGCCAGCCTCCACCGCATCGCGCACGTCCAGCAAGGCGATGCCGAGCGCGTCGAGATCCTCCGCCTGGGCCTGGCCGACGATCTCGATGCAGCGGTCATTGAACCAGGTCCAGAACTCGCGGTAGGTCCTGCCCTGCCAGTGTTCGTGGCGGATGCCCTGGTAGAGCTCGCCGACGGCGATGGTGGAATGGTCGCGCATCAGAATTCGGTCTGTCCGGGCAGCATTGCGCGCAGTTCTGCATCGGTGAGGTTACGCCACTGCCCGGGCTTGAGATGGGCCAGCTTGACTGGCCCGATGCGCACGCGGATCAGCTGCTTCACGCGCAGGTTGAAATGCGCGGCCATCAGGCGGATCTGCCGGTTGAGGCCCTGCACCAGGGTGATGCGGAAACCGAACTTGCCGAGCGGGCTGGTGCGGCAGGGCAGGGTCATCTGCCCGTGCACCGGCACGCCGCGCGCCATGCCGCGCAGGATCTCCTGGCTGACCGGGTGGTTTACGGTGACCAGGTATTCCTTCTCCAGCTTGTTCTCGGCGCGCAGGATCGCGTTGACGATGTCGCCGTTGCTGGTCAGCAGGATCAGGCCCTCGGAATCCTTGTCGAGCCGGCCGATCGGGAAGATGCGTTCGCGATGGTCGACGAAGTCGACGATGTTGCCCTTCACCGAGGACTCGGTAGTGCAGGTGATGCCGACCGGCTTGTGCAGCGCGATATAGACGTGGCGGCGCTTGCCCGGCGCGGCCGAGCGCACCTGCAGGGTCTGGCCATCGACCAGGACGATGTCGCCTTCGCCCACTTCCGATCCCACGCGGCCGCGCTGGCCATTGACCGTCACCCGGCCGTCGGCGATCAGGCGATCGGCCTCGCGGCGCGAACAGAAGCCCGTATCGCTGATGTACTTGTTGAGGCGCATGGCCGCGTGCGTTACCGGAAGATCTGCGAGGGCCGGCAGTCTGGCAGATCGCGGGCGCGGGGTCATCGGAACGGGGCAGTGCGGCGTGGGCGCAGCGGAGGCAGCGGGTCGTGCCGCGATGCATGCGCGCCGCAGGCGCCAGACGGGCGCGCATTGCGATGAATCGCGGGGGCGGACCCATAAAAAAACCCCGGACGTTTCCGCCCGGGGTCTTCTTGGCCGCTTGCGCGGCGCAGGTCGAGTGGATTACTCGGCCTGGACTTCTTCAGCCTGCAGGCCCTTCTGGCCCTGCGCGACGACGAACGAGACCTTCTGGCCTTCCTGGAGCGACTTGAAGCCGCTGCCCTGGATCGAACGGAAGTGGACGAACAGGTCGTCGCCGCTCTGCGGGGTGATGAAGCCGAAGCCCTTGGCGTCGTTGAACCACTTGACGGTACCGGTCTGACGATTGCTCATGGTGTTACTCCTTGGATCAGTGTTGGGATGCACGGCACCGCAAAACACGGCGCCGGGACTGTATCGAGCAAGGGGTAACGCGAAGCGATGGAGCGGATCGTCTGGAAAGGCCGTTGCCGGCCCTGGAACCTGTGATCAACCGCATCGGAGCCACGATGTACCGTGATCCCGCTTGTACAGTGCAGGCACCTTACATCACTTTGCGCCGGGCCGTGGAAATTCCTTCATGACATTCACTGCGTAGACCGGCAGCGGCGCGTCGTGGCAGGTGGGCCTGGACACCTCGGGCGGCGCCACGACCGGCTTTGTGCCGCCGGAAGGCACTGGTCCACACGGCTCGAATTCGCCGCGCGAAACTGACTGCCCGGTACAGCCTCCGCTCGGGAACGCGCCGGCGCGCGCCGTTCTCGACGGATGCTTGACCCCGCGTGGCGCAGGCTGCAATGCCCACGGCCGAGGCGACATCGATGAGCATTCCGCAGACGCCCGACAGCATCCGCAAGTCCCAGCAGGAGAAGACGCCTGCGCAGAAGCCCGCGGACGATCAGCCGCGGAAACTGTCCAACGAGGACGAGGGTGACCGCGCCGACGAGCGACAGGGCGGCCACTGAGACGATGCGGGAGTCGGCCTCAGGCTCGATGCCGGGCATTGCCCGGCGTATAGCGTGAACGAGGAGCGCAGGCGCTGGCGGCTGGTCAGCTGCGACGTCCACGACCTGTTGCAGCGTGCGGCCACGCAAGCGTGTGATCGTTCGTCCGCTGCGAGTCCGCGAGGCGACGGCGGAATACACCATGATCGGGATACAGCCGATCGAAGCGTGGATTGCTGATGTAGTCGCGCGCCGACGGCAGCGATTGCCTGGTGCTCGACAGCGGTGGCCTGGTGCGCCTCGACCAGACGTCTCCATCGATGGTGTACGCCGGGCGCGATCCGGCTTGGGCGTCCGTCGCGCGCCGCTCCATCTGTAACCGCCCAGGTGCACACCCGGCCGCATGGTTGGTGGCGGTTTGTGCAACGGCGCCCCGGAAGATGTACGCATGCCTTCCCGACACGCCCATCTCGCCGCTGCGCGGCGCTCTCAAGAACCTGCCCTGGTGGCGCCTGCCTGTCTGCCCGAGCTGCCGCCCCTGCCCGGCGACGCCCTGGGGTGGCGGAACCCGAGGGAAGGCGAGCACTTCCTGCGCAACCGATGGCACATCTGCTTCGATCACCCTGCCGCCCCGTTCGTCCTCTCTTCGGTGACACAGCTCGACGACGGCAGCTTCGACGTCCGTTCGGGCACCGCGCGCGCACGGGTCGAGGATCCGCAGGCGGCGTTCGAACTCGCGGCCGGCTGGGCGATGGCGGCAGATGTCGCGCCCCTGCTAGCGCGCTGACAGCCCTGTTCGCAGCGCGCTGCGCGGCCGCGGCATTGTCGGTGGGTGTGACAGTTGCATGGCGTCGCGAGGCGACGCCTTCGCAACAGGAAGCCGGCGCGAAGCGGGACGGGTACTGGCTCAGGGCGCCCGGCGCCACGGAGCCTAATGGGCCGTTGGTGGCGCTTCTGAACCGCTGTGCTGGAGCGCCTGCTTCAGCGCGTCGGCGCCATACGGCTTCTGCAGCGTGTGAACACTTTGCAGGCGATCGGGCACGCCGGCGGCGCCGTAGCCGGTCATGAAAATGAAGGGAATCCCGCGCTCCAGCAGCGAGTCCGCGATCGGAAAGCTCTGCTCGCCGCCCAGGTTGATGTCCAGGATGGCGAAGTCGATGTCCTGGGTATCGAGAATCGACATCGCGCTTGCGACCGTCGAAGCAATCGTCGGCATCGCATAGCCGAGATCCGCGAGAAAGTCCTCGAGCAGCATCGCCAGGATGGATTCGTCCTCGACGACAAGGATCTTCGCGTCCGTTGCGATCATTGCGCGCTGCTGTCGAGCGGGACCGTGGCCCGGAATACCAGGCCGTCCGGTGCGTAGGTCAGTTCGACCTCGCCATCGAGATCCTTGCGCAGGCCGCGCTCGAGCAGGCGTGCGCCGAAGCCGCGCCGGGTCGGGGGTTCGACCGCCGGTCCTCCGGTTTCGTGCCAGACCAGCTCCAGCGCCTCGGCCTCGTCGGTGCGGGCGAGTTTCCACTCGATCCGCACCCGCCCGGCATCATGCGACAGCGCACCGTACTTGGCGGCATTGCTGGCCAGCTCGTGCAGGGCCATCGCCACCGCCAGCGCACGTTTCGGATCGATCCTGCAGGGCGGGCCATCGAGGAAGAAACGCTGCGCGGCCCCGGCCCTGTAGGGGGCGATCGCGCCGGCCACGATGTCGCGGAGGTCGGCGCTGCGCCAGTTCTCGCGGGTCAGCACGTCGTGCGCGCGCGAGAGCGCGAACAGGCGCGCCTCGATCTTGCTGTTGCCGTCTTCCAGGCTCTCGGCGGTATCGAGCGTTTGCCGGGTCAGCGACTGCACCGTCGACAGCGTGTTCTTGACCCGGTGGTTGAGTTCATGGACCAGCGACTGCAGGTGTTGTTCATGCATGCGCCGCTCGGTCACGTCACGCGTGGAACCGGCGACGGCTTCGACCTCGCCATCGGTGCCGAGCACCGGCGTGAAAATGTAGTCGTAGATGCGCCTGCCTTTCTCCTGGTGATCGAAGGGCACGTCGCCACGTATCGGCGCGCGCGTGGCGACGACCCGATCGATCTCCTCTCCATGCATTTCCGCGTGCCAGGGCTCGTAACCGATCTCCAGGCACGTCTTTCCGGCCGCTTGTTCCCAGGTCTTGCCCCACATCGTCAGCAGTGCATCGTTCGCATAGACGAAGCGATGCTGGAGGTCGAAGACATAAAGAAGGTCCGGAGTGGCCTGCAGCAGGGCGTCGTAAGCACGCCAGGCCGCAGGGTCACGATGTTGGCCAAACTGCACGGGGCGGACTCGTTGAAAGTTGACCGACTCTAGCATCGGCTCCGGTATCGACGTGTCACGAAGCACATCACAAAGGAAACGCCGCGAAGATGGCATTGCGTCGGCTGCGTCGTGATCGCGATGCCCTGGCGCGGGACGCGCCATGGACCAGACGGACAGTCGCGGTGGAGCTGCGGCCGCGAGTGGTCGAGTGCGCACGTACGGCTCAAGCGCAGGTCGCGCGCGGACGCAGGACCGACCAGTGAAGCAGCGCGCGCCGCAGGACTGCGCCACGGGCCGCCGATCAGGTCTCTGGTGTCCCGTCGAGCTGCTGCCACAGTGCGTCGGGCACCTCCTCCAGCGTCTCGAGACTGGGTCTGCCGAACAGGTAGCCCTGGAACAGCGGCACGCCGAGTGCGCGCAGCTGGCGGTATTCGGCTTCCGTTTCCACACCCTCGGCGAGTACGGTGGAGCCGATGGAAGTGGCGATCTGCATGATGCCGCGGGTGATCGCGGTGCGGACCGGATCGGCGTCGATACCGCGGACCAGCGCGATGTCGAGCTTGAGCAGATCGGGCTGGAAATTGGCCAGCAGCGTCAGTCCGGCGTAGCCGGCGCCGAAGTCGTCGATCGCGGTCATGAAGCCGCGGCTTCGATAGTCGCGGAAGATGCCGGTCAGGTGCCGGTGATCGCGGACCTGTTCCGACTCCGCGGTTTCGAATATCAGCTTGTCCGTCGGAAATCCGAAGGTCTGCGCAGCGACGAGCGTCAGCCGGATGCAGGTCGCCGCCTCGTAGACGGCGTTGGGAAAGAAGTTGATCGACAGCCGCTGGCGCAGTCCGAGCCTGGCCGCGGTCTCGATCGCCTTGACCCGGCAGGTCTGGTCGAAGCGGTACAGCTGGGCCGGACTGACGCGGGCGATGACCTCGCCGGCACTGCCGCCATCGGCACCGCGCACCAGTGCCTCGTAGCCGAAGATCGAGCGGTCGCGAGCGTCGACGATCGGCTGGAACGCCATGCGGACATCGAAATCGAGGCGGTCGTCGCTGCCGCAGTTCGCGCACGGGTGCGGCGACCGCGTCGCGCCGAAGATATTTTCGAGATACACGCGAGCTCCCGGTCGGATGGAGCGAGCAGTGCAGCAAATTGCGTGCCAGTGCACGCCGCAACTGCCTGTGCAGCCGCTTGTGACGGCGCTCGGGGATGAAGCCTTCACGTTGGCGCGAAGGTCCATGCCGTTCAGTAGGCGCCACGACAAGCCGGGAGCCAGTCATGCGCGACATTCTCAAGACGCTCGAAAACGAACACGGTCAGCTGCGGACGCTGTTCGCAGCGATCAACGCGACCACCGACCGGGCGGAGAAGAAGCGCGCCGAATTGCTGGAGAAGATCGAGGCGGTGCTGGTGCCGCACGCGAAATGGGAAGAGCTGGTGTTCTATCCGGCATACGCGGAGCGCGCTTCGCACGATCAGCTGCTGCTGCACGCCGAGGCCATCCAGGAACATCGCGCGGTCGAGCTCGCGGTGCTGCCCGATCTCCATGCGTCGGCGAAGAACACCCGCCAGTTCGCAGGCTCGGTGAAGGTGCTGTCGGAATTCATCACCCACCACGCCGACGAAGAGGAAGACGAGATGTTCAAGGCGGCGCGAACCCTCTTCTCGCCGGAAGAGCTGGCCGACCTCGACGAGCAATACGAGGAGTGGAAAGCCTCGCCTGCCGCCTCGGCCGTGACCTTCCATGCAAAGGCGAAGACCGCGATCAAGTCGGCGCTGCGCAATCCAAAGGCGCCGGGCTGACCTCACGCGCTTGCATGTGCATCGCCACCGCCGATCCGTCGGCACGTAGTGGTGCAGAGGCGGGGGCAGGGTTGGTCGCATCGGCCAGCCCTGGATGCACGCCAGTCCGTCGATTGAACTACCTGGCGCTTGGCGCATGAGCCGGCGCCTGCGCCGAGGTGTCTGCGGCAATCAGTTTGAAGACAAGCCGCAGTGCGCGGGTATGGCGCCGATCGCGGGTCTTCTGCGCGCCTGGTGGCCTGGAAGCGCATGGCATCATCGCGCCGCGGGGCATGCACGTCCCGAATCCAGCGGAGACCTGCAATGCGCGCACGCCCAACACTGTCCTGCCTGTTTGTCCTGACGCTCGCCGCCCTGACGGCGCCTGCCGCCGCCGCGCCGAAAGAGGTGCGCGTGGTCGAGGACCCCAGCGGCGCGCACGTGTTGCAGGTGGCTGGCGCGCCGTTCCGGATCCGCGGCGCAGGTCTGCAGGACGGTGATCAGGAAGCGCTGGCCGCGCGCGGCGCGAACTCCTTCCGCACCTGGCATACCGCGGAAGATCCTGCTGCCGTCCGCGGCATGCTCGATCGCGCCGAGCGCAATGGCCTGATGGTTGCGATGGGCCTGCATGTGGGCAAGGAGCGTCACGGTTTCGATTTCGACGACGCCGCGGCGATCGAAGCGCAACAGGCGCGCCTGCTCGCCCAGGTACGCGCCTACAAGGACCATCCCGCGGTGCTGATGTGGGTGGTCGGCAACGAGTTGAACCTGGAATCGCGCGACCCGCGGGTCTGGGACGTGGTCGAATCGCTGACCGCCGCGATCCAGGCCGAGGACCCGCACCATCCGGTGATGACGCCGCTGGCAGGGTTCGACACTGCGCTCGCCGAGCAGCTGCGCACGCGCGCGCCGTCGCTGGATCTGATCGGCATCCAGATGTACGGCGATATCGGCGAGCTGCCGCGCAAGCTCGAAGCCGCGCAGTGGCGCGGCCCCTATGTGGTCACCGAATGGGGGCCGACCGGTCACTGGGAAAGTCCGGAAACCCGCTGGGGCGCCGCGATCGAGGACACCGCATCGCGCAAGGCCGAGTTGCTGGTCGAGCGCTATGCGCGTGTCATCGAGGCCGACGCTGCGCAGGGTCTGGGCTCCTACGTGTTCCTGTGGGGCCAGAAACAGGAACGTACGCCGACGTGGTACGGCCTGTTCCTGGCGAGCGGCGAGTCCACGCCCGGCGTCGATGCGATGCAGAAGCTGTGGACCGGCGCCTGGCCCGCCAACCGCGCGCCACAGATCTCGCCGCTGCGTCTTGATGGGCGGGCGGCGACCGACAGTGTGGTGCTGTCGCCCGGCGCCACCTGTTTGGCGCGGGTCGAGGCGATCGATCCCGACGGGGATCCCTTGGTCTATTCCTGGGTCGTGCGCGAGGAGAGTCGCGCGACCTCGATCGGTGGCGATCCGGAAACCCTGCCGCCCGAGATCGAGCTGCGGCGGGCGGATGGCGCGGTGCAGGGCGAACTGTCGTTCGAGGCGCCGCTGCGGCCGGGCGCGTACCGGCTGTTCGTCGACGTGCGCGATGGCCAGGGCCATGCGGCTTATGCGAATTTCCCGTTCCACGTGGGGGCGCCGCCGGCCAGCGCGGAGTGAGCCGCTGCGTGCGCTGATCGTGCGCAGCCCGAGCCCACAGGCGCGTGCCCGCGCCTCGAATGCGGCCGGCGGTGTTCACGTGCCGGCCTGCCTCGGCCGCCGCACTGCATCGGACCGTACTGAATACCCCGTGCTCGCGACGGACTCACGCGCTGCGGTGGAACGTGCGGCCACGGCGAATCCCCGCCGTTGGAGCCAGCCATGAACAACCAGAATCCCCGGCAGTCATCGCAGTCGGATACCCGCAATACACCGGGTCAGCAGGACGGTCGCGACGAGGCCCGGCGCCAGGCGGCGCAGCGGCAGTCCGGCCGGGACACCGAAGAGGAATGAGACCGACGGCCCTGCCGTCATGTCACAGGTGCGATGCCCCGCCGGGCGGGGCATCGCCGTACAGGTTTCAGGCGACGGCCTTGTCGAGGTCCGCGATGCGGTAGCCGGCACCGGTGATCGTATGCAGCAGCTGCACGTCCTGGTCGCGATCCACCGCCTTGCGCAGGTTGTAGAGATGGCTGCGCAGCGTGTCGGAATCGGGCAGCGACAGGCCCCAGATCTCCTGTTCGATCTCCCGGCGGCTGACCACGCGCGGTGCCTCACGCATCAGGATGGTCAGGATCTTCAGCGCAATCGGCGCCAGGTTCAGCTCACGGCCGCCGCGCTGCACACGCAGTGATGCGGGATCGAGCACCAGGTCGGCGATCTGCAGCACGCTCGCGCCCACTTCGCGGCGCTCGCGCCGGATCAGCGCGCGCACACGCGCCTCGAGTTCCTTGATGTCGAAGGGCTTGGTCAGGTAGTCGTCGGCGCCCGCTTCCAGGCCCTCGATCTTCTCCTCGAGCGAATCGCGCGCGGTGAGCATCAGGATCGGCGTGGTGCTGCGGTGTTCGGTGCGCAGGCGGCGGCAGACTTCCAGACCGCCGAGGCGGGGCAGCATCAGGTCGAGCACGATGACGTCGAAGGTGATATCCGTCGCCAGGTTCACCGCATCGATGCCGTCGGCCGCGTAATCCACCTCGAAGCCGCGGCCCTCCAGGAACTCCCCGACGGGTTCGGAAATGTTGCGGTTGTCCTCTACCAGCAGGACGAGTCCGCCAGGACTGTTGTGGGCCATCAACAAGACTCCGTGAATTAGTTGAATTTAGGTTCGCGAGGCTCCCATCAAGGCGGTGCAAATCTGGTGAAAGCCGCGTTGCGATCCGGGCGCCCGGCATAACGCTTCAAGCCTTCGAAATGATTGCGCCGGGCGGCGGTCGCGGGTGCAATGGACGTCCATACCAGTGGAGTGCCGGACATGCAGACCCAGAACCTGCACCGCGGTCGCCTGATCGATCATCTGCAGCTGGTAGTGACCGATCTCGACGCCAGCCGGAAGTTCTACGAGGCGGTGCTCGCGGCCCTGGGCGTGCCGATCGGCGGTGACGGACCCGGATACTTCTGGGCCGACGAACTGTTCGTCTCGAGCCTGGACAGCGAGGCCGCGGACGGCGTCCCCACCGGACGCCATCACCTGGCATTCCAGGCGCGGGACCGCGCGATGGTGGACGCCTTCCACGCCGCCGGTCTGGCGGCCGGTGGTCGTGACCACGGC
>Ga0233363_1000919_pt1 | contig 12130 bp, 12 predicted proteins | sample ElkDunMinimDraft_18_FD_191534 | JGI IMG/M metagenome (GOLD analysis project Ga0233363, IMG submission 191534) | Fecal eukaryotic communites from dung pellets of Tule Elk in California, USA - Elk Dung C16 | ecosystem: Host-associated > Mammals > Digestive system > Large intestine > Fecal | place... | reverse complement strand
CGGCCGACTCCGCGTCGGACCACGCAGCGGCGACCTGCTCGGACTCGGTCGGCTCCACGTCGGCCTGCTCGGCGTCGGACCGCGCGGAGTCGGCCTTCCTGGCCGCGCGCTCGTCGGTCTCCCAGAAGTCGGTGTTCCAGACATCGACGTCCCAGAAGCCCTCCTCCGAGGTGTCGGCCTCCCTGGCCCTCCTGGCCTTCGCGGCCTTCTCGGCCCTGCGGTCCCTCTTCTTGCCCACGGCCGTATCGGCCTGCCCCGTCGACTCGACCGCTTCGATCGTCTCGGTCGACTCGACCGCTTCGGCCACCTCGGTCGACTCGACCGTCGCGGCCACCTCGGCCGTCTCGGCCGGCTCGGACGCAGCCTGCTCCCCCAGAGCACCGAGGAACGGCTCAGCGAAGGCACCGGCCTCCTCCGCGGTGTCCGCCGACGTGACCTCCGGGATCGCCACCCGGTCGTCGGCCTCCTCCGCTGCGGGCGAGGAGTGGCGGTAGGCGCGCACCGCGTCCATGACCTCTTCGGCGGTCGCACCGGGCCAGGAGCAGTGGAAGACCGGGTTGAGCGGAGGACTGGTCTCGGTGATGAGGCCGTCCTCCTCGATGACGCAGCTGCCGCCGAGCGGCCAGCGGCCCAGGATCACGGCCGTGATGCCCTGGTGCTGCCCGTGCAGCAGCAGGCCCGACAGCGCGGTCTCGTGCTCGGCGCCGGGCGCGGTCACCAGGGCCAGGGGGGTGTGCGGTCGCGGCTCCCGCGCCTCGGCGATCTGGTGCAGCTCGTGCTGGAGGACGGTCAGGGCCTCCTCCATGGTGCCGACCATCTGCACGGGCTCGCAGGGGTGCGCGCGCAGCAGGTCGCGACCCCGGTCGCCCACCAGACGGGCGGCGTCGGCCTCGGTGAGCAGCACGCGCACGGAGTCGTGGTCGAGGCGGTCGAGCGCGTTGACTATGAGGCGCCGGGCGGCCCCGGCGGCGCCCGGACCGGTGATCCCGAGGCCGGGCACGTGGTCGAGTTCCACCGTCACGCGCTCGTCGATGTCCTCCCCGGGGGTGGGCCGGGGAGGCGGGGCGGTCAGGGCCAGGCGGCGGGGCGCCCTCGACAGGCGGGGCAGGCTCAGGCTCACGCGGGGCATGCGGACGCCGCGTTTGCCCAGCAGGTATCCCCCGGCCAGGCCCGCGAACGCCACGGCTCCGGTGACGGCGCCGTCGGGGATCTCCACGACCAGCACGTTCTCGCCGTTCTCGGCGGCGGCCTCGGCAGCGGCGGCGGCTGCCGCCTCCACCGGGTCGGCCTCCTCGGCGTCGGCGGCGGAGTCCCCGGCCCCTGCGGCGGCACCGGACTCCTCGGCCTCTGCCTCGGCGGCCATCACACGGGACTGGAGGGGGGTCGGCTGCGGGACGACGGTGTAGGCGACCTCGGCCCTGCGCTGGGCGGCGGCGCCGCCCTCGCGGGGCTGCTCGGAGCCGACGCCGTCCACCGTCATCTCCGGGGCCTCCTCGCCCAGGACCTCGTCGAGGTGGTCGGCGACCGCCTGGGCCCGGCGCTCGGACAGCTCCTGGTTCCCCTGGACGGTTCCGCTGGGGTCGGTGTGCCCTGTGATGCGCACGGGCGTCTCGGTGTCGCCGTAGGAGTCGATCATGTCCACGACGGGTGCGAGGTCGTCGCGCATCTCCTCGGTGAGCTCGGCCGAGCCGACACCGAAGCCGGTGACGGTGCGCACCCTCTCGACGGGCTGCGAGGACGGGGCCTCCTCGGGGGCGGAGGGCGCGTCGCCGTCCTGTTCCCCGTCAGCCTCGGGGTCCTCCTGTGTGGTGACCGTGTCGGCGAACGCCGCGACCGGGGCGACCGCCACGGTTCCGACGGCGGCCGCGGCCACCACCTGGAGCGGTCCCAGGGGGCGCAGCATCCGGGGCACGCCGCGCAGGCGGGAGAGCGTCTCCACGGCCAGCCCCGCCGCGTACAGGCCCCACAGGGCCCACAGCACGGTGATGAGGAGGGCGTTCAACACACCCGGTGGCAGCCGCCAGCCGCGCAGGTGGGCGGCGGCCACGGCCCAGGAGTCCGGTAGTTCCGGCCAGGGCAGGTGCCACAGGAGCAGGTAGGGGATACCGATCAGGACCGCTGCTGCGAGCAGGAGAGCGCTCAGCCGTCGGATCTGGGACATGTCCGCCTCACTGGAGCTAGGGAGTCGGCTGGGTGTGGGGACGTGCGGTGGCCGTGGAGTCGACGGTAGTCGATCCCCCCGGCAGGAGGGTGAAGGAGTAGCCCACCGAACAGGTCACGATCACGGTGTCGCCGCTGACCGAGACGGTGCCGGTGGCGCCGGCCGCGTTGAGGAAGGACTGTGCGGCGGCGGACGCCGCCGAGGGGTCGAGGGCGACCTCGCTCGTGCCCTCGCGGTAGGAGGCCCAGTCGAGCTGTTGGACGCCCGCCCGGGCGGCCTCCTGGGCCAGGGTGGCCGCCTCGTTGCGGGCCCGCAGCAGTCCGCCGCCGTCGGTGACCAGGCCCAGGCACAGCAGGAAGGCCGACGCCAGGATGGCGACGAACGCCGTGGTCTGGCCCCTGTCGTCCGTACGTCTCACGGCTGCCCCCTGAAGGTGTCGACGACGACGGTCGCGTCCCCGGTGACCGTGATGGTCCCGGGGACGCCCAGTCCGGTCAGATCGCCCAGTCCGACGCGGCACTCGACCACGGCGGTGACCGCCCCTCCCGGGGTCAGGCCTCCGTGGTCGAGGGTGACGGAGTGGTCGCCGCAGGCCAGACCGTTCTCCGCGAGAGAGCTCGCGGCGGTGCCCGAGGCAGCCGCCTCGGCCGCACCGACGCTGCGTTCGAGGGAGGCCGCCCGGGCGGCGGAGTGCGCCACCTGGTCGGCGGTGGAGTTGGCGTCCGCCACCCTCCCGGCGAGCACCATGAGGAGTGCGAACGCCAGGAGGGCTGGGGTGAGGAGCGCCAGCTCCACCGAGGCCGAACCGCGGTCGGCCTGTCCGGGCTCCGCCGGGTGAACGGGGCTCACGGGGCGGCCTCCGCGGGGACGAAGCGCTCCACGGGCGCGGTGACCTCGTGGCCCACCGGCCAGCTGAACCCGGGAATGAGGCTGGGCACCTCGGCGTCCACCACCACGCGTACCTCCTCCGCACTGCGGTTGACGGACACGTCGAGGCCGGAGAGGAAGGAACCTCCCTCGGCCACCGACGTGCCCCCGCCCGCCGTGCGCGACTGCTCGGCGGTCCTGCGCGCGATGTCGGCGGCGACGTTGTCGCCGTGCATCCACAGAGCAGTCTGGATGACCAGCAGGACCAGGAGCAGCAGCGCGGGCGTGGCCACGGCCATCTCCGCGCTGCCGCGATCGTCTCGTGAGAGGGGCAAGATCAGCCCCCGCCGCCGCCAACGATTGCGGTGGCTTCGGTTTCCACACGAGTGGCGATGACACCGACAAGTGCGGCGGCCACACCGACCAGGACAGCGGTGATGATGACCGTCTCGGTCGAGTAGCCGTCGTCCCTCCGGCTGAACAAGTCGCCCCTCCGACTGAGCAACAGGGAGCTGAGGTAGGCGGTGATGCGCTGCATCGGGGATCTCCAAGGCGGTTCGGGTTCTCATGTGCTGAACAGGATGTGGCTCATCGCCGGATAGCCCAGGAGGGCCAGGAATCCGGCGAAGAGCAGGACCACCGGCAGGCTCATCCGCTCAGTGGCGGACTGCGCCTCGGCGTCCATCTCGGCCAAGAACTGGGTACGCAGCGTCTTGGCCTTGGCGGCCAGGGAACTGCGGATACGCGCGCCGTCGGCGCCGGCGAGCTGGAGACTGGCCGCGAGTTCGGCGAACTCAGGGGTGTCGTAGCGCTCTCCGAGATCGCGCAGCGCCGTCCAGGGCGAATGGCGCCTGAGCGCTGCCTCTCGCAGGCTCTCCCGGATACGGGCCATGGCCCATCCGTTGCCCGCGGCGCCGGCGTCGGCCAGTGCTCCGTTGACGCCCGCGCCTCCGGCCAGGGACACCACGACCAGATCCGCGAAACCGGCCAGGGCACGACGCATGCGCTCCCGTCGCTTGTCGGCCTCGTCACGCAGGGACATGTCCGGGGCGAGCCAGACGATCACCGCGAAACCCACCCACATGGCCCCCGCGAGCGCACCGGACGGAAGAACCCCCGCGAGGGAGAGCAAGCCACCTATCAGCGGCGGGAAGCCGATCCCCAGGACGAGGGCGGTGAACTTCTCGGCGAGGTAGGACGCCGGTGTGCGCTCGCACACCCGCAGGTTGCGCTGCGTGCGGGGCCCGGGCATCCCGAAGCCCTCCAGGAGCGGCACGCCGATCTTTCCCAGGCGCGCCAGCACTCCGGTATCCGGGCCCGCGACCATCGCCGACCGGGGAGGAGGCGGAGCGGACAGGCGCTCGGCGAGCGTGGGCCCGGCCCAACGGGCCGCGAAGAGCGCCCACAGGGCCAGTCCGAACGCGGCACCCGCGAGGGTCGCTGCCAGGGCGGGGGTCATCGGACGGCCTCCGGGGTACGGGCGGGAGCGCGTTCGGGTGCGAGCACCCGCGGCCCCAGGTCGAAGCGGGACATGCGGGAGAGCCATACCAGGGCACCCGCCCACAGGCAGCCGATACCCGCGAGCACCGACTGACCGAGGAAACCGTCGAACGGCTCCATGTACTCGCGGTTGAGCACCAGCAGGAACGCGGCCATACCCACGGTCGTGCCGACGATGATCCGGGTGGAGGTGCGCAGCCGGGCGCGGCTGGCGGCCACGCGCACGAGCATCGCCGCCTGTTCACGCGAGGCCTCCGCCAGCGTGCTCAGCAGTGTGCCCAGGTCGGTGGCGTGCCGGGTGGCCGCAGTGCTCAGGGCGGCGGCCACCAGATCGGCGGTGGGGTTGTCGACCTCGTCGGCGAAGGAGCGCAGGGCGTCCTGCGTGGGTTGAGCCGCCCGCAGCCGCTCGGCCAGACGGGCGACGGCGTCCCGCACGGGTTCGGGCGCGATGGGCACCGTGGCGGCGACGGCCTGGTGCAGGCCGGCGGCACCGGCCATGAGGTCGCGCAGCATCTCGGTCCAGGCCGCGACGGCCTCCACACCGTCCACCTGTTCCTGGTGGCCGCGGTCGGGTCCCAACACCGCGGGGCCCCACCAGCAGCCCGCGGCGACGAGCACACCGGCCACAGGCCAGCCGGTGAGGAACCAGACGAGCAGACCGCCGGCGATCGCCCCGATCAGGCGCAGCGGCCGTTGCCGACCGAACAGAAGTGAACGCCACTGCGGGGCCCGGAGTCCACGCGAGCTCCGGGACGCGGCCAAAGAGGCCAGCGCCAGCCACAGCCCCGCGCCGAGCAGGACGCCTGAGGCGGCGACAAGGAGGACAGGTGTCGTCATCGTGCCCACCCCACCGTGTCGGGGGACAGCATGGCGGGGTCGAAACCGGCCTCGGCCAGGGCGTCGAGCGTGTTGGGGCTGGGCGGCGCCGCGGGCAGGGGCCCGTTGCGGTCGCGCCGGTACACCTCGTTGGACACCACCTTCTGTCCCTCTGCGCCCACGACCTCGCGCACGCTCGTGACCTTGCGCCCGCCGGTGGGCAGTGCGGACACGTGCACGACCAGGTGCACGGCGGCGGCCACCAGGGAGGCCGTGGCGTCCAGGGGCAGGCGCTCCGAGGACTGGGCGGCGTAGGCGCCCAGCTTGGTGAAGGCGCCCGCGGAGTCCGCGGCGTGCAGGGTGGTGAGGCTGCCGTCGTTGCCCTGGCTCATGGCGTTGAGCAGCGGGACGGTCTCGTGGCCGCGCGTCTCACCGACGATGACCCGGTCGGGCGACATGCGCAGGGCCGTACGCACGAGGTCGGCGATGGTGATCTCGCCGACGCCCTCGACGTTGGCCGGCCGGGCCTGGAGGGCGACGCAGTCGGGGTGGGCGTCGCGGTCGCGGTCCAGCCCCAGTTCGAAGACGTCCTCGATGGTGACGAGGCGCTCGTCCACGGGGATCTCGGCGGCCAGGGCGCGCAGCAGGGTGGTCTTGCCCGCGCCGGTGCCGCCGGTGATGACCATGTTGCGGCGGGAGCGCACCCCCGCGCGCAGCAGGGCGACCAGGGTGTCGTCGATCGTGCCCAGTTCGCGGAGCTGTTCGAGGGTGGTGCGGCCGTAGCGGTGGCGGCGGATGGACACCGAGGGCTGCCGGGCGACCTCCATGACCGCGTTGAGGCGCTCGCCGCCGGGCAGCTGCATGTCGAGGATGGGCGCCCCCGGGTCGAAGCGGCGCTCCCCCGTGGCGGACTCCGACGCGAGGCGCCGGACCAGGGCGACGACCTCGTCGGGGTCGGCGAAGAGGGAGTCGTGCCGCTCGCGGCTGCCGTCGGCGCGGCGCACCCACACGTGCACGCCGTTGATGTTGATGTTCTCGATCCCGGGGTCGTCCAGGAGGGGCTGGAGGGGTCCGAGCCCGCACACCCGGGCCAGGGCGCCCGCGGCGACGGAGGCCTCGGTCGTGGCGTCGAGCACCTGCCGGCCCTCGGACAGGGCGCGGCCCGCCTCGTCGTCGAGGATCTGGGCGATGACGCGTTCGGCGCGGGCCCGGTACTCCTCGGGCGTGTCCTCGGGTCCGCCCCGGGTCTCCTCGCTCAGCCGCCGGGTGGCCTCGGTGACGGTCCGCTCCACGCGGTCGGCCACGGTGCGGGCGCGGTCGGTGTCCAGGAAGTAGCCGTCGGTGATGTCGTATCCGCTGCTCATGCGTGGACCCCCGTCCACTCCGGCGCGGGCGCCGGGGCTCCGGCGCCGGGTGCGGGAGCCGGGTCGGCGCCCCGGGCGAGGTCGCCCGCCAGGCGCGCCGCCGCCTTCAGCATCGGCCTGCGCTCCGGCTTGCGCGGGTTGGTCTCCCCGCGCAGGAAGGACGCGGAGCGCTCGTCGGCGGGAAGCCGGCCCCACACGCCCGGGCCCAGGGCGTTCTCGATCTCGCGGACGCCGCCGCTGCCGCCGACGACGACGGTGCGCAGACGCGGCAGGCTGCGGGTCAGGGCCTCGGAGGCCTCCTTGGCCCGGCGCAGCTGGGCCAGGTCGTCGGCGACGAGCAGCAGTGCCTCGTCGGCCCACGTGGCCAGCGCGGAGGCCGCCGCGCCGGGGGTCAGGCGGCCCAGGTCCAGGACGACCGCGGGTCCGGACGGGGAGGCGAGCACGCCCGGGTTCTGGGACAGCAGGCGCACCGCGCCCTCGGCACGGTCGGCGGTGACGGGCGCGTGGCACACGGACAGCCCTCCGGGGAGGATCTGGGTGTGCGCGGCCAGGTCGGCGGAGGCGCCGCCGTGCCGGGCGGCGGCGGCCAGGCCGGTCAGTCCGGGGTCGGGCTGGAGGCGCCGCCAGGTGGCGACGTCGCCGCCGGAGGCATCGGCCTCCACGAAGACGGCTCCGGTCCCACCGGGCCAGACCGCGGACAGCGCCATGGCCGCGCAGGTGACGCCGGGGGCTCCGCCCAGGGAGAAGAGCGCCACGGTCCGAGGCATCACGCGCCTCCCCGCGGGTTGACCTGGACCACGCTGACGCGTTCGGCGGCGGCCGCCGAGGCGATGGCCGCGGCGTCGGCGGAGGCCACGACGATCTCGAGCGAGACCGACCCGTCCTCGGCCGCGGAGGGCAGGACCTCCCGCACGAGCGCGCGGTAGGCCTCCACACCGCCGCCGGTGGCGCCCTCCTCCGAGTGGACCACCACGGAGACCGCGGTGCCGGGGCCGAGCGAGGAGGGGAAACGGCCGGCCCGCAGGGCCACGCCGACCAGGGCGCGGTCACTCTCGGGGAAGGCCGCCTCGGCGCCCAGGGCGGCCTCGGGCAGGACCCCGCCCTCCGTGACGGGCACGGTGAGGATCTGTCCGACCGTCTCCTCCAGGCGCTCGGCGCCGACGAAGGAGACCCCGTCGGCGACGGCGATCCTCGCGACCCGCAGGTCCTCCGCGGACACCACGTGGCCCGCGGGCAGGTCGCCGTCGGCGACGAGCACCCCCTGCTTGTCGTCCATCTGCTCCAGGGCCACAACGCCGCTCAGACCGCCCACGGTCATCATGCCCAGGCCCAGGACCAACCACCGCCAGCGGCGGGGTCCGCTGCCCAGGAGCCGCACCGGCGGGGTCTCCCCCTGCCGCGGGGAGGCCGCGGGCGCCGGTGCCGTCTTCGTGTCCACCACGTCTGTCTTCTTCTTTCGCTGTTAGCGGTTGCCTGTGTCGGTGACCAGGCCCTGGGACTCGGCCACCTGGAGGTCGACCTGCGAGGTCGTGGTGAGCGGGTCGAAATCGCCCGCCCCACCCTCGGCGAACTCACCCTCGGTGATCTCCCACCCCACGTCCCAGCCCACCTGGACGGTGACGGGGTAGGCGCCGCCGGGCTGGCTGTCGGAGGACAAGTCGTAGACGTGCCCGCAGTCGGGGGAGGCCGACTGGGGGTCGTGCACGGCCGGGTCGAAGGGGGTCCCGGGGCCCTCGCAGCGGATCTGCGTACCGTCGCCCAGGGTCCAGAGGGTGGAGGTGGGGGTGGCGGTGACCGTGAAGGACGAGTCCTGGATTGCTGCGGAGGCCTCGGTGACCTCCCAGTCCTGGGACTCCACCCACAGCCACACGGGGGTGTTGACCAGAACGAGGGAGTCGCCGCCCGGGGAGGTCTCGATCCGGGGCGGGGGCAGCTCGAAGGAATCCATGGCCTCCTGGAGGGTGGTGACAATGTCGGTGCCGTCCTCCCCCGCCTCGTAGTCGATGGAGTCCCAGTCGATGGTGCTCCAGTCCACCTGGGACCAGTCGATCGCGCCCCAGTCGATGGCGTCCCAGTCGACGCCGTCGGAGGAACCGGCCGGAGCTCCGGAGCCGCCCGAGCCGTTGGAACCCTGCTGGCCCGCCTGGCTCTGCCAATAGCGCAGCAGGATCGAGCAGCCGAGGCCGCCCGAGCTGCCGCACTCGATCTGGCCGAGGAAGGAGCCGTCGTCGGCGTGCGCCGGGGCGGCGATCCCGGTGGCCAGGAGGGTCAGTACCGCGGCGGTGGCCGCGGGTCGTACGAGTCTCAGCATGATCCCGCTTCCCAGATCCTGAGGTCGGACACGCGCCAGGCGAGTCCGTCGTGAATGAGTGTGGCTTCGACGAGGCGCGGGCCCTGCCCGGGGGAGGAGCCCATGCCGAGGTTCCAGGCGGAGTCGTCGAGGCAGTCCTCGACCGTCGCGCTGTCGGGTCCCTCGACCGCGGCGACGGGGGCGAGGACGGGTTCACCGGTGACCTGCCCACCCGCGGCGGTGGACCCTTCCAGGGCCGCACTCATGAGGGCGTACGCGCCGCCCACGGCGTAGTCCTGGAGTTCGGGGGGAACCTCGCCGCCCTCGTGGGAGGCGGTCACGACCGTGTCCCACATGCTGGTGTAGGCGGCGACCGCCGCGGCCTCCTCCTCGCTGGCGGGAGAGGGCGGGGAGCTCGGTGCCGCCCCCGCTTCGGAGACCGCGTCCTCGGAGGACGCGCAGCCCGCCGCCAGGGCGAGGGCCGCGCAGCATCCCGCGGCCGCGGCCGCGCGTAGGACGGTGCCGTTTCTTCTCGCGGCTGTCGTCATCGGTGGGTTCTCCACTGCCATGGAAGGGGAGGGTGGTGCATGGCGGAACCGACCCGGGTGAGCGGGCCCTTTCCCTTCCGACGAGGGGCGGGGGCGGACTCCCTTGCCCGGGAGGTCACGGGACCGGGCGCGGGGGGCCGTTGAGCGGACGGGCGGAGGAGGTCCTCCGGCCGGGTTCGGGCCCGTCGCGGACCGGCGTGACCGGCTCGCGCGGGGCGAAGCCCGGGGACTGACCGAAACCATGTGGTATTGGTTGGATTTTTATCTGTCCTTGCGTGAGCTTATAGAGAAGTCGCCTGTCGTAACAACCCCTCGTGCTCCTTCTGTGACTGTGATCCGGTCGAACTTCCGGACATCAGTCTCACAGCGCCCCGAGAAGACCACGCAGCCACAGCCCTGCATCAAACACACGCGAAACAACATCTGAACGACATCGTTCGGTCACGGTTTCCCCGATCCCTCCCCGAGGGGAGGGCCCGAGGCGGGGCCGGAGGGCGCCACGGTGTGGGGGAGAACACCGGACGGGGAGCTCGACGCGCCCGTCGGCGCTCCGGACACGTCCGGGAGTTGACGCGCTCGGCGCCGACCCGATCAGACCACGAGCACGCGCGGGCCGCGCCCGCGCAGCCTCCGGATGTCCTCGGGGTCGGTACCGGTGTCGGTGATGAGGCAGTCCACCTCGCGCAGCAGCGCGAAGCGGGCGATCCGGTCGCCGCCGATCCTGGTGTGGTCGGCCAGCAGCACGGTCCTGGCCGAGGCCCGCACCATGGCCTGCCTGGCCATCACCTCGGCGGGACCGGCACAGGTCAGGCCGCGCTCGGGCGACACCCCGTCGGCGACCATGAAGGCCACGTCGACGTGGAGCTGTTCCCACAGGCGCACCGAGGAGAGCGTGGTCCTGGCCGCTGCACCCATCCGACCTCCCAGCAGGTGCACGGAGAGGTCGCGGCGCGCGGCCAGCCCCAGCGCGGCGGGAACCGAGTTGGTCAGGACGTTCAGCCCGCACCCCGCGGGCAGCGACCACGCGATCCGCTCCGCCATCGGCCCGGCGTCGAGCATGATCACCCCGCCCGGCGGCAGTTCCGCCAGGGCGGCCCTGGCGATCCTGCCCTCCGCGGCCGAGAGCCGCCCCGTTCCGGACGGGGTCGTCGTGGCGCTCACTCCCGCCGCCCGCCCGACAGCCGCGGCACCGCCGCTGAGTCCACTCACAAGGTCCTCCGATCCATCGGTACCCCTCTCTCCGGCCGAGCAGGCGCGCACCCCGGCCCGCAGTGCGCATCCCGACAGGCCGTCAGTTCCCGTACGGGGAGAGCATCCCGGACAAAGAGGCACTGTAATCGAACGGCCACGACGAGTGAGCGTGAGCGTTGCGAAATGGCAACGGGGACCGCGCCCGAACCCGCCGCGCGCGACGCCGGCCCCCGCCGTGACGCCTCGAACGGGCCTCCTGCCAAGCGGAACGGGCCCACCCGACCGCCTACCAGAACCAAAGCCAACACAAGGCAACACACAGGAACGAAAACAGAAACACAAGCGCAACTACTTCCATGTAGAGGCAGAGCGGTGCTAATTTCGTCCTTCTCGCTGGTGGTGGAGGGGTCGCCGGCAGTGGCGGGTAGAGGGGCGGGGAGACGGGTATGGCGTTGGACCCGAACATGTCCGACTCCTCACGCAACGCGATCAAGGTCCTCACCGGCATCGAGGTCCCCAATGTCAGCCTCGCCAACCTCGGCCGCGCCTCCGAGGTCTACGCCACCCTGAACCAACGCCTCGGCGTCCTCGAGGACCTGCTCAACCTCAGCCGCTCCCACGCACGACGCAACTTCAGCGGCCGCACCGCCGACAACTACGAACACTCCCTGGACCAGTTCACCAAGGGAGACAACAACTACGTCGGCTCCGCCCGCGACAACTCCTCCACCATGTCCACCGAACTCTTCAAGGCACGCGCCAACGTCGAGTACATGCACATGATGGTCATCGGCCAGTTCATCCAACTCCTCGCCGAGATCGCCTGGGCCATCGCCACCGCCAAGTTCACCTTCGGCGCGTCCCTCAAGTGGATCCCCATCTTCAAGGCCATCCGCAGCCTGGCCATGCGCCGCATCCTCACCTGGCTCCTGATCACCGTCCCCAGCCACCAGATCATCAGCCAGATCTTCGGCAGCATGGACAGCATCATCCAACGCATCCAGATCGGACGCGGCACCCGCCACCACCGCGACGGCCAACTCACCAAGAGCGCCCACATCGGCGCCGCCATGGAAGGCGCCCTGTCCGCCGTCTTCTCCGCCGGCATGGACGGCCTGTTCAGCAAACACCTCACCGACCTGCTCAACAACGGCCTCAAGGACCTGCGCCTCCTGCCCGACCCCCCGCCCCTGCCCAGGGGCGGACCCGACGGACCCCCACCCCCCGGACCGCCCCTGCGCGAGGCCCCCGACGGCCCCCCGCCCGGACCGCCCCCCGGCGGACCACCCCCCGCCGGTCCCCCCAACGGGCCCGTCCGGGACGACCCGCCGCCCACCGGCGGCCCCGACCGCGACACCCACACACCCCCGCCCGGCGGTGGCGGCCCCGACGG
>Ga0233363_1000918_pt1 | contig 12138 bp, 11 predicted proteins | sample ElkDunMinimDraft_18_FD_191534 | JGI IMG/M metagenome (GOLD analysis project Ga0233363, IMG submission 191534) | Fecal eukaryotic communites from dung pellets of Tule Elk in California, USA - Elk Dung C16 | ecosystem: Host-associated > Mammals > Digestive system > Large intestine > Fecal | place... | reverse complement strand
CACGTCGGTGGTGCGGTGGTGCGGTGGTGCGGTGGTGCGGGGTGCGGTGGTGTGCGGTGGCGCCCGCCCCGCGCCGCTGCGGGAACGGACGGGGGCCGGGACCCGCGGACGCGGGCCCCGGCCGTGCGGTCGGGTCAGAGGCGCGCGTTCATCCCGGGGCCGATGGGGATGCCGCCGAAGTAGAAGACCGCCAGCACCCCGATCCACAGGACGGTGAACACGATCGTGAAGGGCAGGCACCGGGCGATCACGGTGCCGATGCCCGCCTTGGGCTCGTAGGCGCGCAGGAACCCCAGCATGATCACCAGGTACGGGCTGAGCGGGGACAGGACGTTCGAGGTCGAGTCGCCGATGCGGAACGCGGCCTGGACGAACCCGGGCTCGTAGCCGAGCAGCGCGAACATCGGCACGAAGACCGCCGCGAGCAGGGCCCACATGGCCGAGCCGGAGATGATGAACAGGTTCACCAGGAACGCCAGGAGGATGAAGCACAGGATCGCGCCGAAGCCCGTGAACCCGGTGGCCTCCAGGCCCTCGGCCCCCTGGATGGCGATCCAGCTGGACAGGTTGGTCCAGTTGAACAGCGCCAGGAACTGGGCCATCACGAACGCCAGCACGATGAACGGCGACATCTCCTTGACCGTCTGGCCCATCACCAGCGCCAGGTCGGACCCCTTGCGGATGCTCCCGGTCACGACACCGTAGGTGACGCCGGGGAGGAGCAGCACCATGAGGACGATGAAGACCACCGAGCTGAGCAGCGGGGACTCCGGCAGGAAGGCGCCGTCCGCGTTGCGCATCGGTGCGCCCGGGGGCAGGCACAGGACGAGGACCCCGGCGACGGTCAGCAGCAGGGCCGCCCCGGCCCAGCGCAGGCCGCGCCGCTCGACGTCGGTGAGGTTCGGGTCCATGGCCTTGGCCTCGGCCTCCTCGGTGCCCACCTCGACCCGGACCTTGTCGCGGGTGATCCCCCGGCGGACCAGGGACGGCTCCAGGACGCGGTCGATCATGAGACCGGCGGCGAAGCTGAGGATGAGCGCGATGGTGAGGGTGATGAAGTAGTTGGACACCGGGCTGACGTGGGTGCCCAGCCCGACCGGTCCGGCGGCGGCGTTGGTGATGCCGGACAGCAGCGCGTCGGTGCTGGTGATGAACGGGCTGCAGCTGAACGCGGCCGTGGCCGCGGCGTAGGCGCCGAGAAGGCCCGCGACCGGGTGCCGGCCGGCGGCCTTGAACACCATGGCGGCCAGCGGCGGGATGACCACCATGGCCGCGTCGCTCATGATGCTGCCGGAGACCGCGACGAACGAGGCGACGTAGGGCAGCAGCCAGCGCGGGGCTCCGCCGAAGGCACGGCGCACCAGTGCGGTGAGGAGCCCGGTCCGCTCGGCCACGCCCACGCCGAGCAGGACCGTGAGGACGACGCCGAGCGGCGGGAACGACACGAAGTTGGTGACCAGCGACGTGGTCAGCCAGGTGACGCCCTCGGCCGAGAAGAAGCTCCTCACGGGCTGCGCGCCGTCCTCGCTCCCGGGCACCTCGACCGTGGCCCCGCCGAGGGACATGATCGTCGACAGGACCGCGACGACCGCGAAGAGGATCAGGAACAGGACGAACGGGTCGGGGATCTTGTTGCCGACGCGCTCGATGCCGTCGAGCGTGCGGGCGAGGAGGTGGGGGCGCTCCTGCGCGGTCCCACCGCCGGTCGCGCCCTTCTTGGGGCTCTGCGTGGTCATGGTTACCTCACCGGGGGTCGGGGGCGGGGGCGGTCAGGCCGTGGTCGGCTCCGGTCGGGTGGCGGTGGTGTCCTTGTGGACGGCGCCGTCCTTGACGACCACCGTGATGTTGTCCGGGTCGCCCGGCAGCGTGATGTCGCGGAGGGGGTCGCCGGCGCAGACGACGATGTCGGCGCGCTTGCCGACCTGGAGGGTGCCGACCTGGTCGGCGACCCCCAGGAGTTCGGCGGCCTCGCGGGTCCCGGCGAGGAGTGCGCCCATGGGCGTCATGCCGTGCTCGACGAGCAGGGCCAGCTCCCGGAGGTTGCGGCCGTGCGGGAAGATGCCGGAGTCGGTGCCCAGGGCGACGCGCACCCCGGCGGCGACGGCGGCGGAGATGTTCTCGCCGAGGTGCTCCTGGAGCCTGAGCTTCTTCTCCACCGCGTAGCCGGCCGACTTCGCGGGGTCGGGCGGGGTGGTGGCGGTGGCCAGGGTCGGGACGAGGAAGGCCCCGGTGCGGAGCATCATCTCGATGCCCTCGGCGTCGATCTCGTAGCCGTGCTCGACGCTGGTGACCCCGGCGGTGAGCGCGTTGCGGATGCTGCGGGCGCTCTGGGCGTGGGCGGCGACCGGGATGCCGTGCGCGGCGGCCTCGCGGACGACGACCGTCATCTCCTCGATGTTGAGCCCATCGTGCCAGGGGGTGTCCTGGGGGCTCCACACGCCGCCGCTGGCCATGACCTTGATGACCCCCGCGCCCTTGCGCATGACCTCGCGGGTACCGCGCAGGACCTCCGCCACGCCGTCGGTGTTGATGGACACCGCTCCGCCGGGGCCCAGCGCGGTGCCGAAGTCGAAGCCGCAGCAGGTGCGGAAGTCCCCGTGGCCGCCGGTGGGGCCGAGGGCGCGGTAGGCGGTGGTGATGCGGGGCCCCGGGACGATGCCCTCCTCCACGGCGCGGACCACCGCGAGGTCGAGCCCCGCGAGGTCCCGGACGCTGGTCACGCCGGCGTCGAGGGTGGCACGCAGCCGGGGGATGGCCGTGTAGTAGCCGTAGTGGGGCGGCTGGTGCAGGAGCGCGGCGGGGTTCAGGCCGTCGCCCTCCATGGTCATGTGTACGTGGGCGTCGACGAACCCGGGGAGGACGGTGCCGCCGCGGGCGTCGATCTCGCGGTGCGGGGCGGTGATCCCGGGGGCCTGGGCGGCGGGCCCCATCCAGTCGATGCGGCCGTCGCGGGCCACGACCACCCAGTCCTCGCGCGGTCCCGCGCCGGTCGCGTCCACGACCACCCCGTTGCGAACGACGACAGTGGTCTCCTCCGAAGGCATCGGCTCCACCTTCACCCTTCTCCTCGCCAAAGCACCGGACTTCCTTTTCCATAATGTGAAAGAAATAGCCCGACCTTGGTTAACGTCATGGAAACATGCAGCTCAGAGCCGCCTGTCGGCTGTGCGAAAACCTACGCTCGGCCTCCCCTAAGATGCGCAGATCGCCGGAAAAGAGTTTTTCGAGGACGCTGATGCCGGAATCCACCACCCCCAACGAGTTCGACCTCTCACTCGTCAACGCCCTCCAGATGGCCCCCCGCGCCACCTGGGCCGAGCTGTCGCCGATCCTGGAGGTGGACCCGACCACGCTCGCGCGCAGGTGGAAGCGGTTGGAGGAGGAGGGGCTCGCACGGATCGCCGTCTTCCCCCGGCAGCGCGTCATGGCACGGCGCAACCTCTCCTACGTGGAGCTCAGCTGCCGCAACGGCACCGTCGAACGGGTCGCCGCCGCACTGGCGGAGGACCGGGACACCCTCAGCATCCAGTTCGTGGCGGGGTCGCACCAGCTGATGCTCACCGTGATCCCCGGCGCCGGACTGGCCGACTACCTGCTCAACTGGGTCGGCGGCTTCCCCGACGTGGTCTCCTACCGCGTGCACGTGGTGACGGAGGTCCCCCGTGAGGCCTACCTGTGGCAGGTCCGCGCCCTGTCACCCCGGCAGCGGAGCCGGCTGCGATCCCTCGCCCCCGCGGTGAGCCCCCGACCGGACGAGGACCGCGTCACCCCGCTCGACCAGCGGATCATCGACCTGCTGTGCGACAACGCGCGACTCGGCTACCAGCAGATCGCCGAACACCTCGACATCGCGCCGACGACCGCCGCCCGCCGCGTCAACCGGCTCCTGCGCCAGTCCCTCGTCGGGCTGCGCTGCGACATCTCCCGCGCCCGCATGGGCTGGCACGCGGCCGCCACCCTCTGGGGGACCGTGGACCCCCGGGTCCTGGAGGGGGCCAGGGACCTGGGCGAGCGCATTCCCGAGGTGCGCCTGTGCACCACCATCGCCGGGCCGGAGAACACCCTGTTCATCCTGTGGCTGCGCAACGCCCCCGACCTGACCCGGGTGGAGCGGCAGCTCCTGGAGGAGCTTCCCGGCCTGCGCATCGCGGACCGGCGGATGACACTGCGCACCTTCAAGTTCATGGGCGGGGTGATGGACGGCGACCAGCGCTTCACCAGGTCGGTCCCCGTGCAGCTGGTGCCGGCCGGGGCGCCGTGACGCCGGGGCGCCCGGCGGGCACGGGGCGGACCGGCCGGGGTCAGTCCCCCGCGACCTCCCCGGGAAGCGCGCCGAGCTCCACCAGCAGCTCGCGGGCCAGGGGCTCGCGCAGCTCGGCGTTCGCGTCCTCGTCCATCTCCATGCGCAGGGCGAACGTGTACAGGTCCGCACCGCGCTCCACCCAGCCGACCCACCAGCCGGGGGCGGGATCGACGTCCACCGCCCAGCCGCTCTTGGCGTAGAGGGTGTGGCCGTCGCCCTCCTCGACGAGGGCGATCTCGCGCAGCGCCTCCTGGTGGGCCCGGTCCGCCGGCAGCTCCGCGCGGGCCAGCGAGGCCAGGAACTCGGTCTGCTCCACGGCGGAGATCTCCAACGGACCCTCCAGCCAGAACCGGTCCCGCACGTCCTCGCCGCCGACGTCCCGGTTCCCGTACTCGAACCGGTCCACCCAGGCCGCCATCCGCTCGTGCCCGACCCTGCGGGCCAGCTCCTGGTAGACCGGGAAGTTCGAGGCGGGGAAGGCCTCCCTCAGGGACATGTCCTGTTCCCATGCGTCGACGCGCTGCGGTTCGCCGCCGTAGGGCAGCACCTCGTCCAGGCCCGACACCGCTCCCGTCTCCAGGCCGATCAGGGTGTTGGCCATCTTGAACGTGGACGCGGGCACCGCGCGCTCGTGGGCGGCGTCCGCCCCGACGACGGTCGACTCCCTGGCGCGGGTGTCGTGGAGCACGAACGTGCCCTCCACCCCCGCGTCGTCGAACACCGACTCCAGGTCCGGCCGCTCCACCGTGGCCACGTCGCCGCGCTGTTCCGGCGGTCGCGCCCCCGCCAGACCCTCGTCCGGCGCCTCGGACCCGGCGTCGCCGCCCTGCGCACACGCGGTCCCGGCGACCAGGGTGAGGGCGCACCCGGCGGCGAGCACCGCGGCCGCGCGCGCCGCTCCGGACCGCCGCGGCCTCCCCCGTACCACCGGAACCACCGTCTCCCCCGGTCGGCCCGTCGTCCGGATCCCGTGCTCGTCGGCTCGCACCGTTCATCCCTCCCACGCAGGAAGCCCGTCCCCGGCTCACGCTAACCTCTGGCACGCCCCGCCGCGAAGGGTTCGGGGAGACTGCCACCGCCCGGATCACGGCTCCTGCGCCGCCGCGGAGGGGCCCTCCCCCGGCACGGGCACCCTCGGGTGCCGTGTTCGCCCGCTGCTAGGCTGAGCGTGTTGCTGACCCCGTACGGGAGAGTGCCCGCGTATCCATCTCGGGCCGCCGAAGGAGCAATCCCTCCCCAAGACAACCTCTCAGGCACAGCGGACCGTACGGGCGAGACCACTCTGGAAAGCAGGGACAGGCGTCCCTCGCCGAAGGTGCAAGCCACGCCGAGCGCGCGGTGAAGCTCTCAGGCACAGATGACAGAGGGGGAGGATGGCAACGCCTCTGCACGACACGACGCCCATCCTCTCGGGAGTGCCCATGTCAGATCCCGCATCAGCGCCGCGCGCCACCGCGCTCCGCGAGGTCCACGAGAAGGCCGGTGCCACGCTCGTCGACTTCGCCGGATGGCTCATGCCGCTGCGCTACGGCAGCGAGACCGCCGAGCACAAGGCGGTCCGCGAGGCCGCCGGACTCTTCGACCTCTCCCACATGGGCGAGATCCGCCTCACCGGGCCGCAGGCCGCCGAGGCCCTCGACTTCGCCCTGGTCGGCCACCTGTCCAAGGTCAAGGTCGGCCGCGCCCGCTACACCATGATCACCAACGCCGAGGGCGGCGTCCTGGACGACCTCATCGTCTACCGGCTGGGCGAGGAGGAGTACCTCGTCGTGGCCAACGCCGCCAACGTGCCCGCGGTCTCCGCCGCGCTGGCCGAACGCGCCGGCGGCTTCGACGTCGAGGTCGCGGACGAGTCCGCCGACCACGCGCTGATCGCGGTCCAGGGGCCGCGCGCCGTCGAGATCCTGGCGCCGCTCACCGACGCGGACCTGGACGACATCCGCTACTACGCGGGCTACGAGCACACCGTCGCCGGTCAGCCCGTCCTGCTCGCCCGCACCGGCTACACGGGCGAGGACGGTTTCGAGATCTTCGTGCGGCCCGCCGAGAAGGCGCCCCAGGTCTGGGACGCCCTCATGGCCGAGGGCGAGCGGCACGGGCTCGTACCGGCCGGGCTGTCGGCCCGCGACACCCTCCGCATGGAGGCCGGGATGCCCCTGTACGGGCAGGAGCTCACCGACGGGCTCACCCCCTTCGACGCCGGGCTGGGCCGCGTGGTCAAGTTCGAGAAGGACGGCGACTTCGTGGGCCGTACGGCCCTGGAGGAGGCGTCCCGCACCTCCCGCCCCCGCCGTCTCATCGGCCTCGTCGCGCGCGGTCGCCGCCCGCTGCGCAGGGGCCAGGACGTCCTCCGCGACGGCGTGACCGTCGGCACCCTCACCAGTGGCGCGCCCTCCCCCACCCTGGGCCGCCCCATCGCCATGGCCTACGTGGACGGCGACCTCGACACCACGACCGGCGCGTTCACCGTGGACGTGCGCGGAAGGGGCGAGGACGTCGACGTGGTCGAACTGCCGTTCTACAAGCGGCAGTCGTAGGAGCAGGGGCCTTCACACCCCGAAGGCCCGTACGCCCCGCACGGCGGGATCCCCGGACCGGGGACCGGCACGCACGGGGCGCGACCGGGCGTAGGCCGGGCCGGGCAACCGTACGGGCGCGCGGCAGGAAAATGGAACACCTCCAAGGAGAGTTGAAGTGAGCGTTCCCACGGAGCTGGGTTACACGGCCAAACACGAGTGGGTCGTGGTCGAGGACGGGATCGCCACCGTCGGCATCACGTCCTTCGCCGCCGAGGCCCTGGGCGACATCGTCTACGTCGAGCTGCCCGGGGTCGGCAGCGAGGTGACCGCCGGAGAGCCGAGCGGAGAGGTGGAGTCCACCAAGTCCGTCAGCGACATCTACTCGCCGGTCAGCGGAGAGGTCGTCGAGGTCAACGAGTCCCTCGAGGACTCGCCCGAGACGATCAACTCCGCCCCCTTCGAGGGCGGCTGGCTGTTCAAGGCCCGGATCACCGGGGAACCCTCCGGACTGCTCTCCGCCGAGGAGTACACGAAGCTGACCGAAGGCGAGGAGTAGGCCCCCGATGGCTACTGACAACACGCTCAACCAGACCCTGAGCGAACTGGACCCCGAGGTGTCGGCCGCGGTCGACGCGGAGCTGGCCCGCCAGCGCGACACCCTGGAGATGATCGCCTCGGAGAACTTCGCCCCCCAGGCGGTGATCGAGGCGCAGGGCACCGTCCTGACCAACAAGTACGCCGAGGGCTACCCCGGCCGCCGCTACTACGGCGGGTGCGAGCACGTCGACGTCGTGGAGCAGCTCGCGATCGACCGCGCCAAGGCGCTGTTCGGCGCCGAGCACGCGAACGTGCAGCCGCACTCGGGCGCACAGGCCAACACGGCCGTGTACTTCGCGCTGCTCAGGCCGGGTGACACCATCCTGGGCCTGGACCTGGCCCACGGCGGCCACCTCACCCACGGCATGCGGATCAACTACTCCGGCAAGATCCTCAACGCGGTGGCCTACCACGTGCGCGACGAGGACGGCACCGTCGACTACGACGAGGTCCAGGCGCTCGCCAAGGAGCACCAGCCGAAGATGATCGTCGCGGGCTGGTCGGCGTACCCGCGCCAGCTGGACTTCGCCCGCTTCCGGGAGATCGCCGACTCCGTCGGCGCCCTGCTGATGGTCGACATGGCGCACTTCGCGGGCCTGGTCGCCGCCGGGCTGCACCCCAACCCGGTGCCGTTCGCCGACGTGGTCACCACCACCACGCACAAGACGCTGGGCGGCCCGCGCGGCGGCATGATCCTCGCCAAGTCCGAGTTCGGCAAGAAGATCAACTCCGCGGTGTTCCCCGGCATGCAGGGCGGACCGCTGGAGCACGTGATCGCCGCCAAGGCGGTCTCGTTCAAGGTCGCCGCGGGCGAGGAGTTCGCCGAGCGCCAGCGCCGCACCATCAGCGGTGCGCGCCTGCTCGCCGAGCGCCTCACCCGGCCGGACATGGCCGAGGTCGGCGTCAAGGTCGCCTCCGGCGGCACGGACGTGCACCTGGTCCTGGTGGACCTGGTCGACTCCCAGCTCAACGGCCAGGAGGCCGAGGACCGCCTGCACGACATCGGGATCACGGTCAACCGCAACGCGGTGCCCAACGACCCGCGTCCGCCGATGGTCACCTCCGGCCTGCGGATCGGCACCCCGGCCCTGGCCACCCGCGGTCTGGGTGACGAGGACTTCACCGAGGTCGCCGACGTCATCGCCGAGGCGCTCAAGCCGGAGTTCGACGCGGACGCGCTGCGCGGCCGGGTCCAGGCACTGACCGCCAAGTACCCGCTCTACCCCAACCTGTAGGGCATCCGCCGTGCGGGGCCCGCGCCCCGCACGGCACACCTGAACTCCGGGCCCTGTACTCAATGAGGAGGACAGCCATGGCCATCAGCGCGTTCGACCTGTTCAAGATCGGTATCGGACCGTCCAGTTCCCACACGGTCGGCCCGATGAAGGCGGCACGCACGTTCGTGGCCGGGCTGCGCGAGGCGGGCCTGGACGACGGCACCGCCCGCGTCAGGGCCGAGCTGTACGGGTCCCTGGCCCTCACCGGCAAGGGGCACGGAAGCGACACGGCCGTGGTTCTGGGGCTGATGGGGCACACCCCCGAGCACGTGGACGTGGACGCGGTCCCCGCGCTCGTCCAGGGGGTGCGTGACGAGCAGGCCCTGTACCTGGGCGGCCCGGACGGGCCCCGGGTGGCCTTCGACCCGGCCGTCGACGTGGACTTCCGCCGCAGGGAGAACCTGCCCGACCATCCGAACGGGATGCGGTTCGTGGCGCTGGACTCCCGGGGCGCCGAGCTGGCCGCGAAGGTCTACTACTCGGTGGGCGGCGGTTTCGTCGTGGACGAGCGCGCCGCGGGGGCCGACCGGATCACACCGGACGCCACCGTCGTCCCGCACCCGTTCGACAGCGCCGAGGAGCTGCTGCGGATCTGCGCCGACACCGGCATGTCGATCAGCGCGGTGATGCTCGCCAACGAGCAGGCGTTCGGGCGCACCCCGGAGCAGATCCGCGCCGAACTCCTGGTCATCTGGGCGGCCATGCGGCAGTCCGTGCGCCGGGGCGTGACGACCGAGGGCAGCCTGCCGGGCGGCCTGAAGGTGCCGCGCCGGGCGCACCGCCTGTACCGGCAGCTGGGCGGGAACTGCGACGAGGCGGGCCTGCTGGCACCGACCGGGGTGGACCCCGACCCGATGCGCGGGAGCGACTGGATCACCCTGTACGCCCTGGCCGTCAACGAGGAGAACGCGGCGGGCGGGCGCGTGGTCACGGCTCCGACCAACGGCGCCGCGGGCATCGTCCCGGCGGTGCTGCACTACTACCTGCACTTCAGTCCGGGGGCCGGCGACGAGGGCGTGGTGCGCTTCCTGCTCACCGCAGCGGCGATCGGCATCCTGTTCAAGCAGAACGCCTCGATCTCCGGCGCCGAGGTCGGCTGCCAGGGAGAGGTGGGGTCCGCCTCCTCGATGGCCGCCGCCGGTCTGGCCGAGGTCCTGGGCGGCACCCCGGCCCAGGTGGAGAACGCCGCCGAGATCGCCATGGAGCACAACCTGGGGCTGACCTGCGACCCGATCGGCGGTCTCGTGCAGGTGCCGTGCATCGAGCGCAACGCGCTCGCCTCGGTGAAGGCGATCAGCGCGACCCGCATCGCGCTGCGCGGCGACGGCAGCCACTTCGTGTCGCTGGACAAGGTCATCCGCACCATGCGCGACACCGGCCGCGACATGCACGACAAGTACAAGGAGACCTCGCGCGGCGGCCTCGCCGTCAACGTCATCGAGTGCTGAGGGCCCTTCAGGGAACCTCGTGGAAGGTACGCGGCTCCGCCGCGATGCGGGCCACGTCCTCCAGGCGTCCCGTACAGACGTCCAGGACGAAGCGCTCGGCACGGTCCGCGTCGACGGGATCCCTCAGGGGCATCGCGTTGACTTCGAGAAACGTGGCCGCGCAGTTCCACGCGGCACGCTTGTTGCCGTCGATGAAGACGTGGTTCCCGGCCGGGGAGGGCATCAGCGCCGCGGCCTTCTCGAAGAGGCCAGGGTAGTGCTCGTCCCCGAACGAGGAGCCCCGCGGACGGTGCACGGCGCTCTCCAGGAGCCCGAAGTCGCGCACCCTCGCGGAGCCCTGCCCGTCCTGGGCCAACGCCATGGTCGTGATGTCGAGGACCAGCTCCACATCCAGGTGGACGACGTCCACCTACGTCGCGAGCCTGTCGTTGAGTCCGGCGGAGAGAGTGGTGACGCGCTGTGCGGCGGCCATGACGCGCCGACGGCGGACCGTGGCGAGCACGGTCTCCCTCATCTCCTGGACAAGCTCCTCCGGCGGCCGGTTCTCGGCCGCGGCGGCCTGACGGATCTGGTCCGCCTCGGCCTCAGAGAACTCGATGGTGAGCTCGGACATGCTCGCCTCCCTCCGGGACACTGCCTGGATCCAGGGTACACGTGAGCACCGGGACAGACGGCGCCCTGTGGATCCGCAGGGGTCATCAGCGACATGCACGAGGAGCCAGGGGAGACCTCACGAGGCGGCCCCGCCGTCGACGGCATGGGCCGAACGGCGACCCCGCCCCGGAGGCGCGGCGGCGGGCCCCGCCCGTGGTCCCGAACCGTCGCCCGGTGTCACCCGGCGAGTGCCGCGAGGTCCTCGTCGGTGAGGCGGACCCCCGCCGCCGCCATGTTCTCCTCCAGGTGGTCCGGAGAACCGGTCCCCGGGATGGCGAGCACGTGCGGTGCGGTCGCCAGCAGCCAGGCCAGGGCCACCTGGGCGGACGTTGCCCCGTGCCCGTCGGCGACCTTCGCCACCCGGGCCCCGTCGACCGGCCGGTGGCCGCCGCCGAGGGGGAAGAAGGGCACGAAGGCGGCTCCGGACCGCCCGCACAGGTCGAGGAGGGCGGCGTCGTCCCGGTGGTGGACGTGGAAGTGGTTCTGCACCGCGACGACCGGGGCGATGGCAGCGGCCTCGGCGAACTGGTCGGCCGTGACGTTGCTGACTCCCAGGTGGCGGATCAGCCCCTCGTCCCGCAGTTCGGCCAGCACGGCGAACCGGTCGGCGAGCGAGGAACCGTCCGGAGGGTTCATCCCGCCCACCCGCAGGTACACCAGGTCGAGCCGATCGAGGCCGAGCCGGTACAGGTCCTCCTCGACCAGCCCCCGCAGCTGCCCCGGCGTGGCCTCGGACGCGGGCACGCCGGCCTCGTTGCGCATGGGGCCGACCTTGGTCACGATGACCAGGTCATCGGGGTAGGGAGAGAGCGCCTCGCGGATCAACTCGTGCGCGCGGACTCCGCCCCGCCCGTAGAAGCCCGCCGTGTCGATGTGGTCCACACCCAGTTCGACGGCTCGGCGCACCACAGCGACGCCGGTTCGGGGATCCCGCACGGGACCGGCGGGCGTTCCGGCGGCCAGGCGCATGGCACCGAACCCGAGGCGGCTGATCCGCAGATCGCCGCCGAGGAGGAAGCTGCCGCCGGGGGCGGTGATGGTCTCGTTCGTCGTCATGGGTCCAGGCTGGCACCGACGGCGGGAACGGGTCGGCCCGTGGCAGGAAGCTGCCACTTGCGCACGCCGCCCCGGTCGGCGACACTGACCGCGTGACGGGCGATCAGGTGATCAGGGTTCGCGGCGAAGCCGAGCTCGTCGCGCGTGCGGGCCATCTTTTCGGGACCGTCGGGTCCGAGTTCCTGTGCGCCGCCAACGACATGTCCACCTGGTCGCGGCCGAACGATCGCGCGGCCGTCGCGCAACGGATGGGCGCCTCCCTCGCGGAGGGCGTGACGGTGCGC
>Ga0233363_1000915_pt1 | contig 12193 bp, 7 predicted proteins | sample ElkDunMinimDraft_18_FD_191534 | JGI IMG/M metagenome (GOLD analysis project Ga0233363, IMG submission 191534) | Fecal eukaryotic communites from dung pellets of Tule Elk in California, USA - Elk Dung C16 | ecosystem: Host-associated > Mammals > Digestive system > Large intestine > Fecal | place... | reverse complement strand
CACGGTCGTCGCCGTCACGGCCTTGGTCGCCGGCGTCCCCGTCCTCGGAGTGCTCAGCGCGACCCTCGTCCTGCTGATGGCGTTCGCCGCGCTCATGCGGTCCCTCGACGCCTTCCTCGCCGTCGTCGTGTGCGTCGTGTGGCTCGCGGTGGCGGTGCCCCTCTTCCAGATCCCCCTCACGGGCGAACCCGTCACGCTGCTGGTCCTGCCGCTGCCACTGCTCGTCGTCCTGGCCGCCGGACGGGCCAGGGAGTTCCCCGCCTGGCACACCGCCGTGCTCTCGCTCACCGCCGGGCTGATCGCCGGGTTCTCCGTGGCCCTGGCGGGGATGGTCATCGACCCCTTCTCCGCCTCCTGGGGCATCGGCGCGCTGTACGCCGCCGCCGGCGCGTGCCTGCTGTGGCGCCTCTCCGCCTCCCGCCAGATCACCAGGGAGAGCGAGGCCAACCGGCGTGAGAACGCCTCGTCCATGCCCGTGTCCCGGCCCGGCGGAACGAACAGGTCCGACCGCACCTCCGGGAGCGGCGGCGCGGGCCGCAGGGGCCGCCCCCAGCCGCTGCGGGGCCGCTCCGACACCGGTTCCGGCGCCACCCGTGCGAACGGCGGCGGCGCGCCCGACGACGAGCCCGTCCCCGTCGACCAGGCCCTGGCCGAACTGGAGGACATGATCGGTCTCGACCCGGTCAAACAGCAGGTCCGCGGTATAGCGGCCTCCATCGAGGCCGCCCGGCTGCGGGCCGACGCCGGGTTCCCCGTCGAACGCCCGCTGCGCCACCTGGTCTTCTCCGGGCCTCCCGGTACGGGCAAGACCAGCGTCGCCCGCACCCTGGCCACGATCTTCCACTCCTTCGGCCTGCTGCCCACCTCCCGCGTGGTCGAGGCCCAGCGCGCCGACCTGGTGGGGGAGTACCTGGGCGCCACCGCCATCAAGACCAACGAGCTCATCGACCGGGCCCTCGGCGGCGTCCTGTTCATCGACGAGGCGTACTCCCTGGTCAACGAGGGCGACGGCCAGTCCGACCGGTTCGGCAACGAGGCCGTGCAGACCCTGCTCAAGCGCGCGGAGGACGACCGCGACCAGCTCGTCGTCGTCCTCGCCGGGTACGAGAAGGAGATGGACGCCTTCCTGGCCTCCAACCCCGGCCTGGCCTCCCGCTTCGCCACCCGGATCACCTTTCCGAGCTACTCCGCGGACGAGCTCTTCCGCATCGCCGAGTCCCTCGTCCACCAGCGCGGCGACACCCTCGAGGCCGACGCGGGACGCGCTCTCCGGCGAAGATTCGACCAGGTGGTCCAGCGCGAGGTCGTCGACGACCTCGGCAACGGCCGGTTCGCCCGCTCGGTGGTCGAGAAGGCGGCCCAGGCCCGGGACGTGCGCGTGGTCACCACCGGCGTGGACGGTGGCACGCCCGCGCCGCGTCCCGAGGCGGAGGACCTCATCACGGTCCGGGCCGTCGACGTCGAGGCCGCCCACGCCGAGCTGACCTCCCGCCTGCCGGGGTTCGGCGCCTCGCCCGGCATCGAGGAGGCCCTGGCCGAACTGGACGCCATGATCGGGCTGGAACCGGTCAAGCAGCAGGTCCGTTCCATCGTGGCCCAGCTGCGCGTGGCCAAGCTCCGCGAGGAGCAGGGCCTGCTCAACCAGGCGCCCATGCGGCACTTCGTGTTCTCGGGTCCGCCCGGCACCGGCAAGACCACGGTCGCCCGGGTGCTCGGCCGTGTGTTCTCCGCCCTCGGCCTGCTCGGCCGTGCCGACGTGGTCGAGGCCCAGCGTGCCGACCTGGTGGGGGAGCACCTGGGGGCGACCGCCGTCAAGACCAACCGGCTCGTGGACCGGGCCCTGGGCGGGGTGCTGTTCGTGGACGAGGCGTACTCCCTGGTCAACCCCGGGTACAGCGGCGGGGACGCCTTCGGGGCCGAAGCCATCCAGACCCTGCTCAAGCGCGCGGAGGACGACCGCTCCCGGCTCGTGGTGGTGCTCGCCGGATACCCGGCCGAGATGGAGCGCTTCCTGGCCTCCAACGCCGGGCTGTCGTCCAGGTTCAACGTACGGGTGCGCTTCCCGTCCTACAGCGCGGACGAGCTCACCGAGATCGCCGAGGCGGTGGCCGCCCGTACCGGCGACACCTTCGACGACACCGCCCGCGAGGACCTGCGGAGCATCTTCGGGCACGTGTGCGAGGCCGGGTGGATCGACGACCTCGGCAACGGGCGCTTCGCGCGCTCCCTGTTCGAGAAGGCGTGCTCCCACCGGGACCTGCGGGTCTCCCAGGAGATGGGGGAGAACGCCACGGCCGTCGAGCTCACCCTCGTCACGAGCGCGGACGTCCGCAAGGCCTACGCGGAGGCCACCCAGCAGTCCTAGGAGGGGCCTCCGGGCCCGGCCCGGAACGCCCGGAACCCGTCACAGGCGTGCTGCTAGTGTCCGACGCATGACCGCTGCACCCTCATCATCCACGTCCCCCGTCACCCAGGCGCTCATCCTCGCCGGTGGGCAGGCCACCCGGTTGCGGCCCTACACCGACACCCGCCCCAAGGCGATGGTGGAGGTGGCCGGACGGCCCATCATCGACTACCAGCTGGAGTGGCTGGAAGGCCACGGCGTCGAGCAGGTCGTGGTGTCCTGCGGCTACAAGGCCGAGGTCCTGCGCGAGCACCTCGCGGCCCGTGAGGGAGGGGCCGAGGTGTCGCTCCTGGTCGAGGACGAGCCGCTGGGGCGCGGCGGCGCCCTGCGCTACGCCGCGACCGGCCTGCGCGACCGGACCGCCCCCTACTTCGCGCTCAACGGCGACGTGCTGACCTGGTTCCCGCTGGACGAGCTGACCGCCCACCACCGCGCGAAGGACGGCCTGGCCACCCTCGCCCTCTCCCAGTTCCGCACGACCTGGGGCATCGTGGACGTGGACGACCAGGACAGGATCGAGGGGTTCACCCAGAGCCCCCTCCTGCCGGTGTGGATCAACGCCGGCGTGTACCTGTTCGAGCCGGGCATCACCCCGCTGCTGCCGGCCAAGGGGGACCACGAGTCCTCCACCTTCCCCGACCTGGCCGCGGAGGGGCGTCTGACCGCGTACAGGATCGACGGGTTCTGGCGCGGCGTGGACACCGCCAAGGACGTCAAGGAGGCGGGCGAGGAGATCACCGCCATGCGCGGAGGGCGGTGACCGCCTCCCGCGCAAGGCCGGATGTGGGCTGACGGGGCACCGGGGCGGGTGGGTATCGTCACGAGCGTGACGAATGACGGTTTCATCCTCTCCAGTGCCCCCAACTTCCGCGACCTGGGCGGGCTCCGCACCGCCACCGGCCGCACGGTCCGCCACGGCCTGCTGTACCGGTCCGACGCCCTCCACTCGATCTCCGAGGAGGAGGTGGAGGTCTACAACGGCCTGGGTATCCGGCAGCTGGTGGACCTGCGCACCCCCCACGAACGGGAGAGCCTGCCCGACATCACGCCGGAGGGCGCCGCGTACACCGCCGTGTCCGTGCAGAACCCGGAGGCGGCGGGCGCCAACTTCTCCGCCGCGCTCGCCGACCCCGAGGTCGCCCGGCGCATGTTCGCCGACGGCGCCGCCGACCGCTTCATGCACGGCGTCTACCGCGAGCTGGTCACGGACGCCGAGGCGCTCACCGGCTACCGCGACCTGGTCGATCGGGCCGCCAAGGGCCCGACCGCACTGGTCTTCCACTGCAGCGCGGGCAAGGACCGCACCGGCTGGGGCGCCGCCCTGCTGCTCGGCCTGCTGGGGGTGGACCGTGCGACCGTGGTCACCGACTACCTGGCCAGCAACGACCGGCAGGCCAACACCGACAAGTGGATGCGGCTGCTGTCCGAGAAGAGCGGCCTTCCCTGGGACGAGGTCGTCCCCATGACCCGGGTCCGTGCCGAGTACCTGGAGACCTCGTTCGGCCACATCGACGAGGTGTACGGGTCCTTCGACAACTACGTCGTCGACGGCCTCAAGGTGTCCGGCGGCACCGTGGAGCTGCTCCGGGAGCGCATGCTCCTGTAGCGCGGACCCTCCGGGGCCGCGGCGGGGCCCGGCCCCGGAGGGCGCGGACGGGCCGGCGGTCCTACAGGGAGTCCAGCCGGCGGCGCAGGTCGCTCTCGGAGGTCGCCGAGTCCAGGACCTCGCCCAGCGCGGCCAGCACGACGGGGCGGGCCGCGCCGCGGTCCAGCATCCGCCGCGCCGCCGCCCACAGGTTGGCGGGCCGCCCGTGCCACAGCCGCCTGGCCAGGCGCTCGTGGCGGTCCAGCTCCAGCTCCCGCTCGGGGTCGTCTCCGGTGACCGGCCGGTACCACCGGTCCCGGCCGCTGGAGTGCCGGCCGCTGTGCGGGGTGGCGGCCTCGTACTCGCCGTAGTGGTCCAGGCGCAGCAGGGCCCGCCGCCCCCGCGAGGTGTCCGGGTCGAACTCCTCCGGCGCCCACGTCACCATCTCGCTCGCCAGCAGGGGGAACGCGAACATCCGCCGGGCCAGCGACGCGAAGTCCCCGTCCGGCATCAGCCGGCGCACCGCCTCCTGGCGCAGCCCGAGGGGGCGCGCCGGGTCGCGGTAGACCCGGGCGAACTCCGCGGTGGACTCCCACACCGCGTCCAGCGTCGCGCCCACCGCCACGTCCGGAAGCCCGCCCTGGGCGCCCGCCCAGCGCACCCACGCGGCGAGCACGTGCGGCATGGCCTCCTGTTCCTCGGGCAGCAGCACCACGCGCCCGGGCAGCCAGTGCAGCAGGAAGGACTCCACCTTGCGCGGGCTGATCCGCATCGGCCGACCGCTGTCCACGTCGCAGCCGTGAGCGATGATGTGGTCGGCGCAGCGGCTCGCCGCGTAGGAGTCGGAGAGCTCCGCCGCCTCGTCCGAGGCGAGGAAGCGGGCGGCGAGCACGGCGCGCCGGTCGCGCCGCCACACCGGGACGGGTGAGGCGTCGACGCCGTCGGGCGGACCGGGAAGCGTGCGCACCCGGGCGTTGGCCAGCGCGAAGTGCGCGGCCAGCGAGCCCCCGGTCAGGTCGGAGACGGTCAGGCCGATCGGCTCGACGGTCGGCCCCGAGGCCCTGTCGGACGACGCCCCGGCCACCATCTGCTCCGTGCGGTCCAGCGCACGGGACAGCATGGCCCGCGCCGCCGTCAGCTCCACCTGGGAGAACCGGGCGAACTCGTCCGACTCGGCCCGTTCCCGGCAGCGGTCGAGCAGCTGTCCGACCTTGGTGGTGACCCACGCGTCGCGCAGGACGCCGCCGCCGTTGTGGTCGAGGACCAGGATCAGGGCGTGCTCGGGCGGGAGAGCCCCGGCTCCGTCGGAGCCGGCCCCGTCGCGGCTGAACACGCACACCACATCATCGGTGTCGCCGAACTGGTCGCTGTTGACGTAGGCGGCGACCGGGCTGACCGCGCCCAGCTGGGAGGCCCATCGGGGCACCTGGAGGCCGCGCTCCTGGAGGGCGATCACCCCCTGCTCGGCCAGGCTCCGCTGGCCGGACGACGTGCCCAGGGCGGTGATCGCCGCCAGCACGCCCAGTCCCGCGGGCTTGCCCGAGGCGGTGGCGTGCGCGATCAGGCCCTCGCCGAGCAGCCGCTCGACGTCCATGCCCGGGACCCGCTCGCCCCACCAGCTGCCGAGCAGTTCGCTGAACGCCAGCTCGGCGTCGAGCGGATGGCGCATGGCGAGCATCGCCCGGGAGGCGCGCAGCATCTCGTCGAAGACGGCGCCGGGCACCGGTTCCGGACCTGTGGGCGTGGGAGGTGTAGGGGAGGGCACCGTCCGAGCGTATGACAGCCCCGGGCGTGGGGCTCCCGTCGACGCGATCCGGTCGTCCCGACCCGGCCCGCACGGTCCCGGACACGCGTGAAGCGCCGCTGCCCTCGGGGCGCGGCGTCCGGACCGTCGTCCGGGGAGGGGTTCAGCCCGGCCGCGGGACCGCGCGGTGACCGGTGAAGAGCGTGGTGCCCGACCTGCGCGGTGTCGCCCGGAGGGCCTGGGAGGGCGGCACCGAGTTCACCATCGCCTCCAGGTGCTCGCGGGCGACCCGCTCCACCAGGTGGGGCGTGACCGTGATGCCCAGGTGTTCGACGCACTGCCAGGTGTCACTGACGCAGCGTTCGACGGAGCGGTGGGACAAGCCGCTGAACTCGTCATGGAGCCGTGCCGAGATCCGTCTGAGATCCTGGACCGGGAAGGTCTGGAGCATTCTCGCTCACACCCCTAGCTGAAGATGGCCTGGACGGTGACCTTCACCCATTCCACTTGTTCTTGACGGACTGTCAACCCCTCTCAAGGCACGCGGTTGATAAAACCTCGGGGATGCACCGTTTACCCGGGTCCCACAGTTACCGCAGGTCGAAGCAGCAAAAGGGGTGTATCGGGCATATAACATTCGCGTTTCGGGGTGACGCCGCCAAACCAGCCACCATCGCCCATCGCCGGTAATTGTGGGAAAACACGCCGGGAAAACCGCCGGTCCGCCGTGTCCGGACCTCTGGGTGGCCTACCATTTACCTTCCGTCCCCACGGGCGGCCCCCCGGTGCGACGGCCGTTGCGCGCGGACGGGTGTGTCTTATGCTTAGCCGTGACAGCGGCCGAGAGGAGTCATGGAGCGTGACTCCCGGGAGCCGCGGAGCCCCCGATCGCCCTCGGCGCCGCACCCTCCGGTTTCACCACGTGGACGGCCCGCCCGGTCGACGGAGGCCACGCGGTCAAGGCAGAACCCCCAGCGGAAAACGAGTGGGGAATCCGACGGTTCCGGAGGTGTCGAGCAGTTGAGCGCCGAGACGTCCATTCCCCCATCCAGACTCAGCAGGGCGCAACTCCCCGACGCGGTGATATCCCTTCTCACCGACTCCCCGATCGGATTCGCCCTCCTCGGTCCCGACGACGTCTTCGGCACGATCAACCAGCGGCTGGCCGTCCTCCTCGGGCGCACCCCCGCCGAGTGCCTCGGCCGGACGCCCGACGACCTGCTGGAGGAGAGCGGCGACCAGGTCGCCGCCGCGGGCCACCGCGCCTCGCTGGCCGGTGTGCGCGAGAGCGGGCTCGCGATCCGCGACCGCCACCGCACGCCCTCCGGGCAGGTCTGGGACCTCACCTGGTTCCCCGTCACCGACCCCGGCACCGGCGACGAGCACGTCGCCCTCATCGCCGCGCACGACGGCGGCACCACCCGCCGCGACGAGCAGCGGCTGCGGGCACTGCTCCAGGCGGGCAACCAGATCGTCTGGGCCGCGGGGGCCGGGGGCGACATCCACGAGGACTGCCCCCAGTGGAGGGCCATCACCGGGCAGGAGCTCGACCGCTACCTCGGCCGCGGCTGGCTCGACGCGCTCCACCCCGACGACCGTCCCCGCGTCGAGCGCGCCTGGGACGACGCGGTCCTCGACATCACGCCCTTCGACGCCATGTTCCGTGTGCGCACCCGCTCCGGCGGCTACAGCCACTACCGGGCGCGGGCCAACCCGATCATGGACGGCACCGAGACGGCCGAGTGGGTCGGCACCCTCGTCGACATCACCACCGAACGCGAGGCGGACGAACTCCGCCAGCGCCTCAACCAGCAGCTCAGCGAGGCGGCCATGCGGACCGCCCGCCTCCAGAAGGCCACCTCCGACCTCGCCGAGGCGCTCACGGCCGCCGAGGTCGTCAACGCGATGTCGGAGATCGGCCGCTCCGGAGTGGGAGCCGACCACACCTGTGTGGTCCTGCTCGACCGCCACCGCCTGCGGCTGCACACCATGGCCGCCGCGCAGGAGCACCCCCTGCCCAGACCCGCGTTCCCCCTGGACCACCCGGACATCGCCGCCAAGGCGGTCGCCGACGGCCAGCCGCGCCTGGCCGCCAACCCGGCCGAGCTCGCGGTGCTGCTCGACGACGCGCCCATGGCCGCCGAACTCGTCCGGTCCACGCACGAGCGCGCCTGGGTGGCGCTGCCGATGATGGTCGCCGGGCGTCCCATCGGCGCGCTCCGCCTCGCCTTCTCCGCGCCCCGCGAGGTCACCGACGAGGAACGCGTGTTCCTGGAGGCCCTGGCGGGGCAGTGCGCGCTCGCCATCGGCCGCGCCACCCTCTACGAGCAGGAGCACAACACCGCCGAGGAGCTCCAGCGCAGCCTGCTGCCGGAGGAGCTCCCCGAGGTCCGGGGTGTGCGGCTCGCCGCCTACTACCGGTCCGGCTCCCAGAACGTGCAGGTCGGGGGCGACTGGTACGACGCCTTCCCGCTGCCCGACGGGCGCGTGGCCGGAGTGCTCGGCGACGTCATGGGAAAGGGGATTCCGGCAGCGGCGGGAATGAGTCGCATCCGGAACGCGTTGCGGGCACTGGCGTTCTCCATGCCGGAGCCCGCCGACGTCCTGGCGGGGCTGGACCGCATGTTCACCGCGACGGAGGGTATGGACCAGGTCACCACACTGGTCTACTTCGTCCTGGACCCGGTCACCGGCCAGCTCGACCTCAGCAACGCGGGACACCTCCCGCCGCTGGTCGTGGCGGGCAACGCCGGGCCGTCACTGCTCGACACCGAACCCGACACACCACTCGGGATCAGCTCGCCACGAGGCCACCACAAATTCTTCGTGCAACCCGGTAACACCGTCGCCCTGTACTCCGATGGACTGGTTGAGAACCGCAAACGGTCCGTCGACTCCGGACTCGACGAGCTCGTCAGCGTGGCGGCGTCGGCTCCTCCGGAGGTGGTGGGCGATCCACAGCAGATGCTGGAGTACCTTGTTGAGAGCATGCTCGATGGGTATGAGCAGGACGATGACGTCACTCTGCTCGCCGTCCAGCTTCCGGTGATCGATTCCGTGTCGGAGCGGTAGACCGTACGAACAAGTCCATTGCCTTGCCTACAGTGAAGAAGCCGTTCCGCCCCGCGAAGCGGAGGTGGTCCCCCACGGGGAAGACCTCCGGGAGCGCATACGCTTGAAAGACAAACGGCTTCCCCGCCCCAGTGGGGACGATCCCAGGCCGCAGGTGGGAGAGGGTGTCGTGCCCGGTCCCGACCGGGCGGACCATTGGGTCCGACAATCTCGCCACACGTCCGTTCGAGAGGTGTTTGTGTCATCTGCCAGTTCGACTCGCTCGAAGCAGTCCGAGTCACTGCAAGAGCCCGTCATTCAGCAGCTGATCGAGCGTGGGCGGTCCCAGGGCTTTCTTGAGCCCGAGGACGTGCGCCGTGCCTTCGAAGAGGCCGAAATTCCGATGTCGCAGGCGCAGTCCGTGCTCCGCAGCCTCGCCAAGGAGGGTGTGACCGTACTCGTCCCCGAGTCGGCCTCCTCCCGGCGCAAGGCCCCGCGGCGCAAGACGGCGACCACGCGGTCCACCTCGACCAAGTCCACCACGACGACCACGACGAGCCGGGCCGCCAAGCCCGTGCGCGCCGCGGCCGCCCACGAGCAGCCCGAGACGGTCACCGCGGTGGTCGACTCCGCGGAGGGCACCCCCGGTGCCGACCGCAAGGGCGCGGTGAAGAAGACCGCGACCGCCAAGAAGGCGGCCCCCAAGAAGGCCGCGGCGGCCAAGAAGACGACCGCGACCAAGGGTCCGGCCGCCAAGAAGGCCGCGACCGCCAAGAAGGCGGGCAAGAAGGACCTCGAACTGGCCGCGGACGGCGAGTTCGAGGACGACGACGAGGGCCTGGACGACCTGGAGCACACCGGCGCCGAGCTGGAGCTGGTCGAGGACACCCCGGACACCCCGGACCCGTCCGACAAGGACGCCAAGCCGGCCAAGCCCGAGGCCGTGGGCTCGCCGGTCAAGCCCGACAAGGAGGACGAGTCCTTCGTCCTCTACGACGATGACGACGACGCCCCCGCCGCCCAGGTGGTCGCCGCCGGAGCCACCGCGGACCCGGTCAAGGACTACCTGAAGCAGATCGGCAAGGTGCCGCTCCTCAACGCCGAGCAGGAGGTCGAGCTCGCCAAGCGGATCGAGGCCGGCCTCTTCGCCGAGGAGAAGCTCTCGGACGAGGCCGACATCCTCACCTTCGAGCTGCGCGACGAGCTGGAGTGGATCGCCGAGGACGGCGGCCGCGCCAAGAAGCACCTGCTGGAGGCCAACCTCCGGCTGGTCGTGTCGCTCGCCAAGCGCTACACGGGCCGCGGCATGCTGTTCCTGGACCTGATCCAGGAGGGCAACCTCGGTCTGATCCGCGCCGTGGAGAAGTTCGACTACACCAAGGGCTTCAAGTTCTCGACCTACGCCACGTGGTGGATCCGTCAGGCGATCACCCGCGCCATGGCCGACCAGGCCCGCACCATCCGTATCCCGGTGCACATGGTCGAGGTCATCAACAAGCTGGCCCGTGTCCAGCGCCAGATGCTCCAGGACCTGGGCCGCGAGCCCACCCCGGAGGAGCTGGCCAAGGAACTCGACATGACTCCGGAGAAGGTCGTCGAGGTGCAGAAGTACGGCCGCGAGCCGATCTCCCTGCACACCCCGCTGGGCGAGGACGGCGACAGCGAGTTCGGTGACCTCATCGAGGACTCCGAGGCGATCCAGCCGGGCGAGGCGGTCAGCTTCACCCTGCTCCAGGAGCAGCTGCACTCGGTGCTGGACACCCTGTCCGAGCGCGAGGCCGGCGTCGTCTCCATGCGGTTCGGGCTCACCGACGGCCAGCCGAAGACTTTAGACGAGATCGGCAAGGTCTACGGGGTCACCCGTGAGCGCATCCGGCAGATCGAGAGCAAGACGATGTCGAAGCTCCGTCACCCGTCGCGTTCGCAGGTGCTTCGCGACTACCTGGACTAGGTCCTCCGGGTAGTTCCGACCGAAGCAGACCGTGTGTCCGTTGTGCCGCCCCGCCCACGTGCGGGGCGGCACAACGGCTTCCGGCGCCATGTCGGCCCACGGGCGTGGCGACCCCCGCGTGTCCTCGGCGTCCGGCGGGAACGCCCCTCCCCGCGTGTGCGGTGCGGCGTCCCGGGGTGTGTTCGTCGTCCATCCGACGCCGCCCATGGTGTCGCACGCGCTGTAGGTGCGGCATAAAGTTGCGATACCGAGTCGTTATGTCGCGGGGAGTGACTGTGCGTCACTCCTGCCTCACGCGTCCGCCGTCAGTCGCGGACGACCACGTCCATGACCCGGGAGGCCCCTGCCCGTGCCGCGGGCGGCAGCTCCACGGTGTGCCCCAGGTCCCGCAGGGCCGACACCAGCTCCTCCGGGGTGCCGGCGTCCACGCCCTCCACGAGCAGGGCGCGGGCGATGTCGCCCCGGGTCGCCTTGGCCATGTGGCTGACCACCGAGCGCTTGACGGACCTGTCCACCTCGCGCTCGCGCAGTACGCGCACCGCCACGGTGTGCCCGGCGGCCTCCCCGGCCGGCCGGAACGCGGCGGCGTAGGAGGCCGAGCGGCAGTCCACCAGCAGCCGGCCCTCGGAGAGGCCGCCCAGCGGCCCGGCCAGGGCGCGGCGCCAGTGGGCTCCCAGACCGCCGAGCGGGGGGAGCCGCACCCCCATGGACAACCGGTACGGGGGCAGCCGGTCGGAGGGGCCGACGACGCCCCACAGGCCGGAGAAGACCAGGACCCGCTCGCGGACGCGGTCGGCGGCCGGTGATCCGAGGAGGTCGGGAAGCCCCAGCCGGTCGTAGAGGACGCCCGTGTACAGCTCGGCGGCGCGCAGCGTCGGCGCGGTCGCCACGTCCAGGTTGCGCTTGAGCGCGTCGGCCTGGTTGACGGTCAGGCCCAGCACGTCCATGGCGACGTCCTCGGGCCCCGAGCACAGCTCCGTCAGGGCCTCCGCCACCTGATCACGGGCGGGCGCGAGCTCCGGCAGGGTGAGCGCGCCCGTGTCCAGGCGCGGCCCCTCCCCGGAGGTGGCCTTGCCCTCGGACGGCGGCAGCAGGACGAGCATGGTGCGGACTCCCCGGTGGGCGAGGGCGGTGGGTGCCCGCCCATGGTAGGGCGTGTGCGGCGGCGCGGGGCGGGCTCGGGGGATCCCGACGGCGAGGGTGACGAAGGCGACGCACACGGGACTGCCGGCCAGGTCGCGTCCCGTCCGTCCTCCCGGGGCCGCCGGGCCCCTCCCGCCGCACCGCTGCGCCCGCGGGGCGCGGCCGGGCCGGACTCCGCCCCGGCCCGCGGGACACCCCTCCGGGGCGTGACCGGGGGCGCCCCTCCACGGCGGCCGTCCGGGGCCGGGCGCCGGGTCCGCAGGGGGTGCCGTTGCCACCGGGGCAGCGAACCCGCAGGGGCGGCCCCCGGATAGC
>Ga0233363_1000914_pt1 | contig 12200 bp, 8 predicted proteins | sample ElkDunMinimDraft_18_FD_191534 | JGI IMG/M metagenome (GOLD analysis project Ga0233363, IMG submission 191534) | Fecal eukaryotic communites from dung pellets of Tule Elk in California, USA - Elk Dung C16 | ecosystem: Host-associated > Mammals > Digestive system > Large intestine > Fecal | place... | reverse complement strand
GGCGTCCCAGAACTCGGCGTCGCCCGTGCCGAGGACGTCCTCGAGGACGATGTCGTGGAGAACGGCGCGGTCGGTGGCGGTCCCGGTGGCGCGCAGCGTGACGAAGGCCGTCCCGCCGGGCTCGACGGGCGAGGCCGGTCGGACCTGCTTGTCGAGCGTGACGCCGACGGCGGGGGTGATGACGGTGAGCCGGTCGAGGTCCGAGGCCGTGGCGCTCGTCCCGTTGGCGGCCGTCGCGGTGGTCGTGACGGTGTTGGTGAAGGTCGTGCGCGCCGCCTCGCCGGCGGCGGCCTCGGTGGTGGCGATGACGAAGCTCGCGGTCGCGGTCGCGGCCTCCTCGATGGCGTTGCCGGGGGCGGTGAAGACGAGCTCGAAGCCGGAGACGGGCGTCGCCGGCGCGGCCGGCGTCTCCCCGCGGGCGAACGGCTGCTCGACCGGCCCGCCGCCGGCGAGCGGGTGGTAGACCACGACCGCGTCGGTCGCGCCGGCGGGCCAGGTCGGCGCCTGCGTGAAGCCACCGAAGGTGACGTCCGCGGTGAAGAAGCCGGTGTCGGCGAGGCGCAGCTCGGCCACCGGGGAGGCGGTGTTGGTCGCGCTCAGCGTGCCGGTCGCGCTCTCCCCGCCGGTCACCGTCCGCGGCTCGATGTTCTTCTCGGTCGTCACCGCGAGCGCCGCGGGCACGACGGAGTAGCGGGCGCCTGCCTCCTTCGTCACGGTCCGGTCGTGCTCGCGGGACGTCGCGGTGGCGGTGACGACGTTGGCCACGCCGGAGGGCGCGGTCGACAGGTCGGCGCCGCCGTCGCGGTGGGTGGCGCGCTGCGCGAGCGTGAGGTCGATCGCGGCGCGGTCGCGGGGGGCGACGGCGCCGGAGTAGGAGAACCGCAGGCCGGCGACGTCGGCGGCGTCCACGCCGGTGGGCAGGGCGGGAGCGGCGAGCGGGGAGCCGGTGACCCACCGCCACGCGCCGGCCTCGTCCTGGACGTAGGCGTCGACCTGGACCTGCGTGCCGGCGGGCACCGTCGCGGCCCCGAACCCGGTGAGGTCGGTGATGGTGAAGGGGTTGGAGGCGGCGAGCGCGGTGGCGCCGTCGGGGGCGTCCGCGGGCTCCTGCAGGGTGAGGGTGTCCAGGGGCACGTTGGACAGGCTGGTGACGGCCAGGGAGACGGTCGAGGGGCTGCCGGGCGCGAAGTCCTGCGGGCTGGGCCCCCACGTCTTCGTCGGGGCGAGGTCGACGACGACCGGCACGGACAGCCGCACGGGGGCGGACGCCTCGCCGGACAGCGAGTTGCTCGCCGTCGTGCGGGCGGTGTTGACGATCTCGAGCTCACGCGGGGCGAGGTCGTCCGGCACCCGCAGCTCGAGCTGGACGGTGAACGTCCGGCCGTTCTGCAGCCCGACGCCGTCCGGGGTGGTGACGTCGCCGGTGAAGTCGACGACGAGGCCGGTGTCGGGGCCGACGACGTCGGGCTGCGCGACCGGCAGCCCGCCCTCGGTCCACGTGATGGTGCGCGGGACGGTGCTCTCACCGGGGGTGGTGGTGACGCCCTGGAGCCGGAAGCCGGCGAGCTCGCTCGGCAGGGTGTCGGTGAGCTGCGCGTCGAGGCAGGACTGCTCGGAGCACTGGACCTGGACGCTGTAGGTGAAGGTCTGCCCGGGGGCGAGCTGGTAGGGCTCGGCCGTCTTGCTCACCTCGAGGTACTGGGCCTGCGCCGCGACCGGCGTCGCCAGCGCCCCCACGGCGGGCAGCGCCACCGCGAACGCCGCGAGCACCGCCCACACCCTGCGACGACCCTGACGCCTCCGCCGACGACGCTCGTCCACTGCAACCCGCTTCCGCCCGGTCTCCGGGCGCGCGAACACACGCCCACTGCCACTTTCGCAGGAGCGGGTCGCCCAGAAGGATGAGAGGCCGGGGTTTCACCCCGTCGTTCACCCTCGGCAGCGTCAGCGGTCGGTGGCGACGGCGCCGGGCCGGGGGCGCTCGAGGTAGCGGAAGATCGTCCAGTACATGACCCCGACCATGACCCCGCCCCCGACGATGTTGCCGAGCGTGACGGGCAGCAGGTTGTCCACGAGGAACGAGCCCCAGGTGAGGTCGGCGAAGTCGGCCGGGGCCAGGCCCGTGCTGCTCCAGAACTCCGCGCCGGCCGTGCCCTTGATGAGGATGCCGAGCGGGATCATGAACATGTTGGCGACCGAGTGCTCGAAGCCGGCCGAGACGAACAGCGCGATGGGCAGGGTGAGGGCGAGGATCTTGTCCGTCGTCGTCCGCCCGGAGTAGGCCGCCCACACCGCCAGGCACACCATGAGGTTGCACAGGATCCCGAGCGCGAAGGCCTCGAGGAACGGGTGGCTCACCTTGGCCTGCGCCGTGCCCAGGACGACGGCGCCCCAGCCGCCGTCGGCGGAGTGCCAGGTCCCGGCGACGTGGACGAGGCCGGCGATGACCAGCGCGCCGATGAAGTTCGCGACGTAGACCACGCCCCAGTTGCGCAGCAGCTGGGTCCACGTGATGCGCCCGCTCGCGCGGGCGGTGAGCGTGAGGGTCGAGCTGGTGAAGAGCTCGGCCCCGGTGAGCACGACGAGGACGATGCCGGTGGAGAAGACGAGCCCGCCGAGGAGCTTGGCCACCCCCCACGGCATCTCCTGCGCGCCGACCTGCGTCGTGGTGAAGAAGACGAACCCGAGGGCGATGTAGCCGCCGGCGGTCAGCCCGAGGAGGAAGGACTTCAGCGGCCGGTTCGTGGCCTTGGCGACGGAGGAGTCCTCCGCCGCGCGCGCCATCTGCGCAGGGCTGAGGAGGGCGTGGGTGTCGGGGGTGAGGGCCATGAGCGCCTTCCGGGTGGTGCGTGCGGTCTGGTGCGGATGGTCTGCGGCGAGACCCCGACGGCGCCCTCCTCCGTGGCGCCGGTGTCGCCGCCCTGGCGTGGCCCTCGAGCCCCTCGAGCGGCCGCCCTCCCATGGTGCCCGCACGGCGCTCCGCCACCTTGGGACCATGTTCCCCGGCTCCGCGCGAGCGCCGCCGCTCCGGCCCGGCAGCCCGCGGCTTCACCCTCCTCACCCCGGCCCCCGGGGAATGTGACCTGGCCCTCAGTCCCCGACCCGTGAGCCTCGGCCGCACGCGCGGTCCGCGCTCCGATACTCTGCGAGATCGTGAGGGACAATCCGCGGGAAGCCACCAGGATCGACGCGATCGCCGAGGACTACGTCCGGCGGCTGACGGCTCTGGACCCCCTGGAGGCGACCTCCCTCGGCCTGCCCGGGCACGAGGACGAGCTGCCCGACCTCTCCCCCCGCGGCCACCTCGCGCGCGCGGAGGCGGCCATGGAGGCCGTCGCCCACCTCACCGAGCTCGAGGCCACCGACGAGGTCGACGTCGTGACGATGGCGGCGATGAGCGAGCGGCTCGGGCTGGACGCCGAGCTCTACATGTCCGGGGAGATGGGACGCCAGCTCAACGTCATCCACTCCCCCGTGCAGACCCTGCGCGACGTCTTCGACCTCATGCCGACCGAGTCGACCGAGCACTGGGAGGCCATCGGCCGGCGGATGTCCGCGCTGCCGGACGCCCTCGCGGGCTACCAGGAGTCCCTGCGCGCGGCGGCCGTCGAGGACAAGGTCGCGGCGCGGCGGCAGATCGAGGCGTGCATCGCGCAGGCCGAGGAGCTCGCGGACGAGCAGACCTCGTTCTTCACGACGTTCGTCGCAGGCGCCCGGCCCGACGGCTCCGAGCCGTCCGGCGCGCTCGCCGGCCTGCTCACCACCGGGGCCGCCGAGGCCCGCCGCGCGTACGGGGAGCTGTCCCAGATGCTGCGCCGCGAGCTCGCCCCCAAGGCGGGCACCCGCGACGGCGTGGGCCGCGAGCGCTACGAGCTGTGGTCGCGCTACTTCCTCGGCGCCGTCGTCGACCTCGACGAGACGTACGAGTGGGGGTGTGAGGAGCTCGCCCGCGTCACCGCAGAGCAGAACGCGGTGGCGGCGCGGCTGTACGGGCCGGGCACGACGCCCGCCGAGGCGATGGCCCGGCTCGACGCCGACCCCGCGCGCCAGCTGCACGGCACCGACGCGCTCCAGGCGTGGATGCAGGAGACCTCCGACCGCGCCGTCGCCGAGCTCGCCGACACCCACTTCGACATCCCCGAGCCGGTCCGCCGCCTCGAGTGCCGCATCGCCCCCACCCAGACGGGCGGGATCTACTACACCGGCCCGAGCGCGGACTTCTCCCGCCCCGGGCGCATGTGGTGGTCGGTGCCGCCGGGCGTCACCGAGTTCGCCACCTGGCGTGAGCTCACGACCGTCTACCACGAGGGCGTGCCGGGCCATCACCTCCAGATCGCGCAGACCGCCTACCGCGCGGACCTGCTCAACACGTGGCGGCGCCTGGCCTGCTGGGTGAGCGGGCACGGCGAGGGCTGGGCGCTGTACGCCGAGCGGCTCATGGCCGACCTCGGCTACCTCGACGACCCCGCCGACCACCTCGGCATGCTCGACGGGCAGCGGCTGCGGGCCGCCCGCGTCGTCCTCGACATCGGCGTCCACCTCGGCAAGCGGGCACCGGAGGACCTCGGCGGCGGCACCTGGGACGCGGGCAAGGCGTGGGAGTTCCTCAAGGCCAACGCGAACATGGCCGAGGGGTTCCTCGCGTTCGAGCTCGACCGGTACCTCGGGTGGCCCGCGCAGGCCCCGTCCTACAAGGTCGGCCAGCGGCTGTGGGAGCAGATCCGCGACACCTCCGCGCAGGAGGCGCGCGCCCGGGGTGAGGAGCTCGACCTCAAGGCCTTCCACCGGCGCGCGCTCGACGTCGGGTCGGTCGGGCTGGACGTCCTGCGCTCGACGCTCGTCGGCCGCCCGGACGCCCCCGCCTCCCGGCGCTAGTCGGTCACGGCCTCCCGCACGAGCTCGAGGGTCTGCTCGTGGGTCTCACCGCCCACGAGCTCGCCGTCGACCCACACCTGCGGGATGTAGTTGACCCCGGCGGCCGCGGCCTGCGCGGTCGCCGCGTCCACCCAGTCGCTGTAGGCGAGGGACTCCAGCGCCGCGACGTCGGCGTCGTCGAGGTCCGCGCCGGCCTCGCGCGCGGCCGCGACGAGCTGCTCGTCGGTGATCTCCTCGGTCGTCGTCGACGGCTGCATGTCCAGCAGCGCGTCCTGGACCGCCGGCCACGCCTCGGGGTCGACGTCGGCGACGAGCGCGAGGAGGTTCGCGCCCCGGGTGGAGAAGGCGTGCGTCGTGCGCGGGCCGAGGTAGTCGACGACGGTGACCTCGACGGCGACGTCCGAGCCCTGCGCCCACTGCGCCACGTCGCCGGCCATGAGGCCGTGGAGCTGCTGGCAGTGGGGGCAGTTGAGGTCCTGGTAGACGTGGACCCGCTCGGGGGCGTCGGGGTCACCGAGGATGACGGAGGACTCGGTGACGGTGACGTCCCCGGTGGTGCCGGTGGCCGGGGTGCGCTGCGCGGTGGCGGCGGCCGTCGTGCCGGTGGAGGTGGGCTCCTGCGGGGAGTCCTCCGCGGCGCCGCACCCGGCGAGGAGCAGGGCGGCGACGGCGGCGGCGACGAGCCCCGTGCGAGGGCGGCGCGAGATCGCTGAACGGCTCATGTCCAAATGGTCGCATCCGGGCACCGGGGTGGAGCCGGGACGTTCTACCCTCCGCGCGGGGGCGGGGCGGGCGCGATCTCCCGTACGCTCACTGCCCGTGAGACTCCTCCTCGCCTCGGCCTCCCCCGCCCGCCTCGCCACCCTCCGGGCCGCCGGCCTCGACCCCGACGTCCGGGTCTCGCAGGTCGACGAGCCCGCGGTGCTCGCCGCCGCGGAGCCGGGCACGAGCCCGGCGGACCAAGTGCTCCTGCTCGCCCGCGCCAAGGCCCGCGACGTCGCGGGTGACGTGAGCGACGCCGTCGTCGTCGGCTGCGACTCCATGCTCGAGCTCGACGGCGAGGTCCACGGCAAGCCCGCCGACGCGCAGGAGGCGGTGGCCCGCTGGCGGCGGATGCGCGGGCGCTCCGGGGTCCTGCACACCGGCCACTGGCTGGTCGACCGCCGCTCCGGCGCCGGCCCGGAGACCGGCGGCGTCTCCTCCACCACCGTCCACTTCGCCGACCTCGACGACGCCGAGATCGACGCCTACGTCGCGACCGGTGAGCCGCTCGCCGTCGCCGGGGCGTTCACCGTCGACGGCCTCGGCGGACCCTTCGTCAGCCGGATCGAGGGCGACCACCACGGCGTCGTCGGGCTGAGCCTGCCGCTGCTGCGCACCCTGCTCGCCGAGCTCGGCGTCCGGCTCACCGACCTCTGGCAGCGCTGACCCTCCCCCAGCGGCGGCCGGGACTTGTCGGCCCGGCACAGGCCCGGCCCGCCGACCGGCACCCTGCGGCACCGCGGACCTGCCCGATTTGTAGGGTCCGCACAAGCCGCCCCACGGCTTGTTGCGCCTGCCGACAGACTTGCGCGGCGCGGCCGGTGGCGAATAGGACCCCGCGCGCCGGGCGGATACCGTGAACCGGTCCGGGCACCGCTCGCCCGGGCACTGGCGAGCAGATCGGAGCATCATGACGAGCACCTCTGGAGGGTCGCCGACCCGGCGCCCGTTGACGAAGGTGCTCATCGCCAACCGGGGCGAGATCGCGGTGCGGGTCGCCCGCGCCTGCACGGACGCCGGCCTGGCCAGCGTCGCCGTCTACGCCGAGCCCGACCGCGACGCCCTCCACGTGCGGCTGAGCGACGAGGCGTTCGGCCTCGGCGGCTCCCGCGCCGCCGAGACCTACCTCGACGCCGGCAAGCTCCTCGACGTCGCCCGCCGCAGCGGCGCGGACGCCGTCCACCCCGGCTACGGCTTCCTCTCCGAGAACGCCGAGTTCGCCCAGCAGGTCATCGACGCCGGGCTCACCTGGATCGGCCCGCCGCCCGCCGCGATCCGCGCGCTCGGCGACAAGGTCAGCGCCCGGCACATCGCCCACGCCGCGGGCGCCCCGCTCGTCGCCGGCACCCCGGACCCGGTGGAGAGCGCCGAGGAGGTGCTCACCTTCGCGGACGAGCACGGCCTGCCGGTGGCCATCAAGGCAGCCCACGGCGGTGGCGGGCGCGGCCTCAAGGTCGCCCGCACCCGCGAGGAGGTTCCCGAGCTCTTCGACTCCGCGGTCCGCGAGGCCAAGGCCGCCTTCGGGCGCGGGGAGTGCTTCGTCGAGCGCTTCCTCGACCGCCCCCGGCACGTGGAGACCCAGTGCCTGGCCGACGAGCACGGCACCGTCGTCGTCGTCTCCACCCGCGACTGCTCCCTGCAGCGGCGCCACCAGAAGCTCGTCGAGGAGGCCCCCGCCCCGTTCCTCACCGCCGAGCAGGACGCGCTCCTGCGCGAGGCGTCCGTCGCGATCATGCGTGAGGCGGGCTACGTCGGCGCCGGGACGTGCGAGTTCCTCATCGGGGCGGACGGCACCGTCTCCTTCCTCGAGGTCAACACCCGCCTGCAGGTGGAGCACCCGGTGACCGAGGAGGTCACCGGCATCGACCTCGTGCGCGAGCAGCTGCGCATCGCCGCCGGAGAGCCGCTCGGCTACACCGAGGTGACCACCCGCGGCCACAGCATCGAGTTCCGGCTCAACGGGGAGAACCCGGCCGCCGGCTTCCTGCCCTCCCCCGGCACGATCTCCGCGCTCACCTGGCCCGGCGGCCCGGGCGTGCGGATCGACACCGGCGTGTGCGCCGGTGACACGGTCTCCGGGGCGTTCGACTCCATGCTCGCCAAGCTCGTCGTCACCGGCGCCGACCGCCGCCAGGCGCTCCAGCGCGCCCGGCGTGCGCTGCGCGAGCTGGAGATCACCGGCATCCCCACCGTGCTGCCCTTCGCCCGCGCCGTGCTCGACGCGCCGGAGTTCGCCGCCGAGGACGCCGCCTCCTTCACCGTCCACACGACGTGGATCGAGGGCGACTTCGCCGAGCGCCTCACCGCGCTCACCACCTCCCACGACCCGAGTGCGACGAGCCCGGACAGCGCCGAGGACGCCACCGAGCGCGTCGTCGTCGAGGTCGGCGGCAAGCGGCTGGAGGTCGTCCTGCCCGCCGGCCTGGGCATCGGGGCCGGACGCGGTGGCCGCGGCGCCGTGCGCCGCCCCGGACGGCGCAGCGCCCCGCGCGCCACGGCCTCGAGCAACGGGGCGCTCACGTCCCCGATGCAGGGCACGATCGTCAAGGTCGCCATCGAGGACGGCGCGACCGTCGGCCCCGGCGACCTCGTCGTCGTGCTCGAGGCCATGAAGATGGAGCAGCCGCTCGTCGCCCACCGGGCCGGGCGGGTGCGCGGCCTGGCCGCCGCCGTGGGTCAGACGGTCTCCGCGGGCAGCGTCATCTGCGAGATCGACGAGCCCTAGCGGAGGACGAGCCGCGGGCCCACCGTCCGCGCACCCACGGCCTCGACCCGCCGCCGCAGCTCGCGGTCCGACGTCACGACGACGACGTCCGCGCCCTCGTCCACGTGCCGCCGTGCCTCACCGAGGATCGTCTCGTCGCCCTCGCCGGGGGCGTCGACGACGGTGACCCCACCGCCGTCACCGGGCAGTCCGGGCACGCCGCGCGCCCGCCCCTCGGCGACGAGGACGACGTCCGGGTACCACGCGTGCCCGGGCAGCCCGAGGCCGTCCGCGGGCAGCCCGTCACGGGCGAGCCCGGCCAGCCCGTCGCGCAGGCGCACGGTGGCCGCGGCCCGGTCGCGCCACCAGCCGTCGGGGCGGGCGCCCATGGTGTTCGCGCCGTCGACGACGAGGACGAGGCGCCGCCCGAGCAACCCGGAGAGCGCGGGCAGCGCGTCGGCGAAGGCGGGCAGCAGCGGGCGGTCGCGCAGCGCTGCCTCCTCGACCCAGGCGACCTCGAGGCTCTCCGGGTCGCTCACGCGCGGCGTGAGGTCGGTGGCCGCCTCGGCGACGACGGTCGTGTACGCCCAGTCCCCGTGGTCCAGCCGGTGGCTCGCGCGCACCCGGACGTCCGCGGGGGCGATCCCGGCCTCCTCGCAGGCCTCACGCAGCGCCGCCCCCACCTCCGTCTCCCCCGGGTCGATCGCCCCGCCCGGCACGCCCCACGTGCCGCCGTGGTGGCTCCACGTCGCACGGTGCTGCAGGACGACGGCGTGGCTCCCGGCGGGCAGGCGGCGCCACAGCAGCAGGCCGGCGGCCCCGTAGCGGCCCCAGTGCCGCGACCCGCAGCGGCACTCGACCCAGCCGTCGCCGCCGCGCCGTGCGCGGTGGGCGGGCGTGGGCTCGGGCACCGGCCCAGCCTCGCACACCGGCACCCGCCGGCCGGTGAGGCGAGGCACACCAGGTGGGCACCTGTCACGGCTCCGGCGCGCTCGCTCGTAGGCTGGCCCCATGACTCTCGCGTACGGCACCGGCCTTGCCACCGTGACCGATGACGGCACCGTCCTGGACGTCTGGTACCCCCGCCCCGCCCTCCAGGGGGACGACGCCGCGCCGAGCGCGGCCGAGACCGCCCTGCCCGTGGCCGAGCGCCGGGACGAGGCGCGCGGGGTGACGACCAAGGTCATCACCGCCGAGATCGACCTCGCCGAGCCGCCGCGCAGCACTGTCGACGCCTACCTGCGCCTCCACCTGCTCTCCCACCGGGTCGTGCGGCCCAACACGCTCAACCTCGACGGGATCTTCGGCGTCCTGCCCAACGTCGTGTGGACCTCCTCCGGCCCCTGCGCCGTCGAGGGCTTCGACGCCACCCGCGTGCGGCTGCGTGCCCGCGACGGCAACCTCACCGTGCACGGCGTCGACAAGTTCCCGCGGATGACGGACTACGTCCTGCCCGACGGCGTGCGCATCGCCGACGCCTCCCGCGTGCGCCTGGGCGCCTACCTCGCCCCCGGCACCACCGTCATGCACGAGGGCTTCGTCAACTTCAACGCCGGCACCCTCGGCCGCTCGATGGTCGAGGGCCGCATCTCCCAGGGCGTCGTCGTCGGTGACGGCACCGACGTCGGTGGCGGCGCCTCGATCATGGGCACCCTGTCCGGCGGCGGCCAGGAGCGCATCACCGTCGGCGAGCGCTGCCTGCTCGGCGCGAACAGCGGCCTGGGCATCTCGCTCGGTGACGACTGCGTCGTCGAGGCGGGCCTGTACGTCACCGCGGGCACGAAGGTCACCGTCCTGCCCGCGCCCGGCTCGGGCCTCGCGCCGACGGTCGTCGCCGCGCGCGAGCTCTCCGGGCGCGACCAGCTGCTGCTGCGCCGTCACTCGGTCACCGGCACCGTCGAGGCGGTCTCGCGCACGGGTACGGGGGTCACGCTCAACGACGCCCTCCATGCGTAGCGGGCTGGTCCGCGGGACGCTGGCCGTCGCCGCGCTCGCCGTCGTCGCCGTGGCCGCGGTCGCGGCGCTGCTCACCTGGGCGGTGCCGGACCGGGTGAGCGAGACGTGCGTCGTCGCGCTCGAGGACGGCACCCGCCAGGCGCTGGACGCCGACCAGGCGGACAACGCCGCGCTCATCACGGCCGTCACCGTGCGCCGCGGGCTGCCCGCGCGGGCCGCCACCATCGCCCTCGCGACGGCGGTCCAGGAGTCCAAGCTGCGCAACATCGACTACGGGGACCGCGACTCCCTCGGCCTGTTCCAGCAGCGCCCCTCCCAGGGCTGGGGCACGCCCGAGCAGGTCATGGACCCGCTGTACTCGACGAACGCGTTCCTCGACGGCCTCGTCACCGTGCCCGGGTACACCGAGCTGCCGGTCACCGAGGCCGCCCAGGAGGTCCAGCGCTCGGCGTTCCCCGACGCCTACGCCGACCACGAGCCGGAGGGCCGGGCGTTCGCCTCCGCGCTCACCGGGCACTCCACCGCCGCGCTCACCTGCCGCCTGCCGATGCCCGAGGAGCCGGTGGACGTCGCGGCCGCCGTCACCGCCCGCCTCGCCCGGGACTTCGGCATCGAGGCGCGGGCCGACGGGGACGGCGTCGTCGTGGACCCCACCCACCTCGGGGAGGACGGCGAGCGCCTCGCGTGGGCCGTGGCCCACTGGGCCGTCGCCACGGCCCAGAGCACCGGGGCGACGACCGTCGAGGTCGCCGGGCACGTGTGGGACCGCGCCGCGGGCAACGACGCGGCCTGGGAGCGGGCCGAGGCCCCCGCCGGCGCCCCCGTCGTCCGCATCTCCTGACCAGCCAACGGCCGCCCCTCCACGCCCCCTGCCCCCGCCCCCCCGCCCCCCGGCCCGCCCCCCTCCGCGCCCAGGTCGCACGTTCCCGTCACCGGTCGCCCGATATCTCAGCGGACCTCGGATCGGAATGTGCGACCTCGGCGACGTCGGAGAGCGCGCTCACCTGGCCGGACATGCGGGACGCCCCGGCGTCCGGCTGCTGGGAGCCGGCGCCGGGGCGTCGTCGTGCGGGGCGCGGGTCAGCGCTCGGAGATGTCCTTGTACTGACGCTCCGCCTCGCCGATGTACACCTGGCGGGGACGGCCGATCTTCGTCGCCGGGTCGGTGATCATCTCGCGGTACTGGGCGATCCACCCGGGCAGGCGGCCCAGGGCGAACAGCGGGGTGAACATCTGCGTCGGGAAGCCCATGGCCTTGTAGATGAGGCCGGTGTAGAAGTCGACGTTCGGGTAGAGCTTGCGCTCGACGAAGTAGTCGTCGTGGAGCGCGATCTCCTCCAGGCCCATGGCGATCTCGAGCAGCTCGTCGGACTTGCCGAGCTTGCCGAGCACCTCGTGCGCCGCCTCCTTGACGATGGCCGCACGCGGGTCGTAGTTCTTGTAGACGCGGTGGCCGAAGCCCATGAGGCGGACGCCGTCCTCCTTGTCCTTCACCCGGCGCATGAAGTCCTCGACGCCGCCGCCCTGCGCCTGGATCTGGCCGAGCATGTCGAGCACCGCCTCGTTGGCGCCGCCGTGCAGCGGGCCGGACAGCGCGCCGACGCCGGCGGCGATGGAGGCGTAGATGTTCGCGTGCGAGGAGCCGACCATGCGCACCGTGGAGGTGGAGCAGTTCTGCTCGTGGTCGGCGTGCAGGATGAGGAGCATGTCCAGCGCCTTGACCAGCGTGGGGTCGACGTCCTCCTGGTAGGGCAGCGCGAACGTCATCCGCAGGAAGTCCTCGACGTAGCTCTTCGAGGCGTCCGGGTAGAGCAGCGGCAGGCCGGTGGCGCGCTTGGCGATGTAGGCGATCATCGTCGGCACCTTGGCCATGAGCAGCATCGTGGAGATCTCGAGCTGGTGC
>Ga0233363_1000913_pt1 | contig 12203 bp, 11 predicted proteins | sample ElkDunMinimDraft_18_FD_191534 | JGI IMG/M metagenome (GOLD analysis project Ga0233363, IMG submission 191534) | Fecal eukaryotic communites from dung pellets of Tule Elk in California, USA - Elk Dung C16 | ecosystem: Host-associated > Mammals > Digestive system > Large intestine > Fecal | place... | reverse complement strand
CGGACCGAATCGTTGCAGGAGCATCATCATGAACGTCCGCTGCTGCTCACGGGAAAATTCCTGCCAGCGGCCAAGGATGCTCTGCGCCAGCGCCATGCCGGACGCTTCGCCCCGGCTGGAGAGCAGGGTCTCGCAAAGTGTCGTTGCGGCGGCGACCGCATCCTCGTCGTCCCGGGGTGCAAGCGACAAGAAGCGCCGTCCGCGATCGGCGATCGCCTGCAGCATGTCCGCGAACTGGAATGTCCGGCTCATTCCACCACTCCAAGCATCTGGTTCGGAAGCCAGGTAGCGATATCGGGAAAGATGCACAGGATGATGATCGCGAGGAACATGACGAGCACATAGGGAAGCGAGCCCCAGAGGATGTCCCTCGTCGGGATCGTCGGGGCGATCGCATTGATGACGAACAGGTTCAGCCCGATGGGAGGCGTTATCAGCCCTACCTCCATGTTGATCGTCAGGACGATCGCGAACCAGTAGGGGTCGAAACCGGCCTGGGTGACGATCGGAAACAGCATGGGCGCCGTCATGACGATGACCGCGACCGGCGGCAGGAACATGCCGCATACGAGCAGGAAGACGTTGATAATCAGCATCAGCACCCAGCGGTTGACATCCATGTCGGCGATGACTGCGGCGATGGTCTGGGTGATGAAGAGCGAGGAGAGCGCAAAGGCGAAGAGTTCGGCGGCCGCCATGATCATCATGATCATCACGCTCTCTCGCATGGCTGAGGCGAAGATGCCGCCGACGGCACGCAGCCGGAAGAGCCGGTAGGCGATGATCACCACGAGCAGCGTAAGAAGCGCTCCGGCCCCGGCGGCTTCCGACGGTGTCGCTATGCCACCGTAGAGCACATAGAGCGTCCCCGCGATGATCAGCAGGAACGGCAGGATGCGCGGCATGGTCGCCAGCCGCTCCTTCATGGAATAGCGGACCGAGCGGGTCGCGAGTTCGTAGCCCTTCCGCTTGCAGTCGATGACCGCCCAGGCCATGAACATCGCTGTCAGCATGATGCCGGGGATCACGCCCGCCATGAACAGGCGGCCGATCGAGGTTTCCGTGGCAATGCCGTAGACGATCAGGGTGACCGATGGCGGAATGAGGATCCCGAGCGTTCCGCCGGCCGCGATCGAGCCCGTCGCCACCGAATTTGGATATCCCCGGCGCAGCATTTCGGGGATGCCCATCTTGCCGATCGCGGCGCAGGTCGCCGGCGAGGAGCCGGTCATGCCGGAGAATATCGCGCAGGAACCGATATTGGAGAGCACGAGGCCGCCCGGAATCCGGTTCAGCCACCGGTCCAGCGAGGTGTAAAGATCCGACCCGGCCGGCGAGGACGCAACGGCGGCCCCCATCAGCACGAACATCGGGATCGACACATAAGCGAGATTGGCGATCCCGGAGAACATCGTGTCCCCGAGAATGTAGAAGATGTCCATGCCATCCTGCAGGAAGAGCGCCACGAATGCGGCAAGGCCCAGCGCGAACGCGATCGGCATTCCGGTCGCAAGAAGGATGAACAGCAGGGCGATGATGAGGAAGCCTGCTCCGGCGGCGGTCATGGAAGCTGTCCCTTCTCGTTGGCTCCGACCGCGGTGGCCGGAAGGGGAAGTTCGGGATTGGGGAGGCTGTCCGCCTCATCGGCAGGCTGCTCGCCCAGCCCTAGCAGGACCAGGATATTAGCGGTATATTGCAGGCACAGCAGGAAGAAGCCGGCCGGAAGAGCCGCCAGCGGGATCCACAGCGGCGGCGCCCAGACGCTGGAGTGCTTCCAGTTTCCGGACCAGGCCTCCTCGAACTGGACCCAGGTCGCGGCCAGCATCACGATGCAGAAGCCGAGGCCGAGAAACGCCCCGAGGATGCGAAGCCGCGTCCGGTTTTCCTGGCCGAGCAGCAATTCGACGACATCGACGCCGACATGGCCGCCCTTGAGAAGCACGTAGGGGGCCCCCAGGAAGATCGCCGCGGTCGCCGCGAAGACCACGAAATCTGTCTGCCAGATGGTCGGCAGGCGGAAGGCGTATCGCATCAGGATCATCTGGCAGACGACCAGCATGGCAAGAATCAGAAGGGCTGTCGCGATGACCGCGAACAGGCGGGACAGCCTTCCCGCCCAACGGATAAAGGAGTTCACCATCGTAGGGGCTTCCAGTTGAAGGACGGACGGCGCGCCATGGCGCCGTCCCTACTCATTCGACTGCGAGTGCCTTCTCGATCAGCTTGTCGCCTCCGGAGACCTTCTCGGAGAAGTTCTTGTAGGCCGACTCCTTGGCGAGCGTCAGCCAGGCGTCGTAGTCCTCCTTGGACATCTCCACCACTTCGACACCGGCTTTCTCGTAGGTGTCGATCATGATCTGGTCGCCCTTGCGGACCTCGGCGTCGAAGAAGGCTTCCGATTTCTCGCCGGCGGCAAGGATCGCCTTCTGCTGTTCCTCGTTCAGCCCTTCGAAGACCTTCTTGGACATCAGGACCGGCTCGTACATGAACCACAGGGAATTCCCGCCCGGTGCCGTCAGGCACTTGGCATGCTCGAAGAGGCGGTAGGAGACGAAGCTCGCCGAGGACGTGTTGGCGGCATCGAGAACCCCGGTCTGCATGCCGGTATAGATCTCGGACGACGGCATGGACGAGATCGAGGCACCCGCGGCGACGAGCATTTCCTCGAAGGCCGGACCGGCGGCGCGGATGACCTGCCCCTTGATCGTGTCCGGCGACGTGATGCAGCCCTTCTTCGAGGCGAATGCGCCGGAAAGCCAAGCGTCGGCGATTACCATCGCGCCCGCATCCTCGACCACCTTCTTGATGTCCGCCATGAATTCGGAATCGTTCAGTCGCTTGGCGCGGTCGAAATTGCCGACGAGACCGGGCATCAGCGTCGCCGAGAATTCCGGATGCCGTCCCGACGCGTAGTCCAGCGGAAAGGACGTCATGTCGAGAATGCCGCGGGTCACCGCATTCCACTGGTCGTTCGGCTTGTACAGCGACGAGCCGGGATAGACCTGGATTTCCAGCCCGACATTCGCGGCGGCCACTTCGCGGGCGATGAGCTGGACCATCTCGTCGCGGATATCGCCCTTGCCGCCGGGAAACTGATGGGACGCCTTCAGGACGGTTTGCGCCGGTGCGGCAGAGGCCATCAGGCCGCCGGCCAGCACCGCCACCGAGAAACTCAGTGCTCTTGTGAACCTGGACATTTCATTCCTCCCTATGCCTCGACCCTCCTGTCGAAGCGCGGTGATGATGGAAGAAGCTTGCGCACAATGTCAACTATTTTGTATACAAGAAGCAACATCGTGCATGAGGGCGGCCGTGACTGCGAATACCAATCAGAAGCTGAGGGACGAAATCGAGAACTGCATCCTGACGGGTGCGTTTCATCCGGGCGAGCGCCTCGACGAGGTTCAATTGGCCGGCCGCTTCAACGTCTCGCGAACCCCGATACGAGAGGCGCTGTTGCAACTGAGCGCGATCGGCCTCGTAGAGATACGGCCGCGGCGGGGCGCGGTTGTCGTTGATCCCGGGCCCGAGCGGGTGTTCGAAATGTTCGAGGTGATGGCGGAACTCGAGGGCATGGCGGGTGCGCTCGCGGCGCGGCGGCACCAGGAACAGGACAGGGATGCCATCTTGGAGGCGCTGGCTCGCTGCCAGGAAGCCGCGGAAAGCAACGACACGGACCGGTATTACTACGAGAACGAGGTATTCCACCGCGCCATCTACGCGGCTGCTCACAGCGGCTTCCTGGAGGAACAGTGCGCCGGCCTGCACCGGCGTCTTCGACCCTACCGTCGCCTGCAGCTCAGGGTTCGCAACCGGATGTCCGTGTCGCTTGCCGAGCACAGGCAGATCGTCGAGGCCATTCTCGCCGGCGACGCGGACACCGCGCGGGCGAGCCTCCGCCATCATGTTGCCGTTCAGGGGGATCGGTTCGGGGACCTCGTCGCCAATCTGCGTAAGATGGAACGCAGGCGCGCCTGATCGGGCTCGGCGGGAACCGGAAAGCGGCTCGTGCGCGAGCGGAAGGAGATTTCGCCCGGACGCCGATGGCAGCCGGGCGAAGAAGCCAGTTGGATTATGTTACTCGGCGGAATCCGCGGAATCGGCATTGAGGAGGCCGTAGCGTTCCTCGCCGATCTTGTTGAGGAGGTCGATCTGGGTCTCAAGGAAGTCGATATGACCTTCCTCGTCGGCCAGCAGTTCCTCGAAAAGCTTCATGGAGACGTAGTCCCCGGCGGCATGACAGACGTCGCGCGAAGCCTTGTAGGCGGTGCGGGCGTCATACTCGCCGGCGAGATCCGCCTCCAGGACTTCCCTGACGTTCTGGCCGATGCGCAGGGGCGCGACGGTCTGGAGATTGGGGTGGCCTTCGAGGAAGATGATCCGGTCGATCAGCTTGTCGGCGTGGTTCATCTCTTCGATGGATTCCGCCCGTTCCTTCTTGGCCAGCTTGGTGTAGCCCCAGTCGGATAGCAGTCGGTAATGAAGCCAGTACTGGTTGACGGCGCCGAGTTCGAGGAACAGAGCCTCGTTAAGCCGCTCGATGACGCTGCTGTCGCCTTTCAATGTCCGCTCTCCTGTGTTCTTCGTGGAATTGTTTCAGGCGGGACATATAATCGATTACTTCGGCGGTCGTCGAGTGGCGCTCGGCGTGATATTCCTCGGTCGTCTTGATGATGATGTCGACGACATTGGGGAAGCAGCCGCAGCAGCGGCCGCGCTTTGACATGGCGTGGTAGACTTTTGCAGGCACAATCAACTGCCAGCAATCTTCATCGAGGAGCTCGATGACGACCTCCCGGATTTCCTTGTCGGTGATGTAATTGCAGCTGCAGACCAGCATTCTCGGGCAACCCGCCAAACATGACCCTTCACGTCCGCTTTTTTGCGAAAGAGGACGCCGTCTGTCAAGATAAAATCACCGAGCCATTAGCATTCGCTTGTGCTCGCGCGGAGGTCTCGCGGGCACGAGCTAGTGGAAATTGCGGCCCTTAGGCATGACGTCCTCCGGATTCCTTTCCTCCGGAAAGAGGCTTCGTCCGCTTCCCGGACTTATTCCCTCCTGTTTCGGCGCTCTCGGCTTGCGGTAGCTGCCGCATCCGGATCCCAAGGTTTCGTCCGAACGCGGCGAGCCGAAGTGCCGGCCTTCCTTCTGAAGTAGGCCGAGCATGGAGGTTATGTCCTCGATCTCCTCGACCACCGTATGGATGACGCCGTTCACGCTCTGCAGCCGACCCCGGATCTTGACCATGCGGGCGCCCATGACGATGGACCGGAACCGCTCGAAAACCTTTGGCCAGACGATTGCATTGGCAATGCCTGTCTCGTCCTCCAGCGTCATGAAGATCACCCCTTGCGCCGAGCCGGGGCGCTGGCGCACGAGCACGAGGCCGGCGATCGTGACCTTCCGGCCGTTGCGTATCTCCAGAAGGTCGATGCTGCGCACCACTCCCATCCGGCTGAAATCGTCCCGCAGGAATGCCGTCGGGTGAGCCTTGAGAGACAGCGACAGGTAGCGGTAATCCTCGATGACCTCCTCGCCCGGCAGCATGTCCGGCAGCTTTGCCGCGGGCTCCACCTGGAGTTCTCCCTGGGTCACCCGGTCGAACAGTGGCAGCTTGTCGGCGGTCTTTCTGGCATCGAGGCCGCGCACCTGCCAGAGGGCCGCGCGACGGGAGAGCCCGATGGAGCCGAAGGCGTCGGCATCCGCGAGACGCTCGAGATCAGCCTTGTCGAGGCCGGAGCGCAGCCAGAGGTCGCGAATGGAGACATAGCCGCTCCCCCGGTTCTCGATCAGTCGTTCGCGAATGGCCCGCTCCGAAAGACCCTTGATCTGGCGCAAGCCCAGGCGGACAGCCTTGCGGGTGCGTATCACCCGGCGCATCTCGCGATGCCGCGGATCGATATCCTGCGGCCTGTACGACGCGTCCTCGAGGGAACTGTCCCAGTCTGACAGGTTGACGTCGACCGGTCGCACCTCGACTCCGTGCTCGCGCGCATCGCGCACCAGTTGCGCCGGTGCGTAGAACCCCATCGGCTGCGAGTTCAGGAGCGCCGCACAGAAGACGTCCGGGTAATAGGCCTTTATCCAGCACGAAGCGTAGACCAGCAGGGCGAAGGATGCGGCATGGCTTTCCGGAAACCCGTATTCGGCGAAGCCTTCGATCTGGCTGAAGCAGCGCTCGGCGAATTGCCGGGTGTACCCGTTGGCGGTCATGCCCGAGACCAGGTCGTTCCTGAATTCGTTGACGCGGCCGGACCGCTTGAACGTCGCCATCGACCGTCGCAACCTGTCGGCCTTTGCGGGAGAGAAGCCCGCAGCCGTAATGGCGATCTGCATCACCTGCTCCTGGAACAGCGGCACTCCCAGGGTGCGCTTGAGAACCTCCTTCAATTCCGGCTTCTCATAGCGGATCTCCTCTCCACGCAGGACCATTTCGCGCCGCTTCAGGTAGGGGTGGACCATATTGCCCTGGATCGGCCCCGGGCGAACAATGGCCACCTCGATCACCAGATCATAGAACTCGCGCGGCCTGAGCCGCGGAAGCATGCTCATCTGCGCCCTGCTTTCGATCTGGAAGACCCCGACGGTATCGGCACGGCAGATCATGTCGTAGACATCGTCCCTCTGGTCCTTCAGCAGCCCGGCCAGGGTCCGGACCTCGCGGTAATGGTTTTCCATCAGCGCCAGTGCCTTCTTCAGGCAGGTCAGCATGCCGAGCGCCAGCACGTCGATCTTGAGAAGCTTCAGCGTATCGAGGTCGTCCTTGTCCCATTCGATCATGTAGCGGCCCGGCATTGCGGTCTTCATGATCGGGACCACCTCGTCCAGCCGGTCGCGGGTGATCAGGAAGCCTCCCACGTGCTGCGTCAGGTGACGGGGAAAGCCCATCAGTTCCCTGGCATGCGCCATGACCTTCCGTGTGGTCGGATTGGCGAGGTCGAGACCCGCCACCTTTGCCTCCCGCTCCGTGATGCCCTCCTCCGACCATCCCCAGACGGTACTGGCCAGTGCCGCCTGCACGTCTTCCGAAAGACCGAAGGCCTTGGACACCTCGCGGCCCGCCATCCGGGTCCTGTAGCTGGTCACCGCCGCCGTTAACCCGGCATGGCGGTAGCCGTAATGCTGGTAGATGTACTGGATGATCTCCTCCCGCCGTTCGTGCTCGAAGTCGACGTCGATATCCGGCGGCTCGTTCCTCTCCGTCGAGATGAAACGCTCGAAGAGAAGAGTGGTGAAGGTGGGATTCACCTCGGTAATGCCGAGGCAGTAGCAGACGGCTGAATTTGCTGCGGAGCCGCGACCCTGACACAGGATCTTCAGCACATGGCGGGCATGCCAGACGATGTGGCGGACGGTCAGGAAATAGGGCTCGTACTGCATCTCCCGGATGAGGGTGAGCTCGTAGCGGATCAGTTCGGCGACCTTTTCCGGAACCTTTCCCGGATATCGCGCGCGGGCCCCTTGCCAGGTCAGCCTTTCCAGCGTCTCCGACATCGTCTCTCCGGGAACGCTTTCGTCCGGATAATTGTGCTGTAACTCGTCGAGCGAGAATTTGAGCCGGCTAAAGAATTTCGCGGCGTTTCCGACCGCCTCCGGATAATCGGCGAAAAGGCGCGCCATTTCCCGCCCTGTCTTCAAATGTCGTTCACCATTCGGCGCCAGCCGGAATCCCGCATCGGCCACGGCAACATGCTCGCGAATTGCCGTCACCACATCGGCAAGCGAACGCCGTTCGGGCAGATGATAAAGGGGCTGGTTGCTTGCCAGGAGCGGAATGCGGCAGCTGGCGGCAACGGTCGCGAAGGCCGCGAAGACGAACCTGTCCTGTCCATCGTAGCTGGGAGAAAGCGTCAGGTAGACAACCGTTCCGAACTTTTCCCGAAGCAGCTTCAGGAAGTCCCCGAGCCTCTTCAGGTAGGCATCGTCCAGGGCACGGACGGGGTCGGGTATGACCGCCAGCATCATCTCATGCCCCCATTCCAGAATATCCCATTCCTCCAGAATGCAGCTGCCCTTCTCCGTCCGCAGGTTTCCCCGGCTGAGAAGACGGCACAGATTGCCCCATCCCTTTCGGTTGATGGGATAGGCGAGCACATCGGGTGTCTGGTCGGCAAAGACGAGGCGAGCTCCGGGCTGCATCCGGCAAGGATGGGGAACATCCCTGTCCTCGCTCGCGCCTTCCTTCCCTCGCCGGCTTCTTTCGGTGAGTTCTCTCGCATGGTTATGGGCCCGCACCACCCCGGCCACGGAATTGCGATCGGCAATCCCGAGACCGGCCATTCCGAGGAGCGATGCCGTCAGCACCATTTCCTCCGGCCTGGATGCGCCCTCCAGGAAGGAGAAGTTGGTCCGGGTGCCGATCTCGCACAAGACGGGGTCCGGGATCATGCGAAAATGCCGTGCATGTGCCAGGTTGGACGATAGTCCGCCTGGTGATAGTGCCCCTGCCGGTAGACCCAGAAACGGTGTCCGGAGGCGACCTCCAGCCGGAAATAATCGCGCTCCTCGGCCGCCTGATCCAGCCACCATTCCGGCGAAATGCGTTCCGGCCCTTCGGCACGGGCGACATCATGGAGGACGCGCCGCCATCGGAAGCGGCTCGGCGGCCCATCCGGGACGATGGCGGCGAAGGCCTCCATCGGCTCGGGTCGCGGCAGGAGCCGCAAGGGCCTTTCCGCCCGGGTGATGGCAGGAGGAGCGGCTTTGCTTCCGTCGACCCCTTGTGAAAGGGCGGGTACCGAACCCGCAGCCCGCTCGGGAATATGGCTTTGGTGAAACCGGAAGCGGCGCAGGACCCCCTCCCCCAGTCTCGCCGAGACGCGATCGATCAGGTCCGAAAGCGGCGCCTCGTCAGCGTGTTTGCCGACCAGGCTGGCCTGGTCCGCCTGGAAAGGATCGTGATGGAGAACATTGAGACGCAGAAGCTCGAAGCCGAAACCTGCATCCAGCTCGTCATGCACGGCCTTCAGGCGTTCGGTGAACAGGCCGGCGATCCTAGCGGCATCCCGCAGCGGCCGGGACGCCCCGGCGACGATGCGGAAGACGCGGCCATCCACCCGGAAGAGCACGAGTTCGAAAACCCGTCCTCCCGCGCCGCGCGCCTCCAGGCTCGAGCAGAGCGACTGGGCCACGCGGGAAGTGAGTTCCAGGATTTCCTCTTCCGCCTGGATCGCTTCCGCCAGCTTGCGCTCGACCGACAGAAAGGCCACCGGACGGCGCGGCGAGATCGGCTCCTCCACCCCGCCCAGCGCCTGGTCAAATCGGAGCAGGAGATGGCTGCCGAACCGGCGCGCTAAGGGCGCCCGCGGTACCGAGAAAAGGTTTCCTACCTGTTTCAACCCGAGCTTGTTCAGCGCCCCGACGGTTTCGCTTCCGATCCTCAGGCAGGCAACCGGCAAGGGCCGGAGCACTTCTTCGGCGGCATCGTTCGGGATCACCCCGCCCGCTCCGAAGCGGCAGGCGGCCCAGGACAGGCCCGGCGATCCTGAAATCGCTCCCTGGACCTTGAACCCCATCTGGAAGAGGCGCAGCAGGATATCGTCGAGCAGTGCCTGTTCCCCGCCGAAAAGATGCGAGCAGCCGGTAATGTCCAGGAACAGGCCGTCACTGCCGTCCAGTGCCACCAGCGGCGTATAGCGATCGCACCAGTCGGCAAGCGCTTCCAGGAGCGTACCATCGGCCGTGGGATCCTCTTCGACGACATCGATCGTGGGATGCATGGCCCGCGCCTCGGCCAGACCCTGGCCCTGCCGCAGGCCGAGTTCCGCCGCCTGTTCGTCCAGCGCCGTCAGGCGGATGGCATTGTCCCGCCGTCCTGAACACAGCAAGGGCGGATAATCAGGACGCCCTGTCAAACGCCAGGAGGCGCCCCACAGCCGGCGCGCGATCCGGTCTGTCGGCAGATGCGGGAAGACCAGCGCCAGGATGCGTTGCCCCGTTGACGGAAAGGCGAGCCGGTTCTGGCCGGGCGAGGGAAAATTGGCGGTCACGGGAATTCCACTCCAGGGTAAGGGCGAGCGGAGCCGGGTTGCGGCTCTTCTCAAGCGTCAGACGGAAGACGGGAAAGCCGATACTGCCGCCAAGCATGGCTCCATTGGGAAGGACCCGCTCCGAAGCGGGACCGGGTTCGGCATGGAAACGGAAGGCGGCGCTGCTCGCCTCCTCCTCGCCCGCATGCCGCAAAAGCAAGATCGGCCGCCTCGCCGACTTTGCCCTCAGGCTGAGCCTCCGGCTCTCGGACAGGCCAAAAGACGAAGGATTGCCCCTGATTTCAAGGATGGTCGCGGCCAGGGCGCCGCTCGCCGCAGCCGTTTCGGCCAGCCACAATGCCTCCTCGAGTTTTCGAGGCATGGCATGAAGGAAATGCTCGACCTTGAGACCATATTGCGCAAGACCCACGGGATAGGGCAAACCAGCCTCGCCACTCGAAAACCTGTCGCTGATCCACAGCAGAGCCGGGATGTGCGCCTGCCTCTGGATAAGCGACGCCAGCGTCAGAACGACCCCGCTGCCCGCCCCGGCATCGCGCATGGCGGAAGTCCTGATTTCCGTCATGGCATCGAGGGGCAGCCCGCCTTCCAGCGCGGCATCCATTTCCGCAACGCCCAGCGAAACTCTTACCGTCGACGGGACAGGGCACGTCGTCCCTCTTACCCGCGGCTGCTTCTCCGCCACCAGCGTCGGGGTCTTGCCTTCCAGCTTGGCAATCGTCTCACGCAGGGCAATAAGTCTCTCCTGCGCCCTGGCGTGCTTGGCCATGGCGTCAGCTCCATATTTCGGTATGTTCACTTTATGTTCTAATGGATTCCAGAGCTCTCCCGAAGAGTCAACCACATTTTGGAAGAAGCGCTAGGCTTCTCCGGAGGCCCATGAATCCTCTCGAAAATTTTCTGGAATAGATTATATGAGCCCCAACAAGGAGCATCTATGGCCCGTATAGACCACACCGACGATTGGCGGGATCGCCACGCGCCGACCATCAGCGCCTTTGAATCGTTGGCAATCGAAGCCTATGGCAATCTTCCGGAGGAATTCCGGGCGCTAACGACCAATCTGACCATCGAGATCGAGGATTTCCCGGACGACGAGATCTTCGAGGACATGGCGCTCGAAACGCCTTTCGACCTGCTTGGCCTCTTCGAAGGACGCGGCATTTCCGAGCGTTTTTCCATGGAAACCGGCGAGTTGCCGAACCGCATCCGGCTCTACCGGCGCCCGATCCTCGACTACTGGGCCGAGAACGAGGAGACACTGGGCGATATCATCACCCATGTCCTCATCCACGAGATCGGCCACCACTTCGGCCTGAGCGACGATGACATGGAGCGGATCGAGGCAAGCGCCGAAGAGGCCACGGAACGCTGATCCGTAGCTCGTCGTGAACCGGCCTACTGCTCGCCGAGCTTCATCTCGGGATGATACTCCTTGCCCTCGACCGTCTTGGTCACGGCCTGCCCGCAATACATCCGGTTTTCGGCTGCATTGAAGCTGTGGCTGGGCGAGCCATGCAGTTCCCAGCCCTTGTTCAAGGCATCGGTGACGCGGTGGCAGAAGGAGGAGTCGTCGGGTCCGGTCAGGAAGCGATAGAGTTTCATGCCTTGGTCTTTCTTTCAGACATATGCCGGGCCTTGGTCACCAGCCGCTGCGCCTGTTCCAAGTGAAGCCGCTCGACCATTTTGCCGTTCATGTTGATGACGTTGAGGTCCCGGGCCGCAGGCTCGGCAAAGGCCGAGATGATCGCGTCGGCCTCCGCAACCTCTGCCTCCGACGGACCGAACGCCCGGTTGGCGGCATCGATCTGGCCGGGGTGGATCAGCATCTTCCCGTCAAATCCCATCGCACGGCCCTGGGCGCATTCGTCTGCAAATCCGTCCGCATCCCGGAAATCGTTGAAAACGCTGTCGATCACGTCGAGACCATGCGCGCGGGCCGCAAGGACCACCTGCATGATCCAGGGCACCAGATAGGTTCGTCCCGGCTGCGGCAGGACGCCCGTTTCCCTGCGCAGGTCGTTGAGGCCGAGGACGAAACAGTCGAGCCGCCCTCCGGCCTCCCGCCCCGCCGCCGCTATGGCGCAGGCATTGAGGACGCCGGCGGACGCCTCCATCATGGCCCAGAGCCGCAATCCATCGGGAGCTTCCCCAAGCAGCGCGGCCACCTCCCGGATTTCCTCCGGCCCTTCCACCTTGGGCAGAAGTACGGC
>Ga0233363_1000912_pt1 | contig 12211 bp, 9 predicted proteins | sample ElkDunMinimDraft_18_FD_191534 | JGI IMG/M metagenome (GOLD analysis project Ga0233363, IMG submission 191534) | Fecal eukaryotic communites from dung pellets of Tule Elk in California, USA - Elk Dung C16 | ecosystem: Host-associated > Mammals > Digestive system > Large intestine > Fecal | place... | reverse complement strand
TCAGGCCGCTCGAGTGGGCGACGTTGCGGAGGGCGTTGGTGGAGTACTCCCAGAACTCCTCGGAGCCGATCCACTTGTCCTTCTCGTCGTCGCGCATCGACAGCTCGAGCTCGAAGTCGGTCAGGCCGAAATCGCGCAGCATCGAGAGCACGAACTCCAGCACCCGGGTGGTCTCGGTCTCGAGCTGGTCGGGCGTGACGAACAGGTGCGAGTCGTCCTGCGTGAAGCCGCGCACGCGGGTGAGGCCGTGGAGGGCCCCCGAGAGCTCGTTGCGGTAGACGGTGCCGTTCTCGGCCAGCCGCATCGGCAGGTCGCGGTAGCTGCGCGCCCGCTCCTTGTAGATGAGGATGTGCATCGGGCAGTTCATGGGCTTGAGGTAGTAGTCCTGGCCCTGCTTGGTGATGTGCCCGTCCGCGTCGCGCTCCTCGTCCATGCGGATGGGCGGGAACATGCCCTCGCGGTAGGTGACGAGGTGGTTGGACTGCAGGAAGAGGTCTTCCTTGGAGATGTGCGGGGTGTAGACGTACGTATAGCCGCCCTCGATGTGGCGCCGGCGGGCGTGCTGCTCCATCTCGCCGCGGATGACACCGCCCTTCGGATGCCACACCGACAGGCCCGAGCCGATCTCGTCGGGGAACGAGAACAGGTCCAGCTCCTTGCCGAGCTTGCGGTGGTCGCGCTTGGCGGCCTCCTCGAGACGCTGCTGGTACGCGCGCAGCTCGTCCTTCGTGGGCCAGGCGGTGCCGTAGATGCGCTGCAGCTGCGGGTTCTTCTCGCTGCCGCGCCAGTACGCCCCGGCGATGCGGGTGAGGTCCCAGCCGTTGCCGACCATGCGGGTGCCGGGCACGTGCGGGCCGCGGCACAGGTCCTTCCAGACGGTCTCGCCGTCGCGGCTGACGTTGTCGTAGATCGTCAGCTCGCCGGCGCCCACCTCGACGGAGGCGCCCTCCGCGGCATCCTTCGATCCGCCCTTGAGGTCGATCAGTTCGAGCTTGAACGGCTCGTCGACGAGTTCGGCGCGCGCCTCGTCCTCGGTGACCACGCGCCGGACGAAGCGCTGGTTCTCGCGGACGATGCGCTCCATCTCCTTCTTGATGGCCTTGACGTCCTCGGGGGTGAACGGCTCGTCGACGCCGAAGTCGTAGTAGAAGCCGTTCTCGATGGGCGGGCCGATGCCGAGGTTGGCCTGCGGCTTGATGCGCTGCACCGCCTGGGCGAGCACGTGCGCCGTGGAGTGGCGCAGGATCGACAGGCCCTCGGGGCTGTCGACGTAGACCGGCTCGACGGTGTCGGTGTCCGACACCACCGTCGCGAGGTCTTTCAGCTCGCCGTTGACGCGCAGCGCCACGACGGAACGATCGGGGAACAGGGCGAAACCGTCGACGGGGTACGACACGTCAGTCACAGGAACTTCTCCAGAAGGTGGCTCGGAACAATCGATGCTCAGCTTCGGGCGCCAGGCGCCCCGCCCGCTCAGGCGTGAAGCGTTCGCGTGCCGGTGGCCGCGACGACGATCGCAGCGGTCGTCCGGCTCAGTTCCATGCGGATGATTCTAGTCGGCTGCCGGCCGTCGGCGACGTGCGTCACGAGTCGGTGACGGTGAGGTCGACCTGGATCTCCCCCGCAAGGCGCTCCAGGTCGCTCGTGATCGTGGTCGTGTCGAGGTCGCCGGGCACCCGGACGGCGACCGTGGCTTCGAACAGCGTGCCACCGGCCATCGGTGCGTCGAGGGTGCGGCTGGTGAGGCTGTCGATGCTGAGGCCCCGCGCCGCGAGCGTGCCGGTGACATCGCGCACGATGCCGGGGCGGTCGTTGCCGAGCACCGTGACGGTCACATGCCGCGCGGCTGCGGGGTGCGGCGCGGCACTCGTGTGGGTCGTGACGCGCAGGAGGCCGCCGAGGCCGTCGAGGGCGGTGCGGAGCTGGTCGACCCGGTCGTCGGCGACGGAGACGAGCGCGATGCCGGCGAACGCGCCGGCGAGCTCGGCCATTTCGCTGCGCTCCCAGTTGCCGCCGTGGGCGGCGACGGTGTCGGCGAGGGTCTGCACGAGACCTGCGCGGTCATCGCCGACGAAGGTGAGCACGAGGTGGGCCATGCGGCGAGCCTAGCCCCGCCGCATTCGGCGCGGTGGGGGTGGGGCGCCGCAGGTCGGGGCCCCGAGACGTCTCAGGTGCGGGCGGGCAGCGTCTGGAGCAGGTATTCCTCGGCGGATCCTGCGCGCTGCGCCAGGTCCCACAGCGTCGAGGATGCCGCGCCGGATGCCTCCGGCGCGGTGCCGGGCCGCTCGGTGCGGCCGCCGCCGCCGTCGCGGCTCAGCGCCTGGATCACCTGCTCCGCCTCCTGGGTGCCCAGCGGAGTGGCATCCGCCAGAACTGTCAGGTCGCGCAGCCCGGTGCGCAGCGCGTCGAGCTCGGCGCGTTGCCGGTCATCGAGCTTCTCGCGGTCCGGCACCAGCTCGTCCTGCGTGCGCGCGGCGTCGCGGAACACTTTGATCTCGTCGGGCGTCGGCCGACCCGTGCGACCGGGCGCGATGCGCAGCGCGGCAACGGTGGCCGCAGTCGCGGCCTCGATCCGGTTCCGCAGCGGCGCGGGTCGGAACGCCGGGATCACCACGAACCCGAACACGACGCCGACCAGCACGGCGCTCGCCGTGAGGCCCACGTACTGCAGCAGGAGGGTGACCGGGTCGAGATCCCTCGTGACGGAATTGAATCCGACGCTGACGATGACCATGAACGCGCCGCCCAGTGCCGGACGGGTGACGATGAACCACAGTCCCAGGCACAGGGCGACGGCAGCGACGGCGACCAGGTACTCGTGCGGCACGACCAGCAGGACCACCGCGACCGTGAGCGAGCCGGCGACGACACCGATGATCTTGTTGCGCGTCTTTGTCGCGGTGTCGCTCCAGCTGGCCTGGAGGATGCTGAAGGTGGTGAGCAGCGCGGTGGACACCAGCGGATCGCCCGGCTCCAGCCCTGAGGTGATCACGAGCATCAGCAGCACCGCGAGCGCCGCGCGCAGCGCATGCCGCACCTGGATGGACTGCAGCCTGGCCGAGGGGTGCAGCACGGCGTCGCCGAGTTGGTGGCGCCGATCGCGATCGAGCTGGACGGGGGTGGTGTCGTGCCCGCGGATGGCCTGCTCGACCGCGTCCAGGGCACGCGTCGCGTCGGCGACGGAAGCATCTCCCGCGCCGGGTGCCGCCGGCGATGCCGACGCCTGGAGGGACGTGTCGCGGCCGGGCTTGGCCTTCAGCGCTTCCGCCAGCGTCTGGGCCCGCCCGCGCAGTGCCGCAGCGTCGTCGGCGCTGACCGCCCCCGTCGCCTGTGCGGTGCGCAGTGCGAGGCGATAGCGCGACGCTGCCTCGAGCGCATCCGCGAGCCAGCGCTGCCTGCGATCGGTGAGCCAGGTGCCGAACGCCGTGGCCGTGGCCGCGCTCGGATCGTCGGCGGTGAGCACCGCGGCGATCTGCTCCCGGGTGGGCTTGGACGGATCGGAGATGCCCATGAGAATGCGCAGCACGAGGGCCACGACGACGCCGGCGATGGCCGCGGCGATCACCTGCTGGTGATCTGCCCCGCCCGTCGGCGCGTACCCGTAGCCGAACATGGTGGTCATCCCGAGCCCCATCCCGGCGTTGCCGAAACGTGGGCCGATCACCGGAAGGAGCGCGGCGACGAACGTGAGCACGACCACGAGCGCCATCGCCGCAGGACGCGACGCCTCGGCCACGAGGCGAGGGACCGCCGCAGCGAAGATCAGGATCGGGCCCATGACCAGCGCGACGCGGAGATCGGCACGCAGCGGGCCGCCCATGAACACCACGAGGGAGAACATGCCGGTGAGGCCGCCGATGATCCCCGCGGCACCGGCCCCCCAGGCATCGGCGAGGAGAACTGAGGGAAGCACCACGATGATCATCAACACGATGAGCAGAGGGCTGCCCTTCGGGCGCGTGCGAGTCGGGGCGCTGGTCGCAGAGCGTCGTCTGAGCTTGCGGGGCTCGTTCATGGCTTGACGGTAGGGCCCGAGCGCCGGGACCACCAGAAGGTGCACGCGGTCTGCGGGACAGCGACACTGCAGTGCAGAAACAAGAAAAGCCCCTGTCGGGGCTCTTCTGTCTGTGCGCGATACTGGGATCGAACCAGTGACCTCTTCCGTGTCAGGGAAGCGCGCTACCGCTGCGCCAATCGCGCCCGTAAGGGCTGTTGAGTTCTGAGTGGAGGTGGCGACGGGATTCGAACCCGTGTAAACGGCTTTGCAGGCCGGTGCCTAGCCGCTCGGCCACGCCACCGTGTGGTTTGACCCCACGTGCCATGGATTCCCCCAGAAGAGAATCCGTACACTCGAGCGGATGACGAGACTCGAACTCGCGACCCCAACCTTGGCAAGGTTGTGCGCTACCAACTGCGCTACATCCGCATTCCGTACCGGATCGCTCCGGCACTTGAATGACTTTAGCCGACTCTGAGCCGAGTGCAAAACCGCGCGCGCCCCGCGCGTGTCTCGCCCTGTTGGTTCGAAGCCCGCCCCGGCATCCGGTATGCTCGTTGAGGCCCCTCGGGGCGACGGGCGATTGGCGCAGTTGGTAGCGCGCTTCCTTCACACGGAAGAGGTCATCAGTTCGAGTCTGGTATCGCCCACCGACCAGGGAAGCCCCGGAATCACTCGGAAGCGAGTGACCGGGGCCTTTTCATTCCCATGCCGGTGCGACGTGGACGGCGGACGCGCGCGGACAGGGCGACCAGCAGTCCCGCGACGACGAAGCCCAGCGCCTGGGTGTATCCCGTCCCGGGCGGGACGTCCCAGTGGCCGCCGGCGATCCCGAGCCAGAGCAGGTACTCGGTTAACGGGTTCATGATCGCCACGAGAGCCGTCGCCGACCACGCCAGGGTGCGACCGGTGCGGGTCTGAGCCAGACCGGCGGCCCAGAGCGACAGCGCGAAAGCCGCCACCCAGAAAAGCTGGAGGACCGGAAGGTGAGGCGGCCCGTCCATCACCTCGAGGCAGCGCACGTTCGTCTCATCGGGCACGCATGGCCCCCAGGCGGTGCGCGTGAGGACGATCCCTGCCAATCCACCGACGGTGAGCACGGAGGCGATGGCCCACGGCGCTGTGGTACCGGAGCGAGATCGTGTCATCGCCACACCCTATCCGTGGCGATCATGAGCGCCGCAGCGGTCGGGCGACGATCATCGCGGCGCTGATCACCGGCGTGATGTCCGCCGTCGGCTGAGGACGTCCGCGGGCGTCGCGTGCGTGGGTGCGCCCGTACCGGCACGCCACTTCTTCGGAGATCGCCGCTTCTTCGGGGTCGGAACGTTTCCGGGCTCCGATGTACGGTCGTTCTCCGAAGTACCGGCGCCGTCAGGTGCGGAAAGCGCGCGTCATCGGGCCGGCGTGTAGCCATGCCGCTGGCGCAACGCCTCGGCGACCCGCGCGAACACGCGGCGATCGACGGCGGATGCCTCGCGTCGCATCCCGGCGGCGTGCACGCTGTAGAGCTGGTCGATGTCGGCCCAGGACGGGCGACCCTTCGAATCCCACTCCCCCGCGCCGATCGGCACATGATCGCGACCACCGTCGCGCGGCTGGCTGGTGAGCTTCACCGCGTACACCCGGTCGGCATCCTGTCGGGCGATCACGAGCACCGGGCGGTCCTTGCCGCGGCCGTCACCCTCGGCATACGGCACCCAGGTCCACACCACCTCGCCACCGTCGGGGCGGCCGTCCCGGGCGGGCGCGTAGGCGATGCGCAACGCGCCGGATGCCGGCGGCGCGAGCTGCACCGTCGCTGTCGCACCGGAGCGGCCGGGCGAGTCGTCGGCCGCCCGGCTCGGCTGGGTGGATCGCCTCGTCGGCCGCAACAGCGAGACGAGCCGCCGGAGGATGCCGCGGGTGCCCATCGCGCCACCCTATCCCCCCGTTCGGGGCGCGTATCGGGCGTATGGCGCCCGTGGGTGCGGGTTCGGGGCGCGTATCGGGCGTCTGGCGGCCGTGGGCGCCGGTTCGGGGCGCGTATCGGGCGACGGGCGAGGGGCGCCGGGTGCGCACGCGACAGAGGGCGCCGTGGCCGAAGCCGCGACGCCCTCTGCGTGCTGTGTGGGCGGACCCGGTCAGTCGACCAGGGCGTAGCCCTCTTCGCCGTGCACGACGGTGTCGACGCCGGCGATCTCGTCTTCGTTCTTGATGCGGAATCCGAGGGTCTTCTGGATCGCGAAGCCGAGGATGCCGGCGATCAGGAAGGAGTACACCAGCACGCCCAGCGCCGCGATCACCTGGATGATCAGCTGCTCGGCGTTGCCGCCGACGAACAGGCCGGTCTCGGTGGCGAAGAAGCCGAGGTAGATGGTGCCGATGAGGCCGCCGACGAGGTGGATGCCGACGACGTCGAGCGAGTCGTCGAAGCCGAGCTTCCACTTCAGCTCGATCGCCATGGCGCAGGCGGCACCGGCGATGATGCCGAGGAGCAGCGCCCAGCCGGGCGTCAGGTTGGCGCAGGCCGGGGTGATGGCGACGAGGCCGGCGACGGCACCCGAGGCGGCGCCGATCGAGGTGGCCTTGCCGTCCTTGAGCTTCTCGACGATGACCCAGCCGAGCACGGCCGCAGCGGTCGCGCCGATCGTGTTGATGCCGATGAGACCGACTCCGCCCATGTCCTCCGACAGCCACTCGGCGCCGGCGTTGAAGCCGAACCAGCCGAACCAGAGGATCGCCGCGCCCAGGAGCACCAGCGGCACGTTGTGCGGCTTGTGGATGCCCTTCTGGAAGCCGATGCGCTTGCCGAGCACCAGGGCGAGGGCCAGAGCCGCCGCACCGGCGTTGATGTGCACCGCGGTGCCACCGGCATAGTCGATGACCTCCGTGCCGAAGCCCATGCTCGAGCCGAGGTTGAAGATCCAGCCGCCGCCCCAGACCCAGGCCGCGACCGGGAAGTAGACGATGGTGGCCCAGAGGCCCGCGAACAGCATCCACGAGCCGAACTTGGCCCGGTCGGCGATCGCGCCGGAGATGAGGGCGACGGTGATGATGGCGAACGTCGAGCCGTAGGCGACGCCGATGAGCGAGGTGTTCGCGTCGTCACCGCTGGCGAGGCCGCTCAGCGCGAAGTCGCTGAAGGGGTTGCCGGCGAACTCCCACGGGCTGCCGACCGCGCTCATGTTGAAGCCGTAGAGAATCCACAGCACGCTGATGAGGCCGAGCGCTCCGAAGCTCATCATCATCATGCTGACGACACTCTTGGCCTTGACCAGACCGCCGTAGAAGAAGGCGACACCGGGCGTCATGAATAGCACGAGCGCGGTGGCCATGATCCCCCAGGCGATGTTGCCGGGTGCGTCCATAGGTGTTACCTCACATTGATCAGTGACAGGGACACGTCGCGGATGGGTACGGGTGGCCGCTTCGTGTTCGCCCAGTTTCGCCAGGCGCCGTTTCTGTCAACGTGCAGGTCGTGTTTCGCGTTCGTTACGTGGTGGCATCCGGCGTAAACATCACGTTTCGCGCCGCCGGGAGCCTCCTGCCGGAACGCTCAGGAGTGGGTGAGGGCCACCAGGCGGGAGATGGCACGCAGGTACTTCTTGCGGTACCCGCCGGCGAGCATCTCGTCCCCGAACACCTGATCGAGGGCGACGCCGGTCGCGCGGATCGGGATCTGTGCGTCGTACGCGCGGTCGACGAACGCGACGAACCGCAGCGCGGCGGACTGGTCGTCCAGCTGGGTCACCTCGCGCAGCCCGATCGCCGAGAGTCCGTCGAGGAGGCGGATGTAGCGCGACGGGTGGACGGTCGCGAGGTGGGCGACGACCGCCGCGAACTCGTCGTCGGAGGCGGCAGCGGATGCCGCGGCATCGGCCAGCGCCCGTGCGTACTCGTCCTCGCCGAGCACCACGGCGTGGCCGTCGACGGCGCGCTGACGGTAGTCGGTGCCGTCGATGCGCAGCGTCTGGAAGCTCGCGGACATCGCGTGGATCTCGCGGAGGAAGTCCTGCGCGGCGAAACGACCCTCGCCGAGCGCGTTGGGCGGGGTGTTCGATGTGGCGGCCAGACGTGTGCCGGATGCCACGAGCTCCCCCAGCAGCCGGGTCATCACCATCGTGTCGCCCGGGTCGTCGAGTTCGAACTCGTCGATGCACAGCAACTCCGCGCCGCGGAACAGTTCGACGGTCTTCTGGTAGCCGATCGCGCCGACGAGCGCGGTGTACTCGATGAACGAGCCGAAGTACTTCCGGCGGGCGGGCAGCGCGTGGTAGATCGCCGCCAGCAGGTGGGTCTTGCCGACGCCGAAGCCGCCGTCGAGGTAGACGCCGGGCTTGAGGTCGGGGGCCTTCTTCGCGCGGCGGAACAGTCCGCCGCGTGCTGCGGGGGCGCCGCCGCCGGCGAACGCGGTGAGCGTCTCCTTCGCTTCCTGCTGCGACGGGTAGGCGGCATCGGCGCGGTACGTGTCGAACGTGGCACCGTCGAACTGCGGCGGCGGCACGAGCGAGGCGATCATCTCGTCGCCCGTCACGTGGGGCTGGCGTTCGCTGAGACGCACGATGCCCGTGCCGGTGGTCGTCATGTGTGTCGATCGTAGTCGCGCCGCGGCAGCGCGGTCGCGCTCAGTCGCGCGCGGGGGCCTCGGCGGCGGTGAAACCGTGCGTACGCAGCCACGTGAGGATGCGGCGGTTCCAGCGGTCCTGGTCGTAGTTCCACAGCTTCGTGTGGCGGGCCACCTCGAAGATCTCGAACTCCACCAGGTCGGGGCGCGCGACCACCAGGTCGTGCGAGGCGTCGGAGGGGACGAACCCGTCGTCGTCGCTGTGGAGGATGAGCACGGGATGCCGCAGCTCCCCCGCCCGCGCGACGACATCGAGCCTGTCGAACGGGATGGGCGCGCCCGTGCCGGTGACCGCCGTCGCCCACTCGGTGCGCAGCGCCTCGATCGCGAGCTGGGTGACCGGCTCGGGGACGTTCAGCTGCTTGGCCTGGTAGCCCAGCACGATGCGCCAGTCCAGCACCGGAGACTCCAGCACGACCCCGACGATGAGGTCGCGGTGGGCCGAATTCAGCTCGACCTGCAGCACGATCGCGCCGCCCATCGACCAGCCCATCAGCACCACGCGCCGCGCGCCGTTGCGGCGGGCGAACCCCACGGCGGCATCCACGTCGCGCCATTCGGTCGCACCGAGGGCGTAGGTGCCGGTGCGGCTGCGCGGTCCCTCCCCGTCGTTGCGGTACGAGACGAGGAGCGAGGTGATGCCGGCCTCGTGGAACACCGGCACGGCGCGCAGGCACTCCGCGCGCGTCGTGCCGCGGCCGTGCACCTGGATCACCCACGTGTCGGCGGACTCCCCCGCGGGGAACAGCCACGCCGGGCACGGGCCGAGCGGGCCGCCGATGAGTTCGACCGAGTACGGCAGGTGCAGCTGTGCCGGGTCGTCGTAGTACCAGCCGCTGAAGGCCGCCGCCGGGGCGAGGCGCGCGTCGGCGGGCACGTGCGTGAGCAGCTTGCGCTTGACCGTGGCGTCGTCCTCGGAGAGCACCGAGCCGAGCTTGATGTAGGGCGACGTTCCGGTGGTGAACAGGCCGTAGCGGCCGGGCAGCTCGGTGTCGGGGGTGCGCGTGAGCGTGATCGTCTGCGCCGCGGTGTCGAGGTCGACGATCGTCGTGTCGGGCACGCGGCCCGACGGCGTCACGACGCGGCGGGCCATGCGCACCGCCAGCACGCCCATGGCGCCGGCGACGCCGACGAGGGCGGCGCTGAGGGCGACGATCAGTGCGCGCAGGAGCGTCGGGGCGGTGAGGGAGGCGCCGGGCGAGACGGCGCGCCTGGAAGCCATCATGGTGGGCTCACTCTAGTCTGTCGACGTGGATGACCCGCGGCCTCCGGCGGCGCGGCCCGCGTTCGCCGAAGTGGCGGAACGGGTGCGCTCCCTCGCCTTCCGTTCCGACTTCGTGGTGCGAGAGATCCCCGCGCCCGGCGGCCTGGCCCCCGACGCCATCGCCCTCGCCGGTGACGTGCGTCCCGAGGAGCACGGCGTGGACTCCCCTTACGGGACGGGCCGGTTCATCCTGTTGCACGACGACGCGGGCGTCGACTCGTGGGACGGCCCCTGGCGCATCGTGTGCTTCGCGCAGGCGCCGCTGGAGACCGAGATCGGCACCGACCCGCTGCTGGCTGACGTAGCCTGGTCGTGGCTGGTCGACGCGCTCGAATCCCGCGGGGCGAAGTACCACGCGGCATCCGGGACCGCCACGAAGACGTTGTCGAAGGGTTTCGGCACGCTCGCCGATCAGGGTGACGGTGCCCAGATCGAGCTGCGGGCATCGTGGTCGCCGACCAGCGACATCGCCCAGCACGTTCAGGCGTGGGGCGAACTGGTTTGCATGCTGGCGGGACTCCCGCCCGGGTCGGAGGAGATTGCTGTGTTCGGACCGCGCCGAGGCGCCCGTGGCTGAGTACGTCGTCATCGAGGATGCCGCCGGCCTCGCCGCAGCCTGTGCTGCGCTGGCCGCCGGTGACGGCCCCGTGGCCGTCGATGTGGAGCGCGCGAGCGGTTTCCGCTACTCCCAGCGCGCCTACCTCGTGCAGGTGTTCCGACGGGATGCCGGGGTGTTCCTGTTCGACCCGCCCGCCATCGGCGACATGACCCCGTTGCAGGCGGCGATCGGCGACGTCGAGTGGGTGCTGCACGCGGCCAGTCAGGATCTGCCGTCGCTGCGGGAGATCGGGCTCGAGCCGCCGTCGATCTTCGACACCGAACTGGCCTCGCGCCTCCTCGGCCACGAGCGGGTGGGTCTCGGCGCCGTCGTCGAGGACACCCTCGGCATCACGCTGGACAAGGCGCACTCCGCCGCCGACTGGTCGACCCGCCCGCTGCCGCAGGCGTGGCTCGAGTACGCCGCGCTGGACGTCCTGCTGCTCGTGGACGTGCGCGACGTGCTCGCCGCGGAGCTCGAGGAGCAGGGCAAGGTGGAACTCGCCGCCGAGGAATTCCAGGCGGTGCTCGAGCGGGCCCCGAAGCCGCCGCGCGAGGACCCGTGGCGACGGCTGAGCGGACTGCATACGGTGCGCGGCCGCCGCGGGCTCGCCGTGGCCCGGGCGCTGTGGACCGCGCGCGAGGAGTACGCCCGCGAGCAGGATGTCTCCCCCGGCCGCCTCGTGCCCGACCGTGCGCTGGTCGCGGCGGTGCTCGCCGATCCCGCGAGCAAGCAGGAGCTGTCGAAGGTCAAGGAGTTCACGGGACGTGCGAGCCGCTCCCAGCTGGACCGCTGGTGGGCGGCGATCGAAGCCGGCCGCGCCGAGACCGCGCTCCCGCCCGAGCGCGTCCCCGGCGACAGCATGCCCCCGCCCCGCGCCTGGGCCGACCGCAACCCGGCCGCCGACGCCCGGCTGAAGGCCGCCCGGCCCGAGGTGGAGCGCGTCGCGGAGGAGCTGGGCATGCCGACGGAGAACCTGCTGACCCCCGACTCGCTGCGCCGTCTCGCGTGGACGCCGCCGGAGCCGCTCGACGTGGCATCCGTCTCCGCCGCGCTGGCCGGGCTCGGTGCGCGCCCGTGGCAGATTGAACGAACCGCACAGGTGATCACCGACGCTTTTGTGCGTTCTGTGCAAGGGGCCTCCGACGAGCCCGAAGCGGCTTCGTAGGATCGCCCCAAGCGATTCTCCCGCGCAGAGCCCGATTTCTAGGCTGACGCGGATCCCAACAATTGGAGGCAGAGTGGCCGAGATTTCGGACGTCTTCTTCGTCGATGGTGTGCGAACCCCGTTCGGGCGCGCCGGCGAAAAAGGCATGTACTGGAACACCCGATCCGATGACCTCGCCGTGAAGGCGACCATCGGGCTGATGGAGCGCAACCCGCTCGTTCCCGCCGACCGCATCGACGACGTCGCCATCGCCGCGACCAGCCAGACCGGCGACCAGGGTCTGACCCTCGGCCGGTCCGTCGCCATCCTCGCCGGGCTGCCGCAGACGGTCCCCGGCTTCGCGATCGACCGCATGTGCGCCGGCGCGATGACGAGCGTCACCACGATGGCCGGCTCCATCGGCGTCGGCATGTACGACGTCGCCCTCGCGGGCGGCGTGGAGCACATGGGGCACCACCCCATCGGCACCAACGCCGACCCGAACCCGCGTTTCGTCGCCGAGAAGATGGTCGACCCGGGGGCTCTGAACATGGGCGTCACCGCGGAGCGCATCTTCGACCGCTTCCCGCACCTCACCA
>Ga0233363_1000911_pt1 | contig 12220 bp, 11 predicted proteins | sample ElkDunMinimDraft_18_FD_191534 | JGI IMG/M metagenome (GOLD analysis project Ga0233363, IMG submission 191534) | Fecal eukaryotic communites from dung pellets of Tule Elk in California, USA - Elk Dung C16 | ecosystem: Host-associated > Mammals > Digestive system > Large intestine > Fecal | place... | reverse complement strand
GTGGTGCCAAGGTGTACCTGCAGGGCAACGGCTACGCGCCCGAGCTCACGGTGCGCGACGCCGCCGGCGAGGTCGCGTTCTCCGGTGCCGTGCCGTTCCTGCCGCAGGACGAGGTGTACACGTCGCGCGGCGTCGTCAAGGTCCCCGACGTGTCGGGCGACCAGCAGCAGGTCGGGCTCGTCGGGTTCCTGCTGCCCACGGCGGTCGAGCCCGCGGACGGGCTGTGGCGGTCCGTGCGGCCCGAGGCGGCCGACCCGCTGCTCGTCCTGTCGGTCTGGAAGGGCAACCTCGGGCTCGACACGGGCGTCCCGCAGAACGTGTACCGGCTCGACGAGTCCCGCATGGAGCAGGTCGTCGACGGGTCCGGCGACGTGGTGACGCTGTACGTGCGCCCCGGCGAGACGGTCGAGCTGCCCGACGGGCTGGGCACCCTGACGTTCGACTCGCTGCCGCGCTTCGTCGCCCTCGACCTGCGTCACGACCCGTCCCTCGCCTGGGTGCTGACGTTCGCCGTGCTCGCGATCCTCGGTCTCATGGCGTCGTTGTTCGCGCCGCGCCGCCGCCTGTGGCTGCGGGCCGCGCCCGCGCGCACCCCGGACGAAGGTCCCGGCGGCGCGGTTACAGTTGTCACCGCGGCCGGGCTCGCCCGAGGCGACGACGTCGGTCTGCAGCCGGAGCTCGACCGCGTCCTCGAGGACGTGCTCGGTGCACGACCCGGCACGACCGGGCCCGAGACACCCCAGGAGGGCAGGACATGACCGTCGCCGAGCTGAGCGACCTGTTCGTGTGGTCCGCCGCGACCGCGCTGACGATCGCGCTCGTGGCCTACTCGATCGAGCTCGCGCGGATCACCGAGGCCGCGCAGGCCGTGCGGCACGCGCGGCAGCCGGTCGCCGTGGGCGCCGTGGCGCCGGTGCCGGCCGTCCCCGAGGCGCCCGCGTCGGTGGGCGCCGCGGTGGAGCGCAGCCGGCGCGCGGCGGGCATCGCCCGCTCCACGCTCGTGCTGGCCACCGGCCTGCTCCTCGTGGCGATCGTGCTGCGCGGCGTCGCGGCCGGCCGCTCACCGACCGCCAACATGTACGAGTTCACGATCCTCGGGACGTTCTGCGCGCTCGTCGCCCTCATCGTCGTCCAGCGGCGCCACCCCATCGCGTTCGTCGGCGTCCTCGTCACCGGGATCTCGCTGCTGGCGGTCGTGGTGGCGCTCAACACGCTGCACGTGCGGGCCGACGCCGTGCAGCCCGCGCTGCAGAACTACTGGCTCGTCATCCACGTCGGGGTCGCGATCATCGCGACCGGCATCTCCACGGTCGGCTTCGCCACCACCGTCCTGCAGCTGCTCAAGGACGCCCGCGTCGAGGGACGCTCGCGCCTCGAGCGACCCTGGCAGCGTGCCGACGGCCTGCGCAAGGCGTTCGTCGGGGCACGGGTCACCGGCCCGGCGTTCGCGTGGCTCGACCAGGTGCCCGAGGCCCGGCGCCTCGAGGCCTCGGCCTTCCGCCAGCACGCCGTCGCGTTCGTGCTCTGGACGCTCACGCTCGTGGGCGGGGCCATCTGGGCCGAGGAGGCGTGGGGCCGCTACTGGGGCTGGGACCCCAAGGAGACCGGCACGTTCGTCGCGTGGGTCGTGTACGCGGCCTACCTGCACGCCCGCACGACGCGCGGCTGGGCCGGCCGCCGCGCCGCCTACCTGGTGTTCGTCGCGTACACGGTCGTGCTGCTCAACTTCACGGTCGTCAACCTCTTCATCAACGGCAAGCACTCCTACTCGGGGCTCTGAGCCGTCCGGCGGGTCCGCGCACCGCGGGCCCGCCGCGAGCGGACGCTCAGGCGGCCGGCGTGCCGTCCGCGGAGCCGGTGCCGTCCGCGCTCTCGTCGCGCGGTCCCTGCCCCTGCGCGCCGTCCTGGCGCTCGCGACGGCGGCGCTCCTGGTCGAGCCGGAAGAGGAACTCCGGGTCGTCGTCCGGGGCGACGGGGCCGGCGCCGCGACCCGCGGTGCCCTGGTGCGGGGTCCCGCGGCTCACGAGGAGCCACACCACGCCGCCGACGACCGGGACCAGCACGACGAGCAGCAGCCACAGCGGGACGGGCAGCCCGCGCCGTCTGCGCTCGTCGCTGCCCACGACGTCGAAGACGCAGTAGACGACGAAGGCGACGAGGAGCACGAGCGGCAGGTACCTGAGCACCTGTCCACCCTAGACGTGACGGCGGGCGCCTACGCTGGGGAGCGTGCCCGTCGTCATCTACTCCGTGCTCCGTGCCGCCCTGTTCCTCGCCGCCACCGGCCTGCTCTGGTGGGCCGGGATGCAGTCGTGGCTCGCGCCCGTCCTCGCCGCCGTGATCGCCTGGGGCCTGTCCTACGTCCTGCTGCCCCGGCAGCGTGAGGCCGCCGCGCTGCACCTCGCGCAGCGAGCCGAGCAGCGCCGTGCGCGCGGCGGCCTCGCAGGCCGCGCCCGCGAGGACGCGGCGGCCGAGGACGCGGCGACCGGCGGCGCGGCGGAGGACCGCTGAGCGACGTCAGGACGTGCCGCCGGACGAGGTCAGAGCGACAGGCCCAGGCCGAGCAGCATGCCGAACGCGAGCTCGAGCAGCCCCGTGCCGCCGAGCACCGGGACGAGTGCGATGCCGCGGGCTCCCGCGAGCACGCCGCCGGCCAGCAGCGCGGCGGGCCCGAGGAGCAGCAGCACCAGCAGTGACCACGGGGCCACGACGGCGCACGCGGCGCCCAGCAGGACGGGCAGCACGACCATCACGGCGTACAGCCGCCGCGCGCGACGGTCGCCGAGCCGCACGGCGAGCGTGCGCTTGCCGGCGAGCACGTCGGTCGGCACGTCACGCAGGTTGTTGACCATGAGCAGCGCGCAGGCCAGCAGACCGATCGCGACGGCGCCGAGCACGGCCGGCCACGTGACGCGCCCCGCCTGCGTGTACGTCGTGCCGAGGACGGCGACGAGACCGAAGAAGAGGAACACCCCGACCTCGCCGAGCCCCAGGTACCCGTACGGCCGCTTCCCTCCCGTGTAGGTCCACGCGGCGACCACGCACAGCACGCCGACCGCGGCCAGCCACCAGGCGCTCGTCAGGACGATGAGCCACATGCCGAGCACGCCGGCCACCGCGATCGCCAGGAACGCGGCGGTGCGCACCTGGCTCGGCGGGGCCGTGCCGGACGCCGTCAGGCGCAGCGGCCCGACGCGGTTCAGGTCGGTGCCGCGGACGCCGTCGGAGTAGTCGTTGGCGTAGTTCACCGCGACCTGCAGCGCGAGCGCCACGCCCGCGGCGAGCAGCGCCCGCCCGCCGTGGGCCGCGTCGACCTGCGCGGCGGCGCCGGTCCCGACCAGGACGGGCGCCACCGCGGCGGGCAGCGTGCGGGGGCGTGCACCGGCGAGCCATTCGGAGGCGGTGGCCATCGTGCTCCTGTCGTGTGAGGGCGTGGGGCGTCGCGGTCGGGCAGCGCCCGCGGCGGTGGGTCAGGTGGACCGGTTCATCAGCCGGGTCGCGAGCCGTGCGACCGCCCGGCGGTCCGGCTTGCCGGGACCACGCAGCGGCAGCTCGTCGACCACCAGGACCTGGCGGGGTGCACTGGCCGGCCCGAGCGCGGCGGCGACGGTCGTGCGCACCTGCGTCAGCGGCGGCGCCGTGCCGTCCTGCGTGACGACGACGGCGACGACCGACTGACCCCAGTGCTGGTCGGGAACGCCGACGACGCAGACCTCGCGCACGCCGAGCAGCCCGCCGACGACGACCTCGACGGCGAGCGGGTCGACCTTGACGCCGCCGGTGACGAGCACGTCGTCCAGGCGTCCGAGCACGTGCAGCACGCCGCCGTCGAGGCGCCCGCGGTCGGCGGTCCGCAGCCAGCGGCGTCCGTCGACGCTCGTGAACGTGGTCGCGTCCAGGTCGGGGCGGTGCAGGTAGCCCGTCGCGAGGACGGGCCCCGTGAGCGCGATCCGCTGCTCGGCGTCGACCGTGACCGCGACGCCGTCCAGGGGGTGCCCGTCGTACACGCAGCCGCCGCACGTCTCGGTCATGCCGTAGGTGGTGACGACGCGCAGGCCGGCGTCCCGGGCACGCGCCAGCAGCGACGGCGGGCACGCGGCACCGCCGACGAGGACCGCGTCGAACGCGCGGGTCGCCGCCGTGGCGTCCGGGTCGTCGAGCACGCGGACCAGCTGCGTGGGGACGAGGGAGGTGTAGTGCGGTCCGGGCCCGTCGGTCGCGGCACGCACCGCCTGCGTGAACACGCGCGCACGGAACGGGCCGGCGGGGATCGTCGCCAGGGGCCGGTCCGCCAGCAGCGCGCGCAGCATCACCTGGAGCCCGGCCACGTGGTGCAGGGGCAGCGCGAGCAACCAGGACCCGGGACCACCGAGGCGGGCAGCCGTGGCGTCGCCGGACGCGCGCAGCGCGGCGGCCGACAGCATGACGTCGCGGGGGCGGCCGGTCGATCCGGAGGTGCGGACGACGAGCGCCACCTCGGCGGGCACGTGCGTGGCCGGACCGGGGGAGGGGTCGTCGAGCGCCCGCACCGCCGGGCCTGTGCCGTCCAGCGCCGCGGTGAGTGCGGGGACGAGCTCTCGCGCCCGAGCGGGCACGTCGCGCAGCGGCCGGTCCACCCGCACAGCGTAGGTCGTCCGTCCCGCTGCGCGCGCCGCGGGGCCCGTGACGGGGCGCCGTCGGGCGTCGCGAGAGCCGGTGCGGATCGCCCCCGGCGTTCCCGACGTGCGTGACGAGCGTCGTAGAGTGTGGCGCGATCCGGCGGACCGGGGCGGTTCCGCCCGGGCGCGACGCCGGGTCGTGCGGTGGCAGATCGCCGCGGCGGCGGGGGACGGGAGCGATGATGGCAGCGACGGTGGCACGCAGGGGTTCGATGCGCAGGGGTGCGGTGCGCACGGGTCCGGCACACGCGTGGCGGGGCCGCGCCGGTGCCCTGGTGGCCACCGGGGCGCTGCTCGCGCTCGCCGCCTGCGGGTCCCCGGCGGCGACCCCGGCACCCACCGTCACGGCGCGCGCGGACGTCGCGGCCGACAAGCAGGCCGTGCCCGCACCCGAGGTCCCGGCGACGTGGCCGCTCACGGGTGTGGAGGGCGTGCCCGACCCGCGCCCGGCGATCGGCGTGAAGATCGAGAACACCTCCGCCGCGCGCCCGCAGTCGGGTCTCGACCAGGCCGACGTGGTCTGGGAGACCATCATCGAGTTCGAGGTCTCGCGGCTGGTGGCCGTCTTCCACTCCCAGGCCCCCGAGCAGGTCGGGCCGATCCGGTCGGTCCGACCCATGGACCCGCAGATCGTGGCGCCCCTGGGCGGCATGCTCGCGTTCTCGGGCGGGCAGCCGGGCATCGTCGACCTGGTCGCCGCCTCCGGCGTGCAGCAGATCTCGCACGACGCCGGCGCGCCGGGCCTGGAGCGCGTGCGCACGCGCAAGGCCCCGCACAACGTGTACGGGTCGCTGGCCACGTGGTGGGGCATCGCCGAGCCCGGGCGCACCGCACCCGCCGAGCAGTTCGGCTTCGCGCGCAGTGCCGACCGGGCCGCGGCGGTGACCGCGGGGACACCGGCGGGGACGCTCGCGTTCCGCCTCTCGGGACAGTCGCAGCCGACGTGGACCTGGGACGGCGGCACCGGCACGTGGCTGCGGTCCGAGGGCTCGGCGCCCGCGACGGCGGCGAACGGCGCCCGGCTGTCGGCCGTCAACGTCGTCGCCATCACCGCGCCCCACCCGAACACGGGGTACGGCGCGCAGGGCGGCGCTCCCGTCCCCACCTACGAGCTCGTCGGCTCCGGGGACGCGGTCGTCGCGACGGGCGGCAAGACCGTCGCCGCGCGGTGGCAGAAGGACGCGCAGGACCAGCCGATGCGGCTGCTGCTGCCCGACGGCTCCGAGGCGAGCCTCGCGCCGGGCAACACGTGGGTCGAGCTCGTCCCCGCCGGGAAGGGCTCGCTGACGATCTCCTGACGGCCGCACGGCCGCACGGCGATACCTGGGGAGGACAACCTCGGCCGCGCCGTCCTCCTCACGGTGGAGGGCGCGCGACCCCGGGGGGTGGGTCGGGCCGTCACGGACCGTCCTGCAGGGCGACGCGCCCGCACCGCGGCACCGGCGACGCTGGGGGCATGGCCGCACACACCCCGCTCCCCGTCACCGTCCGTCCGGCGTCGTCGCGTCGCCGCGAGCCCGAGGACCACTCGGTGCGCTCCGCCGTCGCCGTCGTCGTCGCCGGGGTCGTCCTGGTGGCGCTCCTGGTCGGCGGTGGCGCGATGGTCGCGACGCTCGTCGACCTGTCGTCCTGGGTGGGGACCTCCTCCTGACGGCACGTCGGGACGACGCCCGACCGGCACCCTCAGTACGCGTACGGGAACCCGGACCAGTCGGGGTCGCGTCGCTGCAGGAACGCGTCGCGCCCCTCGACGGCCTCGTCCGTCATGTACGCCAGGCGGGTCGCCTCACCGGCGAACACCTGCTGACCGGCCAGCCCGTCGTCGGCCAGGTTGAACGCGAACTTCAGCATCCGCACGGCCTGGGGCGACTTCGTCGCGAGGATGCGCGCGTACTCCAGACCCGCGTCCTCGAGGTCCGCGTGGGCGACGACGTCGTTGACGGCACCCCACGCGAGCGCGTCGTCCGCCGAGTACTCCCGCGCCAGGAAGAAGATCTCCCGCGCGCGCTTCTGCCCCACCTGCCGCGCCAGCAGGGCCGAGCCGTAGCCGCCGTCGAAGGACCCGACGTTCGCGTCGGTCTGCATGAAGCGCGCGTGCTCGCGGCTCGCGATCGTCAGGTCGGCGACGACGTGCAGCGAGTGCCCCCCGCCGGCCGCCCAGCCGTTGACGAGCGCGACGACGACCTTCGGCATCGTCCGGATGAGGCGCTGCACCTCGAGGATGTGCAGGCGGCCCGCGCGTGCGGGGTCCACGGCCGCGGCCGTCTCGCCGTCGGCGTACCGGTAGCCGTCGCGACCGCGGATGCGCTGGTCCCCGCCGGAGCAGAACGCCCAGCCGCCGTCCTTGGGTGACGGGCCGTTGCCGGTCAGCAGCACGGTGCCGACGTCGGACGTCGTGCGGGCGTGGTCCAGGACCGCGTACAGCTCGTCGACGGTGTGGGGGCGGAACGCGTTGCGGACCTCGGGGCGGTCGAACGCCACCCGGACGACGGGCAGGTCACGCTCCGTCGCGCCGGCCGCGGCCTGCTCGGCCGTGGGGCGTGCGCGTCCGCGGTGGTAGGTGATGTCGGTGAGGTGCTCGAACCCCGCGACCTCGCGCCACCGCGTCGGGTCGAACGTCTCGGAGACGCGCGCGGGCAGGGGGGCGGGGCTGCCGTTCTCACTCACGCCACCACCCTAACGACGCGCTCGGGGGCGCCCCTCCACCCCCCTCGTCCCCGCGACCGCCGGCGGTCGGCGGAGGTGCGCGGGCTTAACCTGGGGTCGTGGGTGCGGAGCCGGACGTGGTCGTGTGGGACGTGCCGTTGCGTACCCGGTTCCGCGGCCTGACCCGACGTGACGGCGTGCTCGTGCGCGGCGACGCGGGGTGGGGCGAGTTCAGCCCCTTCTGGGACTACGACGACGCTGCGGCCGTGCGCTGGTGGCGTGCCGCGCGCGAGGCCGCCGACGACGGCTGGCCGGCGCCCGTGCGCACGCACGTCCCCGTGAACGTGACGGTCCCCGCGGTCGACCCCGCGCACGCGCACCGCATCGTCACCGGGTCCGGGGGGTGCCGCACCGCGAAGGTCAAGGTCGCCGAGCCCGGGCAGCCTGCCGGTGCCGACGAGGCCCGGCTCGAGGCCGTGCGCGACGCGCTCGGTCCGGACGGCGCGATCCGTGTCGACGCCAACGCGGCCTGGGACGTCGACACGGCCGTGACCAGGCTGGCGGCCCTCGACCGTGCCGCCGGTGGCCTCGAGTACGCCGAGCAGCCGGTGCCCGGCGTCGACGACCTCGCCGCGCTGCGGCGTCGCACGCACGTGCCGCTCGCCGCGGACGAGGCGGTGCGTCGCACCGACGACCCGCTCGCGGTGGTCCGGCGGCACGCGGCCGACGTCATCGTGCTGAAGGTGCAGCCGCTCGGCGGCGTGCGCGCCTGCCTGCGGCTCGCCGAGCAGGCCGGCCTGCCCGTGGTCGTGTCGTCGGCGCTCGAGACGTCGGTCGGTCTGGCCGCCGGTCTCGCGCTCGCCGGCGCACTGCCCGAGCTGCCGTACGCGTGCGGCCTGGCCACCGCGGCGCTGCTCGCCGACGACCTCGTGGACGACCCGCTGCTGCCGCGCGACGGCGCGATCGAGGTCCGGCGGCCCGTGCCGTCCCTGGCGCTGGTGGACGCGGCGGCGGCACCGCCCGCGCTCGTGGCCCGCTGGGGCTCGCGGCTCACCGCCGTGCGGGCTCGGGCATGATGGCGGGCGTGACGCCCCCGCCCGAGGACCAGCCCGCCCGCCGCCGACGGCGGCGGGACGCGACGGTCGTGCCGGGCGACGGGGGGCGTCCGCCGTCGCCGGCCGTGGCGGCGGCCCGGGTCCTCGTGCAGGCGCTCGCGGCGCTCGGCGTGCGGGACGTCGTGCTCGCGCCCGGGTCGCGCAGCGCGCCCCTCGCGTACGCCTTCGCCGACGCGGCCCGCCCCGACGACGAGCGTCCCGCGGGTGCGCCCGCGATGCGCCTGCACGTCCGCGTCGACGAGCGTGACGCGGGGTTCCTCGCCCTCGGCCTGGCCAAGGCGTCCGCGCACGCGGGCGAGCGCGGGCCCGGTCCCGCGCGCCCCGTCGCGGTCGTCACGACGTCCGGCACGGCCGTCGCGAACCTGCACCCCGCCGTCCTCGAGGCCCGTCACGCGGGGGTGCCGCTCGTGCTGCTCACGGCCGACCGGCCGCACGAGCTGCGCGGGACCGGCGCCAACCAGACGACCGAGCAGGCGCAGCTGTTCGGGTCCTCCGTGCGGCTCGCGGTCGACGTCCCCGCCCCCAGCGGGCTCCCGGGCGAGGACCGTGACCTGCGGCGTGCGGTGTCGCGGGCGCTCGCCGCCGCGACCGGTGCGCGCACGGGTGACCCGGGGCCGGTGCACCTGAACCTCGCGTTCCGCGAGCCCCTCGTCCCGGGCGACGAGCCGTGGCCCACCGCCTCCGACGCCGGCCTGTCGCACGTCGCCGGTCGCGCCCAGCCCACGGAGCAGTCGGCGGCCTCGACGGGGGCCGTCCCGGTCGTCGTCGAGCCGGTCGACGACGCGGGGGAGCGTGGGCGGCCGTCGCGGCGGGCGCGCGGCGCGGTCCCCACGGTCGTGGTGGCGGGTGACGGGGCAGGGCCCGGGGCGGCTCGGCTCGCGGAGGCGAACGGGTGGCCGCTCCTGGCCGAGCCGTCGTCCGGGGCGCGGCAGGGGCCCAACGCGATCGGTGCGTACCGGCTCCTGCTCGCGGACGAGCGGCTCGGCGGGCGCGTGGGTCGTGTCGTCGTGCTCGGCCGGCCGACCCTGAGCCGGCCCGTCCAGGCGCTGCTCGCGCGTCCCGACGTCGACGTGCTGGTCGTCGCGCCCCGTGGCACGGACTGGCCCGACGCCGCACGCAACGCCTCCCAGGTGCTGCTCGAGGTCCCGTGGCGCATGCGGCAGGGCCGGGTCGGCGCGCCGGCGGGATGGCTCGACGCCTGGCGCACCGCCGACGCCGCCGCGCAGGACGTGCTCTCCGGCGTCCTGGAGACCCCCGAGGACGCACGCCGGTCGCGCAGCGGTCCCCGAGTCAGCGGGTGGGCGCTGGCGCGCGCGGTGGCGCGTGCGAGTGCGCCCGACGACGTGCTCGTCGTCGGCTCGTCCAACCCCGTGCGGGACCTCGACCTCGTCGCTCGCTGGGACCTGGCGCCGCTCGTCCTCGCCAACCGCGGCCTCGCCGGCATCGACGGCACGATCGCCACGGCCACGGGGGTGGCGCTCGCGCTGCCGCACCGGCGGGTGCGGGCCTACCTCGGTGACCTGACCTTCCTGCACGACGTGGGCGGGCTGCTGCGGGGCCCGGCGGAGCCGTCGGTGGACCTGCAGCTCGTCGTCTCGAACGACGACGGCGGCTCGGTGTTCACGACGCTGGAGCACGGCGACCCGGAGCGTGCTGACGTGTTCGAGCGCGTGTTCGCGACGCCGCACGGGGTCGACGTCGCCGCGCTGTGCGCCGCGTACGGCGTGCGGCACACCCGGGTCGTCGACACCGACGGCCTGCTGCCCGCGCTCGCTGCGCCCGGGACGGGGACGAGCGTGGTCGAGGTGCGGGTGGACCGCGCGCACCGGCGCTCGCTGGGAGAACGCCTGGCCACGGAGGTCGCGGCGGCCGTCGACAAGGCGCTGTCACCGCTGTCCTGAGCGCGCGGGGACCACCTGCCCGGCCCGTTCACAGGAAACTTCCAGCCTCCTGAGAGGCCGATCTCAGGGCGACGCGGTGTGATGGGAGCCGACAAGGAGGCACCCATGACCACTTCCACCCCCGAGCCGCGGCCCGCCGCCGGAACCACCGGACCGGACGTCCGCGCCACCCAGCCGCTGCCCGCGACCGGCGCCACCCCGCCCGCCGCCGAGCCGCGCCTGACCCCCGCGCAGCAGTGGGCGCGCTACGAGTCGGCCCACCGTGACCCCGGCAACCCGGCCGCAGCCGGCCCCGGGCACGCCCCGGGTGCCGCGTTCGGCGGGCCCACGACCGCTCCGGGTCAGGTGCCCCCCGGCGCGACCCCGCCGTCCGACCCGTGGGCGGCGCCGGCGGACCCGCAGCGCCGCAAGAGCTCGCGGACCTGGGCGTGGATCGCGTCCGCCGCCGTCGTCGGGCTGCTCGTCGGTGGCGGGTCGGTGGCGACCCTCGACTACCTGGACCGGCCCGGCGCGTCCGACCGCTCGTCGTCGATCGCGGGCCTCGGTCGCTCCGACAGCGACCAGGCGCCCGTCACGGGATCGAGCGTGGAGGACCCGGACTGGCAGCGCGTCGCCGCGGCCGTGCAGGGCTCCGTCGTCGCGATCGAGGTGCAGACGCAGTCCGGCGGCGGCCAGGGCTCGGGCTTCGTCATCGACGACTCCGGGTTCGTGCTGACCAACGACCACGTGGTCTCCGGCGCGCAGGGCAACGTCCGCGTGACGCTCACCGACGGCCGCATCTTCGAGGCCGAGGTGGTCGGCACGGACACGGCCACGGACCTCGCCGTCGTCCGGATCCTCGACGCCCCCGACGACCTGCAGGCCGCCGCGCTCGGCAACTCCGACGACGTCAAGGTGGGCGACCCGGTGATGGCCGTGGGCAACCCGCTGGGTCTGGCCAACACGGTGACCACCGGCATCGTCTCGGCGGTCGACCGTCCCGTGTCCACGCAGGGCGAGGACGGTGCCGACGGTGCGGTGACCAACGCCATCCAGGTCGACGCCGCGGTGAACCCCGGCAACTCCGGCGGGCCGCTGTTCGACGCCACGGGCCGGGTCATCGGCATCACGTCGTCCATCGCGACGCTGAGCCAGCAGTCCGGATCCATCGGGCTGGGCTTCGCGATCCCCGTGAACCTCGCGAAGAACATCGCGTCGCAGCTCATCGACAACGGGCAGGCCGAGCACGCGTTCCTGGGCGTCACGCTGTCCGACGGCACGGCCACCGCCGACGGCATCACGCGTCGGGGCGCCGTCGTCGAGAGCGTCACCGAGGGCTCGCCCGCCGGGGAGGCGGGGGTCCAGGTCGGGGACGTCATCGTCGCGATCGGGGACGAGCCCGTGGGCGGCGCCGAGTCGCTCACCGCGTTCGTCCGCGCGATGTCCTCGGGTGACGAGGCCACGCTGACGGTCGTGCGGGACGGCAAGGCGATCGAGGTCGACGTCACGCTCGCCACGCGGCCCGACGACTTCGGCGCGGCCCCGCAGCCGGACCAGGGCGGTCAGGGCCAGGACCAGGGCCAGGACGGCGGCGGTCTGCCCGGCGGCATGACGCCCGACGAGCTCTGGGAGTGGCTGCAGCAGCAGCAGGGCCAGGGCTGATCGGACCCGGCCGCGGCCCCCGGCGACGGGGGTCGCGGCCGAGCGCCGCGCCACGGTGCGCAGCGCCGACCGCGTCACGTCCGCGGTCGCGGCGCCGCGCCGTCGCGCGCGGCGCGTGCACGGGCCCGCCGTGGGTACCCCTCTCGCGGCGGGCCCTCGCGCGTCCCGCCGCACGTCCCGCCCCCGTGCGCCCGGCGCGGCGGGGTCAGGCGGGGCGGGGTCAGGCGGGCGGGGTCAGGACAGCGCGTGACGCATGGGG
>Ga0233363_1000910_pt1 | contig 12224 bp, 10 predicted proteins | sample ElkDunMinimDraft_18_FD_191534 | JGI IMG/M metagenome (GOLD analysis project Ga0233363, IMG submission 191534) | Fecal eukaryotic communites from dung pellets of Tule Elk in California, USA - Elk Dung C16 | ecosystem: Host-associated > Mammals > Digestive system > Large intestine > Fecal | place... | reverse complement strand
CACCTCGCAGGAGGACGAAGGCTTGTACGGCATCTTCTTCAAGGCGTCAGGCAACCCGGAGCTGACGCGCATCCGAGACTGGGTCCTGCCCTACGTCAAACGCCTGCGCCGCCATTCGCTCGACGCGGGGATGATCGACCCTCACACGGTGATGCGGACCCAGCGGGAGTTCATCTCGGACGTCCTGCAAGGGCGCTTGGAGAGCGCTGCAGCGCGCATCTGGGAGGAGACCGATCCGCTCTTCGGCGAGTACGACGACCAGGTCCTGCCGTCCGAGCGACCGAAACCAGGTGTCGTCCTCACTCGTGACCTCGTCGCCGACACGATCGAGCAGGCGATCCTCGACGGCACGCTCGTCCCCGGCGAACCCTTGCCGGAGACCGACCTGATGGCGTGGCTGGGCGTCTCCCACACCCCAGTTCGCCAAGCGCTGGACGCGCTGGCCAACCGTGGCCTCGTCGAGCAGCAGATCAACCGGACCGCACGCGTGGCGACCGTCGACGCCACGACGGCCTGGCAGACGTCCGTCGCGTACGGGGTGCTGGTTCGTGTCGCGCTGCGCCGCGCCATGCGCCTCGACCCGGGCGAGCTGCTCACGGTGGTCGGCCCCCACCTCGACCGGTACCGGACCGAGCCCTCGACGCCGGTGACCGAGATCAACGACGACGTCAACCACGCGGTCTTCGAGTTCTCCGGAGCCCAGGTCATCGCCGAGCTCAGCGAGCGCGTCGCGCCGAGACTGAGGTGGCACCTCATCGCCGGCGACGAGAAGCTGCGGCCGGGGGCCATCCGGTTGGCCGAGCAGGCCAAAGATGCCATCGCGTCGAACGACCCCCGAGCCCTCGACCGGGTCGAGACCAAGATCTACGACGAGAACCCCTTCGTCAGGGACGCCACGCCCTAGCGCTGCTCGGGGAAGGGCTACACGACCACGAGCTCTGCACCGTCGGCCGGGTGGTCGGCCATCGCGACGCTGTGGATCGCCGGGTCCTCGTAGGTGTTCCAGTAGTAGGTGTTCGTCCGGGACGAGAAGAGCCCGGTGTAGATGGTCTTCTCGAACTCACCCGTGCCCATGGCGGCGCTGCCGTCCACCATCGCGACCTGCTGCAGCGTGTGGAACGCGCGGCTGACGTTCTCCTCCTCGCTGGGCTTGGGCGGGTAGTGGCTGTGGACGTAGGCCGCACGCACGAACCGGGACGGCGAGTAGTAGTCGCCGGGAATCCCGCGCATGTGCGACCCCGAGCCGAACGGGGTCAGCTGCGCCCGGCCGATCACGGTCTCCTTGGGGAAGTCGGGCGACTCGTTGAGGTAGTTGCGGAGGTTCTCGTGGTGCCAGCCGAAGCCGGGCTGGTTCGTCAGGACGTCGACGTCGTCGTCGAAGACGTGCATGCCGTCGCTCGTGTACTCGACCACGATGGCGCGCGTCGAGTCGCCGATGATCCAGTGCAGCATCGAGCTGGGGTACTTGTCGTTGATCGGCCGGTCGACGATGGCGACGTCGCCGAGTGCGGCTTCGACCTCGTCGACGCTCGCGAACTGGGACGCCACCCAGAACGGGAACTCGAACGCGGCGACGTTGGTCGCGCCGTCGACGGGACCGGGCGCGTACTGCGCGTACCCGGGGAAGTTGAGGCCGGCGACGGCCAGGCCGGCGTCGTTGCCGCAGTCGAAGTACAGCGGGGTGTCCTCCTCGACGATGCCCATGCCGATGACGGCGTGCTTGACGCTCGGCACGGCCCCGAACGGCGACTTGGTGGCGTACCCGGTGGGCGTCAGCACCACGCGCTCCCCGTAGCCGACCGTCCAGTCGAGGTTGCGCGCGAGATAGAGGTTGTCACTGCCGTCCGAGTACCTGATGCCTGTGCACATTGCGTTCCTCCGTGTCGTGGGCAAAGCGTTGCCGGAGTAGCCACCCCGGGCCGTCGTCGACGTCCCGGTCGGTGCGCCCAGCCACCCTGGTTCAGGCGCCTACCCCACTTCCAGGATCGCCCCGGCCCTCGGCATCGGCACCCGGAAGGACCGGTGCCCGGACCGGCGCCGCGGCGTCAGCGCACGGCGTCCGGGGCCGCGGCGCCGGACATGGCGACGTCGGCGGGGGACTTGCGCCGCCGGCTCCCGACCAGGAACGGCACCGCCAGGAGCTGGATGCCGGCGCCGATCGCGAGCGAGCTGCCGTAGCCGTAGACGTCGGCAGCGCGGCCGAGTCCGGGCTGGATGACGACACCACCGGCGTTGCCCATGAGCGAGGCGAACGACAGCACGGTGGCCCGCTGCTTCGAGGGGATCATGTCGTTGAGGTACGCCTGCGTGACCGGCGTCTGCGCGGCGTAGACGAGAGCCCAGACCACCAGGAGCACGAGCGCGACCCAGAACTCCCCGACCACGCCCAGCAGCCCCAGGACGACGGCGCTGGCCACCGCGCTGATGATGAGCGTCGTCGTCCGCTTGCGGAACAGCCGGCGAACCCGCGGCGCGGCGTAGCCGCCGAGCACCTGCGCCCCGGCGATCGCCGCGGCGGCGAGGCCGGCCACGGAGTAGGCGCCGGGGTCGCCGAAGAGCTCCAGCAGGTACGGCTGCAGGGCGTAGAACGTGTAGATGCCGACGCCGGCCCCGAACGGCGCGGCCAGCATGAGCCAGCGCACCGGGGGGTTGCGCAGGCCGTGCTCCACGGACGCCGACCAGATCTCGCGCACCGCCTGCGACGCCCGCGTCGACCGTTCCGGGGTGAACCCCAGGTCGCGCATCAGCACCGCGGCCACGACGAACATCGCGAGCAGCACGCCGACCCGCAGCAGGAACGGCACCCCGAGCGTCGTGGCCTGCGCGATGACCCCACCCGCGACCGAACCGCCGAGCATCGCGACACCCGACACCATCTGGCCCCGGCCGAACACCGACTCGAGGCTGCCCTGGTACCCCGCGAACGTCAGCGCGTCGACGAGCCACGCCTCGACCGCGCCCGAGAAGAACGTGAACCCCAGGCCGATCAGCACCGACACCAGTGCCCACGCCCAGAACGGCGCGCCGATCTGCCACATCAGGTAGTACAGCGCCGTCGCCCCCGCCAGCGTCAGGGTGCCGAGCAGGTACGACGCGCGCCGGCCGACCGTGTCGGCCACGACGCCGGTCGGGACCTCGAAGAGCACCATGCCCGCGGTGAAGAACGCGTTGGCCGCGAACGCCTCCAGGTTGCTCAGACCGGCGTCGAGCAGGAACAGCGTGTTGATGCCCCAGATGAACGAGGCGGCCAGCGTGTTGCCCAGCATCAGCGTGAGGTACACGCGCTGGATGCGGCGGGCCAGCGGGTTCATGGCGCGTGTCCTCTCGTCCGGTCGGTCGAAGCGCCTGGTGTGTACAAGCGCACCAGGCGTCTCCCTATGCCCGACCGTCCGGGGGCCGCGGAGTCATCGCACGGCGTCCGCGGCGCTCGCTGCCGCCCGCGCTGCCGCCCGCGCTGCCGCCCGCGCTGCCGTCCGCGGTGCCCTCACGCGATGAGCGACTGGCCCCCGTCGACGAACACCTCGGTGCCGGTCACGTGGCTCGCCGCGTCCGAGACGAGGTAGGCGATCGCGTCGGCGACCTGCGCGGCCGCTCCCGACTCCCGGCCCGTCAACGGGATCTGCCCGTCGGGAAACTCGGCCTCGACGCCGAGGTTCTCGGTGTTGCGCTGCTCGGTGTTGTCGTCGATCTCGGTGTCGATCGCGCCCGGGCACACCGAGTTGACCCGCACCCCGCGCGGCCCGAGCTCGACGGCGGCCATGCGCGCAAACGCCACCTGGCCGGCCTTGCTGGTCGCATACGCGGACGCGCCGGAGTTGCTGAACGTGCGGGTGCCGTTGATCGACGAGACGACGACGACCGCGCCGCCCTGCCGCACGAGCAGGGGAACGGCGTACCGCACGGTCAGGAACGTGCCGGTGAGGTTCGTGCCGATCGTGCTCGCCCACTCGTCGGGCTCGAGCTCCTCGAGCGGGGCCCAGACGCCGTTGACCCCGGCGTTCGCGACGACGACGTCGAGCCGGCCGAGCTCCTGCTCGATCCGGGCCAGCACGTCGCGCATCGCGGCGGCGTCGGCGACGTCCGCGGCGAGCGGCAGCGCCGTACCGCCGTCGCGACGGATCTCGTCCGCGGCGTCGTCGGCGCTCTCCTGGCGGTGCCCGAGCGGGACGACCGTGGCGCCCTCGCGTGCGAGGCGCACCGCCGTCGCGCGTCCGATGCCCGACCCTGCGCCCGTGACCAGCGCGACCTTGCCCTCGAGAGACACCGTGCACTCCTTCGCGTCGACGACGTCATCGACGCTAACCACGGCACCGGCGCCTCGCTCGCCGAGCGGTCGGCGTGCCGGTCCCCGACCTCAGGCGGGTGTCAGCGGCCAGACGACCGGGATCAGCAGCGTCACGACCACCAGCCATGCGAGCATCATGACCAGCCCCAGCCGCCAGTAGTCGCCGAACACGTAGTTGCCGGGGCCCTTGACGATCATGTTCGCGGGCGTCGCGATCGGCGTGAGGAACGACGCCGCCCCGGCCGCCGCGACGAGCATGAGGACCGGCTCGGGCGCGATGCCGACGGCCTGGCCCGCGGCCAGGGCGATCGGCGTGACGACCAGCACCGTCGCGACGTTGGAGATGAACTGCCCCAGCACGGCGGTGAGCACGAACAGCGCCGCGAGCAGCAGGTGGCCGTCGCCCTCCGGCACGAGGCCGATGACGACGCCGGCCAGGAGGTCCGCGGCGCCGGACTCCGCGATCGCGACCGAGAGGGGGACGAGGCCCGCGATGAGCACGAGCGTCTCCCACGGGATCGCCCGCAGCGCCCGCGGCGCCGACGTCGCCCCCGTGAGGACCATCGCGACGGCGCCGATGAGCCCGGCGACCGCGGGCCGGACCGCCCCGGACGCGAGCAGGGCGATCGTGGCGACCAGCACGACGAGCGCCCAGGCCGCCCGGGCGCCCAGGCGGGCCTCCAGGTGCGGCGGCTCGGGCCCGTCGTCGGGCAGCGCGGCGCCCCGGTCGGGCAGCAGCCGGTCGCCGAGCAGCACCGTCACCGCCACGGTCACCAGCACGAGCGGCGCACCCACGGCGGCGAACTCGAAGAACCCGAACCGTTCGCCCGTCACCTCCTGCAGGGCGTCGGAGACGATGACGTTGACCGGGCTCCCGCTGAGCATCAGGAGCGCACCGGCGCTCGCCGCGTAGGCGAGCGGGATGGCGAGCCGGGACGTGGCCACGCCCGAGTGCCGCGCGACGACGAGCATGACCGGGAGCGCGGCGGCGGCGGCGCCGTTCGGGGTGACCAGGGCCGCCAGCACCGCGCTCAGCGCCATGATCGAGACGACGACGCGCGTGCGCCCGGTGCCGAGGTGCGCGAGCAGCTGCCGGCCCGCCCAGGTCGTGACGCCCGACGCCTGCAGGCCCTCGCTCAGGACGAACAGCGTCGCGATGAACAGCACGACGGGGTCACCGAACCCGGCGATCGCCTGATCGGGGGTGAGGACGCCGGTCGCGGCCAGGGCCAGCGCGGTGAGCACCGCGACGACGCCGACGGGCAGGCGGTTCCACACGAACAGCGCGACCGACACGGCGAGGACGATCAGGCTCAGCGTGGCGTCCGACATCCCCGAGCTCCCAGTCTGGCGCCGCGGCCGTCGGGCTTCTCACGTCCGGTTGCCCCCAGGCTAGGCCGGAGGGCCTGCTCAGCGCAGTGTCGAGAGCACCTGCGCGATGCGGGAGTGAGCGACGAAGCTCTGGTTCATCCGGCCGTAGGAGTGGAAGTTCAGCACGACGTGGGCGTCCTGGCGCGGGTAGTAGAACATGTGCGTGGCGAAGAACCCGAGGCCGCCCACGGGCTCGGCCAGGCCGCGCAGGAACGGCGGCGTGAACTCGCCGAACCGCACGGTGACCATGCCCGCCCCGTAGTGGATGCCGCGCCGACGGCGGTGCCGCGGCGCCGCCATCCACCGCAGCGTCTCGGGGGAGACGAGCCGCCCGCCGTGCAGCGCGCGCTGGAAGCTTACGAGGTCCGCGGGCGGGGAGACGATGCCGCCACCGGCCCAGTCGAGACTCATGCTGAGCGCTCGGTTGAGCTGGTGGCTGCCCAGCCAGAACGGCGCGACGTCGAGCGACGCGAGGTCGTCCGGCGTGCGGGCGTCGCTGTACGGGGTCGAGCTGTGCTCCATCGCCGCGGGCTCGAAGACGCGCTTGCGCAGCGCGGTGTTGAACGGCTCGCCGGTTGCCTCCTCGACGATCCGGCCCAGCAGCACGAACGCGGTGTCGCCGTAACGGAACCGTTCGCCCGGGCGTCCGACGGGCGGCAGGTGGTGCGTCTCGGCCAGGAGCTCGGCCGGCGTCCAGCGACGATCGGGCTGGGCGGCGACCGTCTTGACCGAGGCCGCGGTCGTGCTGCCGCGTGGCGGTTCGAAGTAGTCCGGCAGCCCGCTGGTGTGCGTCAGCAGGTGCTCGACCGTGACGTCCGTGGAGTTGTCCACACCGGCTGCGGCGGGCAGCGCGGCGATGTCCGCTGTGGGGAGCAGCCTGCCGAGCGGGCTGTCGAAGGCCAGGTGGCCCTGCTCGACGAGCATCGCGACGAGCGTCGCCGTCATGACCTTCCCGACGCTCGCCGCGTGGAAGGGCTGGGCGCCGCCGAGCTCGAGCTCGAGGTGGGGCGAGACGACGAGCACCTGGGGCGGCGGCATCGAGCCTCCCCGCCGGGCGCTGCGCTCGAGTGCTGCTCGTAGCCGGTCGGCCGCGTTCTGCCGTGCCATCGTCTTCTCCTTCGTCGACCTATCTCATAGACATGTCTACTAGACCTGTCTAAGAGCGTCAACGGTCTACTCTCGTCGGCATGGCCCACGTGATCCTCGGACTGCTCCTGATCGCACCGATGAGCCTGTACGACCTCGTCAAGGGCTTCGAGGCCGCGGTCTCGCTGCTCTACAGCGCGAGCTCGGGCAGCATCCGGCGTGCGCTCGAGACGCTCCTGAACGCCGGGCTGATCGAGGTGGACCACGTCGAGCCCGGCGCGCGCGGACGCAAGGTCTACCGCGTGACCGAGGCCGGGCGCGCCGACTTCCACGCCTGGATGACGGGCCCGATGGCGGGCCCCGACGCGGAGGCCGCGGTGCTGCCCCGGCTGTTCTTCCTCGGCCTGCTCGACCCGGCGGAGCGCGGCGAGGTCGTCGGCCGCATGTCGGCCCGGGTCGAGAAGGACCTCGCGCAGTTCGAGGCCCTCGACGAGCGGCTCGACGCCGAGGAGGTCCCCGAGGGATATGCCGACGTCGCGGCGTTCCAGCGAGCGACGCTCGACTACGGCGTCGCGGCGCACCGGTTCGCGCTCGGCTGGTTCCGTGACCTCGAGGCGCGGCAGGGCTCCGGCGGCTGAGCCGGGAGGGCCGACGCCGCGATCACGTCGGCAGTTCGTGTTCCGTTCGGCAGTCCGGACTGCCGAACAGATCCCCAAGTGCCGAACTGACCGCGCTGGCGGAGGCCCTCAGCTCCGCGCCGGTGCGGCGACGATGCGCGCCGGGTCGCGGAGCCCGAGCTGCACGATGCGCCACACCGCCCCGGCCAGCAGGACGACGAGCGCGAGGTTGCGCAGCGCGCCGACCGCGACCATCGCCGGGTCACCGCCCAGGAACTCGCCGTACGCCATCGGGTAGATGAGCCACGTCGCGTAGGCCGTGACCAGCACTCCGACCGCGGGCGGCCACCACAACCGGCGGGTTCCCGGCCCGGCGAGCGCGATCGCGGCCGCGAGCGGCGGGCCGATCCACGCGATGAACTGCGGCGAACCCACCTTGTTGAAGACGATCAGCGCGAGCAGCTGGGCGGCGGCCCCGAGCAGCATCAGGTCGGTGGAGTGGTCGGGCCGGCGCCGGGCGCACCACCACGTCAGGGCGGCGATGGCCACGACCGCGACGGGCAGCAGCCAGTCGAGCGCGCTCGCGACCTGGCGTGCGGCCGAGCCCTGGACCTCGTAGGTGAAGATGACGTCGTTGTACTCGATCCGGACCGACGGGTCGGCGAGCCGCAGCACGCTGAACCAGGTGGCCGCGACCGACTCCGCCTGCAGCGTGCGGGCGCCTTGCTCGCCGAACACGCTCAGCGCGCGCGTCCCGGCGCCGCCGAGCAGCGCGAGCCCGACGACGACGACGCTCACGACCGCTCCGGGCACGATGACGTCCCGCAGCAGGTCGCGCAGCCGGTGCCGCGTGGCAGCGATGGCGACGACGACGGCTCCCGGGGCGATCTTGATCCAGGCGCCCGCGGTCGCGATCGCCGTCGCGAGCGCCGGCCGCTCGGAGGCGAGGACGAGCGCGACGAGGATGAAGGGTGCGACCACGCCGTCGAGGCGTCCGACCCAGATCGGCCCCAGCGCGACCAGGAACGCGAGCCACCACCAGGCCGCGACGAGTCCGTGGGGCGTCCGGCGGACCAGAACGACGGTCGCGATCGCGTTCAGGACGACGATGACGGCGGTCCAGACGATCTGGTACCCGGACGCCTCCCAGCTCCCGATCATGACCTGGGACTGGTCCTGGGTCAGGAACGCGGGGAACCCGACGGGCGCGAGCGCGAGGGCGGGGTAGACCCAGTCGTAGTCGAGCACGGGCCACTGGCCGCCGGTCAGGCCGTGCCGGGCCCACCACTCGTAGAGCGTGACGTCGCCGAAGATCGTGTACGACCAGGACACCGCGAGGGAGATCACCCAGGCGTGCGCTGCGGCGAAGCCGAGCGCGAGCAGCCACCGGGAGCGCAGGACGCGGCCGAGCGCCGACGACGGCGTCGTGGCGGTGGGTGAGGGCGTGGACGGCACGCGCACATCGTGTCAGACGACGTCCCGACGCCGCCGCAGCGCCCGCCCGCCGGTACGTGCATATGCGGACGACACCGTCTAAGGTTTCGGATACCCGAAACCTTCGACGAGGAGAGAGCCCGTGCGCCGACGCCGAGCCGCCGCCCCCCTGACCAGAGTCCGGATCGTCACCCTGCTGGGGCCCGCGTTCGTCGCCGCTGTCGCGTACGTCGACCCGGGCAACGTGGCGGCGAACCTGACGGCCGGAGCGCAGTTCGGCTACCTCCTGGTCTGGGTGCTGGTCGCGGCCAACGTCATGGCGGTGCTGGTGCAGTACCTCTCGGCCAAGCTGGGCGTGGTCACGGGGCGCTCGCTGCCCGAGGTGCTCGGCGGCCGCATGTCCCGCCCTGCGCGGCTCTCGTACTGGTTCCAGGCCGAGCTGGTCGCCGCGGCGACCGACCTGGCTGAGGTCATCGGCGGGGCGATCGCGCTGTACCTGCTGTTCGGGGTGCCGCTCGTCGTCGGCGGCCTGATCACCGGCGTCGTGTCGATCGGCATCCTGATGCTCCAGCAGCGCCACGGGCAGCGCGTGTTCGAGGGCGTCGTGACCGGCATGCTCGCCGTCCTCACGGTCGGCTTCTGCGCGGGCCTCCTGTTCGCGCCGCCCGACGCCGGCGCCGTGGTCGGCGGGCTCGTCCCGCGACTCGACGGTGCCGAGTCGGTGCTGCTCGCTGCGTCCATGCTGGGCGCCACGGTCATGCCGCACGCGATCTACCTGCACTCCTCGCTCGCCCGCGACCGCATGCTGTACGACCGCCGGCTGCGCGCCGAGCAGGGGACCACCTCGCCCGGCGCGTCGACCAGACGGCTGCTGACCGCGACCCGCTGGGACGTCGTCTCCGCGCTCGTGCTCGCCGGCGGCGTCAACATCGCGATGCTGCTGCTCGCGGCCGCGAACCTGCCGGGCCGCGCGGGCACCGACACCATCGAGGGCGCGCACGCCGCGATCGGCGAGTCGCTCGGCCCGGTGGTCGCGGTGCTGTTCGCGGTGGGGCTGCTCGCCTCGGGCCTGGCGTCGACGTCGGTGGGCGCGTACGCGGGCGCCGAGATCATGTCCGGCCTGCTGCGGGTCCGCGTGCCGCTGCTGACGCGGCGGCTGGTGACGCTCGTGCCCGCCGTCGTGCTGCTGGCGACCGACGTCTCGCCCACCTGGCTGCTCGTCATCAGCCAGGTCGTCCTGAGCTTCGGCATCCCGTTCGCGATGATCCCGCTGGTCCGGGTCACGCGGGACCGCGCCCTGCTGGGGGAGCACCGCAACTCCCTGGCGACCCAGCTTCTCGCCTGGGTGGTCGCCGGCGTCATCGTGGCCCTCAACGTCACGCTGCTCTGGCTGACGCTCACGGGTGCCTGACCCGAGGCGGCGTGCCGGGGTGTCGGGGCCGCGTGCGAGCCTGGGGCCATGGCGACCACGAGCGCAGGGCTGCTGCTCTTCCGGCGTGCTCCCGACGGCGGGTTCGAGGTGCTGCTCGGCCACATGGGCGGCCCGTTCTGGGCGCGCAAGGACGAGGGCGCCTGGACCGTGCTCAAGGGCGAGCTCGAGCCGGGGGAGGAGCCGCACGCGGCCGCGGTCCGGGAGGTCGGCGAGGAGCTGGGCCTCGCCCTGGCGCCGGGCGACGACATCGACCTCGGTGAGGTGCGCCAGAAGTCGGGCAAGCGCGTCCTCGTCTGGGCGCGCGAGGCCGACGTCGACCCCGCGGTGGTCCGGAGCAACACCATCGAGATCGAGTGGCCGCCGCGCTCGGGCCGGCGGCTCGAGATCCCGGAGATCGACCGCATCGCGTGGTTCGAGCCCGACGCCGCACGACGTCTCGTCGTGAGCGCCCAGGCGGCGTTCGTCGACCGCCTCGCGAGCTCGCTGCGCACACCGTGACCGGCTGATACGCAGTATCGCTTGACGTGATACCCGGTCGCAAAGCAGGATAGAGGGCAGACCGTGGCCGCCGCACCCACCAGCCTCTGCGGCGGCCCGGTCGTCTCCTTTCCCCGACGGGCGCCGGTCCGGGCCCGAGAGAGGGGTCGTGATGACCCGCAAGGCCCGCGTGATGCCTGGCGTGACCGCCCCCGACTACGACGTCTCCCAGCCGCTCGACCTCGACTACGTCGGCGCGTTCGCCGACGTCACGCCCGAGGAGCGGGCGCACCAGCTCGCCGTCCGCGCGTTCGTCCAGGACGAGGTGCTGCCGGTCATCGACGGCTACTGGGAGCGTGCCGAGGTTCCCTTCGACCTGGTCAAGCGCCTCGCCGAGCTCGACTTCCTGCGCGACGGCGTCGACGTCCCCGGCCGGCCCAGGATCTCGTCCATGGCCGAGGGGCTGGCCAGCATGGAGATGTCGCGGGGCGACGGCTCGGTCGCCACGGTCTGCGGCGTCCAGGGCGGCCTCGCGCTGCGTTCGATCGTCATGCACGGCTCTCCCGAGCAGGTCGAGCGGTACGCCGAGCCCATGGCCCGCGGCGAGATCCTCGGCGCGTTCGCACTGACCGAGCCCACGCACGGGTCGGACTCCGTCTCGCTCGAGACGACGGCCCGGCGCACCGTCCGCGACGGCGTCGAGGGCTACGCCATCACGGGCGAGAAGAAGTGGATCGGCTTCGGCTCGTGCGGCGACATCGCCGTCGTGTGGGCCCGCCTGACCGGCGAGGGCGGCGACGACCAGGTGCACGCCTTCATCGTCCCGCAGGACGCGCCGGGCTATCAGGCGACGACGATCGAGGGCAAGGTCTCGCTGCGCGCGATCTCGCAGGCGCACATCGTGCTCGACGACGTCTTCGTCCCGGCCGACGCCGCGCTGCCCGGCGCGACGTCGTTCAAGGCGGCCGCCGCCGTGCTGTTCGCGACCCGGCTCGGGGTCGCGTGGTCGGCCGTCGGCCACGCCGTCGCCTGCTACGAGGCCGCCGCCGCGTACGCGCAGCAGCGGATCCAGTTCGGCCGTCCGCTCGCCGCCAACCAGATGGTGCAGGAGCGGCTCACGCGCATGCTGTCGCTCGTGACGCAGATGCAGCTGCTCGTCGCGCAGGTCTCCCGGCTCGCGGAGGCAGGCAGGCTGACGGGCGAGCAGGCGTCGCTCGCCAAGTACACGTGCACGCGCCAGGCACGCGAGGTGGCTTCGGTCGCCCGCGACATGCTCGGCGGCAACGGCATCCTGCTCGGCAACCGGGTGGCCCGGCACTTCGCGGACATCGAGGCGCTGCACACCTACGAGGGCACCGAGTCGATGCAGGCGCTCATCATCGGGCGCGACGTCACCGGGATGTCGGCGTTCGCCTGAACCGCGGGCTCTCCAGCGACACGGCGGGGCCGCTCGATGGCACCATGACGCCATGAGCGACAAACTCCCCCAGGCCGGTGCCGCCTGGGACGACGACCCGAGCGC
>Ga0233363_1000908_pt1 | contig 12246 bp, 7 predicted proteins | sample ElkDunMinimDraft_18_FD_191534 | JGI IMG/M metagenome (GOLD analysis project Ga0233363, IMG submission 191534) | Fecal eukaryotic communites from dung pellets of Tule Elk in California, USA - Elk Dung C16 | ecosystem: Host-associated > Mammals > Digestive system > Large intestine > Fecal | place... | reverse complement strand
GCGGGCCACACGACGATGGAGGGACTCCTGGACGCCTGCGCCGCCGCCACCGGCTCCGACGCGGAGTTCCGGTGGACCGCCCCCGGGACGGTCGCGGACGCGGGCATCCGGCCGTGGACGGACCTGCCGGTCTGGCTGCCGCCGGGGGAGCTGCACGAGTCGTTGCACGGCGCCGGCGTCGCCAGGGCGGTCGCGCACGGTCTGCGCTGCCGCCCGGTGGGCGAGACCGTCGCCGACACCTGGGAGTGGCTGCTGTCCGTCGGAGGGGAGGCGCCCCGGCGCCCGGACCGCCCGAGGGTGGGGCTGGACCCCGAGGTGGAGGCACGGGTGCTCGCCGCCGGGTGACCCCCGGCGGCCCTGAGCCCGGGGCGGGGCCGCCGGGGGCCGCCCCGCCCGGCGCCGTCCGCCCCCGCCGGCTCCGCGGACACGCAGGTCAGCCGGACTGTGCCGGACTGGGAAGGCCCATCGTGGCGGCGGCCATCCGCAGCGCCAGGGGCAGCCCGCCGCAGTCGTCCGCGAGCGCCGGCTCCGCGGAGGGCCCGGCGTCCGGCGCACCGTCACCGGCCACGAACCGGAACAGCTCCGCCGAGGACTCCTCCGACAGCACGTCGAGGCGGACCCGGACCGCGCCGAACAGCGCCACCAGTTCGGGCAGGTCGCGGCGGCCGGTCACCAGGACCGTGCTGTCCGGTCCGCCGGGGAGGAGCGGGGCGACCTGCTCCGCCGAGGCCGCGTCGTCCAGCAGGATCAGCAGCCGCCGGTCGGCGGTCATCGAACGGAACAGCTTGGCGAGACCGGGGGAGTCGCCCGGCAGGTCGCGGGTGTCGGCCCCGAGACTGCGCAGCAACTGGCGGAGGGCGTCGTCGGGTTCCGTCGGGGCCTCGCTCCCGCAGGATCCCCGCAGGTCCAGGTACAGCTGTCCGTCGGGGAACCCCCCACGCGCCATGTGGCCCCAGTGCAGGGCCAGCGCGGTCTTGCCGACGCCGGGCACCCCGGTGAGGAGGAAGAGGGACGCCCGCCCGTCCCGCCCCGCGTCGAGCACGGCCAGCTCCCGGTCCCGTGCCACGAACCCGCGTACGGCGTGGGGGAGCTCCGCCGGGCGCACCGGCGGTTGTCGGCGGGGCCGCTCCTCCTCCTGCCCCTGGGACAGGAGCCGCAGGTGGAGCCGCTGGAGCGGTGCGCTGGGATCGATGCCCAGCTCCCGCGCGAACAGGTCGCGCAGCGCCGCGTACGCCTCCACGGCCTCGCCCGTGCGCCCGCACGAGTCCAGGGCCGACATGAGGAGGGCGACGAAGCTCTCCCGGGTGGGGTGCTCGGAGCAGAGCGTGCGCAGCTCGGAGACGGCGGAGGAGCCCCGACCGCGTTCGACCTCCACCCCGTACAGCTCCTCCAGGGCGCACAGCCGCGACTCCTCCAGGGCGGGACGCGCCTTCTCCTCCAGGGACGCGGTGACCCCTCCGAGGGCGGGGCCGGTCCACAGCGCCATCGCCGAGCGCAGGGTCCCGGCGGCCTCGTCGCGGCGCCTCGCGGCACGATCGGTCCGGGCCCGGACGACGAGCCGGCGGAACTGTTCGGCGTCGGTCTCCCCGGGGTCCGCGACGAGCTCGTAGCCGTAGCTGTGGCGGACGATCGTGCCGGTGCCCAGACGCTTGCGCAGCTCGTGGATGTGCACCTGGAGTTGGGGCCGTGCGCTGCGCGGCGGGTCGTCCCCCCAGACGAGGTCGATGAGCCGGTCGTCGGCGACCACGGTGTTGGGCCGTAGGAGGAGGGCGGCGAGGACGGTTCTGCGCTTGGGGCCGCCGAGCGGGACGCGCCGGCCCCCTCGGTGAACCTCGACAGATCCGAGCAGCCGGTACCGAATCGCTGACAGTATGCTCTGCACCCCGCGCCCCTTCGCTCCACGGCGACACCTGCGCCGCTCGGCCGTGGCGGAGCCTATGACACGCGGCGCGGTCCAGTCCACAGGTCGGCGCGTCCACGCGGAGCGGGACGGAACACGCCAGATGTTGACCTGCACGGTTGTGTTTCGGCTGGAAGAGGGCAGTGTTCCCCACCGGAGTGAAACCGGTACTGGGGTGGCCTGCGGGACTCGGGCGGCCCGGTTCCCCGGACCGCCCGCACCGGGTCAGCCGCAGTTGGTGCCGCGCTTGCCGCCCTCGGTCCCGCTGATACGACCCATCCAGTCCACGCACCGTCCGGCCGCGTTCAGGTAGATCGGACCCGCGTAGCTGGTGAAGTAGTCGCCCTCGTACACGTCCCAGTGGTTGCCCGCCGGGCTGACCGACAGCCCCGCCTCGATGAGGACGGCCGACCCCACGCTGTTGCGCTTGGTGACCACGCAGTTGCGGCCGTTGGAGTTGTTGTAGGTCAGGAACACGGTGCCCGTGCTCCCGACGGAGTCCGAGTTGACCACGGAGTAGCCGCTGCCGCACTCGCCCCCGTAGGTGGCCGCGGCGGCGGGCGCGGCGGTGGCGAGCAGGCCGGTCGCCACGAGGCTCGCGGCGGCGGCGACGGAGGCGGTCCTGCGGAGGAGCTTCCTCATGTTCGTGTCCAATCGTGGGTCCGGGCGCGGAACGCTGGACGGCCCCGGCCGGTCCCGCCACCGGGGCGCCCCGCGTGAGGCGGATGCGGGAAGAGGCTGGCAGAGGCCGCTTCACGTCGGCTTCGCCCCGGCTTGCGTCCCTCGCCGGAGGGAGGGGCGCGCCGCCCGCCCCCGCCGCCCGCCCCGCCCTCCGGCGCCGCCCGCCCGCGCCGGACGGCACACCCCGGACACACGGGCGGGGGCCGCCCCGGGTACGGCCCCCACCGTCGTCACGCCGCGCACGCCCGAGCCGCCGCGGCGGCTCCGGGTACGCCCCCGGTCAGGCCGAGGGCACGCCGGCCCGCCTCACGGTCACCCTCAGCTTGTCGGACGCGTCGTCCACGTCGACGACCGCCGTGTCCCCCTCCGCCAGCGCGCCCGACAGCAGCTGTCGCGCCAACGGGTCGCCGATGGTGGACTGCACCAGGCGGCGCAGCGGACGCGCGCCGTAGTTCGGGTCGTAGCCCGTCAGCGCGAGCCACTCCCGCGCCCCCGGCGTGACGTCCAGGCCGAACCGGCGGTCGGCCAGGCGTCCGGCCAGCTTGTCCACCTGGAGGTCCACGATCCGCGTCAGGTCCGCGGTGGACAGGGCGTCGAACATGATCACGTCGTCCAACCGGTTCAGGAACTCCGGCTTGAACGTCGACCGCACCACGTCCATGACGCGGTCACGGCGCACCGACTCCTCCAGCGACTGGTCCACCAGGAACGGCGACCCCAGGTTGGAGGTGAGGATCAGGATCGTGTTGCGGAAGTCGACCTGGCGGCCCTGCCCGTCCGTCAGACGGCCGTCGTCCAGCACCTGGAGCAGGGTGTCGAACACCTCCGGGTGCCCCTTCTCCACCTCGTCCAGCAGCACCACCGTGTACGGGCGCCGGCGCACCGCCTCGGTCAGCTGGCCGCCCTCCTCGTACCCGACGTACCCGGGGGGCGCACCCACCAGGCGCGACACGGAGTGCTTCTCGGAGTACTCGCTCATGTCGATGCGAACGATCGCGCGCTCGTCGTCGAACAGGAACTCCGCCAGCGCCTTGGCCAGCTCGGTCTTGCCGACACCGGTCGGGCCGAGGAACAGGAACGAACCCGTCGGCCGGTCCGGGTCGGAGATCCCCGCCCGCGCCCGGCGCACCGCGTCCGACACCGCCACGACGGCGTCCCTCTGGCCGATGATCCGCGAACCCAGCTCCTCCTCCATGCGCAGCAGCTTGGAGGTCTCGCCCTCCATCAGCCGCCCCACCGGGATTCCGGTCCACGCGGACACCACGTCCGCGACCTCGTCGGCCCCGACCTCGTCCTTGACCATGGTGTCGCCGCTCTGCGGGGCGGCGCTCTCCTCGGCCTTGGACGCCTCCTCGACCTGCTTCTCCAGCTCGGGGATGTCCCCGTACATGAGCCGGGACGCCTCGCCGAAGTCGCCCTCGCGCTGAGCCAGCTCGGCCCGTGTGCGCAGGTCGTCCAGCTGGCCCTTGAGCTCGCCGACCCGGTTCAGGCCGGCCTTCTCCTGCTCCCACCGGGCCACGAGTCCGGTGAGCTGCTCCTGGGCGTCGGCCAGGTCGGCGCGGAGCCGTTCCAGCCGCTGGACGCTGGCCGGGTCGGACTCCTTCTGCAGCGCCATCTCCTCCATCTTGAGGCGGTCGACGGTGCGCTTGAGCTCGTCGATCTCCACCGGACTGGAGTCGATCTCCATGCGCAGCCGGGACGCCGCCTCGTCGATGAGGTCGATGGCCTTGTCGGGCAGGAACCGGGCGGTGATGTAGCGGTCGGACAGGGTCGCGGCGGCCACCAGCGCCGCGTCGGCGATCTGGACCTTGTGGTGCGCCTCGTAGCGGCCCTTGAGCCCGCGCAGGATGGCGATCGTGTCCGCCGCCGAGGGCTCACCCACCATGACCTGCTGGAACCGCCGTTCGAGGGCGGGGTCCTTCTCGATCTTCTCCCGGTACTCGTCCAGGGTGGTCGCACCGACCATGCGCAGCTCGCCGCGCGCCAGCATGGGCTTGAGCATGTTGCCCGCGTCCATGGCGCCCTCGGCGGCGCCCGCGCCCACCATGGTGTGCAGCTCGTCGATGAAGGTGATGACCTGGCCCTCGGACGACTTGATCTCGGAGAGCACCGACTTGAGCCGCTCCTCGAACTCGCCCCGGTACTTGGCGCCCGCCACCATCGCGGACAGGTCCAGGCTGACCAGGCGCTTGCCGACCAGCGACTGCGGCACGTCACCCGCCACGATGCGCTGGGCGAGCCCCTCGACGACGGCGGTCTTTCCCACGCCGGGCTCGCCGATGAGCACGGGGTTGTTCTTGGTCCGGCGGCTGAGCACCTGGATGACCCGGCGGATCTCCCCGTCGCGGCCGATGACCGGGTCGACCTTGCCCTCACGAGCGCGCTCGGTGAGGTCGACGCCGAACTTCTCCAGGGCCTTGTAGGTGTCCTCGGGGTTCTCGGTGGTGATCTTCCCCGTCCCGCGCACCCGCTCGAACGCCTCCAGGAGGGCGTCGGGTGTCGCCCCGGCCTCGGTGAGCAGGCGGGCGGCCTCGCCGCCGTCGGTGGCCAGACCCACCAGCAGGTGCTCGGTCGAGACGTACTCGTCCTCCATCTGCTGGGCGCGCTGCGCCGCGGTGTTGATGGAGACGATCAGCTGCCGCGACGAGCTGGGCGAGCTGACCGTGGACCCCGCTGCCTTGGGCAGGGCGCCGACGGCCGCCTCGACCTTGTCCTTGAGGGTGTCGGGGCTGGCGCCGACCTCCTTGAGCAGCGGCCGGGTGATCCCCTCGGGCTGGTCCAGCAGGGCCGCCAGCAGGTGTGTGGGCTCCGTCTGCGGGCTGCCGTCCGTGGTGGCACGGCGGATGGCCACCGACAGAGCCTCCTGGCTCTTCTGGGTGAGCTTGTAGTTCATGTTCGGTGACTCCTAGCAAAACTAATGTCACACAGTGTGATGTTCTTTGGCCGACCTCTGCCCGTGACACCGGAGTGGAGGTCCTCAGCGCTGCCCGTCCTCCGGACGGCCCCTCTCCGGACCGTCGGCCCCCGTCCCGCGCTGCGGGCCCTCCTGGCCGGAGCCGCCCTGCCCCGGCGGGCCGCCCTGCCCGGGAATCCCCGGGCCGGGACCGCCCTGGCCCGGCTTCCCCTGCTGGCCGGGAGGGGGCGGACCGGTGTCCCGGGGCTCCTCGTCGCTCCCCGCGGGGCCGAAGGGCTCGGCGGTGTTGAAGATGGTCACACGTGTACGGCGCACCAGCTCGCCGCGGACCGCGGGCCCCGCCTCGGGGCGGGCCGGCCTGCCCCGCCTGGACACCGCCCGCCGGGCCGCCTCCAGCTCGTTCGCCACGTGGAAGATCTGTTCCCGCAGCTGCTCGACCTCGTGCTGCAACTCCAGGATCCGCTTGATCCCGGCGAGGTTGATGCCCTCCTCCTGGGACAGCCGCTGCACCTCGCGCAGCGTCTGCACGTCGCGCATGGAGTAGCGGCGCCCCCGGCCCGACGCCCGGCCGGGGGAGACGATCCCCAGCCGGTCGTACTGCCTCAGGGTCTGCGGGTGCATCCCCGCGAGTTCGGCGGCCACCGAGATCACGTAGACCGGGGCGTCAGCGCCGAAGGAGTCGTTCACGTCGTTCACGCACCCTTCGCCCGCGCCTCGAGTCCGTCACGCGGGTCGTAGTCGGACGTCGCCGCGCGGAACTTCTCCAGGGCCTCCCGCGCGTCACCGCTGAGCGTCTTGGGCACCATGACCTCGACCGTGACGAGCATGTCGCCGGCGGTGCCGTCCTTGCGCGTCGCGCCCTTGCCGCGCACCCGCAGCTTGTGACCGTTCTGCGTGCCCGGCGGAATCTTCACGGTCACCGGGAAGCCGTTGAGCGTCGGGATGCGGACCTCCGCGCCGAGCACCGCCTCGGGGAAGCTCACCGGCACGGTGATCGTCACGTTGTCGCCGCTCCTGCCGAACACCGGGTGCTCCTTCACGTGGACGACGACGTAGAGGTCACCCGCCGGACCGCCGTTCTCACCCGGCGCGCCCTTGCCCTTGATCCTGATCCGCTGGCCGTCGGACACCCCGCCGGGGATGCGGGTCTGGATGGTGCGTGTGCTCTTGCCGCGCCCGCTGCCGTGGCAGGTGGTGCAGGGGTCGTCCACGACCAGGCCGCGGCCCTTGCACTCGCTGCACGGCTCGGACAGCGAGAAGCCGCCCAGGTTGGTGTTCTCGTGCCCGGTGCCGGAGCACTTCGGGCACATCCGCGGGGCCGTGCCGAGCTTGGCGCCCGTGCCCTTGCAGGTGGGGCACGGCTCCTCGCTGGTCAGCTGGAAGGAGCGCGTGACGCCGTCGGCGGCCTCGCGGAAGCTCAGGTTGGTCTCGGTCTCGACGTCGGCGCCGCGCCGGCTGCGGGTTCCCCCGCCGCCCCGGCCGCGGTTGCCGAACAGCCCGCCGAAGAGGTCGCTCAGGCGCTCGCCGCCCGCGCCGCCTCCGCCCCCGCCCCCGGGGGTGCCCTGGCCGAACAGGTCTCCCATGTCGAACCCGCCGGGCCCGGTGCCGCCGCCCGGGCGGTAGGACCCGCCGAACAGCGAACGCGCCTCGTCGTACTCCTTGCGGCGCTTGTCGTCCGACAGGACGTTGTACGCCTCGGAGACCTCCTTGAAGCGGTCCTCGGCCTTGGGGTCGTCGGTGTTCGCGTCGGGGTGGCTCTCACGGGCCAGCTTGCGGTAGGACTGCTTGATCTCGTCCTTCGAGGCGGTCTTTGAGACTCCCAGGACCTTGTAGTAGTCCTTCTCCAGGTAGTCCTTGGTGCTCATCGACTGGTGCCTTCTCCCCGCTGGTGCCGGTTGCGTCCGATGGTTCCACGTGACCCCGGCCCGCCACGGGCCGGGGTCCGACTCCGGCCGTGACCGCCGCTCACGCGGAGGTCACGGCCGGAGCGTCACGGGCGTGCCCGCTACTTGCCGTTCTCCTCGCCACCGGGCTCGGTCGCGGCGTCGGCCCCGTCCGTTCCGGCGGCCCCGTTGCTCTCGGCGGACTCGGCGGACTCGGCCGGAGCCTCGCCACCGCCGTCGACCGGGTCCCCGACGACCACGCGGGCCGGACGGAGGATCCTCTCACCGATGCGGTACCCGGGCTGGAACACCTCGATCACCGACTGTACGGAGATGTTGGGGACCGGCACCAGGGTGAGCGCCTCGTGGATGTTCGGGTCGAACTCGTCGCCCTGGTCCGCGTAGCGCTCCAGGCCCAGCTTGGTGACGGAGGCCTCCAGGGCCTCGCCCACCGCCTTGAACCCGCCGTTGAGCTCGTCGTGGTCCCGGGCGCGGCCGATGTCGTCCAGGATCGGCAGGAGTTCACCGAGGACCTGGGCGGTGGCCACCTCGCGGACCGCCACGCGGTCGCGCTCGACGCGCTTGCGGTAGTTGGCGTACTCCGCCTGCACGCGCTTGATGTCGTTGGTCAGCTCGATGACCCGCTCGTCCGCGTTGATCGCGTCCGTGACCACGGATTCCGGCGTGTCCGGAATCTCGGGGAAGTCCTCCAGCTCGGCCTCGACGACCTCCTCCTCGGAGTCGTCCGGCTCGGCGGCCGCCTCCTCGGAGGCGGTGGCCCCCCGGGGCTCCCGGACCTCACCGGTCTCGGGATCGATCCGGCGGTTGTCGCGGATCACCGGCCCCTGCTTCTCTTCACCGTCACCGGTGTCGTGATTGTTCGTGTTGTCCGACGGCGCCATCTCCGACGTGCCCTCCTTCCTCGACTCGACCTGGGACTCAGGACTGCTGGGTGCCCTTGCCGTTGTCCTCGTCGACGATCTCGGCGTCCACGACGTCGGTGTCGTCGGGGGTGTCCGAGGCGGTCGGGCCGGCCTCGCCGTCGCCGCCCTGCTGGCCCTGGCTGTAGATCGCGGAACCGATCTTCTGGCTGGCCAGCGCGACCTTCTCGCTCGCGGAGCGGATGGTCTCGACGTCGGAGCCCTCGAGGGCGGTCTTGAGCTCGGCCACCGCGGCCTCGGTCTCGGACCGCACGTCCGCCGGGATCTTGTCCTCGTTGTCCTTGATGACCTTCTCGGTCTGGTAGACGAGGGACTCGGCGTTGTTGCGGACCTCGGCCTCCTCGCGGCGCTTGCGGTCCTCCTCGGCGTACTGCTCGGCGTCGCGGACCATCTTGTCGATGTCGTCCTTGGACATCGCGGAGCCGCCGGAGATGGTGACGGACTGCTCGCGGCCGGTGCCGAGGTCCTTCGCGGTGACGCTGACGATGCCGTTGGCGTCGATGTCGAAGGCGACCTCGATCTGCGGGACGCCGCGCGGCGCCGGGGGCAGACCGGTCAGGTCGAAGACGCCCAGCTTCTTGTTGTACTGGGCGATGTCGCGCTCGCCCTGGTACACCTGGATCTGCACGGACGGCTGGTTGTCGTCGGCCGTCGTGAAGATCTCGGAGCGCTTGGTCGGGATGGTCGTGTTCCGCTCGATGAGCTTGGTGAACACGCCGCCCTTGGTCTCGATGCCCAGCGACAGCGGGGTGACGTCCAGGAGCAGGACGTCCTTGACCTCGCCCTTGAGCACACCGGCCTGGAGCGCGGCGCCGATGGCCACGACCTCGTCCGGGTTGACGCCCTTGTTGGGCTCCTTGCCGCCGGTCATCTCCTTGACCAGGCCGGCGATGGCGGGCATACGGGTCGAGCCGCCGACCAGGACCACGTGGTCGATCTGGTCGACGCTGATGCCGGCGTCCTTGATGACCTGCTGGAACGGGGTCTTGGTCCGCTCGACCAGGTCGGAGGTCAGGCGCTGGAACTCGGCGCGGGAGAGCTTCTCGTCCAGGTGCAGCGGGCCCTCGGCCGAGGCCGTGATGTAGGGCAGGTTGATGCCCGACTCGCTGGAGCTGGACAGCTCGATCTTGGCCTTCTCCGCGGCCTCGCGCAGGCGCTGGAGCGCCATCTTGTCCTTGGACAGGTCCACGCCGTTGGAGTTCTTGAAGCGCTCGACCAGCCAGTTGACGATCGCCTGGTCCCAGTCGTCGCCGCCGAGGTGGTTGTCGCCGTTGGTCGCCTTGACCTCCACGACGCCGTCACCGACCTCCAGGAGGGAGACGTCGAAGGTGCCGCCGCCGAGGTCGTACACCAGGATGGTCGCCTCCTCCTCCTTCTCCAGGTGGTAGGCGAGGGCGGCCGAGGTCGGCTCGTTGATGATGCGCAGGACGTTGAGGCCCGCGATCGTGCCGGCCTCCTTGGTGGCCTGGCGCTGGGAGTCGCTGAAGTAGGCGGGGACGGTGATGACCGCGTCGGTCACGTCCTCGCCCAGGTAGGCCTCGGCGTCGCGCTTGAGCTTCTGGAGCACGAAGGCGCTGATCTGCTGGGGGTTGAAGGTCTTGTCGTCGATCTTCACCGTCCAGTCGGTGCCGATGTGGCGCTTCACCGAGCGGATGGTGCGGTCGACGTTGGTGACGGCCTGGCGCTTGGCCACCTCACCGACGAGAACCTCACCGTTCTTCGCGAAGGCGACGACGGACGGGGTGGTGCGGGAGCCCTCGGCGTTGGCGATGACCGTCGGCTCGCCGCCCTCCAGGACCGCGACACACGAGTTCGTCGTACCGAGGTCGATTCCGACCGCACGAGCCATGGTTGCTTCCTCCGTCAAAGTTGAGTCGTTCAGGCGTAAGTTTGCTTCGTCGAGTGGGGGCTGTCAAGTCAGTTGAGTCGACTCGACTCAAGTTACTTCCTACGCCCTGACAACGGCCGACCAGGCCGGGATGTTCCCGACCTGGGCACTCTTCACGAGGGAAATGGGCGAACCCCGGGACAACTCGGGGACTTCCTTGACCCGAAGACCAGGGGAGGTCAGGGTTCTCCGAGGGGTCCCCGGGGGTGGCCCGCGCCGGTTTTCCACAGCCCCCGGGTCCCGGTTGCCCCCGCCTCCCCATTGCCCCAACCTGGGATCGGGGTCGATCTCTGGTGGTCCCACCGATGCCCCGAGGCGCCTTCCGGTGCTCGCGGTCCGCTACATATAGGGGGACGTGCGGTGTGTCCGGGGTCGATCCGGGTGTGCTCGCGTGGTTCTGTTGCGCTGACGCCCGCCGGCGTCGGCGCGCGTGCGGAGGCCGGGTCCCGCGGCCCGCTCCGCCCGCGGCGGGGGCGGGGCGCCCGCCGGGACCCCGCCTGGTGGTGGGGTGATCCGGTGGCGGCTGCGCGATTACCCGCTAGTAACATAAGTTCCGACCGCCGGTGTGTGGCGCACCGGCCGACGAGAAGCAGGATGGGAGGCCACGGACGATGCATCCTCTGTACTTGACGCTGGGCATCATCACCTCGGTCTTCGCCGTGGTCGCGTTCACCTTGTTCGGTCTGGCCATCCGCCAGATCGTGCGAACCGTGGGTGTGGGCCGTGCGGTGGAGCCGGAGCGCAAGGGGCCGTTCGGACAACGGTTCACCATGGCGGTCATCGAGATCCTCGGACACGGGCGCATGCTCAAGCGGCCGTGGATCGGTGTCGCGCACTGGTTCGTGATGGTCTCGTTCCCGCTGCTCGCCTTCACGGTCGTGGAGGCGCAGGGCGAGGTCTTCGACCCGCACTTCACGCTGCCGATCATCTCCGACTGGACGATCTACGGCCTGGCGATCGAGTTCATCGCCGGAACCAGCCTCGTCGGCATCCTGGGCCTGACCGCCTACCGGTTCGTCAACCGACCCTCGCGGATCGGCCGCGAGTCCCGCTTCATGTACTCCAAGCAGTGGACCGGCTACTACGTCGAGGCGTACATCATCGGTCTGCTCTTCGCGATCTTCGTGATCCGCGGGTTCAAGGTCGCCTCCGACACGTTCCCCTTCCCGGTCTGGGCCACCCCGATCTCCCACGCCGTCGGCGCGATCCTGCCCGGCGACCTCGCGGTCGCCGACCCGGGCATCGCCCTGGTCGCCGCGTTCAAGCTGGTCATCAGCTACGCGTTCTTCGTCGTGCTGGCCCTCAAGCTCACCATGGGCGTGGGCTGGCACCGCTTCATCGCCCCCGTCAACATCTACTTCAAGCGCAACGCCGACGGATCCCCGACCCTCGGCGCGGCCAAGCAGATGATGGACAAGTCCGGCACCAAGCCCCTCGACTTCGAGGAGGCCGACCCGGACGAGGACCCGTTCGGCGCGGGCAAGATCGAGGACTTCACCTGGAAGGGCCTCCTCGACTTCACCAGCTGCACCGAGTGCGGCCGCTGCCAGTCGCAGTGCCCCGCGTGGAACACCGGCAAGCCCCTCTCGCCCAAGAAGGTCATCCTCGACCTCCAGCGGCACGCCTACGAGAAGGCCCCGTACCTCCTCCAGGGCATCACCGAGGAGACCCTCGCCGAGAAGCCCGACGAGAGCCACGCAGGCGTGGACGTCCTCGCACTCCTCAACAAGCCGCTCGTCGGCACCGAGGAGGAGGGCGGCGTCATCCACCCCGACGAGCTGTGGGCCTGCACCAACTGCGGCGCCTGCGTCGAGCAGTGCCCGGTCGACATCGAGCACATCGACCACATCCTCGACATGCGCCGCTACCAGGTCATGGTCGAGTCCAACTTCCCGTCCGAGGCCAACACGCTCCTCAAGAACCTGGAGAACAAGGGCAACCCCTGGGGCATGGCCGAGGACCGGCGCATGGACTGGATCGCCGAGCTGGCCTCCCAGGAGAACCCGGTCGAGGTCCAGGTCGTCGACGACAAGCTGCCC
>Ga0233363_1000905_pt1 | contig 12278 bp, 11 predicted proteins | sample ElkDunMinimDraft_18_FD_191534 | JGI IMG/M metagenome (GOLD analysis project Ga0233363, IMG submission 191534) | Fecal eukaryotic communites from dung pellets of Tule Elk in California, USA - Elk Dung C16 | ecosystem: Host-associated > Mammals > Digestive system > Large intestine > Fecal | place... | reverse complement strand
GGGCGCTCACTCCGCCCTGGAGTTCGCCGAAGGCGGCCGCGCGGGCGGCTTCCAGCTCCTCGTCGTCGTCGCTGAGCAGCGTGGGCGCGAACATCACCTGGAAGTGGGCCGGGCGGTCGGTGGCGAACCGCACGTACTCGACCCCCGCCTCCAGGAACCCTCCCCCCGCCTCCCGATCGGCCCTCAGGCGTGCGGCGAGCTCCTGGAACCCCTCGACGGCCAGGGCGTTGAGCACGCCCTCACGGCTTCCGAAGTGGTGCCGGGGCGCGGTGTGGCTGACCCCGAGGTCGGCCGCGAGGGAGCGCAGGCTGAAGGAGTAGGGCCCCTCCTGCTCGATCACCTCCGCCGCCCGCTCCAGGACGGCGGTCCGCAGGTTTCCGTGGTGGTATCCGTTTGCCATATCCAGAACTATACACCGGAAAGTTACCGACGAAAAGATCACCGCGGAGACACCGGGGCGCCCGCGCCGCGGGAGTTCCGGACACCCGGGAGTAGTCTGTGGGGCACCGGCCCGCCCCGACCCAGGGGATAGACGCTTCGCCGGTGACACTCGGGGCTCCGGTCCGGAAACGACCGCCCGCCGCAGGGAACAGCAGCACTCGTCGGCCCGGAGCCGCCGGAAGGGGTCCGCGCCCTCCAGGGCGCGGGCCCCTTCGCTTCACCCCGGGCCGCCCGGCGGCGCCCCGGCCCCGGAACGGCGAAAGGGGGCCGCATCCGCGACCCCCGCACGCGTCCTCGCCGGACACGCCGCAAAAAAATCCAGGCGGGCCCGTCCCGTAGGACGTGACCCGCCTGGTCTTCTGGTGGAGCTATGGGGATTTGAACCCCAGACCCCCTCGATGCGAACGAGGTGCGCTACCGGACTGCGCCATAGCCCCGAAGACGTTTCAAACGATATCAGGGATCCCGGGGTGGTCCGAACCGAAGGTTCCACCCCGGCCCGGGTCAGTCCCCGGCCGCCCTGAGACGCGCGTCCGCGTACTGGTCGTACACCTGGCTGCGCCGCTCGCGGAGGGCGATCACCTTGGCCTCGCGCTCGGCGTCGACGCGCTGCTCCTCCTCGGCCCGGCGGGCGCGCAGGACCGCCCGGCGGCGGGCCCGCTCGGCGGCCTCGCGGTACTCGGAGTCGGCCTTGGCCGCCTCCCGGAGGAGGACCAGGTGCCCTGTGAGCAGGAGGACCGGCGGGGCGATCACCCACCACGGCCCCAGTCCGAAGGCGACCGCGACGACCGTGGCGACGTTCACCAGGGTCAGCACGCTGGTGCGGCGGCGCCGCCGGGCGATCACGCGCGCCCGCGGCTCGCGGGCGGCGCGGTACCTCCCGCGGGCCAGGTCGATCTCCTCGGCCCCCCGCACACCGGGGTCGGACTCCAGGTCGTCGCGGTGGATGACCTGGGTCTCGGTGAGGTCGGGGTCCTCCTCGTCCTCGGCGGGGCCCTCGAAGCCGTCCTCGGCGTCCCCGTCCTCGCGGCGCTGGTCGTCGTTGACGGTCTCCACGGAGTCCTTGCGCAACAACATCGGCACAAGGACTATGAGCCACACCACCACGATGGCCAGGTACAGAGGAGAGCTGCTCATCACCCCTCCTCACGATGACGGCCACTGGACGTTGATCGACACCTCGTCGACACTGCGCCGCGTGGTACCCCCGGTACTCCCGGGTGTAGAGACGCCTCCCGCTGGGACATCGTTCCGGACCCGCCTCGGGTCCGGGACGATTCCCGGGAGCCATATCCACGCGTTGGCCGCATCGTCAATGCGTCTATGTTCCGCACGGTACGACCCCGTGTCCATAAATGCGCCACATTCCACCCGGAGTGTCGCAAGATTGTGGACCCCCAGTTTCGGTCGTCCCACCCCCGGAGGTAAAAACGCAGGTCAGTCGATGACTGCGGAGCGCAGTCCCAATTCAACGCAAAGTAATGAGTCAATGTCGCTAAAGCGAGGTTTAGACGCCGAACGCATCCGCGATCGTGCCACGATCAGTTCGTCCCGGGGGGCGGACTCGCCGGGTCGCGCGGATCTCCGCCGCCGTTCGGGCCCTGTGGCCCCAATGCGGATCCGGGGTCGGAACCGGGCCCTGCCGACGAACCGTCGCGCCAACGGCGCAGCATTCCCTGGGGGACCTCCTCCGAGGTGATCGCGTAGCAGATGTGGTCGCGCCAGGCGCCGTCGATGTGCAGCTGGCGTCTGCGCACGCCCTCGTCCCGGAAGCCCAGTTTGGCGACCACCCGTCTGCTCGCACGGTTCTCGGGACGGATGTTGGCCTCGATCCGGTGGAGTCCGACGCGGAAGAAGGAGTGGTCGACCGCGAGGGCGACCGCGGTCGGCGTGACGCCCCGGCCCGCGTAGGCGCTGTCGATCCAGTAGCCCACCTGGGCCGTACGGGCGGAGCCCCACACGATGGCGCCCACCGTGAGCTGTCCGACGAACCGGCCGTCGTAGGTCACCGACCAGGGCATGGACAGCCCCTGTCGGGCCTCCCGGCGGATGGACTGGAGCATCGCGACGTAGGGCGCCAGCCCGGTGGAGCGCAGCGGCATCTCCGGGTACGTCGGCTCCCACGGGCGCAGCCACTCCTCGTTGCGCGAGCGGGTGTCACGCAGCGCGGCGGCGTCACGGAGCCTCAGCGGTCTGAGTGCTACCGGCCCCTCCTCCAGAGTGACGGGCCACCCTTGTCTGCGATTCACGACCGTCCCTTCGATCCCCTCGGCGCCACCGCCCGGGGGCACGTCCCCGAGGGCGGGGGTGCCGGACCCCCCGTGTCGGTGACGGGCTCCAGTATTCCACTCCACACGGGTGGCGTGGCGTGCGTCACTCCATCGACGCGTGAATCGGCTGATTCCTAACTCCCAAACTTACGCACCGAAAACCGATCCTCGGTCAAGGAATTATCGAGGAACGGAATGCCCGGCATGTGATTCCGGTCATTGTTCGGTGTCATTCGGGGCTGACGTGATCCCCGCCACGCACCTGGTCCAGGGCATGGGCGAGCACCGGCTCCAGGACGTCCATGCCGTCGCCGGCGCCGCCTCGGGAACCGGGCAGGTTGACCACGAGCATCCGGTGCCCTCCCCGCTCCGCGACGCCCGCCAGGCCGCGCGACAGGATCGCCGTGGGCACGCCCTTGTCACGGCCTGCGGCGCGCAGCGCCTCGGCGATCCCGGGGATCTCGTACGTCAGCAGCGGCCTGGTCGCCTCGGGCGTGAGGTCCTGGGGGGTGAGCCCCGTGCCCCCGGTCGTGATGACCGCGTCGGCCCTCTCGTCCAGGGCCCTGCTGATCGCCTCCGCCACCGGCGCCCCGTCCGGAACCACCCACGGGCCGAGGACCGCGCAGCCGATGGCACGCAGGCGCTCGGCGACCACCGGCCCGGAACGGTCCGGGTAGACCCCCGCCGCAGCCCGGTTGGACGCGGTCACCACCGCGACGCTGCGCGTCCGGCCCCCGGGCTCACCCACCGATGCCACCGCGCCTCCAGTGGCCCTTCCTGCCGCCGGTCTTCTCCTCGACCCGCACCCCGGTGACCTCGGCCTCGGGGTCGATCGCCTTGACCATGTCGACCAGGCCGAGGGCCGCGGTCATGACGCAGGTGAGCGCCTCCATCTCCACACCCGTGCGGTCGGCCGTGCGCACCGTGGCGCTGATGTCGACGCCCTCGTCCACGACGGTGAGGTCCACCTCCACGCCGTGCACGGCGATGGGGTGGCAGAGGGGCACCAGGTCCGGCGTGCGCTTGGCGCCCTGGATGCCCGCGATCCGGGCGACGGCCAGGGCGTCGCCCTTGGGCACGGAGCCACCGCGCAGCGCGGCGACGGCCTCCGCGCCGAGCAGGACCCGGCCGGTGGCGGTGGCCGTGCGCGTGCTCACCCGCTTCTCCGAGACGTCCACCATGCGCGCCGCGCCGGCGGCGTCCAGGTGGGTGAAGCCGGAGGGGTGGTCTGCCCCCTCCGTCCGTGGGGTGTCGCTCATCGGTCCGCCAGCTTCTGCGCTCGTACTCGGGACACGGCCGGGGCGGCCGTGTCCGGGCGCACCGGGGCGCGCCAACCACGACCGTACGGCACCCCGGTGACGGTCCGCCCACCGATCCGCGATCTCCCGGCCCGCGGGCGCGCCCCTCAGGCGGGCTCGGGCAGACGCACCACGTCGACGGAGGCGCCCGCGGCCAGCTCCGCGGTCTCCTCGGGCACGATGATCAGCGCGTTCGCCCCGGCCAGGGCGGACAGCTGGTGGGAGTCCTGGCGCAGGGCCGGCGACACCGTGGGGGCGGCCTCGCGCCCGTGCGGCGACTCCTCCAGGACTCCGCGCAGGTAGGAGCGGCGGCCCCGCGGCGAGGTGACCGGCGCGGTGAGCAGCGCGCGCGTGCCCGGCAGCGGCCGGGGGTCGAGTCCGCGCAGACGGCGCAGCGCCGGGAGGACGAAGATCTGGAACGACACGAAGGCGCTCACGGGGTTGCCCGGGAGGGTGATGATCGGGGTCCGGTCCGGACCGATCGTGCCGGAGCCCTGGGGCTTGCCCGGCTGCATCGCCACCTGGGTGAACTCCACCGTGCCCTCCCGCGTGAGCACCTCCTTGACGACGTCGTGCGCGCCCATGCTCACCCCGCCGGTGGTGATCACCACGTCGGCCCGCACGAGCAGGCCCTCCAGCGTGTCGAGCACCGTCTGGGGGTCGTCCCCGACGAACCCGTGCCGGTGGACGTCGCAGCCGGCGTCGCGGGCGGCCGCGGCGATCATGAAGCTGTTGGACTCCCAGATCTGGCCCGGCCCGAGCGGGCGCCCGGGCTCGACCAGTTCCTCGCCGGTGGAGAGCACGACCACCCGGGGACGGGGGTACACGGTCACCGATCGGCGGCCGACGGCCGCCAGCACGCCCATCTCACCCGCCCCGATCCGCGCGCCCGGCCGGAGCACGACCGCGCCCTCGACCACGTCGCCCCCTGCCGGTCGGACGGCGTTGCCGACGCGGACCGGGCGGTCGACGGACACCGTGGCCACCCCGCCGTCGGTCCACTCGACAGGCACGACCGCGTCGGCCCCGGAGGGCATGGGCGCACCGGTCATGATGCGCGCGCACAGGCCCGGGCGGACCGCCGTCGGGGAGGGGTCCCCGGCCGGGATGTCGCCGACCACGGGCAGGCGGACCGGGGCGTCGGCGGTCGCCGACTCCAGGTCGGCGGCGCACACGGCGTACCCGTCCATGGCCGAGTTGTCGAAGCCCGGCAGCGACACCGGCGAGGCGACGGTCTCGGCGAGCACGGAGCCGTGGGCCTGCAGCAGGTCCAGTTCGGTGGGCTGCGGGTCGGCGATCAGGGCCAGGACGTCGGCGACGTGCTGTTCGACGCTCTTCACGGGGGTTCCTCCGTTGTCGCGGTTCCTGGGGCGGAGCGTCTCCCCTCCCTCAGGAGTTGAGGCGCGTCCCATTGTCACCACGTCAGGCACCGCGTGCGCTGCTCCCCCGCGCGATCAGGTCAGGAGCGCCCGGCGTCATGGCGGTCGACGAAGTCGCGCAGCCACGGCAGGAGTTCGTCCGCGAGGTCGGGGCGGCGGCAGGCGAAGTCCACCACCGTGCGGATGTAGTCGGCCTTGTTGCCCGTGTCGTAGCGGCGGCCCCGGAACAGGACGCCGTAGACGGGCCCGCCGTCCTCGGGCTTGCGACGGGCGAGTTCGCGCAGCGCGTCGGTCAGCTGGATCTCCCCTCCGCGGCCGGGCGGGGTCTCGTGAAGGACGGGGAAGACCGCCGGGTCGCAGACGTAGCGGCCGATGATCGCCCACCGGCTCGGAGCCTGCTCCGGCGCGGGCTTCTCGACCAGGTCGGTGACGGTGACGACGTCCTCCTCGTCGGTGGGCTCGATGCCGGCACACCCGTACAGGGAGACCTGCTCGGGCTCCACCTCCATGAGGGCGACGACACTGCCGCCGCGCTGCTCCCTGACCTCGATCATGCGGCGCAGCAGGTCGGCGGACTCGATGAGATCGTCGCCGAGCAGTACCGCGAACGGGTTGTCTCCCACGTGCGCCTCCGCGCACAGGACCGCGTGGCCGAGGCCGCGCGGCTCCCCCTGGCGGACGTAGTGGACCTGGGCCAGGTCGCTGGACTCGCGCACCGAACGCAGCCGCGCGTCGTCGCCCTTGGCCTCCAGCGCCTCCTCCAGCTCGTAGGCCCGGTCGAAGTGGTCCTCGATGGAGCGCTTGCTGCGTCCCGTGATCATCAGGACGTCCTGGAGCTCGGCGGCGACCGCCTCCTCCACCACGTACTGGATCGCGGGCTTGTCCACGATCGGCAGCATCTCCTTGGGCGTCGCCTTGGTCGCGGGCAGGAACCGCGTCCCCAGGCCGGCCGCGGGCACGACCGCCTTGGTGACGGGTGCGGATGCTGAGGATCGCTTCTGGTCGGTGGCGTCGTTCATGTCGGCACTTTAGGACAGACCCCGGCCGTCTCGGAGCCCCGACGCCCTGCCGGGTGTCAAGAAGTTCCCGCTCTTTCGGGAGAACGATCGGAAACCGCCACCGTGAGTTCACCACCTGCGGCAGGACCCGCCGGGTGCGCCGGGCCGCCGCGTCGGGGGCGGCCCCTCGCCGCACCGGCCGGCCCGGTGCCACACTGGGCGCATGACCGGGACGAGTGGTGGCGGGGACCCCGCGGAGAAGGAGCGGCTGCGCGGGGGCTTCCTCGCACGGCGGCGGGCCCGGGGCGCCGAGGAGCGCGCGCGGGTCGGCTCGGCGGTCAGGGACACCCTGATGGGCGTCCCGTGGCTCGCCATGGGCGGGACCGTCGCGTGCTACTACTCCGTCGGCGGGGAGCCCGACACCCGCAAGCTGGTGACGGCCCTGTGGAAACGCGGCACGTACGTGCTGCTCCCCGTGTTCCTGCCCGGCGGCGAACTGGACTGGGCGGCCTTCGACGGACCCGACAGCCTGGCCCCGGCCGGACACGGGCTGGTGGAGCCCACGGGGCACCGCTACGGTCCCGGGGCGCTGGCCCGGGCGGACGCGGTGGTCTGCCCCGCCCTCGCCGTGGACCGGAGCGGGGTCCGCCTGGGACGGGGCGCGGGCTGCTACGACCGCGCGCTCGCGCACAAGGGCCCGCACAGCCCCGCGATCGCCCTGGTGCACGACGACGAGTTCGTGGAGTCCCTGCCCGCCGAGCCGCACGACCGGCCGGTGGACGCCGTCCTCACCCCCGGTGGCGGGGTGCGCGTGCTCGGGGACGGGGTGTGGCCGGGAGGGCGGGGCACCGCGTGACCGCGGCCGCCCGCACGGGCGCCGCCGGGAGGTCGATGCCGGAAGGTCTGCGCCGGGGGTCCCGCCTCCGGACACCGGGTCCGCGGCGCCGTACCGGGGAGGACGCGCCTCGCACGGCACGGCCGGAGGGCTCGTGACCTCGGGGATTATCCCGTCCGGACGGAGCGTTGTTGCTGGCGGTCGCACCCCCGCGACGTCATCGATCCGGCGCCGGTCCCGCTGCCGCGCGCGTCCGGCGCGAGGTGCTGTCGCGGCTCCGGTCGGCGACAGCGTACTATTTAGCAGTCAACGGGCGAGAGTGCCAGCAAGGAGGACCCGGAACAGTGCCTACGTACCAGTACGCGTGCACCGAGTGCGGCACCCAGATGGAGGTCGTGCAGAGCTTCAGCGACGACGCGCTGACCGTCTGCCCCGAGTGCGAGGGGCGCCTGCGCAAGGTGTACTCCGCCGTGGGCATCGTGTTCAAGGGCTCGGGCTTCTACCGCACCGACAGCGGCAAGACCTCCAACAGCTCCGTCCTGACCGGGTCCAACTCCGGTTCCGGCGAGGGCAAGGACTCCGGCTCCTCCGAGTCCGGCGGCACCGCCTCCTCCGGCACGGAGGCCAAGAGCTCCTCCACCGACTCCGGCTCCAAGGCGAGCAGCGGTACCGGCTCCGGTACGAGCACGACCAGCAGCACCGCCGCCGCGGCCGGCTGAGCCGCGGGGCCGTTGACCGACGCAGCGCCGCCGAGCACTCGGCGGCGCTCGGCACGTCCGGCCTGTGGACAACGGCCGATCGGCCCCTCCGCGGCCTAGCGTTGTGACATGACCGACGCACCTCCCCCCTACCGGCACCGCCGGGCGCTCACCCGCCTGCTGGACCGGTACCGGCGCCCCGTCGCCGCCCTCCTCGCCGCCGCCGCGCTCCTCAGTGCCGTCCTGGCGGTACGCCCGCCCCCGGCGCCCACCGAGCAGGTCATCGTCGCCGCACGCGACCTCGACGCCACGGCGCCGCTCACCGCGCGCGACCTCGCCCCGCGGCCCCTCCCCGCCGACTCCGTCCCCGACGGCGCGCTCGCGCCCGGCGCGGAGACCGCCGGCCTGTCCCTCACGTCCCCGGTGCGCCGGGGCGAGGTGATCACCGACGCCCGCCTCTCCGACCCGCCTGCGCGCCCGTACGGGCCGGGCCTGGTCGCCGTCCCCGTCCGGGTCTCGGACCCCGGGGCGGTCGGCCTCCTGTCGCCCGGCAGCCGGGTGGACGTCCTCGCCGCAGGGAGCCCCGACGAGTTCGCCCCGGTGCGTGCGGGACCGGCCGTGGAGGTGGTCAGCGACCGCCCCGTCCTCGCCCTGCCCCCGGAGGCCGACCGGGGCGGCGAGGGCGGCGCGCTCATCCTCATCGCCGCCACGCCCGCGGAGGCCCGGAGCCTGGCGGGGCACACCACCGCTTCACGGCTGTCCATCACCATTCGCGGTTGACCGATGACCACTCGTGGTGGAAGCTGGCGGGCGCCGGTGAGCGCCCCCCGGACGCCCCGGCGATCCCACACACATCGAGTACGTAGGGCTGTTCCATGGAAGGCTTCAAGAAGTTCCTGCTCCAGGGAAACCTGGTGCAACTGGCTGTCGCGGTCGTGATCGGCACGGTCTTCGCCAACCTCATCACCGCGTTCACCGAGGGGTTCATCACCCCGCTGATCGGGATCTTCGGCGGCATCCCCACGTTCGCGGACCTCTACTTCGAGATCAACGACAGCCGTTTCATGTACGGCACGTTCATCGACGCCCTGGTCTCGTTCCTGATCACCGCCGCGGTCCTGTACTTCCTCGTGGTCCTGCCGCTCGGCAAGCTCATGGAGAAGTTCATCACGGCCGAGGAGGCCACGACCCGGCCCTGCCCCTTCTGCCTCTCCGAGATCGACAAGAAGGCCACCCGGTGCTCGCACTGCACGAGTGAGGTCACCGCCGAGACGGAGACCGTCTGACCCCTCCCCGGAACCGCGGGTCCCGGCCCTCCGGCCGGCGCCCGAACGGCCGGGGCCGACGGGACACACGTCGGGGGCGGCCCGTGCGGGCCGCCCCCGGAACTCACCTGCTGTACTCCCAGTGCCAGGGCTCGAAGGGACTGGACTTGGCCCAGGCGGGATGGTGCCAGCCGAAGTCCGCCCCGTTGGTCTCCATCCAGTTCCAGCGTTCGGACCTGAAGTTCTGGATACCGCAGCCCAGGTCGATCGCCTGGCCCAGGCCGTGGTTGCTCGTGCCGGGGACGGCGGCGAAGCCGGGCGGCTCCTGGGCGTAGACGCGGTGCTGGTTGGGCAGGTCGCGGTAGGCGCTGGTGATGCAGATGTTCTCGCCGAACTCCGACACGTACCTCATGTTGAGCTCGAGGAAGTCGACGGCGGCGTCGGCGCGCAGCTGCTTGTCGTCGTACATGTCGCACAGGGCGTCGGACGGCAGGAGGCCGTTGGGCGAGCCGTCGGCCCTCGACGCCGCCGAGGCGTCGCAGTCGGCGGCTGCCATGTAGGCGTCCGGGTCGATGCCCCGGTCCTCCAGCTCCTGCATGAGCTCGTCCATGCTCGCCTCGGACTGCTCACGCAGGTCCTCGACCTCGGCCGCGAGTTCGGCCTGCTCCAGCTGCGTGGTCGTCTGGAGCTCCTGCGCCTGGCTGGCCAGCCCCACCTGCTCCTCGCGCAGGTCGGTGGCGTCCTGGATGAGCGCCTGGTTGTTCTCGGAGAGCTTCGCCGCGTAGGACTGCGTCTGGAGGTCGTCGTCGAGCGTCCCCGATGTCAGCATGGTGAGCATCCCGCCGTCGGGCTGCTGGTACAGGGTGCTGGCGAGGGCGGCCAGGGGCTCGCGCATCTCTCCGAGTTCGAGCTCGGTCTGCTGGAGCTCGTGGAGCGTCGAGACCAGCTCCTCCTGGGCGGACTCCAGCTCCTCCTGGCGCTCGACGTGGCGGTCGGTGGCCTCCTCCAGCTCCTGCGAGGACGACTCGGCCCGCTCCCGGAACTCGTCGAGATCGGCCGCGGCCGGCGCGAGCGCCGCAGGAGGGACGGGGACGACGAGGAGCGCGGTGACGAGCACCAGCGTCAGCGCCTGGACACTACGGACACGCCAGGGCGCCGCGAACGCGGTCAGCGCCCCGCCGCCCTCCGGTACGCGGGACCTGCGCCGCGCCGAATCAGAAGTGAACGGCACGAATGATCCTCCGGCTGCTTTTCCTCGAACACCTACCCGTGACCGCAAGGAACGTACTACATGTCCACATGCGGACACACGGAACCGTTGCGCCGGAGGAAGCGAACCCGGGCCGGACTCGCGCCCGTCCCGCCGCCGTCTTCTCCGGCCGCCGGTGAAGTCCCTGGTCATCACTGTGCGGGCCCTACCCCGACCCGCCCTTAGGGCGATCGAGGTGCACATCCGGACATAACGCAACACGCGCCATGAACAACGTCACACCGCACCAGGACAACCAATCGTAGGTCAGCGTACTCCGCCATGCACGCAGAGTCCCCCAGTCACACCCCCGGAACACCGACCGACACCCCATTCACCTCCATCCTGGGTTAGGCTTGGCCCGGTGGCGGGGCAACGCATACCTCCGTCAGACCCATGGCTCCATAGCTCAGGGGATAGAGCACCGCTCTCCTAAAGCGGGTGTCGCAGGTTCGAATCCTGCTGGGGCCGCATGACGTGAACTGGGGTTTCTCCTTCGGGAGGGACCCCAGTCCGTTTTTCGGGGCGCAGCAAGGGCTGCGGTCGAGGAATCGGCCGACGACGGTCCGCCCGCCCTCCGCACGCGGTTCGGGTGTGACGGTCCCCTCCAGCCGGGGTCCTGGCCCGGCCCGGGTGTGCCGGCAGAGCCCGCACGTCGTCGGCGCCTCCACCCCTCGCAGGGGCCCTCTCCCATGGCCCCCGCCCTACGACGGCGGCAGCGGAGGCGTGCGGCTACCGCACGCGGACAGCGCAGGCGGGGACGGTGGAGACGGCGGGTGGGCGGCCCACGAGCGGTGGCCGGGCGACGGAGACGATCCGAACCGACTGCGCACCTGGTGGCGTCGGTGACCGGTCCGGACTGCGCCTTCCCCACGTCCTGACCGCGGGGCGTCCTCCGCGGGGGCGGCGCCGGGGGCGGCGCAGACGGTGACGGCGTTGCCGTCGGCAGGGCGCGGACGGGGCGGGGTGCGGTACGCCGAGCGCCGCCCTCCGGGCCGGGATCGGCGCGGAGGGCGGCACACGGCGCGGTGCGTCAAGGGGCCGTCCGGCGCCCCTGTGGGACACCGGGCGGCGGTGGCGGCCGGACCGTCGTGCGTGCACGGGGTCCGCGCCGTCAGGGGTCGGTGCGCGCGTCCGTCGGAGAGCCGGGACCCGAGGGGAGGGCGCGCCCGGGGACCCCTCCTATCGCGTCACCGGGGTGCCGCCGAAGCTGACGGAGAGGCTGCCGTCCGCGTCGAAGGACCAGTCGAGGGCGCCGTCGTAGGAGGAGCACCGCGACCCGTTCGAGCCGGACCAGAACTGGTTGGAGCTGTCGGAGTCGCCGATGATCCGGTCGTTCGACCCGCTGTCGCACGAGGTGTTGTCCCGGAACACCGAGGAGCCTCCGTCGAAGTTGTAGTTGCGCTCCTCGCTGCCGATGGAGATGTTGTCGGACACCGTCATCGAGCCGACGTTGCGGTTGTAGGTGAACCCGTGCTTGCCGTTGTCGTAGGCGATGTTGCCCCTGATGACGTGGTCGACCCCGATGTCCTCGCCGCCGAGCTTGAAGCCGTTGCGGTCTCCGTTGCCCGCCTGGGAGCCGTCGCTGAGGGTCCCGTTCTCGAAGGCGAGGGAGTCCTCGACGGTCACGGCGCCGATGGGACCGGTGTCGGACTTGGTGTACAGGTCCCAGCCGTCGTCGATGTTGTTGTGGGCCACGGTGTACCGGAAGACGTTCCCGGGTCCGGAGGTGAGCTTGGCCGCGAAGCCGTCGGCGTCCTCACCGTCGGAGTCGACGTTGTCGTGCGACACCGAGGTCACGACGAGGTTGTTCGCGGGCCAGTCGCTCTCGGGGGTGCTGGAGTC
>Ga0233363_1000899_pt1 | contig 12337 bp, 8 predicted proteins | sample ElkDunMinimDraft_18_FD_191534 | JGI IMG/M metagenome (GOLD analysis project Ga0233363, IMG submission 191534) | Fecal eukaryotic communites from dung pellets of Tule Elk in California, USA - Elk Dung C16 | ecosystem: Host-associated > Mammals > Digestive system > Large intestine > Fecal | place... | reverse complement strand
CGCTCCAGCGGGCTGTCCAGCGCTTTCGAGGGCACGGCCACCCGCGTCTACGACGCGGACTGCGACTGTGTCACCGACTCCGAGACCGGGGTGGTCTACCACGCCGACGACGAGCGCGGCGCGTTCTACGACGACGAGGGGCAGCGCCTGGCGCAGGGCTGGCAGGTGGGCGTCGGCTTCGACAACTTCGCCCGCTTCCTGTTCAACCCCACCTTCGCGGCGTCGTTCTTCAGCATCCTGGTGTGGAACATCGCCTTCGCCGTCTCGGTCACCTTCCTGGTGTTCGTGGTGGGCCTGGCGGTCGCCCTCACGCTGCACGTGCCCAGGCTGCGCGGCAAGGTCGTGTACCGGATCCTGGTGGTCCTGCCGTACGCGATGAGCTCCCTCGCGATGTTCCTGCTGTGGCGGGACATGTTCAACACCGACTTCGGCCTGTTCAACCGGATGCTCGGCCTGCAGGTCGACTGGTTGGGCGACCAGTGGAGCGCACGGGCGGCGGTGATCATCGCCAACGTGTGGCTGGGCTACCCGTACATGTTCCTGGTGGCCACCGGGGCTCTCCAGGCCATCCCCCGTGAGCTCGGCCAGGCGGCGCAGATCGACGGCGCGGGACCCTGGCAGGCGTTCCGCAACGTCACCCTCCCCCTGCTGATGGTCGCCATGACGCCGATCCTCATCGCGACGTTCGCGTTCAACTTCAACAACTTCAACGCGGTGTGGCTGATCAGCCGGGGCGGCCCCTTCTCACCGGAGAACCCGACGGCCGGGGCCACCGACCTGCTCATCACGTACACCTACCGTCTCGCCTTCAACGAGGCCACCGCCCAGTACGGGTACGCGGCCGCGCTGTCGGTCATGATCTTCCTGATCGTGGCGGGGATGTCCGTGATCAGTCTCAGCCGCAGCAAGGCCCTCGAGGAGGTGGACTGATGGCGGTGGACGCCACCGGCACCGCGCGCACGCCCTACCGGCGCAGCGCGGGAACCCGGTTCTCCCTGTGGGCCGTCAGGTTCGGCTGGCGCCACCTGGTGATGCTGGCGGTCGTGGCCTTCGCGGTCTTCCCGGTCCTGTTCGTCGTGTCCGCCGCCCTCAACCCGCTGGGCACCCTGTCCAGCGCACAGCTGTGGCCGACCGGGGCAAGCCTGGACAACGCCCGGGACCTCTTCACGAACACGCCGTTCACCACCTGGTACGCGAACTCGCTGTTCTTCGCGGTCACCAACGCGGCCGCGACGGTGATGCTGTCGGCGCTCGCCGCGTACGCGTTCAGCCGTATGCGGTTCAGGGGTCGCAAGGTGGGGCTGATCGGCCTCCTGGTGATCCAGATGTTCCCGCAGTTCCTGGCGATCGTGGCGATCTACCTGATGTTCACCACGCTCGGCGAGTACTACCCGGGGATCGGCTTCGACACGCGGTGGGGGCTGCTGCTGGTGTACCTGGGCGGCGCGCTCAGCATCAACACGTGGCTCATGAAGGGCTTCTTCGACACCGTGCCGAAGGAACTGGACGAGTCGGCGCAGATCGACGGCGCCTCACACGCCCAGGTGTTCTTCCGGATCATGCTGCCGCTGGTGACGCCCGTGCTGGCGATCGTGGGGCTGCTGGTGTTCATCTCCACCATCAACGAGTTCCTGATGGCGAGCGTGTTCCTGCGCGACACCGACGCCAAGACCCTGGGGCTCGGGCTCTACCAGCTGGTGTCGTCCCAGCGGAACGCGAACTTCGGGATGTTCGCGGTGGGCGCCATCATGCTGTCCCTGCCCACCCTGGCCGTGTTCTGGTTCCTCCAGCGCTACATCACGGAGGGCCTGACCGCCGGAGCCGTCAAGGGATAGCCCCCTGCCGCCCGGCCCCCGGGATCCCCGCGGGCGCCGGGCAGGGCCTCGCCGTCCGCGCGACGGACGCCGCGGACGACGGAGGGGGTGCCCGTTCGGGCACCCCCTCCGTCGTTCCCCGGACCCGCCCGGTCCGGGAACCACTACTTCTTCTTCTTGTCCTCGGCACCGCCGCCGTCGGTGGACAGGGCGGAGATGAAGGCCTCCTGGGGCACCTCGACCCGGCCGACCATCTTCATCCGCTTCTTGCCCTCCTTCTGCTTCTCCAGCAGCTTGCGCTTACGGCTGATGTCGCCGCCGTAGCACTTGGCGAGCACGTCCTTGCGGATGGCGCGGATGTTCTCACGCGCGATCACCCGGGCGCCGATGGCGGCCTGGATGGGGACCTCGAACTGCTGCCGCGGGATCAGCTCGCGCAGCTTCTTGGTCATGTCCACGCCGTACGTGTAGGCCTTGTCCTTGTGGACGATCGCGGAGAACGCGTCGACGGCCTCGCCCTGGAGCAGGATGTCGACCTTGACCAGGTCGGCCTGCTGCTCGCCGGTGGGCTCGTAGTCCAGGGACGCGTAGCCCTTGGTCCGCGACTTGAGGTGGTCGAAGAAGTCGAACACGATCTCGGCCATGGGCAGCATGTACCGCATCTCCACGCGGTCCTCGGACAGGTAGTCCATGCCCTGGAGGTCGCCGCGCCGCTCCTGGCACAGCTCCATGATCTGGCCGATGTGGTCGGAGGGGCTCAGCACCGTCGCCTTGACCATCGGCTCGTAGATCGCGGCGATCTTGCCGGCCGGGAACTCGCTGGGGTTGGTCACGACGTGCTCGACGCCGTCCTCCATCTCCACCCGGTAGACCACGTTGGGTGCCGTGGAGATGAGGTCGAGGTTGAACTCGCGCTCCAGGCGGGCCCGGGTGATCTCCAGGTGGAGCAGGCCGAGGAACCCGCAGCGGAAGCCGAAGCCCAGCGCCGCGGAGGTCTCCGGCTCGAACACCAGGGCGGCGTCGTTGAGCTGGAGCTTCTCCAGGGCGTCGCGCAGCACCGGGTAGTCGGTGCCCTCGAGCGGGTACAGGCCCGAGAACACCATGGGCTTGGGTTCCTGGTACCCGCCGAGCATCTCGGTCGCCGGTTTGTTCAGGGAGGTGATGGTGTCACCGACCTTGGACTGGCGGACGTCCTTGACACCGGTGATGATGTAGCCGACCTCGCCCACGCCCAGACCACCGCACTTGGTGGGCTCGGGCGAGCTGACGCCGATCTCCAGGATCTCGTGCGAGGCCCGGGTCGACATCATCTGGATGCGCTCGCGCGGGCTGAGCTTGCCGTCGATCACACGGACGTAGGTGACGACGCCGCGGTAGGTGTCGTAGACCGAGTCGAAGATCATCGCGCGGGCGGGCGCGTCCGCGTCGCCGACGGGCGCGGGGATCTGGTTGACGATCTCGTTGAGGAGCTCCTCGACGCCCTGCCCCGTCTTAGCGCTGACCTTGAGCACGTCGGAGGGCTCGCAGCCGATGATGCCCGCGATCTCCTCCGCGTACTTCTCCGGCTGGGCGGCCGGGAGGTCGATCTTGTTGAGCACGGGGATGACGGTGAGGTCGTTCTCCAGCGCCATGTACAGGTTGGCGAGGGTCTGCGCCTCGATGCCCTGCGCGGCGTCCACCAGGAGGACCGCGCCCTCGCAGGCGGCGAGCGAACGCGAGACCTCGTAGGTGAAGTCGACGTGCCCGGGGGTGTCGATGAGGTCCAGCGTGTACGTCTTGTCGTCGAGCGCCGTGAACGGGATCCGCACGGCCTGCGACTTGATGGTGATGCCGCGCTCGCGCTCGATGTCCATGCGGTCCAGGTACTGGGCGCGCATCTGGCGGTCCTCGACGACTCCGGTGATCTGGAGCATCCGGTCGGCCAGCGTCGACTTGCCATGGTCGATGTGCGCGATGATGCAGAAGTTGCGGATCAGCGCGGGATCGGTCCAGTTCGGCTGTGCCACCGTGCTCCGTTCACAGGTTAGGGTCCGGGTCGCGTGTGCGCCTGCGGCGTCACCGCCCCGCCGCGGCGTGGGCCGACGGCATCGTCAATCCTCCCACGGCGACGGGGTCGCCCTCCCCTGGGACGGCCGCCGACCGTGCGGCAGTATGGGGTTCGGGTGTGGGACTCGTGTCCAGATTATGTGACCTGGTACCGGGAACGTGCCGTTCGCACACGGGGCACGGGCGCGGCCGGAGCGTGTGAGGAGCATTCGGGTGAAGTGGCTGTTGACACGATTGTTCGCCGGGCTGGCCGCGATCGCGGTGGTCCTGGTGGGCGCGGGGGCACTGCTGGCCTACCAGTACTCGGGCGACCCCGCCCCGTGGGCGGCCTCCCAGGGCGCCGACGCCGCGTGGGTGGGCTCGTGGGAGGACACCGGGAACCTGGCGCGGGTGCTCGACACCGGCGGGGTGGACACGGTGTACGTGTACGCGGGCGACATCGACGCCGAGGGCGCGGTGGAACGGGTGGAGGACACCGGGGCCCTGCTCTCGTGGCTGGGCTCGGAGTACCCGGACGTGCGCGCGCTGGCGTGGCTGCGGCACGGGGCGGACGGGTCGTCGCTGATCCGCGACCGGTTCGGCGCCGAGGCCCGTGACGCCCTGGCGCCGGCCGTCGCCGAGGTGGCGGCCGACGGGTTCGCCGGGGTCCACCTGGACATCCGGCCGGTGACCGTGAACGACCCCTCGATGCCCGAGCTCATGGCACGGGTGCGCGAGGAGCTGGGCGAGGACCCCGTGCTGTCGCTGCAGGCGCACCACGTGGAGCTGGTGCCCGGCGGCCGGGTCCCCTCGTTCGTCGCCGACGGCGGGGAGAAGTACTGGTCCAAGGGCTATCTGGACCGGATGGCCGAGCACGCCGACGAGGTCGTGCTGCCGGGCGTGGGCGCGGACATGCCGGCCGAGGCGATGTACGGGGGGTTCATGGTGCGGCAGGTGACCGAGTCGCTGGCCGCCCTGAGCACGCGCGAGGACGTGGCCGTGCGCTTCGGCCTGCCGACCTACAGCGGCGAGGAGTGGGGGCCGCCGGTCGGGAACGAGTCGGCCGCGACCGCGCTCGCCGGGATCCGGCTCGGCCTGACACAGGCGGAGCCCGCGGAGGGGAGGACGCTCGGGGTGGCGTTCTACCTCGGGGACGAGACGGGCGAGGCGGACGTGGCCGCGTACACCGCCGGTTGGCTGCTGTCCTAGCGCGCACGCTCCGCCGGAGCGGCGTGCCGCCCGTGCGGCCCCGGGAGGCGCGTGCGGCCCCTGACGTGACAGGCGGGGGCGGGTGGAACCCGGCGGGCCCCTGCGGCCCGCGTCGGACCCGGTCGGGCGCGGCCCGCCAGCCGCCGACGACCCCGCGCCGTGTCGGGGGACACCGCCGTTCCTCCCGCGTGACACGGCCGGAGGAAACCGCGGGGATAAGCGCTCCGGAACTCCCGGACACCCGGTCACGGGGAGCGGACGTCCCGGCCCGGGGCGCCCCGGGCCGGGACGGGGAGCCGCGCCGTGGATCACCGGCCCGTGTACGTGACGGGACCTGCGTGCGCGAGTGGTGGCCGTGTGCTGCATACTGGAAGTCCGTGTCTCGGACTTCCACGTTCCAATATGAGCCCCGTGGACTCACACACCCGGCGTCGGCGCCCACCCTGGCCTCTCGCGGAACGGCTGCCCGCGAGTTGAGCCGCTTGTTCGACCGACGCGATCATCAGAGTAACTGGAGCACGTTTTCGCATGGCGAACATCAAGTCGCAGAAGAAGCGCATTCGGCAGAACGAGAAGGCCCGTGTCCGCAACCAGGCGGTGCGCTCCTCGCTGAAGACGGCCATCCGCAAGTTCCGTGAGGCTTCCGAGGCCGGGGACGTCGAGAAGGCCACTGTCGCGCAGCGCGACGCCGCGCGCGCGCTGGACAAGGCCCAGAGCAAGGGCGTCATCCACAAGAACCAGGCCGCGAACCGCAAGAGCGCGATCGCCAAGCGCCTGCACGAGCTTCAGTCCGCCTAGGGCAGACCTGCTTCGACCGGCCCGGTGTCCGCACCGGGCCGGTTTTGTCGTTCCCGGGCCCCGCACGCACCGTTGTCCACAGGTGGAAACAGGCCGATGACAGAGCGTTCGCGGCTTCCTAACGTTGTCGTATGACCGCTCCGCGCCGTCCCCGGCGCCACCGTCCCGTGTACGACCAGCAGGCCCGGCTCCGGGCGCTCACCCTGGACTCCTCCCCCACCGCGCAGAGGCTGCGGGCGCGGATCCCACGGCCTCCCCTCGACCCCCTGCCGACCGTGTCCCCGGCTCCCCCGCCCTCCGCCGCGAGGCCCGTGGACGCTGCCCGGACCGAGGCGCGTGCGGGGCACGGGGACACCGCGCCTCCGGCGGGCTCCCCGCCTCCTCCGGCGCGGGTGCCGGCCCCGCGCCCCTCATCCTCCGGAGGGCCGTCGGCCCCCGTGCGCGCGTCCCCCGCGCCCGCGGGGGCGCGGCCCGAGGGCCCGCCCATCCCGAGCGCCCCCTACGCCGTGGGCGGGGCCGGTTCCGAGGTTCCGTACCGTCCGCGGGCAGCACGACGGGGAGGCCCACCTGCGTACCCGGCACGGACCGCCCCGGCGGAGCACCGCGGCGTGTGGCCGGACAGGGCCCCGGAGGACACCCTGACCGTGGTTTCGCCGCCGACGGCCCTGCCCGCCTGCGGGAGGGCGGCGCCGTCCGGCGTCGGTGGCCCCGGAGGGCGGGGCGGGAGCGGCGCGGAGAGCGCGGTCCTCGGCGCCCGCCGCCCGGAGGGCGCTCCGCGGGCCGCGTCCCGGGAGGAGGCCGCCGGCCGGCCCCCGGCCGCGCCCGCTCCGCGGGGAGGATCCCCCGCAAGCCCGTCCGCGGACACGGACCGCACGTGGCGGGAGCCCTCGCCGGAGCGGGCCGGGGCCGCCCCCGGCCCGGCGCGGAGGTCCACCTCCGTGCCGGCCGCGGGCGGGAGCAGGGGACGCACGGCGCCGGCCCGCACGGGCGCGGGCGGGCACGGGTTCGGGAAGCCGGACCCGCGGCAGGAGGACGGGACCGGGGAGGCCGCCGGGCCCTGGGCGGAGCCCGACGGGGAGCGGGGACGCCACCGTCGCGCGGAGCGGCCCCCGTCGGGTTACACGGAGTTCGTCCCGGAGCCGCCGCACGCCTTCCTGGAGCGCCTGTCGCAGCGCTGGTCCCCTCACGCGACCCTGTCCCGGCGTTCGGTGCTCACCCTCATCGTGATCGGTGTGCTGGCCGTCGCGGCGGTCCTGGTGCTGCACGAGCGGCCCACCACCGTGTCGGCGCCGGAGATGGTCGCCCAGTCCGCCTCCGCCCCCGCGTCCGGTGAGCCCGCCGGGGCCGGGTCCGCCGGGGCCGAGCCCTCGGACGGCCCTGCACCGGCCGACGCAGAGGCCGACCTGGTCGTGCACGTGGGCGGTGAGGTGGCGGAACCTGGCCTGTACACGCTGCCCCCGGGGTCGCGTGTCGCCGACGCCGTGGAGGAGGCGGGCGGGGCCCTGCCGGAGGCCGACCTCGACCTGCTCAATCTCGCCCGTGCGCTGGTCGACGGCGAGCAGATCCTGGTGGGCGTCCCCCCGCCCCCGGGGACCTCCGTGAACGGCCCGCCGGGTTCCGACGGGGCCGCGGGCGCGGGGGCCCTGGTCGACGTCAACCGGGCCGACGGAGCGCTGTTGGAGACCCTGCCCGGGGTGGGGCCGGTGATCGCGGAGAACATCATCGCGTACCGGGAGGCCCACGGCCCGTTCTCCAGCGTCGACGACCTCATCAACGTGGACAGGATCGGCGAGAAGGTGCTCGCCGACCTCTCCCCCCACGCGACGGCGGGGTGAGGACCGTGTCGGCCCGGGCCCGCGGGCCCCTCACCACCCCGGGGGTGCCCCGGACATGGTGACGTGGCTGGGAACCGACGCCCACGGTCTGGGGCGGCCCACGGACCTCCGACTGCTCGTGCCCGCCGCGGCGGCGTGGCTCGCCGCCCTGGGCGCCCTCGCGGCGCCTCCGCCGGCGGCGTGGGTGTTCGGCGGCGCCGCCGGATGCGCGGCGGTGGTCCTGTTCGCGGTGTCGCGGCCCCCGTCCGAGGCCCCCGTCCTCACCGTCGTGGCGACCCTGGTCTGCGCGGCCACCGTGGCGGCGGTGACCGGTGTCCACGTGCACCGTGTGGCCGGCAGCGCGGCGACGGAGGCCGCCCGGCACGGGCGCGAGGTGCAGTTCGCGGCGGTGGCGGTCGGCGACCCGGCGGCGCGCGCGGGCACACCGAGGCCGGGGCGGGCCGAGTGGGTGGTGCGCTCCCGCACCACGTGGGTCCGGCTCGGGGCCGGGCCCCGGTCCTCACGCGCCCCGGTGGTGGTCCTGGCCTCCGGCGAGGGCTGGGAAGGCCTCCTGCCCGGGCAGGCCTTCCGCGCGCGGGGGGTCTTCCTCGAGGTCGGGGACGACCCCCTGACGGCGGCCCTGGTCCTGGTGCGCGGGCCTCCCGAGGAGGTGTCCGACCCTGGACGGTCCCAGGCCTTCGCCGGTCAGGTCCGGGAGGGGCTGCGGAACGCGTCGTCCGGGCTCCCGCAACCGGAGCGCGGGCTGCTTCCTGCGCTGATCGTCGGCGACGCGTCCCTGCTGCCGCACGACACCGCGGAGGACTTCCGGGCCACCGGTATGACGCACCTCCTGACCGTGTCCGGAGCCAACCTGGCGATCCTCACCGGTTTCGTCCTGGCGGCGGCCCGACTGCTCCGGGCCCCGCCCTGGTGTGCGGTGGTGGGCGGCGCGGTGATGATCTGGGTGTTCGTGCTGGTGTGCCGTCCGGAGCCGAGCGTGGTGCGGGCCGCCTTCATGGGATCGGTGGGGCTGCTGGCACTGGCGACCGGCCGTGCGCAGGCGGGGCTCGGCGCCCTGAGCGCCACCGTCGTCGGGGTCCTGTTCGTCTCCCCCGGGTTGGCCGCCTCCTTCGGCTTCGCCCTCTCGGTCCTGGCCACCGCGGGCATCCTGCTGCTGGTTCCCGCGTGGACACGGGCGTGGTCGGAGCACATGCCGCCGCCGGTGGCGGAGGCGTTCGCGGTGGCCGTGGCCGCCCACGTCGCCGTCGCCCCCGTGCTGGTGATGCTCTCGGGCGAGCTCTCGTGGGTGGCGGTTCCGGCGAACGTCCTGGCGGCCCCGCTGGTCGCCGCGGTCACCGTGACGGGTTCGGCGGTGGCGGCGCTGGCCGCGGTGTGGCCCGGTGCGGCGTCGGCGGCTGTGCACCTGCCCGCCCTGGGGGTGTCGTGGATCGCGGCGGTCGCCGGGGTCGGCGCCCGCGTCCCGTACGGGGCGCTGTCCTGGCGCCCGGACGTCGTGGGCGGGGTGTTCCTGGCGGTCGTCCTGGCCGCCCTCCTGCTGTCCCGGGGTCGGCTGCGCGCGATGGTCGCGGCGGTCATGGCGACCGTGCTGGTCCTGGCTCTGGCCGCACGGTGCGTTCCCGGAGGGTGGCCGCCCTCGGGGTGGGCACTGGTCGCGTGCGACGTGGGCCAGGGGACCGCGTTCGTGCTGTCCGTGGCCCCGGGCTCGGCGGTGGTCGCCGACACCGGTGAGCATCCCGACCTGGTGGACGGCTGCCTGGACCGCCTCGGCGTGCGGGAGGTTCCGCTGCTCCTCCTCAGCCACGACCACGCCGACCACGTCGACGGGACACCCGGTGTGCTGCGGCACCGGCGGGTGCACACGGCGATGGCGCCGCCGGGGTTCGGGGGCACACCCGTCGGACGGCTGTTGACCGGGTCCGGGGTCGAACTGGCGGAGGCCGAGCCGGGGCGGGCTCTGCGGGTCGGACCGTGGCTGTTCCGGGTGCTGTGGCCCGACCCGGGGTTCTCGGGCTCGCTCAACGACACCTCGATGGTGGTGCGCGCGGACGGCACGGGGCCGTCGGTGCTGTTGACCGGCGATGTCGAGGAGGTGGCCCAGCGCCGGCTGCTGGCCGGGCCGGACGCGGACCTGCTGGCGGTGACCGTCCTGGCCACTCCGCACCACGGGGCGGGGACCCAGGATCCGGCGTTCCTTGAGGCGACCGATCCGGTGGTGTCGGTGACCTCGGTGGGGGCCGACAACCGGTACGGGCACCCGGCACCGTTCACGTGGGGCGTCCTGGAGCGGGTCGCGGAGGTGAACCTGCGTACGGACCGCGACGGCGACGTGGCGGTCCTGGACGGCATCGGGTCCGGCCCGGAGATCGCGGTGGTGCGGGGCCCCGATCCCGCGCGCTGAGCCGGGGACCGGGGCACGGCGGGCCGTACGGCCCCACCGGAGGTGGTCGCGGTGGGGCCGCGGCTCGGAGCCGCACCGCTCAGGCGTGGCGGCCGGCGGCCGGTGCCCGGGGCGTGCTCCACGGCGAGGGGGTCTGTTTGGCGGCGAAGTGGTCGCCCCCCTTGCTCTGGACGTCGTCCGTCCCCCAGTCCTCGTCCCTGCCGACCGTGCGCAGGTGGGGGATGTGCTTGCGGCAGTGGATGTAGGCCTCCTCGATGTGGACCATCGTCCACAGCATCGCCCGCTGTCCGGGCACCTCCGGCACGGGCAGGCCGCGGACGTGGCCCCGCAGCTTCTCGTCCTCCAGGAGACGGGCCCGGCCGTTGACGTGCAGGCCGATCCGTTCGCGCTGGAAGTCGAGGAACATCAGGCCGATGTGCGGGTTCTCCATGATGTTCCCGGCGCTGGCGAACACCCCGTTCCCGCGGTACTCGGGGTAGACCAGGGTCTGCTCGTCGACGACGTGGACGAACCCGGGCGGCCCGGCCCGGAAGCTGGAGTCGCACTCGCCCTTGCTGTCCGAGGTGGCGATGAACAGCATCTCCTGGCGGGCGATGAACTCGCTCATCCTGGGGTTGAGCCGGTCCAGCATCTGGTCCCGGTAGAAGCGGTCGGCCCGCTCTGTCGTGCCCGTGACCGTCTGGACGTAGCGCTCGCCCTCGGTACCCGGTGTACGGCTCTGGTCGGTCTCACTCATCACAATGGACTTTCGACGGGATACGGGACAGGGGATGGGGTGGCCCGGCGATCGAACGGGGTCAGCGCGTCGGCTGGGAGGCGCCGTAGGGCCCCGGGCTGTCGTACGAGTGCTGGGCCCCGGACGGGCGCTGCTCGCCGTACGGACCCGGGCTGTCGTACGAGCGCCCGGACCCGGAGGAGCGCTGCTCCCCCGACGGGCGCGGGGCGTCGTAGGAGTGCCGGGCCCCGGAGGAGCGCTGCTCCCCCGACGGGCGCGGGCTGTCGTACGAGTGCCGGGCCCCGGACGAACGCCGGTCTCCGGACGGGCGCTGGTCTCCGTACGCCCTCGTGTCGCCGGTCGCGGGCCGCGCGCCCGACTCCCGGGCCATGGCCTCCTCGGCGCCCGCGAGCATGGTGGCGGTGATCCACTCGTAGACCAGCACCCACGCGGAGCTCATGGAGGACGACCAGGTCGGCGACACCTCGCTGACCGCGCGGACGAGGGCGCGGCCCACGAAGGGGTAGTGCTCGGGCTTGACGCCGAGCTCCCGGTAGTGTCGGCCTCCGAGCTCCCTGAGGAACTGCGCGACCTGGTCCGGCGCGTCGAGGTAGCGGACGACCTCCACGAGAGCGTCGGCCATGCGCCTCTGCTGCGGCCGGATGTCGTCGGGGAACATGGCCCGGACATCGGGGGCCATGACGAAGAGGTTCGCGTAGAAGCACTCGGAGAGCCGGGTCGAGCCCGCGGGCAGGCTCGCGCACGACTCGCGGACCGCCTCGATGACCGAGGCGTTGGGCAGGGGGACTTCGGTGATACGACGGGGTTGCAAGGGCGGTTCCAGGTGTTCGGGTGGTGGGGGCGCTGCAGGACGGTGTCCCTTCCCCCGGTCCGCGCGGTCGGCGCGTGTTCCGGTGGGGACTGGGACCTCGGGGATGCCTCACTGCGGCCCGACCACGGTTCCGGGCGAACGCGGACCGATCGGTACTCACTTGTTCTCGGGATGTGCCCCCGGGTACGGACGGATCAGGCGGTTCGGAGACCGCCTTGCCGCTGGGGTCGCACCGTGACGGGGCCGGAACGGAGGTGGTGTTCCGGGGTTGTCGGCACGTGTGCCACCCCCGGCCGCACCACGACGGTCCGTCGGGAGTGCCGGGGGCCGACCGTGCGCGCCGCCCCGGTCCGGGGCTGGAGGACGCGACGGGTGTCGGACAGGATCGAGATTGCGGGATCCCTCAACGCTGCCTAGCCTTTTCCGGTCTCAGGTCTCCCCTGGGAGCCGGGGCGGTCCCGGAGACCATGTGTCGAGGGAGGCAGGGGGGCGAAAATTCGCATACCTAACCCTCTGTACTGGTATGTGTCGTGCACTGTAACAGACGTGCCCGCACGTCACACACTTACTGATGCGTACCTCACGTCCCCTACGCCCCCGTATCTCCTCCGGGCAGCGCAGGAACGCGACGACCTCGCAGGGTGACGGGCACACGCGGAACGGCGCCCCCGGCGGCCTCCCGTCCGGTCCGCGAAACCGGGCGGGAAACGT
>Ga0233363_1000898_pt1 | contig 12341 bp, 10 predicted proteins | sample ElkDunMinimDraft_18_FD_191534 | JGI IMG/M metagenome (GOLD analysis project Ga0233363, IMG submission 191534) | Fecal eukaryotic communites from dung pellets of Tule Elk in California, USA - Elk Dung C16 | ecosystem: Host-associated > Mammals > Digestive system > Large intestine > Fecal | place... | reverse complement strand
ATTTGGTATGGCAAAACATTTCTATTATTTATCGTCAATTGGGGCTCTTTCAGCACCAATTGATTCGCCTTTGGGAAAAAATTTTTTAAGGTTTGAGGAACGGTGGGAAGCTACCAACAATCTAGACAAGTAGAAAAAGAGACAGTCCAAATATTTTTTATAAAATATCGTATCTTGGAATGGTCAAATAGGCCCCTATTATTTATTAAATAATTTGGATTTCACTATATGCTGGAATCTTCTAAAACCTAATCTACCTAAATGGTTACAATGATTAGGATGTAACAATGAACAATCAGCAGGAAACTAAAAAAAGATATTAGTAGATTCCTCAGAGACTACAAGTGAAATATCGTTTAATTAAAATAACGATAAAGATAGAGTCCAGCCTTAATAATTTAGACTATTCTCGGGATACAGAAAAACCCGGCCCAAATTAAACTTATTTATATAACAGTATTAAATTCAACCTAATCATTAGATTTTATTCTTAAATAATTTTATTATATAAGTATGGCAAAAATTCTTTTGCCATACCCAATTAATTTGTCTTACCAAATTAATGCCAAGAAGATATTCTTGGGTTCTCTATTTAAGAAGCGAATAATTATAAATAAAATATGAAAACATTAATCAAAAATAATCCAACTTATACTTTACATCCTCAATGGGTTACTGGATTTACAGATGCTGAAGGATGTTTTTCTGTAATTATTGAAATTACAGAACCATCAAAATGGAGAGTACGAACTTCATTTGAAATTAATTTACATCTTAAAGATGTAAATATCTTATATTCTATTAAATCTTTTTTTGGGGTAGGGTCTGTCTTTACTAGACCTCATTTAAATAGATGTGTATATAGAGTAACTAAAAATGAGGAATTACTTGAAGTAATTATCCCTCATTTCTCTAAATACTCACTAATTAGTAAAAAAGGAGAAGATTTTCTCCTTTGGTCTAAAGTAGTTAATATGAAATCAACTAAAGAACATCTTATGTTTAAGGGATTCTCTACTATCTTAACTTATTATGCCGCAATTAATTGCGGTCCATCTTCTAAAGTAACTAAATATTTTCCTAATATTGAAGTAGTAGAGAGACCTAAAATTAAATTGCCTCTTACTCTAGATCCTAATTGGGTATCAGGATTTGTGGCAGGGGATGGTGGATTTTCTATTAATATTCGAAAAAATAATAAAATTGAATTCAGAGTTCATGTAGCTCAACATAGTAAAGATTCTGATTTACTTAAATTATTTATTAATTTCTTCAATTCAGGAAATGTATATTTAAGATCCAATTTATCGACTCCCCGATGTGATTTTGTTATTCAAAATTTTAAAGATATTATTAATAATGTAATTACACATTTTGATAAGTATCCTTTAGAAAATGTAAAACAATTAGATTATAATGATTTTAGACAAGCTTTATTAATTGTTATAGACTCCCTGCAAGAAGGGGAGTCCCAGGGAGGAATCCCAAAATCTGAAAAAATTATCAAATCTGAGGATTTAGATAAAATTAGAGAATTAAAAACAAGAATGAATTCAGGGAGAGTTTATTAAATAATATTTTATTAATATGATTAGGTGGAGGAGGTCGGTACAATATAATTTCAAGTTTTGGGTAGGTCTAATATTAAGGATTCGCTACGCAATGTTATCAATTGGTGTTTTAGGTTTCATCGTTTGGTCGCATCACATGTATACTGTAGGATTAGATGTTGATACAAGAGCATACTTCACAGCTGCTACAATGATTATTGCAGTACCTACTGGTATTAAAATTTTCTCATGGCTTGCTACTCTTTATGGAGGAAGTATCCGATTTACAACTCCTATGTTATTCGCTTTAGGATTCTTAGCATTATTCACAATTGGAGGTTTAACGTTAGACCTTGAAATTAAAAATAATTTCTAGTTGCTCGCTGTATGCTGGAAACTCCTAAAGCCCTGTCTACCTAAATGGTTACAATGACAGGGATATTACAATGGACAATCAGCAGGATACCAAATAATATAATATTTGGGTTCCTCAGAGACTACACGCGACAATTTTGACCTAGACAGCCGCGCCCCGCGCGGCCGTCTTAGCCCGGGCCGCAAAGCGGCCCGGGGCCTCTTTTTCTTACGAAGAAGGTTTGTTCAAAATTAAGAGATAGTCCACACGATTTTATTATTAAGAAGATAAAAACATAACTCAATCAAAAATTTGGGGGGGGTCACGGAATTTACATCATTGTTTACTATTATAGTTAGTTAATTAAGATTAGAAGCATAATCTATTATTTTTAAAGATTAATTAATATAAGTATGGTCAACTTACTTATTTTTTTTAATTAAACCTGCTAAGGTTTACATCGATTTCCAAAAAAAGAAATATGACATTATTTCTGAAAATCGATCAAAAGCTGGTGTTTATATTTTATATAACACCATCAATAATTCTTATTATGTAGGATCTTCTAGCAATCTTGCTAGAAGAATGTCATCCTATTTTTCCTTTGCTAATCTTAATCATCCTAAGAATAAAAACATGATTATCTGTAAGGCTTTATTAAAATATGATTATAAACCATTTTCTTTAATGATTGTGGAATATTGTTCTATCTCTGAATTACAAGGACGAGAACAATTTTGGATTAATACTCTTAATCCAAATTATAATGTATTAAAATATGCTTTTAATTCATTAGGCTATAAACATACGCCTGAAAGTCTTAAATTAATGAGTCAATCCGCTATTTTAAGAGTACACGCAGAGTCAACTAAAGAAAGGATTTCTAAATCTATAATTAAAGAAAAAAATCCTTTCTTTGGGAAAACACATACTGCTGAGACTTTAGCTAAGATTGCTTTATCCAAATCTCTTGGTTCTGTATATTTATATAATGAATATAAAGAATTAACTTGTATTTTTTCTTCTATCACTTTGTTTTCTAAATTAATTCAAAGTAATAATCAATCAATTAAAAAATTTATTGATTCTCAGCCCCGCGCGCGAAGCGCGCGGGGTATCGGGGGCGCGGGCGTAGCCGCGCAGGCGAGGGATTTATTTAGAGGTAATTGGTATATCACAAATAATCTAATTAAAGATTCAGATTTCCCTATTATCCAAGATCATAGTACAGATGAATACAAGAATTTAATCCAAACAATTATCGAATGTAAAAACATTCGAAAAGCTATTTATGTATTTGATCCTGATTCAATTTTATTGGCTAAATATGATGGGGTATTGGAAGCTCAAAAAGCTCTCAATATTTCTCATGATACAATTAAAAATTATTGTAAAACAGGTAAAGTATATAACAACCGGTTTATTTTTAGTTATCATAATCTTGATTTAATTGACTAAATATAGTCCAAAGTATTCCAAGGACTTTAACCTTGATGGGGGCCGGCGGGATTTGCCCGCCGGCCCCCCTTTCCCCCTCCCCCGACTCCGTCGGGGAGCTGCGAGGTTTAAAATCTTAATAATAATTATGATGAAAGTCATATTAATCGTGAGTAACTGGTGTAATGCTTGCTAATGCTTCTATGGATGTAGCTTTACATGATACATACTATGTAGTTGCTCATTTCCATTACGTATTATCTATGGGAGCTGTCTTCGCTTTATTCGCTGCTTTCTATTATTGGATTGGTAAAATTACAGGTAAAACTTACAATGAATTATTAGGACAAATCCATTTTTGGAGTCTATTCATTGGGGTTAATGATATAGACTTCTTAAAATATTCTAATAATTTAGTAAATACCAAATCTAATTCCAATACAGATAATTCTAATACAAAACCAGATAAAGAATTAACAGACAATGATTCTAATGATATCAATCTAGCCTCGTGGCTAGAAACACTAGAAACAGAATTAAATAGTTTACCAAATGGAAAACTCCCTGATCCGAGGAAAAATAAAAATAAAGCTAACTTTAACAAGTTGGCAAGAATTCCATGTGAAAACAAATTTTTCGATATTAAATCATCTAAAATTGAAATTTTATCTTATTTGAAAGACAAAGCAGGTATCTATATGTTTTTTAATCTATCTAATGGAAAACAATATGTTGGTAGTAGTGTAAATCTAGCAAGACGATTTAGAATTCATATGTATAATGTAAATAAATCTAATCTACCTTTGTATAGAGCTATTTCAAAATATGGAACTAGTAATTTTGTATTCTTAGTATTACAATTTTGTAAACAGGATGAAAACACTTGTTTAGGTTTAGAACAATACTATCTGGATTTCTATCAACCTGAGTATAATATTCTAAAACTAGCAGGATCATCACAAGGGTTTAAACATAATGATGAGACTATTGCGAAACTTAAAAAGATTCATTCAGCAGAACTTCACCCTAGATTTGGAGTCGAAGTTAGTGAATCTCAAAAAGAACTAACAAGTATTAGTTTAAAAAAATACTTTGCTAAAAATGTACATCATAATAAAAACAAAAAAGGAGTATTGGCACCTCAATATGGAATTAATGGTATTAAAATTATTATGATTAGTGAACTTGGGGAGAGATTAGAATTCCCTTCTATCAATGCAGCTAGATTACATTTTAAAGTACGTTTTGAGAAAATCTCACAAAATAAAGATACAAATAAACCCATCTTAATTAAAGGTGTAAATTGGACTATTTATAGTAAATAATCCCTCCGCCCGACCCTATCCTAAATTCAATAATACATTATGTTGAGGTATTTATGTTAATTAGCCCCCGAATGGTAATAAAGTCATTCGTAAACATCCTTCTATATGCTAGAAACTCTTAATTTGCGGGGCGGCTCCGCCGCCCCGCATATTATCCCCGCGCGCTCCGCGCGCGGGGGTAAAGACTTAAGTACCTTAATGGTGACAATCTTAAGTATATTACAATAGACAATCAGCAGGAAACCAAACCAATAGGGGAGTAGGTTCCTTAGAGACTATTTGAAGGAATTATTTAAGCAATATTAAATAATAAGATATAGTCCAATCCATGGTGAGAGACATGGCCGGTGGGAACCGGGCCAGGAAAATCCTGGTTAATATTAATGTAACCTAACATTCTTCCCTCAACATATGCTAGGTCAATTTAGCTAGGCCTATTGGAATAGTAATATTTCATAAGTACATCACTATATGCTGGAAATTCCTAATTTGCGGGGTGGCTCTGCCGCCCCGCATATTGCCCCCGCGCTCCGCGCGGGGGTAAAGACTCAAGTACCTTAAGGGTAACAATCTTGAGCTCTCGATTTAATTGGGGGCGGGCTCTGCCCGCCCCCCGCCGGAATCGATGAGTGACCACGAGATTCCTCGTGGTTGTATACTACAATGGATAATCAGCAGGAAACCAAATAATCTATTTGGGTTCTCAGAGACTACACGTGATGCCCCGTTAACCATAAACGGGTGAAGATATAGTCCGGTCTATACTGAAAAGTATGGAACTTATTTATCATTTTCTCATTTGTCTTGATATTTTCCAATATAAAAAACAAAAAAAAGGAAGATAATCAATTAAACATGATTAACATCAAAGTGGATAAAAATCTAAAACAATTATTCTCTATTACTGCGGATAACTTGTCTTTTTGTCCCGTTAAAATCTACAATAATATGTTAGATGATAAATCTCTTATTGTATCAGAATTCAATAAGAAATCAGGTATTTATTTACTTCATAACCTTGTTAATGGTAAACAATATGTTGGTAGTAGTATTGATTTGAAACGAAGATTATATTCGTATTATAGCCCTTCAAAATTAATTGATGGACGATATATTTCAAACTCTATTATGAAATATGGTCATAACAATTTTACTGTTCTAATTCTAGAGTTAGTAGAACCAAGTGATCATATTAAAACTGATTTATTAAGCAGAGAACAATATTATATTGATCTCTTAAAACCAGTTCTTAATCTTAATCCTACTGCAGGATCTTCATTAGGGTTTAAACACTCAGATGAAACTAAAGCATTATTAGCAAGTTTAAGAATGGGTAAATCATTATCAGAAGAAACTAAACAATTACTTAGTGAATTATTTAGTGGAGAGTTAAATCCTTTCTGGGGTAAAACTCATAATCTTGATACTTTAACATTGGGGCCGCCTTTGGCGGCCCCTTCGTTAATAGGGGCGGGCAGAGCCCGCCCCAATTAACAAGAATGAAACTATCAAAAATTGGTACCCGGGGGGCCTTCGGCCCCCCGGGTCCAGGGCCGCGGGGCCGCGTAGCGGCCCCGCGTCATGGAGAATTAAATCCAATGTATGGTAGAGAGAAATCTCCTGAATTCATTGAACAAATGTATAAAGATAAACATGGTTCAAATAATCCTATGTGGGGTAAAACTCATTCAATTCCCGGGCGCGCTCCGCGCGCCCGGGTATTGGACCCCGGCGCGGGCATAGACCGCGCCGGGGGGCAAAGGAAACATTGAACAAAATGAGAAAAGGTGTGTATGTATATGACGCACTTACTATGGAATTAATTAAAGAGTATGAAAGCGAAGGGGGCGCGTAGCGCCCCCTTTACCATGGGCGGCCTCCGGCCGCCCTCGGCTCTTTATCTGTTAAAAAAGATCTAAGCATGGGATATGATACTTTGAAAAAGTATCTTAACTCAAATAAACCATTCAAAGGCAAGATCTTCAGCAGTATTCCATTAAATAATAATGATAAATAACCAATTTGCTAGCAGGAATGCCTCGAAGAATCCCAGATTACCCAGATGCATATTCAGGTTGGAACTTAGTATCTAGTTACGGATCAATTATTTCTATTGTTGCTTCATTAGTATTCCTATATACTTTATATGATTTATTAGCTCGACAAGAATACAACTTAGCCAATAACTATTGGTATGTTCCTCAATTCTTTAGTAGTTCACGAGCAATCGGAGCTACTTCTACAGCTACAACTTTAGAGTGGTCATTAACTAGCCCTCCTTCGTTCCATACTGTAAATTCATTACCTCTTCAATCTTAATTATTAACTTGAACATTTATTTAATTAATTGGGGGGCCTAGCCGCCTCATTAGCCGCCTTTTATAAAGGCGGCCTGCGGCCGGGGGCCGAAGGCCCCCGGCCCGCTACCCGCCCGGCGCGCTTTCCTGAAGCGCGCCCGGGCGGCCTTTTTAAATAAAATATCAAACCCCCCTTGGAATCTAATTTGACTTACCTTTTCGTGGTAGATTCTATAAGTACCTCGGGGGGCCGCGCGACGCGCGGCCCCCCGGAACCCGGGCCGCGTAGCGGCCCGGGGGCTGCGGGGGCGGCGAAGCCGCCCCCCTTACCGCCACCCCCTCAAGAAATTGAGGGGGGTTTTTAATTAATGGGAAACTAAACAGTCAATTAAATTGGGGGCGGGCTCTGCCCGCCCCCCGCCGGACCAGGGGATATTTTGATCCCCTGTCCGCCCGCGGGCGGCTTGCCGCCCGGTTAATAGCCCGGCGGCGCGTAGCGCCGCCGGTCCTTTGTCAATTTATTAAAGGGCCCGGTCGCCCGCGCGCTCCGCGCGCGGGCCATCGGAGAAAATCATCGGAGATGATTTTCCATTTCACCCCGCGCGCGCAAAGCGCGCGCGGGGCTAAAAATGATTCTTATCAATATCCCTTCGCCCCGGGCGGCGTAGCCGCCCGGCCGATACCCCGGCGGCGCGTAGCGCCGCCGGTGCTGAATATGGGGGCCAGCTCTGCTGGCCCCCATATTCGAGCCCGCGCGCGAAGCGCGCCGACAAGAAAGGCAAAGCCGAGGGCGGCCGCAGGCCGCCCTTGGCAAGGGGCGCTACGCGCCCCTAGCCTCCTTGGATACTGGGGTTTAGAGGCAAAGTCTTTCCCCCGAGGGTAATACCCGAGGGGGCAAGCCCCCTCCGGGCTTAGGGCGGGTCCGCGCGAATTTTAAATTATCACGCGTGATAATTTAAATATTTCATTTTAATGAAAAGCGCGGCCCTCTCCCTACCACCCCAAAAAGGGCGAAGCGCCCCCGGATGGTAGAATTTTTTTAGTCCAATTCCCGCGGCGGCTCCGCCGCCGCGGGTCTTGGGCCCGCGCGCTCCGCGCGCGGGTCCAAAGGTCAATACAATCAATTTAAAAATGGATTTATTGTTATAAGTAATAGGTTTACGAGTTGACCTGAATATCGGGGGTCTTAATGCCACCCACAAATCTTTAGTTAATAATCATTTTTGGTCCACGGCCGGGGGCCTTTAGCCCCGGTTCGTTAACCCGCCCGGGCGGGCGAAGCCCGCCCGGGCGGGGTTTAAAACAAATACCCGATAATTGCCCAGAGTTTTTAACTTAGACGTAATCCCCTTTTTAGCAACTTTATTGCTAAATTCCCGGGGCCCTTCGGGCCCCGGGTCTTGGCCACCGGGGGGCTTCGCCCCCCGGGGCTAGCACCGCGCGGGAGCCTTTGGCCCCCGCGCGGTGCCTGGAGAAATTATATTCGAAGAATATAATTTATCCTTTTGTCCCGCGGGCGTAGCCCGCGGGCCAAAGACCCGCGGGGGCTACGCCCCCGCGGGACTTTGAGAAAATCATCGGAGATGATTTTCCTAAAATCCCTCGACGGCGGAGCCGTCGAGGGTATTTTGACCCGCGCGCGCTTCGCGCGCGCGGGGCTAAAATCCCCCGGGCCCCTGCGGGGCCCGGGGGTATTTTGACCCAAAGAGGGGGGGTCGCTTCGCGACCCCCCTCTTTGGGGCTAAAATCCCGAGGGGGGGCTACGCCCCCCCTCGGGTATTTTGACCCAAAAAAATTATCTTTGATAATTTTTGGGGCTAAAATCCCGAGGGGGGGTCGCTTCGCGACCCCCCCTCGGGTCTTTTGACCCGCACGCCCGCGCGCTACGCGCGCGGGCGCGGGGCTAAAATCCCCCGGGCCCCTGCGGGGCCCGGGGGTATTTTGACCCAAAGAGGGGGGGTCGCTTCGCGACCCCCCTCTTTGGGGCTAAAAGGGGCGGGCGGAAATCGCCCGCCCCAATTGGGTCCCGGGGGCGGTGTAGCCGGCCCAGGACCCGTTTTTTATAAAAAACGGGTTTAAAATATTAATTAGGGGCCAGCAGTGCTGGCCCACTATGCTAGCCCGGCATATAACACGCGGGCTAGAATGGTATTTAATGTTTGAACACGAAGAGCTTTATCCAATAAATTAAATTTCGGAGGGGGCGGGCGATTTTCCGCCCGCCCCCAACTTATCCGATAAATTTTCTAGGGGACCGGTTCGGAGTTAAGTTTCATATAACCTATTTGGCCTAGTTGTTAAGTGAGTAATGGTTTTATTCGGTGTATTAACCATGATTTTAGCGATTGCCCTATTTTCCCTTCGAATTCCTGCGATTTATTTTAACCGAATCACAATTATCCTATTATTATTTTCTGCATTATTATCATATAATTTACTTTATATTGATTTAATTGGTTCAGGAGTAGGAGTATTCGGTGGATTATTTCAAGTTACAACGATTACTCAAAGTATTGATGTATTTATCTATTTAGTAGGAGCTTTAGTACTTTTATTAAGTTCAAGAGCAAGTGGAGCACATACTCTACCATCTAATGGGTTAAATTCAACTTTAGTAAATAAGGGTAAAGGATTATCAGAATTAGCTGAATATCCTCTTATTGCTTTATTTTCTGTATTAGGTATGAGTAGTTTAATCTCAAGTAGTGATTTAGTTTCTATGTTTTTATCTATTGAATTACAAAGTTTTGCTGTGTATCTTTTAGCTACTATTTATAGAGAGTCAGAATCTGCTACAGCAGCAGGATTAAAATATTTCTTATTAGGAAGTTTATCTTCAGCTTTAATTTTATTAGGAAGTAGTTTATTATATGGTTTCACAGGGCTAACAAGTTTTGAGGGACTATATATGTTATGTTCTACAACAACAGCAAACACTGCTATTGAAATTAGTGTGCTATTGATTGTTGTAGGTTTACTATTCAAAGTATCTGCGGCTCCATTCCATAACTGGGCCCCAGATGTATATGATGGTGTACCAACTGTAGTAACAACTTGGTTAACAACAATGCCAAAAATTTCTTTCTTAGTGTTTATTTTAGAATTCCAAGGATTTACACAATTAGCTAATTGGTCTTCATGGACTTATTTATTATTAATTAGTTCATTATTATCATTATTAGTTGGTACAATCGGAGGATTAGCTCAATATAGAATTAAACGATTATTAACATATAGTACAATTTCTCATGTAGGGTTTTTACTTTTAGCCTTAGCTATTAATAATGAAGAATCTGTAGAATCATTTTTATTTTACCTGATCCAATATACATTAACTAACATTAATGTATTCTTTATTTTAGTTGCATTTGGTTATTTATTACAAACTAAAGGATTATCAATTTATTCACCAATTCAATATATTAACCAATTAAAAGGTCAATTTAAAGTAAATCCTTTACTTGGATTAAGTTTTGCGATTTGTTTATTCTCTATGGCGGGAATCCCTCCATTAGTAGGATTCTTTGGTAAACAGATGGTTTTATATGCAGCAACACATAATGGAAATTTCTTCTTAGCCTTTGTAGCAATTTTAGTAAGTGTTGTTAGTGCGGCATATTATCTAAGAGTTATTAAAGTAATTCATTTTGATCCCGCGCCAGCGCCTGCGGCGCCTACACTGGCTCAGCCCGCGGAGCGGGCCTCACCTTTAAATGTTACAGAAACTGTTGAAACAAATAAAGGTTCAGGTGTAGCTCAACCCCTATTGGCGTCAGGAGAATTAACAACTTCAAGTAGTTTAGTAATTGCTACAATTACTCTTCTATTAATTTTCTTTATTATTAACCCAACACCATTATTAAACAGTGTTCACCTAATCACTTTAAATCTATTTTATTGGTAATGAGTACATTAACATTTTTTATTTTATTTATTCCTGTATTAACTTTAGTTTTACTAATTGTTAATCAATTGTTAGCTATTAATAAACCTTACAGTGAAAAAGTATCACCTTACGAATGTGGGTTTACACCTCTTGGTGATGCTAGACAAAAATTTAGTGTTCAATTCTATTTAGTTGCTATTCTATTTATTGTATTTGATTTAGAAGTTTTATTTTTATTTCCATTTGCTGTATCTTTATATGAGATCTCAACAATGGGATTCTGGATTGTAATTTTATTCTTAATCATTCTTACAATTGGATTTGTATATGAATTTGCCAAAGGAGCCCTTAAATTTACTAAGGATCCTTTAACATCTAAAATTAATCTTAATTAATACTAAATATTAAATCTATTCTTCGGGCCGAGGTATAATATTATACCTCGGCCCCCCTCCTCTCTCTATACCCTTTATATACTTTTATTTTTATCTGGCTTCTCATTTTTTTTATTTTCAAAAATACTAATAGTTTGGTGTAGAAAACCAGTCAATGACATGAATGACATCAATGGCAACCTTTTCAAAAACTTTCCCCGGGCGCGCGGAGCGCGGCCCCGAGATCGCTCTTATGTCCTTTATTGACCGATTTTCTGCAGGGGTTTTATGATTTAAATCAAAAGGATTTTCCAAAATGTTATGGATAATTGATTTAAATACAGGATTAGCCACGCCGGGCTGCGCCCGTCGCTGCCCAAGTGGTATTGAGGGGCCGCTACGCGGCCCCCTCAAGAAATTGACTTCGTCCTGGGCGGCGCTGCCGCCGGTCCTTCGTCAATTTATTAAAGAGGCGTGGGGCGGGAGCTACGCTCCCGCCCCGGGCCCCCGGCCGCCCGCGCACAGCGCGGGCGGCCGGAGGCTCCAGGCGGGGGCTACGCCCCCGCCTGGTACCCCCTTGAATAAATCGGCTTCACCGATTTATTTTAGGAGGCGAGGGGCGCGTAGCGCCCCTTGCCAAGGGCGGCCGGCGGCCGCCCTCAGCTCTTAAAAAAAATTAAAACCCCCCTCTCATGAGATTCTTGTTATTAACCTTCACGTGGTGAATCTTGTTAGTATCTATTATAATAGAGAAGCAAATAATTACTAATACTAAATAAAAAATGTTTATAATATTGAGGAGAGCAGGACTCGAACCTACAAAGAGCACGTGGCTCACGAGTTTACAGCTCGCTCACTGACCAATCAGTAATCTCCCCTTATTTGTTTATTACTTATATAGAAAATATGCTTATGTAATATCTAAATAAATCTATATTTCCTACCCTTTTAGCCCCTGCCCGCGCGAAGCGCGGGCAGGGTCAAAATCCCCCGAGGGGGGTCGCTACGCGACCCCCCTCGGGGATTTTAGCCCCAAAGAGGGGGGTCGCGAAGCGACCCCCCCTCTTTGGGTCAAAATACCCCCGGGCCCCGCAGGGGCCCGGGGGATTTTAGCCCC
>Ga0233363_1000896_pt1 | contig 12347 bp, 12 predicted proteins | sample ElkDunMinimDraft_18_FD_191534 | JGI IMG/M metagenome (GOLD analysis project Ga0233363, IMG submission 191534) | Fecal eukaryotic communites from dung pellets of Tule Elk in California, USA - Elk Dung C16 | ecosystem: Host-associated > Mammals > Digestive system > Large intestine > Fecal | place... | reverse complement strand
GCGGTTGAGCTGCCGGACCGGGGAGGCGGCGGGCGCGGCGCCCCGCCTGCCGCACCCCGGCGGGACGCGCCCTCCGCCGCATGCCGAACGCCCCGGCCGCGCGCACCCGCCGGTCCGGCCGTGCCCACGGACCTCCAGCGGTCGCCGACCGTCACACGACGGGGCGTCCCACGCCCCGTCGGCCCTCCCTGGCCGCAGAACCGGCCCGTCCCGCCCGCCCCAGCCTCCCGAGGAGAACCCCAGGTGACCGCCGAACGCCCCCGGATCGATCCGGGTCTGCTCGCCGAGCTGCTCGACGCCGCGCCGGGCCGGGTCCGCCGCAAGCTGGACGCCGCTCCGCGCGCCGCCGAGGAGTGGGACTGGAGCGCCGACGGGCAGGTGTGGACCGTCGGAGCCGGGAACGAGACCGTGACCCTGAACGGTCCGCGGATCACCGTGGCCGACCAGGTGTCCTGCACCTGCCTGCTCAGTCCCCGCTGCCTGCACCTGCTCTCCGTCACCGGCATGCTGACCCCCGCGGGAGAGGACGGCGACGAGGAGCCGGCGCCCGCCGCCGAGCCGGAGCGGCGCGGGACACCCGGGGCGGCACCGGGAGAACAGGACGGTTCCCGTCCCGCAGCCCCCTCCGGGGCCCGGGCACCGGAGGGGGCGTCCACAGGACCGGACGGTGGGCCGCAGGAGCGGAGCGGCCCCGGCGGCACCGCATCCGCGGGCGGGGCCGGTGCCGCGGCGGCCACCCGTCCCACCGGTTCCGCCACGCCCGTCGCCGACCCCCTCACCGCGCCGGCCGACACCGGCGACGACGCCCGCGCCGCCGCCGCGCTCGCCTGGGCGGCCGGGGCCCGGACACTGGCGGCCGGGGTGAGGGCGGCGGGATCCTCCCAGCGCTCCGAACTCCTGCGCGCGGCGGCGACGGCCCGCGCCGCACGGCTGCCCCGACTGGCCGCGGCCTGCACCACCGTCGCCGCGGGTCTGCGCGACCACGCCTCGCCCGGCTTCGCCCTGGCCGAGTACACCGACGCCCTCACCGGCCTCCTCGACACCTCCTGGCGGCTCGGCGGCGGACCCGAGGGGCCCCGCCCCGCGCCGACCCTCGCGGACGTGGGCATCGGCCGCCGCTCCTACACCGAGATCGGCTCCCTCCGGCTCTACGGTCTGGGATGCGAACGCGTCGTCACCGCGTCCGGCTACGCGGGTGTCGTCACCCACGCGGTCTCCCTCACGGGCGGGACCCGCCTGTGGCGGATCGGTGACGTCGTCCCCGGCGACGCAGACCGGGCCGCCGCCGTCTACGGCGCGGGGATCAACTTCGGGAAGTCCGCGCTGAGCCACCGCGAACTCGGGCGCTCGGGCATGATCGCCCAACGGGTGAGCGCCAGCGCGGACGGCCGCCTGAGCGGGGGGTCCGCGACGACGGCGGCGGTCTCCGCCGGGTGCGCGTGGGACGAGGCGCCCCTGTCGGCGCTCTGGGAGCGCCCGCTCTCCGAGCAGGTCGCCGCGGCCGTCGCCGCGCAGGCGTCGCCCGTCCACCGCACCGGTGACGACCTGGTCTTCGCCGACCTGACCGTCACGGGGGAGGCGGACGGCGGAACCGCGGTCGTGGAGACGTCCACCGGCGCTCCGCTGGTCCTGGCGCCCGACGGCGCCCAGGACCTCCTCCGCGCGCGCAACCTCCTCCGGCTGGCCGCAGAACCGGGGCTCGCGCTGCGGTCCGTGGCCCGGCCGGTCCCCGAACGGCCCGGGGTCCTCGTGCCGGTGACGGTGTCCGCTCCCGGGCTCGCCCTGCCCGAGGCCTGGAAGGGGAGGATCAACCTCTCCCTGGACACCCTGCCGTCGGCCGGTGCGTCGAGTCCGTCGCGCCCCCTGCCGACGGCCGCGCCGGGCGCCGACCCGGGCCTGGGCCCCCTCGCCCGGGTCCTCACCAGGCTGGCCGAGGCGGGGCGGGAGGCCGCTCCGGCCGACGCCGCGCTGCTCGCGCGGTTGCGCGACAACCACCTGCCGACCGCCGCCGACGTCCTGGGAGAGGTGGTCGAGTCGGCCCGTGAGCGGTGGCGCACCACCACGGGGGAGTCGGTGGTCCCCCCGCCCGACCGCCTGGCCCGCGCGTGGCTGTCGGCGACGACCTACCTGGGGGCGGTGCACCAGCACCTGCACACCCTCGCCTGGACAGCGCGGGTCGGCGGCCCGGCCTGACCGGCGGCCCGGCGAACGGCCGGGGCCGACGGGCGGGATGCCCGCCGGCCCCGCCGCCGCGACCCGGCAGCCGGGTCCGGGCGGGGCCGGCCTACGCGGGGCCGGGCCTGCGCCAGGCCAGCACGGCCGCCCACGCCGCGACCCCGGAGAGGGCCAGGGCGAGCGGGACGTGCGCCTGGATGGGACCGTAGGTCCCCAGGGCGGCCTGCGGGAAGCCGACCAGGAACGCCACCAGGCCGACCAGCAGGATCATGAGCGGCCGACCTCGGCCGGCCCCGGAGCGGTACCAGTACAGCACCGCCGCGACCAGGAGGAGCCCCCCGGTCAGGTGGACCCCGAAAGCGCCGTAGTAGTGGAGCGGCAGTGCGGTGGTGTTGAACGTCACCAGCTGCCCCGCGGTCGCTCCCTCCCAGAGGATCGCCGCCAGTTGGAGGAGCGCCGCCACCCGTATCACCCACAGGAGCGGGGGTGCGGCGGTGTCGGGCGTGGTGGTCGGTTCCATGGCGCGGCCTTCCGTTCGTGTGCGCTCGCGACTCCGATCCTGCACCATGCGGGGACGTCCGCCCCTGTGCCGGGTGGACGGAGCGTGTCCCCGTGGCGTCCTCTCCCGGCTCGCCCACGGCCCCGCCCGCCACCGTGCCCGGGCCCCGCGGTCCTCCGGACCGTCCCGGAGGCCTTCCCAGCCCCGCTCCGGGGGCCCGCGCCGGCCGGTCGCGCCTCCCGGGGGTGAAACACGTGGTCGTCGCGGTTCCCGCTACGATCGGTGCCCATGCCCCGACTCGACAGCAAGGCCATCCTCCAGGGCCGACGCTCCCGCTACTCGATGACCCTCATCGTGGGCACCACCGTCAGCGTGGTGTGCATGATCGGCATGCTCGTCTACCTGTGGCTGCTCGCCATGGCGGGCGGAGCCGCGGCGGGCATCGACGGAGCCACCGGCTTCGCCACCAGCCTGATCGCCGCCGTCATCCCGGTCGGCATCCTCGTGCCGCTCATCCTCATGCTCGACCGGATCGAGCCCGAGCCCGGCTGGGTGCTGTTCTTCGCCTTCGCCTGGGGTGCGGGAGTGGCCGTGGTGGCCTCGCTGCTGCTCAACGGCTGGGGGCTGGCCCACGTCACCGTGCCGCTGTTCGGCCAGGACCTGGGCGACTTCCTGGGCACGTCGGTGGTGGCGCCGCTCGTCGAGGAGAGCGCCAAGGGCATGGTGCTGCTGATCCTGCTGTGGCGGCGCCGGAACGAGATCGACACGTTCACCGACGGGGTGGTCTACGCGGGGATGGTGGCCACCGGCTTCGCCTTCACCGAGAACATCCTGTACTTCCTGAGCGCGTTCTTCGACGGGACCCTCGTGGCGACCTTCGCCATCCGCGGGATCATCGCTCCGTTCGGCCACCCGGTCTACACCGCGATGATCGGGATCGGCGTGGCCTACGCGGCCATGCGCACAGGCCGCCTGCGCCTGCTGGCGCCGGTCGGGGGCTGGGCGCTGGCCGTCCTGCTGCACGGTCTGTGGAACGCCTCCACGCGCTTCGGCTGGTACGGCCTGGCGGTCGCCTACGTGGTGCTGTTCGCGGTGCTGATGGGCATCCTGGCGCTGGCCGCCCGCGACCGGCACGGACAGATCAGCGCCATCGACCACTACCTGCCGCCCTACATCTCCACCGGGCTGGTCACACCGTCCGACATCACCATGCTCAGCTCCATGCAGGGGCGCCGCCGGGCCCGCGACTGGGCGGGGCGCAACGCGGGACGGAGAGGGCGGACGGCGATGAAGGAGTACCAGCTGGCCGCGACCGAGCTGGCCCTCCTCCACCAGAAACTGGAGGCGGGCCTGTACCGGCAGGACTGGAAGGTCCGCAGGGACAGCTTCCTCGCGCTGATGCACGTGGCCCGGGACACCTTCCTGGGGCGTGTGCCCCAGCCGGTCGCCCCGGGGTGGGCGGAGAAGCCGACCGACTCCGGATTCCTCCGACGGGCCGACTTCGCGCACGTCATCGCCCAGGCGAGGAGCCAGCAGGAGTACGTCCCCCGTCATGGTCAGCCGGACCGGCCGGAGCAGGGCTGAGGCCGTCGTCGAGGACCTCTCCGACGGGCACCAGGCGGCTGGTGGAGAAGTACAGCCGGGAGACGGCCACCCAGGTCAGGGCCGAACCGAGCACGTGCAGGACCACGAGTGCCTCGGGCAGGCCGAGGGCGTACTGGGTGTAGCCCAGGACGCCCTGGAGGAGGACGACCGCCACCAGTGCGGCACTGCTGATCCTGACCGGTCGGCGGGCGCCGCCGCGGAAGGCGATGGCGGTGGCGGCGAGGGCGCCGACGAGGGTGAGCCAGGCCAGCGCGGAGTGGATGCGCGTGACGACCTGGAGGTCGAGGCCGAACCGGGGGGCGGCCGCGTCGCCGCCGTGCGGACCGGTGCCGGTGACCACGGTCCCGGCGACCAGCAGCAGGAACCCGATCACGACCAGGCCGACGCTGATGGCGTGCAGCATGGGGCCGACGGAGACCTGGGGCTTGCCCTCGGGCTCCTGGCAGCGCACGTAGAGGGCGACCGTGAGGAAGGTCATCACCATGGACAGCAGGAAGTGCGTGGCGACCGAGGCGGGGTGGAGGTCGGTCCACACGGTGATGCCGCCGACGAGGCCCTGGCCGAGGACGCCGAACGGGATGATGACGGCCAGCCTGGCCAGGTCGAGGCGGCGCGGGGACATCCGCATGACGGCGACGAACGTGATGACGGCGACGGCGAGCACGACGAAGGTGAGCGTCCGGTTGCCGAACTCCACGGCGGCGTTGAACGCGGCGTGCCCGGTGTCGATGGGCACGAAGCTGTCAGGGGTGCACTTGGGCCACTCCGAGCAGCCGAGCCCGGACTCGGTGACGCGTACGGTGGCGCCCGTGACGGCGATCCCGGCGTTGACCACGATGTTGCCGAGCGTCCAGGCGCGCAGGGACCTCTGGGTGGGGTTCCAGATGGTCCGGGAGAGGAGGATCAGGGTGAGGACCCCGATGGCGGCCACGGCGATCTGCCAGGCCCACAGGGGGGCGCCGAGCAGGATGATGTCCTCCGCCGCGAGCGGGGGGAGCGTGTTCGTGGCCGGCATCGCGGCGGCCGGGGAATCAGACATACGACAGAGCGTAGTACATGCTTCTGTCAGGCCTCACCAGGCCCCGGCCTAGCGTTTCACCTGCACTGATCCGGCCGGACCCGAGAGGGGGCGGGCGTGTCCGCGCGCTGTGGCGGGCGCCGCCGGGCGGATGGACGCCGAAGACGATCGCCGGGATTCCCGCCCGTGCGTCTCCCGGCCGCGACGCCCCGCCCCACGCGGCCGGCGGCGGCGTGGGGGCGGTCCCGGGACGGGCCGCGGCAGGAGAGTCCGGAGGTGTCGCTCACGCGGAGGCGATGCCGGGCGGAGAGGGTGCCGCCCTGACCGCATCCGGCCGGGCCACATGCGGACGCCCGATCCGCTGGGCACCGCGCGACGGTTTTCCTAGTGTGACGAGTGGAACCCCGCCCCACACGAAGGAGAACGATGATCCGCCGCCTCCTGGCCACCGCGGCCCTGGCAGCCCTCGCCGCCCTCGCGGCGGGAGCGCCCGCCTACGCCGAGAACCACGCCACCGGCGGCTCCCACGCCGTCGGTGGGGTCAACGAACCCGCCTGACACACCACTGATCCCCTCCCGGTCCACTGACCGGGAGGGGCGTCCGTGTGTCAGGCGGCCGCCGGAGGGGCCGATCCTCCGGCAACGGGCTGTTCGCGGACCAGCGACGGTGACCCGACCGGGCCTGCGCCGATGGACAGGATCGAGGTCAACAGCGAGAGCACCACCGCGCCGGCGGCGATGCCGAGCGAATCGACGGGACTCACCGACCACAGACTGAGCAGCCCGTCGCCGAGCCCCCAGAACAGGATGAGGGCCTGCGCGGCCGACTTGGCGGCGCGCTCGGCGGTGCCCTTCCAGAACACGACAGTGAACACGGCGTTCCTTCTCTCTTCCGGTTACAGCCAGGATCAGCCGGAGATCAGGTGACCGCCTCCTCCCACGCCGCACGCCACGTCCGCGCGCCCGTCCCGGGGCACGACGTGGGGTCGGTGTCACGGCGGCCCTGGCGTGGGAGGGTGCGCCCGGCCGGGCGGCACGCCTCGTCGTACAGGGCGCTCACGGCCGTCACGTTCTCGACCCCGGGACGAACCGGGCCCGGACGGACCGGACTCCGACTCCGACGTACCCGCCCCGGTACTTCGCGTGGGTGGCGGTGGCCGCGATCGACGTGCCCCGGCGGCGGACGGTGATCTGCGTCGGGGTGACCTCGATCCCCAGCGTCACGTACACGGGGGAGGTGCTCACGGGGACGGCGGGGCCGGACGCGGTCGCGAGCCGGGGCGCCGTCCCGCCCGCGTTGTCGGGGTCGGCCAGGTAGACGTCCAGGGTGCCGTTCGGGCGGAGCAGGATGTTGTACGCGCCGACCCGGGTGTGGTCTTCGTCGTGGTAGCCGACGTCGGAGTCCATGCAGATCTGGATCTGCGCCGAGCGCGTGGAGTTGGTGGCCTCCAGGAGGGCGACCTGGACGTCCCACGTCCACGACGCGGGCGGGGTCCCGTGCGACGCGGAGCCGAGGACCGCGGCGGTGTAGTTCTCCGGAACCCCCGTCTCCATGCGGGAGGGCGCCATCTCCAGGGCCGCTCCGGCGAGCACGCCCTTGACCGGGTTCACCGGGGAGGGCAGGTGCCCGTGCGGCCACGTGCCGAGCTGGTACAGGTCCGGGCCCGGTGCGTGGTCGGACAGGTAGAGCGGGTCGTCGGTCACGATTCCGGCCGCCCCCTGCGCGAGGGCGAGGTCCCGCTCGCTGCGCCTCAGGACGGTGTAGACGAGGGGGCGGAGTCCGGCGCCGACCGCCGCCGCGATGCGTTCGGCGGGGGCGTCCTTGCGCATCCCGTAGTAGTCGAACCCCTGGGCGGCGAGGTCGCGCGGGTCGGATCCGCCGGCGGTCTCGATGTATCCGGCCGGGAGCCCGGCCGCGATGGCCCGGAGGCCGGGGCGCCGCTGGAAGCTCTGCACGATCACCGAGTCGGCCAGGTCCCACCGGACCACCTCGCGGACGATGGCGTCGCCGACGGCGTCGAGCTGGGCGTCGGTGGGGCTCGCCGGGTACTTGGCCTCGATCAGCCAGGCGACCGGTGCGCCGGCGAAGCGGGCGAACACCTCCGACAGGGTGACCGTGGGTACGTCGGGCCAGCCGGTCAGCCCCAGCTGGGAGGCCGATCTGATGGGCCACCGCTTCACCGCGGTGGCGGTCAGCCCGGCCACGGTCCGGGTGACGCCGTGGGTGCGTGTCAGGGTGGTGTCGTGGCACAGGACGAGGCTTCCGTCGGCGGCGAGGTGCACGTCGATCTCGATCAGCTCGGAGCCCGCGTCGACGGCCGCGGCGACGGCCTCCAGGCTGTTCTCGGGGGCGGTCGACCGGGCTCCTCGGTGGGCGATGGTGAGGGGCCAGGTCAGGTTCTCGATCAGCACGGTTCTCCTCGGGGGTGGGGCGACGCAGCTCGGTGCCGCTCGTCGCGGTGGCGGTCAGGTGGGACGCGCCGGCGGAAGGGGGCTCGGGAGGGGCATGCGAAAAGGCCCCGCACCTGGTGGTGCCGGGGCCCTCGACGTCGGTTCCGGGCACGGCTGTGGAGTGGCAGCGAACCCGTCGGCGAGAACAGTATCAGCTGTAAGGCTCTTCTGGGAATTACCCCTTACTGAGTTTCCGGTGGATCAGGCGTGCCGCCCCGGCGGTGTACACCTCAGCCGGAACCGGCGGGGACGGCCCGTTCCAGGACGGTGTCCTGGAGTTCACCGAGGTCGATCCGGGTGTCCCGGACGGTGTCGGGCAGGACCAGGTCGGCGTTCGTCCTCCCGGGCGGGCGGTGGAGGCCGCGGATGACGGCCCGCAGCCTCACCGGGCCGCCCCCGCCCGGTCGACGCGGCTGGTGCGCAGGCGGCGGATGGCGAGCAGGACGAGGACGGCGGCGACGGTCATCCAGGCCTTGCCGAGGACCTGACCGGTCAGGAAGTCCAACGACCCGAAGGCGAGCCAGAGGAACAGCACCGAGTCGACCGCGATACCGACCGTGTTGGACGCTGCCATCGCGAGGACCATGCCCCGCCGGCGCAACGGCGTGTACACGACCAGGTCCAGCAACTCGCTCGCGAGGAACACGGAGGCGGACGCCAACGCCAACTCGGGTGAGAACACAGCCGACAGTCCGGCGCCGACCACGACGGCGACGGCGGACCACTTCCAGGAGGTGGCTTCCTGGAGCAGGTCCCGCAGCACGAGGGCCAGGCCGACCAGGTACACCCCCGCGGGGGCGACGATCCCGGGCCACACGGGCAGGAATCCGATGTGGGTGACCGCGAGGTTCGCGGCGACCACGGTCGCGGTGAACGAAGCCCAGAGGGTGAGGGCGCGGACGGGGAACGTCATGGGGGCTTCCTTCGGGTGGGGCGGACGCCGACGGCGATCCGGTCGCGGAGGTCGGAGGGCGGAGCGCGTGTGCGGTCGCCCCCCCGGCGCGCTCCGGAGCTCCCTCGTCCTGGTGTCCGCCGGAGCGCGGTGTCCGCCCTCCGCCCGGGGGAGGCCCGGTGTGAACGGCGGTGCTGCTCGGAGGTGAACGGGGCGGACAACGGGCGCGTCTTCCTTGTGCGCGGTCGTGTCTTTCCTCCGTGTGCGGCGATCACCTTCTCGGTCATGTCATGACGAGTGGTCCGCATGCGGGAAGAGCCGGGGGTGGAGTTTCTCCCGGCCCGGTGTCCGGTGCCCGGTGGCGGGAGGGATGTTCGTCGGAGGCACGCCTTCTCCGTGCTGGACCGGCCAGGAGTGCCTGGCCGGAAACCTCACGGGGTCCGATCGGGTTCGACCGTTCCGTGCTTTCCACGGTGCGCGATGAGGAACGGGAAGTGAAGGCCTGGCCCCTGGAATCTCGTATCCGGGCGAAGTGCGGTCCACCGTTTTCCCCAGGGGTCCCGGATCCGCGGGTGCTGGAGCGGTCGCGGCGGGAGCTGTTCCGCCACGGGCCCCGGACGCGGTCGCGGTGGTGGGTGGTGCAGGGCTCGACCGTTGCGCACCGGGAGCGCCGGTCGCGCCTCACCGGCCGCGTGTGGCGGTTCGTCGCCGACCTGGGGGCGGACACCGAGGGGATTCCGCCCGGGGAGGCGGAGGCGGAGGCGATGGTCGAGCGGGCGACGGCGAACGCCGGGGCCCGGGCGCGGATCGTGCTCGACGCGCGACACCGTCGCCGTGAGCGGCGCCGGGGCCGGAGTATCCCTCGTCCTCTGAGGAGTGAGGCCTGGAGCCGGTCGGACGCGGTCCTGTTCGAGGTCCGGGGAGGTCCGCCGACCCGTGGCGTTCGGACGGCTCGCGGGTCGGGCCGAGCAGCGGAGCTCGCTCCGGGCGCTGTCTCAGGCGGGCTGGGGGAAGGGCGGGGGACATGCCGAGCGGGGACGCCCGTTGAGGGACGTCCCCGCGTCGACCGGCCGGGTGGTGCGCTCCCGCACCTGCCCTGCGCCTCGGTCCGTGTCCGGGTGCCCGAGGACCGGGGCCTCGGCGCCGGGGCGTGTTCGCGCGTACCCCGCGAACACGCCTGCGGCGCCTCGGCGGTCCTCAGGCGCCCGTGCCGACCCCGGAGTCGGGTCCGGGGTCGGAGCGAACTAGTGGCTGTTGTAGTTCGCGATGCACTGGTTGAGCAGGTCCAGGTTCAGGTTGAGCAGACCGAAGGAGTTCTGCTGCTTGGTGCAGGCCTCGTACGACACGTACGACACGTGGTCGCCGTGGTCCTCGCCGCCGCCGGAGGCGGAGGCGGCACCGGCGCCCAGGCCGAGGAGGCCGGCGGTGAACAGGGCGGTCATCGTGATCTTGACAGCGGAGCGCATGTTGTCCCTTTCGAGCGCAGGCAATTCGACGAGGTCGGCCGACCCATCACCTTGATAACCGTTTGCTTACGATCGGAAACTCACGGTAGTCACCCGGGTTCCCCAAGAGAAGGTCGGGACATCTTTGCAGGACACTCGTACCGTTGGTGTTCTTCCGGTCCATGGAAGGTTTTTCGGAGGTATTGCCGCACGTGGGGGAGGGGGTGGGCGGGGCGGCCGGGGCGGGCCTCAGCCGCTCCGCCGGTCCTCGGGCGGAGGGGCCGACGCTTTCCCACGCCCCCGTCCGCCGTCACCGTCGCGTGCGGAGGTGCGGGTGGAGCCGGCGCTCGCCGCGATCACGCATCCCACCGCGAACCACTGCCAGACCGACAGCAGTTCGCCCAGCAGGACGAGACCCACCAGCGCGGCCGCGGCGGGTTGCAGGCTCATCAGGACGCCGAAGACCCGGGGCGGCATCCTGCGCAGGGCGTTCAGCTCCAGGGTGTAGGGCACGATCGAGGACAGGACGCCCACCGCCAGGCCGAACAGCAGCAGCCGCCAGTCCAGCAGGGCGGCGCCCCCCTCGGAGATCCCCGCCGGGGCCATGATCACCACGCCCACCACGCTGGCGATCGCCAGCCCGGACGCACCGCTGAACCGCTGTCCCGTCGCCGCGCTGAGCAGGATGTACCCCGCCCAGGCGACCGCGGCGAGCACGGCGAACAGGATGCCCAGCGGGTCCATGGAGCCCGACTCCAGGCCCAGCGCGACCACGCCCAGTCCGGCCAGCCCGGCCCACACCAGGTCGATCCTGCGCCGCGACCCCAGGATCGCGATGGTCAGCGGTCCCAGGTACTCGATGGTGACGGCGATCCCCAGCGGGATGCGCGCGAACGCCTGGTAGATGAGGAAGTTCATCATCGCCAGCGCGACGCCGTATCCGACCACCACCAGCCAGTCGGTCCGGCTGCGGGCCCGCAGCGCGGGGCGGACCAGCAGGACCAGGAGTGCGGCCGAGGTGAGCAGTCGCAGCCACACCACGGCTGCCGGGGGAAGCGAGTCGAACAGGTTCTTGGCCACGCCCGCGCCGGTCTGCACGGAGACGATGCTGATCATCACCAGCCAGACCGGCGGTATCGCCTCCGCCGCGGTCCGCAGGGAGAACGGCTCCTGGGGAGTGGTCGGGATGCTCATGATCAGTCATCCTACGTTTTCGGGCGTCCTCTCCGGATCCCCGTCCTCGTCCCCGCCCCCGTGCGGGGTCGGCCCCCGGGAGGCGTGTGCGGTTCCGGGCCCCCCGCGTGCACCGCGGCGGCCCGCTCGACCGCGACGGCGGGGACGGTGCCCGCGACGGCGGGCGGGCGGTGGATCAGCGCGGTCAGCACCAACAGCCAGGCCACGACCACGACCAGGGGCTGGAGCAGGGTCATGACCAGACCGAACACCGTCCGCTCCGCCTGGTCGGTGAGGATCTGCAAGCCGATCCACAGGAACGGGAGGGCCGCCGCCACCAGGTTCGTCACCAGCGCCGCCCACACCAGTCCCCGGCGGGCGGGCGGACGCCACACGAGCAGTGCTCCGCCCACCAGGAGCAGCAGGACCGGCGGGCCGAGGTACCGGACCGCGATGAACCAGGGGACTCCGATGGCTTCCATGGCGGGACCCTATCGAGCCTCGGCGGGACCGTAGACGGAGGGCGAACGTGCGCGTAGCGGGTCAGGTGGTGTCAAATGGTGCGGGGTCGTGGCCGACACGTCCCTCACCCGTCGCCCGCTGGAGTGTCCTCACATGTCCCGACGCCGAGCCCGCAGCGTCCCCCGCGCCCAGGAACGGTACGTGCCGAGCTGGCCGCTCTTCGCCGGAGCGCTGGCACTCGTCCTCGTCGCCGTGATCGGCGGCTACACCGGCGGGCTCCTCGCCGCGGACTCCGGGGAGCCGGAGGAGCCCGAGATGAGCGTGGCCTCGGGCATCCTCGTCCAGCCCCCCGGCGGGCCCGAGGAGTCCGAGGAACCCGAGGAGGAAGAGGAGTACGTCCACCCCGCGGGCATGGACCCCGAGCTCGTCTACGTCCTCCAGAACGTGCACGGCGACCGCGTCGCCGACGTCGCGGGCGCCTCCACCGACAACGGCGCCCCCGTCCACCTGTGGGACCGCCACGATGCGGGGAACCAGCAGTGGAGGTTCGTCCCGCTCGACGAACAGGGCTTCTACGAGATCGAGGGCGTCGGCAGCGGCAAGGTCCTGGAGGTCCAGCCCGACCCC
>Ga0233363_1000893_pt1 | contig 12395 bp, 11 predicted proteins | sample ElkDunMinimDraft_18_FD_191534 | JGI IMG/M metagenome (GOLD analysis project Ga0233363, IMG submission 191534) | Fecal eukaryotic communites from dung pellets of Tule Elk in California, USA - Elk Dung C16 | ecosystem: Host-associated > Mammals > Digestive system > Large intestine > Fecal | place... | reverse complement strand
ATCCGGTGGGCTAGCGAGCTGGCAGACGCCAGCGATCCAGGCCCGCGGTGACATGATGATGGTGGCGGGCGCGTGCCGAAAACGGATTGGTAAGGGACGCTCAGACGCGCTTGTTGCGGAGTTTGGGAAGTCCGACAGCCCTCGTACACGCGAATACTACTTGAAGGCATTTGACGATGCGCTGAACGATCCCGAACTCGATTTCGATCTCACGCAGTGCAATCGCCTCGTCACACGCTATCGAGCTGCCATCGCCAAGGCGGCTACAGCGCGCTGATCGCAATCGATACCGCTTGGCGAAAGCCTGTCACGATAGATCAAGGGCAAGCTTCAACGCGCCTCTCTCGTCAGAAGCGTGAATGCCATGCAGTCTGCCGTTTTTCCAACTCCAGACTGTGAAGCCTAACCGGCCAGTCTTATTGATTTGGCCGGATGGTAGAGCCTCAGACTGCCCTTCCGATATCAAACGCAGAACAACCTTTGCAGGCTCACCCAGAGTGTCGATATCGAATAGTTTTCCCACACTTGCTTCCGCAAGGAGATGATCTCCCTTGGTGTCGATCGCGATGACCGTCTTGTCCACCCAAACGAGGAAGTCCGGCCAATAGGTGGAGGACGACGCTAGGTCGAGCAGAGGAATGTGATACCCGCTGTTCCTTGGATTTCGCGCCCACACACGCTGCGTCTTATCCAGCGCGCGCGCAAATCGAACCTCTAACGGATTGAGCCCTGAGTAAGCGCGATGGAGCGACTTATTGAACTCAATCGTATCTCTTGGGTCGACGGCTACCGGCCCCACTGCATAGGGAGCATCAAAGTCGTTTTGAAAAACCCGGGAGTGCGCAATGTAGGCCTCGACCACTGAGCGAGCGACAGATCTCACGTGGTCGGCTGCAGGGCTCGTCAGCTCAATTAGAGCATCAAACTTGGGAAGTTCGATATCAACCAAGTTGATGGGACCGCCGGCTCTGCGAAGGGCGCCGGCGTACAAGCGTTGAAGCTCACGGCGGAAGACGGATCGTGCGGTGACGCGGTTGCTATGTTCAACTTCCACCCACTCGAAGCTGGCTTCAGCGCCGACGCCAATCTCCTGTAGAACGAGCATTCGACTGCCCTGGCCGATGGTGTTCGATCCGCCGTCAGAGAAGTCCATCATCTTATTCACCAGGTCGGCAATGGGAGCCTGTGCCTTCGCGGAATGGATTCCAATCGTAGGGACGGTGCGCGGCGGCTCCGGATTCAACCGCTCCAAAACCTTGCTGCTAGAGTCGCCCTTGATGACCAAGGCGACCGCCGGATGTTCGGATACAAGCTGCTTGCGAATATCTTCCAGTATCTCGTCGAAAACGCCCTTCTCGTCGGTTCGGATGTAGAAGTGCGCCGTGTTCAACGCCGGGTTAGTGTAATGGCATGCTCCAGGTTGCCGAAGCACGCGACCAATCACCTGAGTGATCTGACGCGCTGAAGCCATCTCCTTGTCGATGTAGGCGAAGCCACACGTCGGATCGTCCCACCCCTCTTGAAGGCCGAGATTGAAGATGATGTGTTCGAAATCACCATTGACGAAGTCGCTGTAGTCACGATCTCCGCCGGAGAGTACACGCATCGACTTTGGAGCGGGAAACTCCTTTGGGAACTTAAGCTGGCTGTAGATAACGATCTTTGCAGGATCGATCTTGGCATTCTCCACTAAGTGGCGCCAGATCAGGATTGGTCGCGCTTGCCTCTCTGTATATGGGCGCTTCATGTCCTCGCTGATCGGGATGCCATCCACAGTATTGGTGCTACAAACGTAGATCGCCTTCGGCCGAAACGGCACTGCCAAGCCTGCCGCGGCCGATCGCGCATCTTCCATGTCGCTGAGCATCGCATCAACGGCGGTCTCCATCGGCGTGACGTAGCCGCCTATAGCGATCCGTTCTTTGACTAGGCCGGAAGACACCACATCCTTACTCGCGACGGCCGTGGTAAACTGGTCGTCGGACCAGCCGCGGTCTGTACGCAAGCGGCCAATTGTATTTTCCAGGCGCGCTGGCAGAGAAATGGTGGCGCTGGCGGAAATCAAGCCGTCGGGCGCCAGTTCGAGAAGGCGCCGGGTTTGCAGATCCGAGAGGTTGTGCCCCTCATCGTACACAATCACTAGCGGTCGCCGGGCTCCGTTCAACGTGCGACGCTTCTTGAGCAGGTCCCAAAGCGACTCCGTCGCGAGATCAAGCTGCGCCTCGTAGACCTTACGGTCTCCACCGGCATCATCTTCCACCGCGAACTTTCCGACCGTTGCGACCAACAGAAGCCCATCTGAAGCTTCCTCTATGTCTGAGGGAGCGACTTGAAGAAGCGGCTTTACGGTGAAACCAGGGATGTTGGCGGCATACTTGCCCGCGGACAAGTTTGCATAAGCCTGCGAGACGACAATGCGTCCGCGCGACACCCACAAGACGACTGGCTGGATAGGAAGCGCATCACGTATCTGCGAGATTGTATCTGCTAGAATTACCGTCTTCCCACTTCCCGTAATCGACACGAGCGTCTGGAGAAAGGGAACGGTGGTCGTCCGATCCACCATCAGCGGATTGATAGCGTAATCCGAAAACCTCTTCGCGATCTTTGAAGAAGCCGCTTCCTGAAACTTGAACAGATCCATTTAAGAGACTTCTTCAGGATTGTTGAACTCTGCATTTTCGTCGAGGCCCAAGTGAGCCAGGATACGATCAGGTATCTTCCAGAAGCGCACATTAGGTGACTGAAACGTCTCGTAGCGGGCATACACATGGTAGGGCGTCTTAACGCCAGCCCGCTTGCCCTCACTGACAACGGTCTTGTACGTTTCAAGATCTAATGAGCCGACCGGACCGCCGTTGTCCCAAATCAGAAAATACCCTTCGCCGACCTCGTCCGTTCCAATAAGATATTTGTAATCCTCGTCATCAAATACGCTCAGATTGGGCGCACTCCGCCGCTGAGTCTCCCAGTGTGACGTCAGGACGATATCGATCAGTTCGTTACGCTGCATCGATAACACGGTCTTCGCATCAATCTGCCTTGTGAGCAGCCGGTACTCGAAACCGCCGCCGAGGGGTTCCTCGCGTTCCCCGTTCGGACGCTCGCCAGTGATAGCATTATGCAACCGACGCCACGTTAAGGTCCGGGCGTACTTATCCCCGTTTTCAGGCGCGCCCTGTTCAATGAGAATGAAGCGACGCTGTGCATCGGTCTCGTAGTTCAGGGCAAGGACGGCGTGACCTGTGGTGCCCGATCCGGCGTAAGGGTCCATCACGCGTCCGTTCGGCGGGCACCAGACCTGAATAATCTTCTTCATGAGTTGGAGAGGCTTGACGGTCATGAAGTTATGACCAGGGCCGACCATCCTATCCAGTTCTTCAAGTCCCTCTCGGCTTCTACCGGTCTCAGCTGAGCTCCACGAGACTGCGCCCAGCGCAATGGGCTCTTCCTCCTCGTCCACCCAGAACGTGGTAGGGACCACGCCAGCCTTAATTTGCGAAAGATAGACTTTCGCCATGGGCTTCGCCGTGCCCTTCATGCCGAAATAGAGGCGTGGCCAAGCGCCAGCTTTGAGCTTGGCCTCCGCGAGCTCCCTCGCTTTGGTCAGTACCTTGTTGTCTGGTGAGAACGCGGGCTCGCCAGGAAGCGGCGCACCCTTGAGGACAATGGCCTTGGTTCGACCATCCTTCAGGTCGCGTTCGATATACTGCGGACCCCATTCATGGAGCCATTCTTTCATCCTACGCTTTTCAAACGCCCAGCAGCGATTCTCGCCAGGGTAGTGCAGCTCGCCATCGAAGGGAGACTGAATGGCATATAAGGCTGTTCGATGGCTCTCTGCGCCAGTGCCGGTGAGGTCGCCTTGCTTCCATTCCTTGTTAGGATCGTTGTCTGGGTTGCCGAAGCGCGAGTTGGACTTCTCTGAGCGATCAAACAATCCCGTCCGTACAAACTTCTTGTCCTTGGCGTACACGAGAACGTATTCAGTAGTCGAAGAGACGTGCTTCGAGTTATTCTTAACCGTAGTCTTTTGCCAGTTAAGAATAGCGAGACGATTATCCTCTCCGAAAACCTCATCCATCATCATGCCGAGATGGAACAGCTCATTATCGTCAATACAGATTGCAATAACGCCAGAGTTCTTTAGCATCGTCTTCATCATCTGAAGCCGAGGCATCATGGCCTTGATCCACTTAGTATGGCGCGATCCGTCCTCTTTCGCGACAAGCGTCCCGAGATCTGGATCGTTCGGGTCTTGATCCCACCGGTCGTTATATCGGAAATTCTGGCCCGTATTGTAAGGCGGGTCGGTCAGGATCAGGTCTACCTCACCACGATATTTATAGAGGGTGACCATAGCCTGGAGGTTCTCGCCCTCCACCAGCACGTTGTGCGACTGGTCTACAGGATCTCCGACATGCAATTTGGGCTCTCGTCGTGTGACCCGGGGCCGCACTTTGCGATAAATTTCGGACGCGGTCCGCTTCCCGTGGAAGCTCAGAGCCACGCCGCTGGTAAGCAGACTCCGGACCATACGCTCGAGATCGTCGCGATCGAGTCTCGCTAGCTCGTTGCTCAACTCATCGCCACGTAGGTCCGACATCACCACACCGCCTTAATTTCGCACTTACGCCCGCGTGGGCGCGTCCGCTGTTCCTAGAATGTTCCGCGAAAGCCGGCAACGGCCTCAGACACCCCCCTGTTGATCGTCATAGCCATGAGGCGTGCGCCTTGGCTATGTGCTTAGGGACTGGTGCCAGTTGGCGCTTCTGCGCCGATCGTCTCCTGAACCGCCGCGGGTAGATGCCGGTATAGGGTTGCGACCGACACCCCGATCGTGAGGGCGACCTCACGGGCGGGTGTGCCAGACGCAAGCAGCTTGCGAGCAGCGTCGATCCGCCGAGGGGTCATTACTGTCTTTCGCCCCCCTACCCTGCCACCTCGCTTTGCGAGGATCAGGGCGGCGGTTGTCCGTTCCCGGATTAGGTCGCGCTCCATCTCCGCCATGGCGGCCATGATGTGGAACACGAGCTTGCCGGCGGTTCCTGCCGTATCGATCCCATCAGTAAGAGAGCGAAGACCGATCTTCCGTTCCGCCAGCTCGGCTGCGAGGTCGACCAAGCCTTTCATGGTTCGGCCCAGCCGATCGAGCTTCCACACCACCAGGATGTCTCCCGCTCGGGCGTGAGAGAGCGCATCGGCCAAGCCAGCGCGGTCGGCCTTTGCGCCACTGGCCTTGTCCGAGAATACCTTCTCGCAGCCGGCATCGGTAAGGGCTGCGAGTTGAGGTGCGAGATCCTGCTCCGGGGTCGACACCCGAGCGTAGCCAATCAGCATGGATCATTCTCAAAACTCATCCCTGACGCCTAGCATGGCCCTTCCGTTTCGCGAAAGTGTTTTGAGAGAGGCTGATCGGCTGCTACACGTTCTCACATGAAGGCGCGTCAAAAAGGATCGTTTGCGAGACGGGGTCGTGCGATCGCTGCCACTCCTAACGCGGGTCCGCGAAAGCACGAAAACGGGCGCCAGCTTGGCGTCCTGCCTGCTTTTCCCGAGAGAGCGAGCGCCACGTTTCGTGCTTTCACGGACCACCGCCGCCCCTCCTTCGTGCTTTCGCGGACCTCAGCGATCGGGCTGCCTCCGGAGGTCGTTGCATGACCGGGCGTGATGCAGGGCAAGGCGACCTGTTCGTCCTCGACAGCCCGTTGCTGACGGAAGTTCGCGGCGAGCAGTCGTTGATGGCCTACCCGTTCTTCGCGCTGACTAAGACAGCGTGGAAGCGATCGCTGATCTACAAGACGGAGTCAGTGTCGATCGAGATCGGGCCCGGTCCCCGCGGCGTGGCGACCATCTACGACAAGGAAGTGCTGCTCTATATCGCCAGCCTTCTGGTGGCGAAGCTCGATGCCGGGGAGACCGTCGCGCAGGACTTTTACTTCACCGCCCACGATCTGTTCCGCGTTACCGGCGTCAATGGCTCGGCGCGGTCCTATTCGCGGCTGTCGGATGCCTTGGAAAGACTGCAGGGTACGCAGATCAAGACCAACATCGAGGCCGGTGGCGAGGGACAGGCAGGCTTTTTCTCCTGGCTGTCGGAAGCCCAGCTTCATTACCAGAAGAATGCTCGGGGCGAAAAGCGCCTCAAGGGCGTCAAGGTCCGACTGTGCGATTGGCTCTATCGCGCGATCCTGCGCGACCGGCGCGTTCTGGAATATTCTCCGTCCTACTTCCAGCTCGGACCGGTTGAGCGCAGACTTTACGAAGTTGCTCGATCAACGTGTACGGCCGGGGCAGTTCAAGTAGGGCTCGACGACCTGCGTCTTCAGCTCGGCTATCAGAATTCGCTGAAGCACTTCCGACACGTGATGAAGGGCATTTCGGAAGAGAACGCCATTCCGGACTATCACATCGTCATGGGTGATGGTCTTGCTGCTGAAATGTCGACGACCAAACGGCGAACGGCCACGGCCACAACTGTGACGATTACCCCCAAGCCCTCACTGTCGGCCGTCTAACAGGGCGTTCCGAATCGATCTGTTCGGTCAGGGCCGTGCGGTCCGGGAAAACACGAACCCCGGTCCGTGAAAGCACGAATACCGGTCCGCCAAAGCACGAACGCGAGGCGCTTAGGTCCGCCAAAGCACGAACTTTTTCAGGCTTAGGTCCGCCAAAGCACGAATTGTTGTTGTTCGCCGGCGCCGTGATTTCTGCAAAAATCGCCGTCGTCGAACGCGAACCGCGCGCGGCAGAAAACAGGGATCGGCCGTGACCACATAAACGAATGCCCGGCACGAAGGCCGGGCACCCTGGAACGTGATGAGCGATGCTTGGCGGCATCGATCGGGACGTAAGACACCCTTCTCATACCCGTTCCCGAGCCTTGGTTCAAGGGAGCGCGCTTCGCGCCACGCTCTAGTTTTGCCTGGTCCCGGCCCCAAGAAGGGGACGGAAGATGGGAGCTGTTACACTCGCGCGGGCGAGCTTCATGGCGCTCGACCGCATCGAACGGGCGCGGCCGAGGTCACGATCGGGCGCACCAAACCCCACGCGTGCGCACGTGCATCCGAACAGTCGCAGAGCCGGCACCTTCGAGGATGACTTCTTCTACACCTACGCAAAGGGTGAGACCGACCGGCTCTACAAGAAGGCGGTGGAGCTACTGAAGCGCAAGAACGCTATCCGGCGTCTTGCCCGCTCCGAAGGGCGCCAGCTCAGCGAGGACGAACGGCTTGTCACGCTGATTACGCCCGCAGCGGTCCGCGTGTTCGAGCAGCTTACGCATCTCGCGCGCACCTGTGCCGGTAGGGTATTCCCGACCTGGGAATGGATCGAGACGCACACCGGCCTCTCACGTGCGAGCGTCGGGCGGGGGCTGTCGATCCTTGCCAAGATGGGATTGCTCGACAAGCAGCGCCGGTGCGTGCCGATCGACCCTCCCGCCGATCGCCCGAAGGCCCGCAACGCACAGACGTCCAATGTCTATCGGATGAGTTTCCCCAACCGGCTTGCCCGTTTCCTTCCGCGGCGGCTTCGGCCCGTTCCGCTTCCCGACGACGTGGTGCAGCGTGAAACCGATCGCATTGAGGAGATCGAGGCGATGCGTCTATGGCGCACGCCCCGCCAGGTTGTGGCCGAGGATATCGAGGACGCCGGCCTTCGTCGTGTGTTGGACAGCCTCGCCATCGCAATTGAGAAACAAGAGTCTCAAAAAAATGGTCAACCGCTCCTAGATTCATATGTTCTAAGCACAGATGGAGTTGGCCTAGACGGCCAACGCTTTAACGCCTGACAGCGAGGTCGTCCCAAAACCAACCGACACACTACATTCAAACGAAACCACCAAACCGAACCGTCGGACGCGCCGCTCCGCGTCGCGGTGCTCCCGGAAGGAGCATGCGTTTTCTGTGGCGCTCAAATGGCTGCGTTGGTGCCAGGTTCAACCGTTTGTTGGCGTCGAATGCGACCGTAGCGCCAGCCTCAAGGACGAGGTTGCGCGACTGGGAACCGGCATCCTCCCTCTTCAAGGATCGTCGCGATCCGCCTTTCCCAGCCGCGGGTGAGCTGGCCGATCATCATCAAGGATGTCGCTTTCTGCTCCACCCGCCGAAATCTCGCGCGGGTATCCCGTTCGCGCCCTTCTGATCGGCTATCCCTTGATCGATGGGAAAATGGACGCTGGCCGCCTTCTTCGATCAAGCGAATAACCGGCTGCGCCTACGGCTTCCGCTACGCGGACCCTCCGTTTTTTCGCTTGATCGCGGCGTCTGCACGCCCCTTCAATTCCCATCAGGAATGAGCCTGATCGATCGAAGGACAGGACCATGCAGAACATCGCGGAATTTCGGATCATCGGCCGGGTCGGCAAGACCACCGAGCATGACAAGGTGACGAAGGTGAATGTCGCCGCCAACTATAACCGCCAGGAGAATGGCGAGTGGGTCACGGACACGCACTGGAACGAGGTGACGCTGTTCGGCAAGTTGATCGAGCGCGCCGCCAAGGCTCAAAAGGGCGACCTGGTGCATATTACCGGCCGCGTCCGCCAGAACTTCTATGACACGGCCGAAGGCCGGCGCTACACGGTGGAGCTAATCGCTGATGGTTTCGCAGTCCTGGCCAAGGGTTCCGAGGATCGCGACTAGGCGCGGTCGGGGCCGCCTACCGGCGGCCCTTCTCGCCGGCGAAGCTCCAGCTCGACCGCTTCGCGAATGAAGTCGGCCTGGCTCTCGCTCTCCCGCAGAACAGACTTGATGCGCCCGAGCGTACCTTTGGGAAAACGCGCAAGCGTCTGATCCTCCATCGGAGGGCGACCAACGGAACGGACCTTGCTAGACGTCATCCATTGCCCTAGTAATTACCGATACCGCATATTGACGGCATTTGCGGTATCGTATATTACAGGCTGAGCCTTTCATCAAGGCGACGGAGGAAGGCCATGTTGGGTAATCTGCTGACGAGCGGGCTGTTCGTCCTGATCGCGTGGGCCGTCCTAAGGGGCGGTGGCGGTTCTACCCCGCGCATCTGGAGTGGCGATACTCCGGACGAGGAGGCGCGTCGCAACACCCGCACGGATTCCAACTATCGCGGCTATGAGCATTGGAACAACAATTCTGATCGAGGCTGGTAGGGCGTGAAGACCATCGCCATCAATGTCGAGAAGGGCGGCGCCGGCAAGACGATGATCGCCTGCCATCTGGCATGGCTGCTCGCCGACGCCGGCCATCGTGTACTGTTCCTCGACCTTGACCGCCAGTGCAATGCGACGGACGCGCTCGCCGAGTTCGAGAGCCTCGGCACGTGTAAGCCGCTGTTCGAGCCGAAATATGTGCCGCCTGCTACATTCCCCCGGCTCGCGATCTACTCCAATCGCATGGGCGGGGAATATGACGCTGACTACCCCCGCGCGCTATCGGCCCTGAACGCCAATTTTCCGACGCTCGACCCTTTTTTCGACTTCTGCGTCATCGACACGCCGCCCTCCTGGTCGTGGATCAATTTCGCGGCTCTATTGGTGTGCAACCACTTGATCGTCCCCGTCGAACTGGGCCCGTTCGGGCCGGCAGCGACCAAGCAGGTGTCGGACTCGATCCAGACCGTAAACCAGCGCCGCAAAACGCCGATCCACGTCGTAGGGCTCGTGCCCAATCGAGTGCGAGCCAATGACACGCATCAGATGAAGATGCTGGCCGCGATCAGAGAGAAGATCGGGCGCAACCTGTTCACCAACTTCCTCCCAGAGCGGGCGCACTACAGCCAGGCCATCCAAGAGCATGTGCCGGTATGGCGGTTCGACAAGGACGTGCGGACCTCACTGCCGCCCATGCGCGCTTTTCTCGAGGAAGCCATGACCCGGATCGGGAGCCACAAATGACAGACTTCTCCGGTTTCGACGTTTTCAGCGAGAAGGCTGCCGTTGCAGACGCTGATCGCGTCCAGCTCCTTGATCCTGAGCTGGTGTACCCCGATCCCGAGAACGTCCGCAGCGAGATTGATCCTGCCAAGATCGATGAGATGGCAGAGACGATCAAGGAACGCGGCCAGCTTCAGCCCATCACCGTGGCGCCGAAGGATGCCGAAGGGCGCTACCGGATCATGTATGGCGAGCGGCGCTGGCGCGCGTGCCAGAAGCTCGGCATCCAGGTTCGCGCGATCGTCAGCAAGACCGATGACGTCGAGCAGGTCCGGATTGATCAGTTCATCGAGAACGACCAGCGCGAGGACTTGTCGACGGCCGACATGATCCGGTTCGTCACCGGGCAGGTCGCAAACGGACGTTCGCTCGCGGAGCTGGCCCGTGCGACCGGTCGCAACCGCACGCTGCTGACCCGTTACCAGGGGCTCGCAAAGGCTCCCGACTACATCGCCGCGCTTTTCGCCGACATCTCCATGCGCAGCGCGGTCGCACTTGCTCAGGCTGCGAAGACCGACGACGCGGCGACCCGGGCCTTTGTCGCCAACACGGCGGCCGAGGACATGACGGTCTTGGCGTGCGAGCGGTTCGCGCGCGAAGTTGGCGCGAAGAAGTCGGCCCCGAAGCCTGCCGCTACTCCCGCCCTCGAAGCCGAGACGCCATCCCCTGCTGTCGAGGATAACTTGCCTTCAACCGAGGGGAGCGAAACGTCGCTCACCACGGACGAGATCCGGGACGATGAGGCCGACCGAGCTATCGGCGAGACGCTGGTGCCCATAGGCTCAGGGCCGGCAGACGGTGCCCCAACCGAATCCCCTGCCCCCGCAACTCGCTCGGCATCGAAGCCCAGGACAGGCAAGCAGCGGGTGGAGCGACCGACCATCGAGATCGAGGGGAAGCGCGCGATGGTCGTCGAGGCGTTGCTGCACTTCGAGGACGAGGCAGAACCCCGCATCGTAAGTTGGCGCTGACCGCGCCGGCTCAGCGGGCGGCGCCGGCAGCGACCGGCGCCCACTCCTAAGTGCGATCCTTCCTTCCGCGACTTCATCGCTTCCGAGACGGATCAAGTGTGCCACGTGGCACACTTGAAGGCTGATTTGGTGGGGGATGTTCGATGGCAGGATAGGTATTGCTGCGCTCTTTGTATTACAGTACCCTTTGCCGGGTCATGTCGCCCACGCCGCAACCTTCATCCCCCACCAAGGGATCAGCGATGCTGACAGCGCGCGTCGACCGAGACTTGCTTGCCGCGTTCGACGCCGTTGCCGAGGGCAGGGGAGGGCGTAGCGCGCTCCTCCGCACCGTCCTCCAGCAGGCGCTGAAGCATGTCGCGGACGCGCCCCGGATTGCGGCACGTGCCGACAGCGCCGGCAACCGCGTGTCGCTCACGTTCACGGATGCGGAGACGGCTGTGCTCGATCATCGCGCGGCGGAGCGAGGCGTCGATCGCGCGGGGTGGATCAAAGCTCTGGTTCGGCGACATATCGGGCTGAAGGGCACGGTCGATGACGGCCTGCGCGATGCCTTGGCGCCGATCCGGATGCAGCTCCAGCGGATCGGCCGCAATCTCAATCAAGCGATGAAGGCTGGCAACGCTGCGATGATGGCCGACAGTGGCCTGCAGATTGATCGCGAGTTGCGCCGGATCGCGGACATGCGCGAGGAGATCAACGAGCAGATCGCCGCGCTGGCGGACGCGCTGCGCGGTGAGATCGCCTTCTGGGAGGTCGCCGACTGATGCCGTTCGGGGATCGCGAGGACGAACTGTGGGAGGCGATGAAGCCGAGCTTCAAGCCGCGCCTCGTCAGCGACCCGAACCTCAAATATGCCCGTCATGTCGTCAATGGCACGGGGCCGTTTGCGGCCAGGTCGCCGGCAGCGTTGCATCTCCGAATGGATGCCAAGGCTACGCTCGCGCGTGTCGTTCGAGGGACGCCGGAGGTGTTGGTCAAGGTGACGGGGCGCAAGAAGGGCGCCAAGCATCTCGCTGCGCATCTCGATTATATCGGCCGCCACGGCGACATCCGGATCGAGACGCGCGACGGTGAGCAGATCACAACCAAGGAAGACGCGCACAGCATCGCCGACGAATGGTCGGACCCGCTCTACTGGCGGCAGGGTACGACCGTCTCTGCTGTGGCGATGGTGTTTTCCATGCCGGCGGGGACCAATCCGGAGACGGTGAAGCAGGCGGTCCGGGAGGCAGCTGAGCGGATGATCGGGGACAACCACGATTATCTGTTGGCGCTTCACACTGACACGCCGCGTCCTCATGTCCACCTTACGGTCCAGGCCGAAGGCCTCAACCGCAAGCGGTTCGATCCGAGGCGCGAGGATCTGTTTCGCTTCCGGGAGGCGTTCGCGGAATCGCTTCGCAGCCGCGGCGTCCAAGCAGAGGCGACCCCCCGTTACACGCGGGGCCAGGGTAGGGCCGGCACCAGCATGGCGCTCACGCAATTGCGTGAGCGGATACGTCGCGGGG
>Ga0233363_1000892_pt1 | contig 12408 bp, 8 predicted proteins | sample ElkDunMinimDraft_18_FD_191534 | JGI IMG/M metagenome (GOLD analysis project Ga0233363, IMG submission 191534) | Fecal eukaryotic communites from dung pellets of Tule Elk in California, USA - Elk Dung C16 | ecosystem: Host-associated > Mammals > Digestive system > Large intestine > Fecal | place... | reverse complement strand
CCCCCGGGACCGCGGGAGCGCCGCGTGTCGTGGCTGGTGGGCCGAGGGCACGCCTCCCGCGCGTCCGCGACATGGGACACAATCCCCCTATGAGTTTTCCTCGCCAACAGGCCCGTACCCAACGCTTCACGATCGGTGTTCCGCGCGCGTTCCAGATCTCGCCGGACGGACAACGCGTCGCCTTCCTGCGGGGACGCGACGGAGTAGACACGGGCACGTGCCTGTGGGTGCACGAGACGGAGGCCGGGACCGAGTCGGTGGTGGCCGACCCCAAGGCCCTGGGCGCCGACGACGAGAACCTCCCCCCGGAGGAGCGGGCACGCCGTGAGCGGCTCCGTGAGAGCGGCGGCGGCATCGTGTCGTACACGGTGGACGACGCCTTCACCCGGGCCGTGTTCACCCTGTCCGGGCGGCTGTTCTACGTCGACCTGGTCGGTGACGGCGCCGCACCCCGCGAACTGCCCGCGGTCACCCCCGTGGTGGACCCCCGGATCAGTCCGGCGGGCGACAGGGTCGCCTACGTCAGCGGCGGCGCCGTGCACGTCATCGACGTCTCCGCCGCCGAGGCCGACCACGGGGACCGCGTGATCGTGGAGCCCGACGGCGACCACGTCTCGTGGGGGCTGGCCGAACTGGTCGCGGCGGAGGAGATGGGGCGCTACCGGGGATTCTGGTGGGCTCCGGACGGCTCCTCGCTCGCCGTCACCCGCGTGGACGAGTCCGCGGTGAACACCTGGTACGTGTCCGACCCCGGCCGCCCCCACCAGGAGCCGACGGCGCTGCGCTACCCGCCCGCCGGGGGCGTCAACGCGGATGTCCGCCTGGCGGTGTTCCCGGTCGGCTCGGCGGGGGCCTACCGGCGGGACGGCCGCCCCTCCCCCGCCTGGGTCGAGTGGGACCGGGACGCCTTCCCCTACCTGGCGACGGTCGGTTGGACCAGCGGCCCCGACGGGAACCCCACCGTCGTCCTCACCGCGCAGGACCGCGGCCAGCGTGCGCTCGCCCTCCTCAGCGCCGACCCCGCGACCGGCCTGGTCGCCGAGGTGCGCACCGACACCGACGACGTGTGGGTCGAGCTGATGCCGGGGGTGCCCGCCCACACCGGGTCGGGGGAGCTGGTGTGGATCGCCCGCGAGTCCGCGTCCGGCGAGCGCCGCGTGTACGTCGGCGGCGCACCCGTGAGCCCCTCCGACGTGTACGTGCGCGGGGTCGTCGACGTGGACGGCGACCGGGTCCTGTACACGGGTTCGCCCGTGGAGAACCCGGGTGACGTGTCCCTGTGGCTGGTGGACCTGGCGACCGGCCTGTCGGCTCCGGTCGAGGTCCCCGGGCACGGCAGCTCCCTGGACGCCGACCCGGGCGCCCACGGCGGCCTGCGGTCGGGACGGCTGCGCGGCGACACCCTCGTCGTCCAGCACCGGTCGATGGACTTCGCGGGCGTGCGCACGGTGGTCCTGCGCAACGCCGGCACCGAGACGCGGCGGGCGCACTCCGAGATCCCCAGCCTCGCGGAGACGCCCGACCTCCCCGAGCCCCGGGTGGAGTTCTGGCGCGCCGGCGAACGGCGGATCCCGACCGCGCTCGTGCTGCCGTCCTGGTACCACGACGACCTCCGCCGGCTTCCCGTGCTGGTCGCCCCCTACGGCGGTCCGCACGCCCAGCGGGTCCTGAACGCGCGCGGGGCCTACCTGACCGCGCAGTGGTACGCGGAGCAGGGCTTCGCGGTGCTCATCGCGGACGGCCGCGGCACCCCGGGGATCGGTGTGGAGTGGGAGCAGGCCGTCCACCTCGACCTCGCCGAGCCGGTCCTGGAGGACCAGGTGGAGGCCCTGAGGGACGCGGCGGCCCGCTTCCCCTTCCTGGACACCGCGCGCGTGGGCATCCACGGCTGGTCGTTCGGCGGTTTCCTCGCCGCGCTCGCGGTGCTGCGCCGCCCGGACGTGTTCCACGCCGCGGTGGCGGGCGCACCGGTCATCGACTGGGCGCTGTACGACACCCACTACACCGAGCGCTACCTGGGCACCCCCGGGGGGAACCCGGAGGCGTACGAGCGCAGCTCGCTCCTGGAGGAGGCGGCCAAGCTGGAGCGCCCGCTCATGATGATCCACGGCCTGGCCGACGACAACGTGGCGTTCGCGCACACCCAGCGGATGTCGTCGGCGCTGATGGCGGCGGGCCGCCCGCACACGGTGCTGCCGCTGTCGGGGGTGACGCACTCGCCGTCCGACCCGACGGTCGCGGAGAACCTGATGCTGCTCCAGGTGGAGTTCCTCAAGGGGAACCTCCGGGGCGAGTAGCGGCGCGGTCGGCGGCCTCCGGCGCCCACCGCCGGGGGCCGGGGCCCCGGGCCTCGCGGCCGGACGGAGCGTCCGCGCGCGGGCCCGGGGCTACCCGGGGTCAGGGCGTCGGGTACCCGTCGCCGATCTCCGACTCCTGCGGGACCTCCGCCTCCACGGGCTCGTCGAACTGGATGAAGACGAGCTCGTAGGTGTCGACCCGCGGCTCCCCGGACTCGGCCGGCACCCCGGCGTCCTCCGAGGTGTGGAAGCGCAGGGGGCGGCCGTCCTCCCCGATCCACAGGTCGAACTCCAGCTCCCGTGCGGGGCCGCCCTCCTCGCGGGGCTCCTCGGGGAAGGTCCCGGAGTAGTGGTGGCCGGTGCGGGCCGCCATGTCCCGGTCGCCGACCAGGTCCTCCGGAATCCAGTCCGCGGGCACGGCGCTGACACCCTGGTAGGCGGACTCCGCCCCCGGTCCGACGGTCAGCTCCATGCGCCGCACCTGGCGCTCCCACACGGAACGGGGCCCGCCCTCCATCGCCTGCGTCCGGGCCTCGTCCCGGTAGAACGCGCGGGACGGGCCGTCGCCCGCCCCCGTGTTCAGGTCCACGAAATGGACCACCTCGGACAGGTCTCCTCCGAGCAGGACGTGCCCGGCGACGATCGCCCCGAAAACGTCCGTCTGGTGGTAGACCGGCTCGGGCTCCTCCGTGTAGACGTAGTCGCGGGAGAGCTGGTCGCCGATGTCGTTGGAACCCTCGTGGTCGAAGCCGACGAAGCTCGACGCCCCCAGCGCCAGTTCGACCGCCTCCGGGACCACCGCCCCGACGTCCTCGGGGTCCGCCGCGACGGCCGTCCCCCCGCCGCCCGCGCCTGGGCCCCCGTCTCCGGCCGCGGACCCGTCACCCGCCGCGGATCCGTCCGCACCGGTCGTCTCCGTACCGCCCCCGCCGGCGCCCGGAACGGACTCCGGGGCCACGAGGAACCACCCGCCGAGGAGCACCAGCACCGCGAGGACCGCCGCCCCCGCCAGCAGCGGGGTCCGGGGCCGGCCCGCCCCGCGCACACGGCGCGGAACCGGCGCCTCGATGCCCCGCCACTCCGTCGCGAGCAGGTCCGGAACCACCCTGGTGGGGTGGACGGCCTGAGGGGAGGGGGCGCCCGCCGGCCCGGCCGCCGGTCCCGGAACACCGGTCGGATGGGCAGGGCCGGCTGTCCCCGGGCCACCGGTCGGGGGGACGGGGCCGTCCGGCGCCCCTCCGTCCTCCGGCGGCAGCGCCCCGACCGGCGCGCCCGCGCCCGTGTGCCGTACCCGGGTCGCGCTCCAGCCGTCGGTGATGCGGGCGAGCGCCTCGTCGGCCGTGGGGCGCTCCGCCGGGTCCTTGTCGAACGCGCCGCGCACCACGTCCGCGAGTTCGGCGGGCAGCCCGTCGAGGTCGGGCCGTTCGTTGCGGATCCGGTAGGACACGACGTCGACCGGCCCGGTCCCGAAGGGGTCGCGCCCGGTGGCGGCGAAGACGACCAGCCCGGCCCACGCGAACATGTCCGACCGCTCGGTGGCGGCCTGCCCCTCGTACTGCTCGGGCGCGATCCAGCCGGGCGTCCCGAGGAGCCCTCCGGTCCGTGTGAGGGCGGTGCCCTCCATCGCGCGGGCGATCCCGAAGTCGAGCACCTTCGGGCCGTCCGGGGCCAGGATCACGTTGCCGGGCTTGAGATCGCGGTGCACCACCCCCGCCCCGTGGACGGCGACGAGCGCCTCGGCCAGCCCGGCCGCGAGGGCGACGAGCATGCCGCCGGCGAGCGGCCCGTTCTCCCTCACGTACTGGCGCAGGGTGCGTCCGGGCACGTACTCGGTGGCCATCCAGGGGGTCTCCGCCTGGACGTCCGCCCCGTGGAACGCCGGGGCGCAGGTGGCGCGCACACGGGCGACCATGCCGACCTCGCGGGCGAACCGGGCGAGGAACTCCGGGTCCACGGCGAACTGGGGGTGGATGACCTTGACGGCGGCGCAGGTGCCGTCGGGCGCCAGCCCCGCGTACACCGCGCCCATGCCGCCGGCCCCGATCCGTCCGACGACCCGGTAGTGCCCGAGCTGCCGGGGGTCCGTCTTCTCCGGTGGGGTGATGCCGGGGGGCAGGTGGTGGAGGCTGAACGGGGGTGGGGTTCCTGGGAGCACGCGGGCGCCTTCGTGTCGGAGGGTGGGGCGGGAGGCCCGGATCGGACCTCCCGCCGACGGCGGACGGAAACGGGGGCGGGCGGGCCCGGGCGTGGCGGGCCCGCTTCGGTGACGGGACCGGTCAGGCCCCGCCCCGGTGGACACAGCTGTTCGCGAGGACGCCGTCGACGGGTGAGAGGTCGTGCGGCCCGAACGGGGACCCGCCGGGGAACGTGGCGCCCCCGTCCGCGGCGTGGAGGCAGAAGCCGCCGGAGTAGTCCACGGCGACCCTGCCCTCCGCGTCCGCGACGTCGGAGGGCAGGTAGTAGACGGCCCTGGTCCGGATCCCCTCGATTCCGATCATCGGGAGCTCGACGGTGGGGTTCCGGGGGCTGAGCACGTAGGCCAGTCCCGCCCCCTGGCGCTCGAACTCCAGGGACCCGTGTTCGGGCCGGATCTCGTCGACCCACCCGAAGTCGCTGGTGCGCAGCTGGATCTCGCCGAAGTCCGGCAGGTACTCCACCGTCGCCGCCATGGCCATCCAGTCGTTGGAGAAACCGCCGTCCGAGGCGAAGGTGATCGACAGCTGGTCCAGCGGTTCGCCGTCGCCGCCCTCGGGCACCAGCGTGCGGGTCAGCACGGGCGCCTCGGAGGACGGCTCGACGACCACGCTGCCGTTCTCGTACAGGTCCCGGTAGGCGGCCGGGGCTCCGTCCAGCTGGCCGGAGGCGTCTCCCGGCCCGGCGCCGGCCGAGGTCGTCCCCGTCCCTCCCGCCGGGTCCTCCCCGCCCTGCCCTGGCCCTTCCCCGGCACCCTCCCCGGCGGCCAGGTACCCGGCGCCGGTCCCGGCGAGGACCACGAGCGCGACCGCCGCCGAGGCGACCGCCAGCGGTGTGCGGTGCCGCACCGCCCACGGCCTCCGCCGGGGGGCGTGGGCGCGCCAGAGCTCGATTCCACCTCCCGGTTCGGCGGACACGCCGGACCACGCCCGGCCCATGGCGCGGTCGGCGCCGTCCGCGTCCGCGGTTCCGGGGCCCTCCCGGAGGAGCGCGGCCGTCGCGGCCATCGCCCCGGCCGCGTCGGGACGGCCGCCGGGGTCCTTGTCCAGGGCCCTGGCGAGCAGCCCCCTCAGGTCGGCGGGGACCCCGTCCAGCTCCGGCGGGTCGGAGAGGATGCGCGACGCCATGACGTCGGGGCCGCCCGCGCCGAAGGGCCCCCGGCCCGTGGCGGCGAAGGCGACCAGACCCGCCCACGCGAACATGTCCGAGTGGGGGCCGGCGTCCTGCCCGAGGTACTGCTCGGGCGCGATCCAGCCGGGGGTCCCCACGAGCCCGCCGGTGCGGGTCAGGGCGGTCTCCTCCACCGCTCGGGCGATCCCGAAGTCCAGCACCTTCGGGCCGTCCGGGGCCAGGATCACGTTGCCGGGCTTGAGATCGCGGTGCACCACCCCCTCCGCGTGGACCGCGCCGAGCGCCTCGGCGACACCGCAGGCGAAGGCGGTCAGGTGCGGACCGGTCAGCGCGCCCCTGGCCCTCACGTGCGCGTCCAGGGTGAGACCGGGCACGTACTCGGAGGCCAGCCAGGGGAGGTCCGCCTCGGTGTCGGCGCCGAGGAAGCGCGGCACGCAGGCCGCGCGGACCCGGCGCACCAGCGAGACCTCGCGGGCGAACCGGGAACGGAAGTCGGGGTCGGCGGCGAACGTCCTGTGCACGCACTTGACCGCCACCCGGTTGTCGTCGTCGTCCAGTGCCGCGTAGACCACTCCCATGCCGCCCGCCCCGAGCCGTCCGACCAGACGGAACGGGCCGACGCGGTTCGGCTCGCCCGCGGCGAGGGGGGCCACCCCCTCGGGGAGCGGTGGGGGCACGGGACCGTGGCCGGCGGGAGAGGGGTGAGCGCTCATGACTGCGGGCAACCTTCTGGCGTGGGGGTGCGGCGTGCCGGGCGTGGTCGGGCTGTCTCCTTCCGCGACCGGCACCGAGCTTAGGACACCGGCCCGACGGGGGTCCCCCTCCCGACGCGGGCTCCGCCCCGCCCCGTCCGACGGCGCGACCGCCGGAGCGGACTCCGACCGGACCGCCTCCGGGCCCCGGAACGGCGCTGCCGCCGCCGGGCCCCACCCGGCGGGAGGAGCGCGGGCACCGGGTCTAACCTGGCGTCATGCGTTCGTATGCGGCGCCGCTCGCCTTCGCGGCCGACCTGATCTGTGTGCTCGCCTTCATCGTGATCGGCAGGATCGACCACGAGTCCGGCACCGCCCTCGCGGGGATCTGGGGCACGGCGTGGCCGTTTCTGGCCGCAACGGCCCTGGGCTGGGCCGTCACCCTCGCCTGGAGGTCTCCTGGCCGGATCTGGCCGGTCGGCGTGTTCGTCTGGGCCGTGACGGTGGCGGGCGGGATGGCGTTGCGCGTGTTCACCGGCGAGGGGGCGCCGCTCAGCTTCGTCGTGGTCACGTCCCTGTTCCTCGCGGCCACCATGCTCGGCTGGCGCGTGGCGGCGCTGCTCGTCGCGCGGGCCCGGGGGGACAGGCGGCAGGGCGCCGCCTGAGGGGGACCGCCCGGGTTCCGCCGCGGAGGCGGTCCCGCCGCCGCGGCCGTCGTCACCGGCGCGAGACCCGGGAGACCCGGGCGGGGGACGCCGTGCTCCACGGCTCCGCGCACGGCGGATTACCGGCGCGCAGCCCGGCGGGGACACCGGCCCGTGGTCTCCTCACGCCGGGACCGGCGGCTCTCCCCAAGGAGGTGACGGGGGTTCGTAAGCTGGAACGGATGAACGAGCACCCCGCACCCCAGGCCACCCTCCCCTCCGCGGCCGCGCCCGCCGCGCCCGACGGCAACGGCGAGGACGAGGCACGCGAGGTGGGGGTGGGCCCCTGGTCGGGCCCCTGGCCCCAGGGCGACCACTACGACCCCGAGCTCCTGGCCGGCGGCGACCGCCGCAACGTCGTGGACCACTACCGGTACTGGCGGCGCGAGGCGATCGTCGCCGACCTCGACACGGTCCGGCACCCCTTCCACGTCGCCGTGGAGAACTGGTCGCACGACTTCAACATCGGCTCGGTCGTGCGCACCGCCAACGCGTTCGGGTGCGCGGCGGTCCACATCGTGGGCCGCCGCCGGTGGAACAAGCGGGGGGCCATGGTCACCGACCGCTACCAGCACGTCCACCACCACCCCGACACGGACGCCCTGGTGGCGTGGGCCGGGGAGCGCGGGCTGCCCCTGATCGGGATCGACAACCTGCCCGGCGCGGTGCCGTTGGAGACCTACCCGCTGCCGCGCGACGCCGTGCTGGTGTTCGGGCAGGAGGGGCCCGGGCTGTCGGAGGAGGCGCGGAAGGTGTGCCGGGCGGTGCTGTCGATCGCCCAGTTCGGTTCGACGCGGTCGATCAACGCCGGCGCCGCCGCCGCGATCGCGATGCACGCCTGGGTACGGGCCCACGTGTTCGACCAGCCGGTGGCCGGAACGCCCGCCGCGACACCCACCACCGCACTGCCGTGATGGTTCCGTGATCTACCATGTGCGAGAGGCCGCCCCCTACCAGAGAGCAGTGCGAATGATCGTCACCTCCGCAGCCCGTCCCGCCACGATCGACGACGTCGCCGGCATCGCCCGCGTCCTGAGCAGGTCCGCCCACGACGACCCGTTCTTCCGCTGGCTGTTCCCCGACGACGAGCTCCGTATGGCCAGGACGCGGCGCTTCTTCGCCCTGACCGCAGGGTTCGGCTACGTCCCCGCGGGCGACACCCGGGTCGCCGAGACCAGGGACGACCCGGAGTCCGCGCCGGTGGTGCGGGGGGCGGCGCTGTGGGCGCCGCCCACGGCGAACCCCGAGGGGCAGCTGGTCTCGCTGCGCACCTGGCCGCACTGGGGTTCGCTGGTCGGCCGGTCGCGCATCACCGCGTTCGTGCGGGTGTTCGCCGAGTGGAAGCTGGCCGCACCCCAGGAACCCCACCTGTACCTGGCCACCCTGGGGGTCGATCCCGTGGTCTCCGGAACAGGCGTGGCGGGCGCCCTTCTCGCCGACGGGCTGGACCGCGCGGACTCCGAGGGGATCCCCGTGTTCACCCAGACCCTCGACGACAAGGCCGTCGGCTTCTACGAGCGGTTCGGCTTCCGCGTGTCCCGCGAGGTGGAGAGCCCGGACGCGGGGACCCACTACTACCTGCTCCGCGACCCCTCCTGATCCGCGGCGGGGCCGGGGGCGCCCGGCCTCCGTGACGGGGCCGGGCCCGGCGGGTCTGTCGGAATCTTCCTGGAAAACACCCCACCAGTGACGATTCGGCGATCTACCATGAACGGTGACCAGAGCCCCGTGACGAGGGAAGAGGCACCACCCGTGACTCCCACGGCATCGGCGCGGGCCGTCCGCACCGCGACCATGAACGACGTTCCCGGAGTGGCCCGGGTCCTGGGGCGCGCCTTCCAGGGCGACCCGTTCTTCCGCTGGTTCTTCCCCGACGAGAACCTGCGCATGGCGCAGACCACGCGCGCGTGCGCGCTCATGGCGGGGTTCGGCTACGTCCCCAGCGGTTACACCACGGTCGTCGAGCGCCGTGAGGACTCCGCGCGCGGACCGGTGGTCCGGGGCGCGGCCCTGTGGGCGCCGCCCGGCGCGTCCTCGGAGGGGTTCGCCGTGATGCTCCGCTCGCTCCCCCACTGGATCCACCTGGTCGGCCTGTCGCGCCTGCCCGAGATCGCCCGGTACACGGCCGAGCTCAGGGCGGCGGCCCCCGACGAACCGCACTGGTACCTGTCGATGCTGGGAACCGACCCGGTGGCACGCGGGACAGGAGTGGGCGCGCACCTGCTGCGCGCGGGCCTCGCCCGTGCCGACGCGGACGGCGTCCCCGTCCACCTGGAGACCATGAACTCCGCGAACCTCGGATACTACGAGCGGTACGGCTTCCGGGTGGTACGGGCGATCAACGACCCGCGGGCCCCGTCGGCGTACTGCATGGTCCGCCCCGCGGCGTCCTGAGGCGGGCGCCGTCCGGCCCCTCGCGGCAGGCGTCCCCGATCCCGCGGGCAGGCGCGTCCTGTCGCCCGCGACCGCTCACGCCGCCCCAGCCGTCTCCGCCCCGACCGGGACCGGGACACGCGACGGGGCCGCACCCCGCAGGGGTGCGGCCCCGTGTGACCGGACCGGGGTGTTCCCCCGGAAGCGGTCGCGCCTAGCCGATGCCCTTGCTGAGCGAGCCCAGCAGGTCACGGTTGAGCTGGGAGATCGTGTCCAGCGGGATGCCCTTCGGGCAGACCGCGGCGCACTCACCGATGTTGGTGCAGCCGCCGAAGTCCTCCTCGTCCTGCTGGTTGACCATCTTCACCACGCGCGACGCCCGCTCCGGCTGCCCCTGCGGGAGCATGCCGAGGTGGGTGACCTTCGCGGCGGTGAACAGCATGCTGGACGCGTTCGGGCAGGCCGCCACGCACGCGCCGCAGCCGATGCAGGTCGCGGCGTCGAAGGCGCGGTCGGCGTCCGGCTTCGGGATCGGGTTGGCGTGGGCGTCCGGCGCGGTACCCGTCGGGGCGCTGATGAAGCCGCCCGCCTGGATGATGCGGTCGAACGCGCCCCGGTCCACGACCAGGTCCTTCACGACGGGGAACGCCGTGGCGCGCCACGGCTCCACCGTGATGGTGTCGCCGTCCTTGAAGCTGCGCATGTGCAGCTGGCAGGTGGTGGTGCGCTCGGGACCGTGGGCCTCGCCGTCGATCACGACGCCGCAGGCTCCGCAGATGCCCTCGCGACAGTCGTGGTCGAACGCGACCGGGTCCTCGTTCTCCAGCGTGAGCTTCTCGTTGAGGACGTCGAGCATCTCCAGGAAGGACATGTCCGGCGAGACGTCGGTGAGCTTGTAAGTGACCATGCGACCTTCGTCGTCACGGCCCTTCTGGCGCCACACGCGCAGGGTGATGTTCACTTGTAGCTCCGCTGCTTCATCTCGACGTACTCGTACTCCAGGTCTTCCTTGTGGAGCACGGGCTTGCTGTCCACGCCACCGAACTCCCAGGCCGCGACGTAGGCGAACTCGTCGTCGTGACGCAGGGCCTCCCCGTCCTCGGTCTGGCTCTCGGAGCGGAAGTGACCGCCGCAGGACTCGCGCCGGTGCAGGGCGTCGATGCACATGAGCTCGCCCAGCTCCAGGAAGTCGGCCACGCGGTTGGCCTTCTCCAGAGCCTGGTTGAACTCCTCGTTGGCCCCGAGCACCTTGACGTCGCGCCAGAACTCGGCGCGCAGCTCGCGGATGAGCTCGATGGCCTTGCGCAGGCCCTCCTCGTTGCGCTCCATGCCGCAGTAGTCCCACATGATGTGGCCGAGCTCCTTGTGGAAGGAGTCGACGGTGCGGGAGCCGTTGATGGAGAGCAGCTTGTCGATCCGCGCGGTCACGTCCGCCTTGGCCGCGACGGCCTCGGGGTGGCTCTCGTCGATCGGATCGAAGGGGCCGGCCGCGAGGTAGTCGTTGATGGTGTTCGGCAGGACGAAGTAGCCGTCCGCCAGACCCTGCATCAGCGCGCTCGCGCCCAGGCGGTTGGCGCCGTGGTCGGAGAAGTTGGCCTCACCCGTCACGAACAGGCCCGGGATGGTGCTCTGGAGGTCGTAGTCGACCCACAGCCCGCCCATCGTGTAGTGCACGGCCGGGTAGATGCGCATCGGGAGCTCGTACGGGTTCTCTCCGGTGATGCGCTGGTACATGTCGAAGAGGTTGCCGTACTTGGCCTCGACCGCGTCGCGGCCCAGGCGCCCGATGGCGTCCGCGAAGTCCAGGTACACGCCGAGGCCGCCGGGGCCGACGCCGCGGCCCTCGTCGCAGACGTTCTTGGCGGCACGGGACGCGATGTCACGGGGCACCAGGTTGCCGAAGGACGGGTAGATGCGCTCCAGGTAGTAGTCGCGCTCCTCCTCGGGGATCTGGCGCGGGTCCCGGTCGTCACCGCCCACCTTGGGAACCCAGATGCGGCCGTCGTTGCGCAGCGACTCGCTCATCAGGGTCAGCTTGGACTGGTAGTCGCCGCTGACCGGGATGCAGGTCGGGTGGATCTGCGTGTAGCAGGGGTTCGCGAAGTGCGCGCCCTTGCGGTGGGCGCGCCACGCGGCGGTGACGTTGGAGCCCATGGCGTTGGTCGACAGGAAGAACACGTTGCCGTAACCGCCGGTGGCCAGGACCACGGCGTCGGCGAAGTGCGTCTCGATCTCGCCGGTGACCATGTCACGGGCGATGATGCCGCGCGCCTTGCCGTCCACGACGATGACCTCGAGCATCTCGTGGCGCGTGTTCATCTGGACGGTGCCGGCCGCGATCTGCCGCTCCTGCGCCTGGTAGGCGCCGATGAGGAGCTGCTGACCCGTCTGGCCGCGCGCGTAGAAGGTGCGGGACACCTGCACGCCGCCGAAGGAGCGGTTGTCCAGGAGGCCGCCGTACTCGCGGGCGAACGGGACGCCCTGGGCCACGCACTGGTCGATGATCTCGACGCTGGCCTGCGCCAGGCGGTAGACGTTCGACTCGCGGGAGCGGAAGTCACCGCCCTTGACGGTGTCGTAGAACAGCCGGTAGATGCTGTCGCCGTCGTTGCGGTAGTTCTTCGCGGCGTTGATGCCGCCCTGCGCGGCGATGGAGTGCGCGCGCCGGGGCGAGTCCTGGTAGCAGAACGTCTTGACGTTGTAGCCGGCCTCGCCGAGCGTGGCGGCCGCCGAGGCGCCGGCCAGGCCGGTGCCGACGATGATGATGGAGAGCTTGCGCCGGTTGGCCGGGTTGACCAGGCGAGCGTCGAACTTCCGCGTCGCCCAGCGCTCGGCGAGCGGGGCGTCGGGCGCCTTGGTGTCGGCGAGCGGCTCACCGGGGGTGTAGTAGCCGGCGGCGTCGTCGTAGTCGCCGTCCAGGGACCCGCTGGCCGAGGCCTCCGTCGAGGTGACGGTGTCGGGCATGTCCATGTCGTGGCTGTCGTGGCTCACGTGAGGTGACCCCTCTTTACTTGGTGA
>Ga0233363_1000889_pt1 | contig 12429 bp, 9 predicted proteins | sample ElkDunMinimDraft_18_FD_191534 | JGI IMG/M metagenome (GOLD analysis project Ga0233363, IMG submission 191534) | Fecal eukaryotic communites from dung pellets of Tule Elk in California, USA - Elk Dung C16 | ecosystem: Host-associated > Mammals > Digestive system > Large intestine > Fecal | place... | reverse complement strand
GGCCACCAGAGCGAGGAGTAGACCAGGGACGCATCACCCGGGGTACGCCGCTCTCCGGACTCCCGAACGTGGCCGCGGAGGGACAGGCCGGAGAATCGTCAGCGGATCAGGAAGCGCAGATCGCGCACAGTCTCGGAGATGGTGATCGGGCTGAGGTCGGCAAAGTCGGCCGTGTCCTCGGCGCGGGGACGACGGGACCAGGTCGGACCCTCCGGCGGCATGCTGGTCGTCCACACCTGCACGCCCGTCAGATGGACGTCCTGGTCCGGTTCCTGCCAGTGGTAGCCGGGGGAGTACCGGATCGCGACGGTCCGGTTCCCGGGCCAGTCCCGCAGCAGCGCGTCGTAGTCGTCGCTGAATCGCCAACCGCGGGCGGTCAGCGTGAAGAGCTTCCGGCTTGCGACGGACTTGTCGGCAAACGAGCCCGGGCTGGTCAGTGTCTCCTCGGCCTCGGAGCGGCCGATCAGCTCCCGGGCCAGCTGGGCGAACGGCTGGACGATGGCGTAGTCGTCGAAGAGGGCCGTCCATGCCGCCCGGTCATTGGCGAAGTGCCACGGGTGTGCCACTCCCACCGTCGCGGTGCCGTCGAGCGCGAAGGCCTTGTCGTCGATGTCGGCGAGGGTACGGTCCTCGGCCACGCGGAACGCCGTCACCGCCGCTCCCCGCTCGTCGAAGGCACCCCAGAGCAACCGACGCGTCAGCTGCCACGTCAACGGGTGCGCGACGAAGAGGCGTTCGAATTCCTCAGCGGTCCAGCGTCGCTCGACGACCATCGCCTCTTCGAGGGCCCGGAGGCGCTCCGCGACGATGTTCTTCACGTCCTTCTTCATCGCAGTGAACCGCCGATGGGCGGCGGGCGCCAGCGTGGCGTCGTCCGCAGCCGCCGGCCGGGGAAGCCGGGCGAGCCGCCCGCCGTCCTGGTCGATGACGTACGGCTGGAGCCGCTCGTCGAAGCCCACGGTGAACTTCCGGGGGCCGTAATCGAGCGGCGTGCGGCCGGTGGAATCGAGGCCGAGATCCGCAACGATCCGGTCAGCCAACTGTGCGGGATGCAGCCCCCGGGCCACCGCGACGTCATCGAGCCGCGCCTGCGCGAACTGCCGAAGGCCCTTGGTCTTCGCCTGGCGCGTCAACCGGTGCAGATGCATCAGGGCGCCGTCGGATCCGATCGCGGCGAGCACCTCCATACCGGTACGCACCCGCATGCTTGCCTGCCCCCAGGAGGGGAAGAGCGAGGTCAGTGCCGGCACGACACTGTCGTCGCCGAGCAGCGCCAGCGCCACCATGGCGAACTTGTTCTTCGCCGGGTACTGCGCCGCCTGCCACTGTTCGAAGACCGTCCAGGCCAGCGCGGAGAGGGTGTGCGGTTCGCAGGCTGCGCGCACCTCGGCGATTCCGGGGTGGGGCGCCGTGATCTTCGAAACGGCGACGAGCGCGCACAACCGGCGTACCGCGTCCTGGGAGAGCACGTCACCGCCGGCGCGCAGACTCACCGCGGGGAGCGTCGCGATTACCAGCCAGTCCGGGAGTTCGGGAACCCGGATGGGCTGCCCGTCGGGCCGGTGCGGAGAGCCGGTGAGCACCGGCAGCGTCGCGCCCGCCGTGGCATCCGCGCCGGCCTGTTCGGCGCTCGCGACGATCGCCGCCAGATGGGCCCGCGCCGCCGGGTCGAGTTCCGGCAGCGCTTCCGCGACCGCCTCCGGATAGGCGAGCACATGATTGCGGAGCAGTTCCGAGACGGTGGTCGCGGCATCGCTGCGCGCGTGGTCGGCGGACTTCGCGAGCAGTACCCGTAGCGCGAGACGCCGGTCGCGCTTGGCCGCGTTCAGCAACACCGGGCGGACGTACCTGCGCTCGGCCCGGTCCACCAGGTGACCAAAGGCCTCCTCGGTCGGGATCGCGGCCAGCGCGGTGACGACACGCTTCTCGTCGTCGGCGGTGTCGATGCGCAGGTTGTGCTCCCAGAAGACCGGAGAATTCTTGTCCAGCAGCCCCGCCCAGCCCGCGCCGATTCCCGCACCGCCGCTGTCCAGGATCTCCTGCGCCCTCGCGCGTACCGTCTCCGGCAGCGAGGCGGCCGAGAGCAGCCGCGGATTGGTCAGCACCAGCGTGCCGAGCAGATCCCGGTACAACGCCGTCTCGTACGGATTGGCGGCTAGTTGCTCGTCGCCCCACTGTCGGTACACCGGCTCCGCGGCCTCCAGCTCACTGAGGATCCGCAGCGCCCGCACCGGATACCGCGACAGCGCCCCGGACTTGAGCAGTGCCCCCGGGCGTACGTTCGACAGACCGATGGTCTGCCGGCAGAGCAGCCGGAACGCCTCGTCGGTGGGAGTCAGCGACAGCATGCGGATGGCGTCGGGGCCCAGTTGCCCGCGGAACTCCCACTTGCCGTAGTTCAGGTCAAGGAGTTTGAGATAGAACGGCTCGGCCAGGACCGGCGCTGCGGCCAGTCCGACTCCGTCCAGGACGGTGCTCATCGCCTCGTCCGACTTGCCCCACAGCAGCATCGAGGTGATGTTGTCGCGCAGCAGCTCGAGGTGAGAAAGCGTGCCGGCAGCAAGAAGAAGCATCTGGCTGAGGTAGAGGTGATGATCCCGCGTCCCGTCTTCGCCCTCCGGAACGGCCATCCAGCCCGCAGCCGCGGCGCAATCCTCGTCGACCCACGCCAGCTGGGTCGGGACCAGGTACGACGTGACCATCCGGCCGAGCGGTGACGTGCGGTATCCGCCGAGGATTTCGCAGGCCCGCGCGTACTCGGCGTCGGTGGCGGTTGCCAGGCGGATTCGGAGCGTGCGAGCCACCGGGAAGAGACACGCGCGGTCGCTTCCGCGCCACAGGCTCTCGTAGGTGCGGTGCGGTGCGGGCGCGATCGACCAGAGAGAGCCGTCGACCAGGAGCCGGGCCAGCTCCCCGACGAGCCGGGCGGAGAACTCGATCCCGTGCCGGGACACCCACAGATTGGCGACGTCCGGCGGACCCTCGAGGCAGCCGCCGACGAGCAGGATGGCCACCGCGGCCCCGAGCGGGTTCGCGTCGTCGCCGGGATCGTCAGGTCCCTGCCAGCTGCGCAGGTAGCGTTCGCCCTCCGCCAGGAGCCCCGGATCGAACACCATGTCGCGTTCCGAGGCGCGCGCCAGGATCGCCGGCAGCAGGTCCGACCTCAGCCACTCACGAATCTTCTCGGCGGCTTCGGGCGCGGGAACGCGCTCGGGCGCGGGGTGCCCGCCCCGGCGAGGATGCAGAGCCTGGCGCCACGCATCGGGCAGCACCCAGGTGTCCTCGTCCGGCAGCACGAACTTGCCCATGAAATCTCCTGTGGTCGATCAACGGCGGCCAAAGGCTAGACCACGCGTACGACACGATCGCGGGATGCGCCGAGTCGGCGGCGGGCCTGCCCGGGTGGTTGGCCGCTGATCTCGCGGTGGCGGTACTTCGACCTGGAGGCCGACCGGGCCAACGTCTACTTCACCCCGTGGACCGGCGGCAGCCGGGCACTGGTGGACGGATCGGTCGCGCCGGTCGTGTCGCTGGGTGCGGGTTCGTGCTCTTGGGCATGTCGACGCTGCTGCTGGTCGTCCTCGCGCCCACCGCGCTTCTGCAGGTGGCCCGGATGATGGTGATGAACCTCCGCGATCGCCGCTCCGACGAGCTGGTCGACAAACGCACGCTGCCCGTCATCATCGGCTACCAGCCGGCCGTACGTGTCATCGTCGCCGGGCAGTTCGTCGCGTACGGCCTCCTCACGCTCCTGGCGGTGCTCGGCTGGCTGCGGTGGCTGACCGGGGCCGTGGCGGCCGGCGGACCGGACGACAGATCCGGCCTGCCCCGAGGTTGCCCGGGCCGGCGAGCGTCGCAATAGGGCGAGGGCTTCTGATGGAGCTTGTGTGACCTCGGTGGTTTTGCCTGATTGGACACCGCCCGCGGCCTATGCCCGCGGTTGCGGCCACCCCTGTCCCGACCTGCGGGAACGTTGGCCCTTTCCGGTAACGGTCAGGTCACGAGGTATTCCGTGACCTGCGTTTTTGTCGGTACCTTCCCAGCCACAGGTAAGAGGTCAGACCTCATGCCTCGTACTTCCTACTCCGACGAGGTGAGTGACGAGTGCAGGAACCCGCCCCCCGTTATGCCGGCTACCGATCCTTCGACTACTTGACGCCGCAGGTCGACTACAAGGTGTTCGAGCTCGCCCCGGAGCTCGGCCGGGTGCCCGAGCACGACCTCGGCCTCAGTGCCGAGCAGCGAGCCCGGGTGTCGCGGCTGCTGCACGAGCACATGGCCATCTCGCTGCACGAGCACCCGAAGATCCTGCCGGCCGACGTGACGCAGCTGCGCGACTACAACCGCACGGGCCGCAACTCCTTCGGCTTCGAGGGACTCGCCCGCTCCGGCCTGACCGCGGTCTTCGACAACTTCATGAACGGCACCGGCTGTGTGACCAGTGAGCACGCCTGGAAGTGGGACGACGTCATCTACGACATCGGCCTGCGCTTCGCCGACATCGCCAAGCAGGACCACGTGGTGCTGGCGACCACGTTGGACGAGATCTTCGAGGCCAAGCGGAACGGCCGGATCGCCCTGGTGGCCGGTCTGGAAGCGGCCACGATGATCGAGAACGAGCTGGACCGCATCGACATCCTCTACGGCTTCGGCGTGCGCCAGATGGGGATCGCCTACAGCCAGGCGAACATGCTCGGTTCCGGTCTCTCCGAGGACCGCGACGGTGGGTTGACCCACTTCGGCCGGCGTGCGGTCGACCGGATGAACAAGCTCGGCATCGCCATCGATATCTCGCACTCGGGTGACCGGACGTCGCTGGATGTGATTGAGGCGAGCCGGGTGCCGGTCTTCATCACCCATGCCGGCGCGCGGTCGGTCTGGGACACCCCGCGGATGAAGCCGGACGAGGTGATCCGGGCCTGCGCCGAGCGGGGTGGGGTGATCGGTATCGAGGCTGCTCCGCACACCACCCTCTCGGCGGAGCATCCGCACCATTCGATCGAGTCGGTGATGGACCACTTCACCTACTGCGTGGAGCTGGTCGGCATCGACCACGTGGCGTTCGGCCCGGACACCAACTTCGGTGACCACGTCGGGCTGCACGACAGCTTTACCCAGCACCTGGCGATCGGGAAGGTCCACGGCGCGGTCGACCATCCCCGGGTGCCCTACGTGAGCGGCATGGAAAACCCGGCGGAGTGCTTCAGCAACATCGTCGGGTGGCTGGTCACGCACGGTTACTCGGACGACGAGATCGCCAAGGTCATCGGCGGCAACATCATCAGGGTTCTTCAGGAGGTTTGGTGAAAGACACATTCAAGGGCCGGCTGCGGCTCGCCGTCGCGCTCGGTGTGACGGCAGTGCTGGGCCTGTCCGGCTGCGGTCTCAACGAGGAGAACGGTTCCTCGAGCAGCTCGTCGTCGGACACGGTGCTGCGCATCGGCACCACCACCGACGTGAGCAACTTCAACCCGCTCCAGTCGCTGAGCAAGACCGACTCGTGGATTCTCAACGCGATGTACCCGCACCTGCTGCGGATCGACGAGAACGCGGAGAAGGCGCCGGAGCTGGCCAAGGAGTACCGCTACGAGGACGACGGCAAGACCGCCGTCTTCGTACTGCGCGACGACTTCAAGTGGACCGACGGCAAGCCGGTGGTCGCCGAGGACGTCAAGTTCAGCGCCGAGACGATCATGAAGTACAAGCTCGGCAACGTGGCGGCGAAGCTGACCTGGGTCGAGTCGGTCGAGGCGCCGGACGCCACCACGGTCAAGTTCGCGCTCTCCCAGCCGTACGCGCCGTTCGCCGAGGGTGTCGGCTTCTGGATGCCGATCGTGCCGAAGCACGTCTTCGAGCAGGCCGGTGACCTCTCCAAGTTCGCCAACGACTCGAACTGGGTCGGCGCCGGACCGTTCGTCCTGGAGAGCGTGACCAAGGGTCAGCGCTACGTGATGAAGCGCAACGAGCACTACCCGCTCGCGCCGGAGGGCAAGGCGGCGGTCAGCCAGATCGAGTACCGCGTCTACCCGGACGTGAACACCATGATGCTGGCGCTGCGCAACGGTGACATCGATCTGATGGGCACCCCGGTGCCGGTCTCGGCGGCCAAGACCTTCGCCAACGACGACAAGATCGAGCTGAAGAAGGTCGGCGCGCTCGGTTTCGCGCACCTGACCTACAACATGAAGAACGAGTACCTGGCCGACCAGGAGGTCCGGCAGGCGCTGTCGATGGCGGTCGACACCAAGTCGATCATCGCGGCCGTGCTCCAGGGCGAGGGTCAGCAGATGGCCGGCCCGATCTCGCCGATCTTCGCCGAGTACGACAACACCGAGCTCCAGCCGTACGCGTTCGACCCGGCGGGCGCGAAGGCCAAGCTGACCGCGGCCGGCTACAAGGACGCGAACAACGACGGCTTCTTCGACGAGCTGAACTTCGGTGTGGCGTGCGACCAGTCCAACGCCAACATCACCCGCGTGGTGCAGCTCTTCCGCGAGAGCGCGGCCGAGGCCGGCATCAAGCTGGAGAACGAGTGCGTGGAGCGCAACACCTTCCTGACCCGCGTCAAGAACGGTGAGTACGACATCGACGCCACCCAGTGGGGCGTCTTCGACAACCCGATGGACCAGTTGCGCAGCACCTACCTGTCCAGCAACCCGGGTGGCATCAACTACAACCTGCTCGAGTCGGACGAGATGGACGCGCTCATCAACGACGCGGCCGCCACCACCGACCCGGAGGCGTTCAAGACCAAGATCAAGAACCTTGACAAGGTCGTGCACGAGCAGGCGTACCTGACCCCGCTGTACGTGGAGAACTTCCAGTTCGCCTACAACGCCGACAAGTTCACCGGCTTCGTCCCGTCGCCGTCGGACCTGCTCGGCATGGTCACCGCGTACTCGCTGGCCCAGGTCACCCCGGTCAAGTAACTCCCGATCAGAGGGAAAGGAGGGGTCCCCCGTGTTGCGTTTCGTAGTCAGCCGGGCGCTGAAGGCCGTCCTGACCGTATGGATTGCCATCACCTCGACGTTCTTCCTGCTGCGGCTCCTGCCGGGGGACCCCACGACCCTGATGGTCGAGGGGGACATGACCCCGGAGATGCAGGCGGCACTGCTCAAGACGTACGGCCTGGACCGTCCGCTGTGGGAGCAGTACGTGTCGTACCTGCGCGAGCTGGTCCAGGGCAACCTCGGCATCTCGTTCCGGCAGATCCAGCCGGTCACCGAGATCATTCTCGACCGGCTGCCCTGGACGCTGCTGCTGGCCGGCGCCGCGTTCGTCCTCACCGTCGCCGTCGGCATCCCGATCGGCGTGACCGCCGCGGTCAACCGCGGCAAGTGGCCCGACCGCGCGCTGCAGGGCTTCGGAATCAGCGCCAACGCGCTCTTCGTGCCCAGCGTCGCGATCCTGCTGCTGGTCTTCTTCGGCGCCCAGCTCGGGTGGTTCCCGATCGGCGGCGCCATCGATCCGGACAGCCGGGGCGTGGCCGCCTACCTGAGCCTGGCCCACCACCTGGTGCTGCCCGTGCTCTCCCTGGTCCTGGTGCAGCTCGGCCCGTACGCCCTGACCCTGCGCACCAACATGATCGAGGTGCTCGGGGAGGACTACATCCGCGCGGCGCAGGCCCGGGGCCTCTCGGCCCGGCGCCGTGTCTGGAAACACGGCCTGCGCAACGCGATCCTGCCGGCGCTGACCCTGATGGGTCTGCAGCTGGGCACGCTGGTCGGCGGCGCGGTGCTGACCGAGACGGTCTTCGCCTACCCCGGGGTCGGGCGGCTGATCTACGAGGCGGTCGGCCAGCAGGACTATCCGGTGATCCAGGGGGCTTTCATCATGCTCGCCGTCACCGTGGTGATCGCCAACGCGATGACCGACATGCTCTACGCGGTCCTCAACCCGAGGATCCGGCTGTGAACGCGCGGGAGGCGGTGGCCTTCCCGAACACACGACCCACCGCGGGCGCACCCGAGGCGCGTCGCCCGGACCCGTTCGCCGTCACCACAGAAGGGAGAGTGCCGTGAGCGCACCCCTGCCGGCCGTGCAGGAACCGGCGTCGGCTCCAGTCGCGGTCAAGCGGTCCTCCTGGTCCGGGTACCTGCGCCAGCCCGTCGCTGCGCTGTCGGTGCTGGTCCTGCTCGTGATGGTGTTGATGGCGGTCTTCGCGCCGCTGATCGCCGACGAGCCAAGCGGTGCCGGCCCGGACGTGCTGCAACCGCCGTCCGGCGCGCACTGGTTCGGCACCGACGACCTCGGCCAGGACGTCTTCGCCCAGGTTGTCTGGGGCACCCGGACCAGTCTGGTGATCGGCCTGGCGGCATCACTGCTCGCGATCGTGCTGGGCACCGCGATCGGCCTGGCCGCTGCCTATTTCCGGCCGATCGACGCGGTCGCCACCGTGATCACCGACGTGATGCTGGCCCTGCCCACGCTGCCCTTGATGATCATGCTGGCGGCGGTGGTGAACCCGAATGTCTGGACGTTGACCCTGATCATCGGATTCTTCGCCTGGCCGGAGGTCGCCCGGCTGATCCGGTCACAGGGGCTGGTCGTCAGCGCCATGCCCTACATCGACGGGGCCCGGGTGCTCGGCGCCACCGGCTGGCGGATCGTCACCCGGGAGATCCTGCCCGCGGTCGTCTCGCTGATGATCGTCAGCGTGCTGATCACCGCCTCCCGGGCGGTGATCTCCGAGGCCGGCCTGAGCTTCCTCGGCCTCGGCGATCCCGACGCCTGGTCCTGGGGGCGCATCCTGCTCAATGCCCAGCGCAGCGGCACGATCGCGCTCGCCTGGTGGCAGACGCTCTTCCCGTCCCTGGCGATCCTGTTCCTGGTGCTGGCGGCGACCCTCGCCGGGACGCGGATCAACGACATCCGCGACCCGCGCCGAAACGGAGGCTGACCCGTGCGACTGCCCGAAACCTTCTACCGCAGCGTCCGCAGCCGGCTCGGGGAGGCGCTCGACGCCCGCGGCCTGGACGGCTTCCTGGCCACCTCCCCGGCGGACGTCGCCTTCCTCAGTGGCTTCTTCTACATCGCCACCGAGCGTCCGGTCTATCTCTGGATGCCACGCGAGGGGGACCCGCTGCTGGTGATCCCCCGCCTCGACGAGGAGTACGCCGCCCAGCAGGGCGTGACCGTTCCGATGATCACCTACTTCGAGTACCCGGGCGTGGTCACCGCCGAGGAGACGCTGGCCACGGCGCTGTCGCGGCCCGGCGGTCCGGTCCGCCGTATCGGGGTGAGCGCCGGGGTGTCCGTCGGCGCGTTCACGGCGCTGTCGCGGGCCATCGCCGGGGCGACACTGGAGACCACCGACGCGGTGGCGAAGCTGCGACTGCGCAAGTTTCCCGAGGAGATCCCGTTCCACGAGGCCGCCGCGCGGATCTGCGACGAGATGCTCGGCGCCGGACGGGCGCTTATCGAGGAGGCCCTGGCCGGCGGGGGACCGCTGCCCCGCGAGGACGAGATCGCGCGGCACGTCATCGCCCACGGCACCGACCGGATGTACGCCGGGTACGACCTGGTCGTCTACACCACGAAGCTGGCCGGCGGCCTGGTCTACGCCGGTCCGAACTCGGCCCTGCCGCACGGTCTGCCGACCCGTCGGCGGCTCCAGCGGGGCGACACGCTGATCCTCTCCCTCGGCGCGGCCGTGGCCAGCCGGTTCGTGGAGAGCGAACGGACCTTCGTCATCGGCGAGCCCACCGCCGAGCAGGTGCGCTACTACGAGGCCGACCGGGAGGCGCAGGAGATCGGCACACAGGCGATGGTGGCCGGCCGTACCTGTGCCGAGGTCAACCGGATCTGCCTGGACGTGCTGCGCGGGCACGGGCTGGGTGACCACATCCGCCATCGCCAGGGGCACGGCATCGGGCTGCAGAACCACGAGGCGCCCTGGGTCGAGGACGCCGACGACACTGTGCTCGCGCCGGGGATGCTCCTCTCCAGCGAGCCCGGGGTCTACGTTCCCGGCCACGCCGGCTACCGCATCTCCGACACGGTCCTGGTGGAGGCGGCCGGCCCGCGCCGGCTCACCACATACCCGCGCGACCTGGCATCCAACATCATCGAGGGAGTCCGATGAAGATCAACGGAGCGGAACTGGTCGTCGAGGCGTTCGGCCCGGCCGACGCGCCCGCGATGATCGTCCACCACGGCGCGCCCGGTCTCGGCTCACGCGCCGAGCCGAAGCGCTCCTTCGGCCCGTTCGCCGACCGGATGCGGGTCATCGTCTTCGACGCCCGCGGCTCCGGCGAGTCCAGCGACGACGAGCCGTTCACCCACGAGCAGTGGGTGGCCGACGTGGACGCCATCCGGGAGCACTTCGGCTACGACAAGATCGTCATGGCCGGTGGTTCGTACGGCGGGTTCATCGCCCTGGAGTACGCCGTCGCCCACCCGGACCGGGTCTCCGCGCTGGTGCTGCGGGACACCGCGGCGGACACCGCGTTCGACCACCTGGCGGTGGAACGGGCCCGCGGCACCGACCGGGGCGTGATTCCGGAGTGGGTCATCGACCGCATCGGCACCGGCCGGTTCGAGAGCAACGACCAGCTGCGGGAGTACTGGCGGGCGATCCTGCCGCTCTACGACCACCAGCACGACGCGGCCAAGGACGAGGCGCGGCTGGCCGCCACCCGGTTCCACTACCGGACCCACAACGCGGCATTCGGGCAGAACATGCCCCGCTACGACCTCAAGCCCAAGCTGCCGTCGATCACCTGCCCGACCCTGGTCACCGTGGGCCGGCACGACTGGCGTACGCCGGTGGAGGCCTCGCAGGTCATCGCGGACCTCGTCCCCGACGCCGAGCTGGTGGTCTTCGAGAAGTCCGGCCACTCGCCGCAGCTGGAGGAGCCGGAGAAGTTCCAGCAGGTGGTGCGGGACTTCCTCGCCAGAGCCGGGGTGCTGCGATGACGCTGTTGGAGATCACCGATCTGCGGGTCGCCTTCCCCGGCCCGAACGGGGCGGTTCAAGCGGTCAACGGCGTGTCACTTCAGGTCCACTCCGGACAGACCCTGGCCATCCTCGGCGAGTCCGGTTCCGGCAAGAGCGTCACCGCGCAGGCGGTGACGGGCATACTCGACGTGCCGCCGGCCACGATCACCGGATCGGTCCAGCTGCGAGGGCGGGAGCTGCTCACCCTGCCGCGCAAACAGCGCGACCGGATCAGTGGCGAAGAGATCGGCATGGTCTTCCAGGACGCGATGGCCGCGCTCAACCCCGTCTTCACCGTCGGGCATCAGCTCATGGAGGTGCTGCGCGTACGCCGCGGCATGTCCAGGGCCGACGCCCGGCGCCGGGCGATCGAGCTGCTCGAACGGGTCCGGATCCCGGCGGCGAAAGACCGCATGCGGGACTACCCGCACCAGTTCTCCGGCGGCATGCGCCAGCGCATCATGATCGCGCTGGCCATCTCCCTGGAGCCGGACCTGCTGATCGCCGACGAGCCCACCACCGCCCTGGACGTGACCGTGCAGGCCCAGGTGATGGAGCTCCTCGCCGAAATCCAGCAGGAGAGCGGCATGGGCCTGCTGCTGATCACCCACGACCTCGGGGTGGTCGCCGAGGTCGCCGACGACGTGGCGGTCATGTACGCCGGCCGCATCGTCGAGCGCGGCACGGTCGAGCAGATCTTCGCCGGTCCGGCCCACCCCTACACCGAGGGCCTGCTCGCCTCGATGCCCCGGGTGGACCGGCGCGACGAGCGGCTCTACGCGATCCCGGGCGCCCCGCCCAACCCGGCCCGGCTCCCCGCCGGCTGTCCCTTCCACCTGCGTTGTCCCCGGGCCACCGACGAATGCCGGCTGACCCTGCCCCCGCTGCTGGCGCTACCGGCCGACCGGTTCAGCGCCTGCCACCACCACGAGGAGGTGCTCGGTGCCGCCCGGTGATGACGTGGTGCTGAGGGTCGAGAACCTGGTCAAGCACTTCCCGGTCAGAGGACGGGTCCCGTTCACCTCCGGCGGGGTGGTCAAGGCCGTCGACGGCGTCTCCTTCGACCTGCGCCGGGGCGAGACGCTCGGCGTGGTGGGGGAGTCCGGCTGCGGCAAAAGCACCCTGGCCCGCATGCTGGTTGGGCTGGAGAAGCCCACCTCCGGCGCGGTGCGCTTCGGCGATTCCGTGGTGCACCAGGCCAGGGGGCGGCAGCTGCGGGCGCTGCGGCGGCGGATCCAGATCGTGCTCCAGGACCCGTACACCTCGCTCAACCCCCGCCGCACGATCCGGGAGATCCTGCTCCAGCCCTTCGAGATCCACCCCGACGTGCTGGACCGTCGCCGCCGCGATGAGCGGATCAGCGAACTGCTCGACCTGGTCGGCCTCGATCCAAGCCTGCACCTGGACCGCTACCCGCACCAGTTCTCGGGCGGGCAGCGCCAGCGCATCGGCATCGCCCGGGCACTCGCGCTCAACCCCGACGTGATCGTT
>Ga0233363_1000885_pt1 | contig 12452 bp, 9 predicted proteins | sample ElkDunMinimDraft_18_FD_191534 | JGI IMG/M metagenome (GOLD analysis project Ga0233363, IMG submission 191534) | Fecal eukaryotic communites from dung pellets of Tule Elk in California, USA - Elk Dung C16 | ecosystem: Host-associated > Mammals > Digestive system > Large intestine > Fecal | place... | reverse complement strand
GCGAGGCCTCGTCCGGAATGCTCTGGTCTGTCCATCCCCGCGTGTTCTGTTCACCGGGGTCCCGGGGCTACCGCCGTGTCGAGGTCGCGGGATAGCGTGGACCGGCGTACCGACGAGGAGGCAGTGGATTGACAGCATCGACACACCGGGCCCCGGGGCATCCCGAGTGGCTGCGGGAGGAGGAGCGGAGGCTGTGCGCCTTCGCCGCCGGTTCCGCGGTGCCCGACGGCTTCGGCTGGCTGGACGCACGCGGGACGGTGGAACAGGACCGGCCCGCCGCCACGTGGATCACCGCGCGGATGACGCACGTGTTCTCCCTGGCCCACCTCCGCGGTGACGCCGACGCCGGTCGGCTCGCCGACCACGGTGTGGCCGCCCTGGCGTCGGGGCCGCTGCGCGACGGGGCGTTGGGCGGGTGGTTCGACCGGGTCCCCGAGGGGCGGTCCGGGGTGTCCTCCTCGCCGGGGAACGCCTCCCGGGAGCGCTCCCAAAACGAGGGCGTCGAGACGGCCGGCGAGGGATCCGGCAGCCTTCCGGGGAAGTCCGCCTACGAGCACGCGTTCGTGGTCCTGGCGGCCTCCACCGCCACCGCCGCGGGACGGCCCGGAGCCCGGGAGCTGCTCGACGAGGCGCTGCGGGTCATGGACACCCGCTTCTGGGACGAGTCGGCGGGCGCCGTGCGGGAGAGCTGGGACGCCGGCTGGGGGACCACCGAGAAGTACCGGGGCGCCAACAGCAACATGCACTGCGTCGAGGCGTTCCTCGCCGCCGCGGACGCCACCGGCGACACCCTGTGGACGCGTCGCGCGCTCGCCATCGCCGAACGCCTGGTCCACGGGGTGGCCGCCGCGCACGACTGGCGCCTGCCCGAGCACTTCACCCCGGCCTGGGAGCCCCTCCCGGACTACAACCGGGACCAGCCCGACCACCCCTTCCGCCCCTTCGGGAGCACCACGGGCCACCTGCTCGAATGGGCGCGGCTGCTGGTCCACCTGGAGATCGCGCTCACCCGGTCCGGTGAGACCGCCCCCGACTGGCTGCTCCCCGACGCGGAGAGCCTGTTCGCCCACGCCGTCCGGCGCGGGTGGGGGACCGACGGCGAGGACGGGTTCGTCTACACCCTCGACTGGCAGGACGGCCCGGTCGTGCGCGAGCGCATGCACTGGGTGGTGGCCGAGGCGACGATGGCCGCGTGGGCGCTGGCCCGGCACACGGGCGACGCCGGGTACGACCGCCTCTACGACCGCTGGTGGGTCTACGCCGACCGCTTCCACCTGGACCGCGAGCACGGCAGCTGGCACCACGAGCTCGATCCGGCCAACCGGCCGGCGGAGAGCGTGTGGGCGGGCAAGCCCGACGTCTACCACGCCTACCAGGCGGCACTCCTGCCGCAGATCGGGTTGTCGACCACCCTCGCGGACGCGCTCTCCACGGCGTCCGCCACGGCCCCCGGAGGGGACGCGTGAGCGCGCAGAACACGGACGGGGCGCGGGCGGCCGACGGCTCCGCACGACTCGTCGTGATCGGTGAGAACGTCATGGACCTGCTGCCCACCGGGCACGGCGCCGACGTGCTGCGGGCCTCCCCCGGAGGCGGTCCCGCCAACACGGCGGTCGCGGCGGTCCGCCTCGGCACCCCGACCCGGCTGCTCGCGCGGATCGGCGCGGACGGCTTCGGCGCGATGATCCGCGAACGGCTGCTCGGGGAGGGCCTGGACCCCGCCGGGCTCCTGACGGCGGAGGAGCCGTCGGCCCTGGCCCTGGCCACGCTCGGTCCGGACGGGTCGGCCCGCTACGACTTCCGCATGGACGACGCCGCCGACTGGCGGTGGCGCGCCGGCGAGCTGCCGGAGGAGCTGGAGCCGCAGGTGCGGGCTCTGCACGCCGCGTCGATCGCGCTGTTCCGTGAGCCCGGGGCCTCGCGGATCGAGGCCCTTCTGCGCCGCGAGCACGGGCGGGGGCGGGTGACGCTCACCCTGGACCCCAACATCCGCCGCGACGTCATCGGCGACCCCGCGACCGCGCGGGCCCTGGCCCTGCGGCACTGCGCGCAGGCGCACGTGGTCAAGGCGAGCGACGAGGACCTGGCGTTCCTGTACCCGGACCTGTCACCGTCGAGGGCGGCCCACGCCCTCGCCGCCCTCGGCCCGTCGCTGGTGGTCGTGACCCTCGGAGGCGAGGGCGCCCTCGCGGTCTCCCACGGCGTGGAGGCGTCGGTGGACGCGCCGAAGGTGGAGGTCGCGGACACGGTCGGTGCGGGCGACTCGTTCATGGGCGCGCTGCTGAACTGGCTGGACCGCCACGAACTGCTGGGCGACGGCCCCCGCGCCCGTCTGGCCGGGATGGCCGAGGCGGACCTGGAGGGGATGCTGCGGTTCGCGGCGTCCGCCGCCGCGGTCACGGTCACCCGCGAGGGGGCCGACCCGCCCGTCCTGGCGGAGCTGGCGGACCCCTCGGGGACCGCGGCCTGAACGGCGGGGCCGCCGGGAGACCGGCGGTCCCGCCCGGCCCCCGTCAGTGTCGGAGGCCCTCGCGTGTCCGGCGGACGACGTGGTCGACCACGTCGGTGAGGCGGCCCCGCCGTGCGTAGGCGGCGCGCTGGCGGGCCGCGCCCGTCCCGGTCGCGCGTATCCGGTCGAGCAGGCCGGAGACCAGGTCGGCGTCGCCGTTGGCGACGAGCCCGGGGAGTGCCGCGTGCGACAGCCGCTCGACGGCGTACGGCCCCGGCAGGCAGTCGCCGGTGAGGGGGTCGGGCACACTTCCCTCCAGGCCGTCCCGGGCGGCCCGCCACACGGCGGCGCGCAGCGCCTGGTCGGGGATGTCCGGCGCGGGCACCCCGTGGTGGACGTCGGTGAGCGCGCGGGTGGCGAGGCCGCGTACGAGGGCGGCGAACAGCAGTGCCTCCTCGGCGGTCGCGGCCACGTCGCCCACCCGGATCTCCAGCGTGGGCAGGTGGTCGGACAGGCGGACGTCCCAGTAGACCATGTGCCTGTCCAGGATCGCCCCGCTGTCGGACAGCGACCGCACCGCCCGCTCGTGCGCGGCCAGGGAGCGCAGCAGCGGGGGCGGTCCGGCGGAGGGCAACCGGTTCCAGGTGACCGTCCGCCAGCTCGCGTAACCGGTGTCGCGTCCCGCGTGGAAGGGCGAGTTCGCGGACAGTGCCACCAGGAAGGGGAGCCACCGGCGCAGGTGGTCGCTCACCGCCACGGCCGTCTCCCGGTCGGGGATGCCCACGTGCACGTGGCATCCGCACACCACGTGGGAGGCACGCAGGCCGCCCGCGTGCACGGCGATGTCGGCGTAGCGGCTGCCGTCGCTCACCAGGGCGGCCGAGGTGTCGCCGAGGACGGCGGTGCCGGTGGCCGCCACGGCGAGTCCGGCCTCGTCGGCGGCGCGGCCGAGTTCGCGGCGGGCCGCGCGGAGGAACCGCAGGGCGTCGTCGGCGGTCGTGCACACGGGGCTGTTGGCCTCGACCTGCACGCGGCTGAACTCGCCGCACAGGCGGCCGTCCGGCATACGGGAGCGGGCGAGGAGTTCGGGTGCGCGGGAGAGGATCCGGCGGGTCCGGGGATCGACGACGAAGAACTCCTCCTCGACACCGAACGTGGGGCTTCTCGCGGTGGTGCGGGTATGGGTGGATGCCGGTAACCACTGGTCGCGTGCTGCCGTGGAGCGGTTCTCCATGGGCGTCGGTCCCTCCTGCTGTCCGGGTGTGTCCCGGACTGGATATCCCGTGCAGGGCGGCCGCGACAGTGTCCCGAAGAAGACAAAGAGCTATCCCTTGATTCGTTTGTCCTGTTTGTCGGGATTGCGGGTATGTCGTTGCGCGCGCGTTACGGCTTTATAACCACACGGGGGCTCGGCGAACCCTCGGAGGCCCCCGGAGGGCGCCGGGGAGAGTGAGCGGCGTCACTCTTTCGGGGTTGTGGAAACGCAGGTGGGTGCTGGGATCCCGCCCCGGAGCCCCCGCTGCCGGAGTCCCCGGAAGGCCGTCCGCGGGTGCCTCGGAGCCACCGCGCACGACTCCGTGCGGGCATCGGTGAAACGACCAGTGTGGACGTCCGCACCTGCCGTGACGGGGTTCCGCTGTGCGAATGTGAGCACGTGGCAGGCAGCGAACCCGAACCCCCGCACACCCGCCTCCGTGGCCGCGACACGGAGACCCGGGCCCTCACCGACGCCCTGGACGACGCCAGGTCCGGACGCGGCGCGGCCCTGCTCGTCTCCGGCGGCCCCGGACGGGGGAAGACCGCCCTCCTCGACCACGCCCGCGGCGCCGCAGGTGGTTTCACCGTGCTCCACACGGGGGGGATCACCGACGAGGCGGACCTCCCCTTCTCCGGACTGCAACGCCTGCTCCGCCCGCTCGGGGCCGAGGCCGCCGCACTCCCGGAACCCTGGCGCGCCCTCCTCAGGGACGCCCTCACCCGCGGCTCGGTGGCGGACGCCGACCGGCTCGCCCTCTACACCGGGCTGCCCGAACTCCTGTCCCGCACCGCCGTCGAACGCGACCGGCCGCTCCTGGTGAGCGTGGACGACGCCGACCGGCTCGACGCCCCCTCGCTGGACGCGCTCTCCTTCACCGCCCGCCGCCTCGGCGGGACCCCGGTCGCCGTCGTCTTCACCGCGCGCGAGGGGCACGGCAAACCCGCGGGCGCGCGCCTGCCCGAGACACTGGGCGAGCCCACCCCCGACGCGCTCGTCCCCGGCATCGCCGAACTCCTCCTCGCTCCGTTGGAGGAGCGGGCGGTGCACGACATCCTCACCGACAGCGCCCCCGTCACACTCGCCGCCGCGGTCCGCTCCTCCCTGGTCCGCGCCGCCCACGGGAACCCGGCCGCAGTCCTCGGCTACCTGCGAGGACTGACCCCGGCGCAGCTCCTCGGCGAGACCCCGCTGCCCGAGGCGCCCCGGCTGCCCGGCCGCCTGCGCGGCGACTTCCTCGCCCCCTACCGGGAACTGCCCGAGCGGGCCCGGCACCTCCTCCTGCTCGCCGCGCTCAGCACCGCGCCCCGCGTCCACCTGCTGCTCTCCGCCTCCGGCGGGCCCGACACGTCCATCACCGACCTCGAACCCGCCGAGGAGCGCGGGCTGGTCCGCGTGGAGGGCGACGCCGTCGTCTTCACCGACCCCCTGACCCGCGAGGCGATCGCGCAGGACACCCCCGCCGGGAGGCTGCGCGACGCCCACCGGGCGCTGGCCGGGGCGGTGGACCCCGAACGGGCCCCCGTGGAGTTCTCCCGGCACGCCGCCGCGGGCACGAGCGGCCCCGACGCGGCCCTGTTCGAGGCGGTGTCCGCCGCGGCCCGCCGGGCCAAGCGCCTGGAGGGCCGCCTCGCCGCGTCCCACGCCTTCGAGCGCGCCGCCTGGCTGTCGCCCGACTCCGACGAGCGCGCCTGCCGTCTGACCACCGCCTCCTACGAGGCCTACATGGCCGGCCGCACCGAACGCGCCACCCGCCTGCTGTCGCAGGCGCGCCCGCTCGCGGTCTCCGACCGGCGCCGTGTCACCGTCGACTTCATCGACGCCCAGATCGCCATGCGCGGCGAGAACGCCCTCGACGTGGCCGAGCGGCTGTACACCGTCGGGCGCGAACTCATCCCGCACGACCGCTTCCTGGCCGTGCGGGCGCTGGTGCGCTCCGCCGACTCCGCCTCCCTGGCCGGCGACGCCGGACGCCACGCCAGGTCCGCCGAACTCGCGGTCTCCCTGGTCAGGACGGACGACCCGCTGCCCATGCGCCGGCTGTCGGCCTTCCTGGAGGGGTGCGTGATCTCCTTCCGCGGCGACTACCCGGGGTCCACGCCCCTGCTGCGCGAGGCCACCGGGCTGGCGGAGGTCGCCAAGCCCTCCGAGCTGATCTGGGCCGGCATCAGCGGGCTGCGCCTGGCCGACGCCCCCTTCGTCCGCGCGGCGACCTCCCGTGCGGCAGAGGTCGGCAGGGCCCGCGGCGAACAGGCCACCCTCCCCGCCGCGCTGGGGTTCCTGGTCTTCTCCGAGTTCTGGAGCGGCCGGTTCCCGTCGGCCGCGGGCACCGCGCTCACCGGCCTCCGGGTGTCCCGCGAGAGCGGGCAGACCATCTGGGCCACCCAGCACCTGGCGTCGCTCGCCATGATCGCCGCCATCCAGGGGGACGTGGACACCTGCCGTATCCGGGCCCGCGCGGTCGCCTCGCAGGCGGGCGAGAACAGCCTCGGGCTGGCGGCGGCCCTGGCGGCGTGGGCGCTCGCGGTGCTGGAGCTGTCCAGGGGCAACGCCGCGGAGGCGTTCTTCCGGCTCCGCTCCCTCGTCCACTCCGCCCCGGGCCACGGCCACCCCACCATGCGGCTGCTCACGGCCCCGCACTTCGTGGAGGCGGCCGTCAGGATGGGCGAGACGGAGTGGGCGCGCACGTCCCTGGCCGGGTACCGGCGCTGGGCCGAGTCCATAGGAAGCCCGAGCGCGCTCGCCCTGGCCGCGCGCGGCTCCGGACTGCTGGCCACGGGGGACGAGGCCGCCGACCACTTCGAGAACGCCCTGGCCCTGCACCGCACGTGCGGGGACGACGACGTCGAGCACGCCCGCACCCAGCTGCTGTTCGGCGCCTTCCTGCGCAGGGCGCGCCTTCCGGGACGGTCCCGCGAACACCTGAACAACGCGCTGGAGACCTTCGAGCGCTTCGGCGCGAGGCTGTGGGTGCGGCAGACCCGCGCCGAGCTGCGCGCCATCGGCACCGCCGAACGCGGCCCCGAACCCGGGCCGCACTCGGCCGGCGAGCTGACCGCGCAACAGCAGCAGATCGCCCGGCTGGTCGCCGAGGGGGCCACCAACCGCGAGGTGGCCGCGCACATGTTCATCAGCCCGCGCACGGTCGAACACCACCTGCGCGGCATCTTCCGCAAGCTCAACATCAGGTCCCGCGTGGACCTGGCCCGCCTGTTCAACTGACCTTCCGGTCCGACGGCCTCCGGGCGGCCGGACGCCCCGGTCATACCAACTGGTCGGTACGGGTTTTCGGTCGGCCACCGCGAGAAAGGCAGCCATGACAACGACCGCAACGGAGCACCTCCTGAGAGCGGACGGGGTGACCGTGCGCTTCGGAGGCCTCACCGCGCTCGACGACGTCGGACTCCAGGTCGCGCCGGGGGCCGTCGTCGGCCTCATCGGCCCCAACGGCGCGGGCAAGACCACCCTGTTCAACGTCCTCTCCGGCGTGCTGCGGCCCACCGCGGGCACCATCACCTGGAAGGGGGACCCGCCGCCCGGCCGCCGCACCCACCACCTCGCCCGCGCCGGGATCGCCCGCACCTTCCAGGGCCTCAACCTCTTCCCGATGATGACGGTCCTGGACAACGTCGTCGCCGGAGCCGACCGCCTCGCCACGGGAGGGGCGTTCTCACTGATCAGCGGGCTCGGGCGGCACCACCGCGACGAGAGGGACCTGCGCGCCCGCGGCGTCGCCGCGCTGGAGCGCTTCGGGATCACCGAGCACGCGCACCGGCTCCCCGGCACCCTCCCCTACGGCGTGCAGAAACAGGTCGCCCTCGCCCGCGCCTGCGTCGGCGAACCCGAACTCCTCCTCCTGGACGAACCCGCCAGCGGGCTGTCCGGAACGCAGATCGACGCCCTCGCCGCGCAGATCCGCGGCTTCAGCCAGGACATGGCCGTCGTCCTGGTCGAACACCACATGGACCTGGTCATGCGCGTCTGCGACCACATCGTCGTCCTCGACTTCGGCCGGGTCATCTCCACCGGAACCCCCGAGGAGGTCCAGGCCGACCCCCTCGTCACCCGGGCCTACCTCGGCACCCCCGACGGCGACGCCGACCCCGGCCACGCGAACGGAGCCCCCCGATGACCGCGGAACCACTCCTCACCGTCGAAGGGCTCAGCGCCTCCTACGGCGCCGTCCGCGCACTCGACGGCGTCTCCCTCACCGTCCCCGCGGGCGGCTTCTGCGCCGTGCTCGGCGCCAACGGAGCGGGCAAGACCACACTGCTGCGGACCATCACCGGCCTCCACCCCGCCTCGTCCGGACGGGTCGTCCTCGACGGGGAGGACATCACACGACTCGCCACGGAGAAGGTCATCACCCGCGGCCTGGCCCACGTCCCCGAGGGGGGCGGCGTCATCGCCGAGCTCACCGTCGAGGAGAACCTGCGCCTGGGCGGGCTGTGGCGTCCGGACCGCCGCGACAGGAGCACGCTCGTCGAGGTCCTGGAGCTGTTCCCGCCCCTCGCCGAACGGCGCGCCAAGACCGCCGGCACCCTCTCCGGAGGCGAGCGCCAGATGCTCGCCATCGGCCGCGCCCTCATGGCCAGGCCGCGGATCCTGTTCCTGGACGAGCCCTCACTCGGCCTGGCGCCCCTGATCACCCGGCAGATCTTCACCCTCCTGCGCGACCTGCGCGACCGCACCGGGCTCACCGTCGTCCTCGTCGAGCAGAACGCCGCCGGGGCGCTGGCGGTCACCGACACCGGGTTCGTGCTCAACCAGGGACGGATCGCGGCGGAGGGCGCGTCCGCCGACCTGCTCTCCGACGACCGCACGCGCCACGCCTACCTGGGCTTCTGAGGAGAACTCCCCATGACCCACTTCATCAACCTGACCCTCAACGGGTTGGCGACCGGGGCGGCCTACGCGGCGCTGGCGCTGTCCCTCGTGATCATCTACCAGGCCACACGCCTGGTGAACTTCGCCCAGCCGGCCCTCGCCCTCGTCGCGGTCTACACCGCCTACACCGTCACCCAGCTCACCGGCTCCTACTGGCTCGGCTTCGCGTCCGCGCTGACGGCCGGACTGGTCGCCGGGGCGGCGGTCGAACGGTTCGTCATCCGGCCCATCGCCCGCGTCTCCCAGCTCAACGCCATCATCGTCACCCTCGGACTCCTCCTGGTCGTGCAGGGCCTCGTGGGCATGGTCTGGGGCAACGAGCAGCACGGCTTCCAGTACGCGTTCAGCTACGTGGGCCGCTTCGCCCCGTCCAGCGTGTTCGCGCTGGTGTCCGTCGGCGCCGTCGCCGTCCTGCTGTTCGCCCTCTACCGGTTCACCCCGCTCGGCCTGCGCATGCGCGCCGCCGCCTTCCACCCCGAGGCGGCCCGGCTCAGCGGAGTGAAGGTCGGCCTGATGCTCACCGTCGGGTGGGCCGTCGCCTCCTTCATCGGAGCGCTCGCGGGCATGCTCGCCGGCCCCCCGTTCATCTCACCCAACGTGTTCGACGTCGTGTTCGTCTACGGCATCACCGCCGCCGTCATCGGCGGCCTGGACAACCCGTTCGGGGCCGTCGTCGGCGGGCTCCTCATCGGCCTCGGCATGTCCTACGTGTCCGGGTACGCCGGCCCCGAACTGGCCACCCTCGCCGCCCTCGCCATCGTCGTCATCGTCCTGAGCGTGCGTCCCGACGGCATCCTGTCCCGTCCGACCGCGCGGAAGGTGTAGCCATGTCCTCGCCCACCGGAGAGAGCGCGGAACGCGCCACCGGCCCCGCCACCGGCCCGAGCCCCGACACGTCCCGCCGCGGCCGATGGCGCGCGCTGCCCTCGCCGCTGCGCCACCTGCTGCTCGCGGCGCTCGGCCTCGCCGCCGTGACGGCCCTGCTGTTCGTCACCGGGGACCTCACCGCGCTGCGCCTGGCCGCCGTCGGCTACACCATGCTCGCCATCGCCGGCCTGCAACTGCTCGTCGGCGGCAGCGGACAGGTGTCGCTCGGCCACGGGGCGTTCATGATGATCGGCGCCTACACGATGACGCTGCTCGTCCTCCACCAGCCGATGCTGCCCATCGCCGCGAACCTGCTGATCATCGTCGCGGTGTCGGCGGTCGCGGGGATCGCCGTCGGCGCGGCCACCGCCCGCCTCCACGGCCCCTACCTCGCCGGGGCCACCCTGATCCTCGCCGTCGGCCTCCCCGGTCTGACCCACCGCTACCACGAGCTCCTCGGCGGCAGCAACGGGCTCAACATCCGCACCGCCGGGGCGCCGCCGTTCCTCCAGGGGGTCTTCACCAACAGCGAGTGGAAGGCCCTCGTGGTGTGGACGACCGTCGTCATCGGCCTCGCCGTGCTCGCCACCATCTCCTCCGGACGCCTCGGCCGCCGCATGCGCTCCCTGCGCGACGACGAGACCGCCGCCGCCATGGCCGGCGTCCCCGTCGGCAGGACCAAGGTGGTCGCGTTCGTCATCGCCTCCGCCGCGGGCGGCCTCGGCGGAGGCCTCCAGGCCTACGTCCTCGGCACCGCCACCCCCAGCAGCTTCACCCTCGTTCTGTCCCTGACCCTGCTCGCCGCCCTGGTGTTCGGCGGCATCGGCAGCCTGTGGGGCGCGCTCTGGGCGGCGATCACCGTCGTCTACCTGCAGATCTGGGCCACCGACCTGGCCCGCTCCCTGGAACTCAGCAGGAACGTCGAGAACAACCTCCCGGTCGTGTTCTTCGGGATCGTCCTCATCCTCGTCCTGCGCTTCTGGCCCCTGGGGGTCCACGGCGCGCTCACGCGCCTCGGCTCCCGGCTGCGGCCCTCCCAGACCCGCTGATCCTCCAACCCCCCACCGAAGGAGAACCACCATGCGAAGAGGACCACTGGGCGCCCTGGCGGCCGCCCTCGCGCTGACGGTCATGGCGACCGCCTGCACGGGCGCGGGCGAGGTCGCCGACAGCGGCGAGGTCGACCTGGACGTGTCGACCGGCGTCACCGACGACAGCATCGTCCTCGGCTCCCACCAGCCCCTGACCGGCCCCGCCGCCCCCGGATACCTGGCGGTGTCCCAGGGGGCGAGGGCCGTGTTCGACTACGTCAACGCCCAGGGCGGCATCCACGGGCGCCAGATCGACTACCGGGTCGAGGACGACGCGTACGACCCCGCGCAGACCATCGACGTCACCCGTCAGCTGGTCATCGAGGACGAGATCTTCGCGATGGTGGGCGGTCTGGGCACGCCCACGCACGGCGGCGTCATCGACTACCTCAACGAGGAGGGGGTCCCCGACATCTTCCCCTCGTCCGGCGCCCTCGCCTGGAACAACACCGACGAGCACCCCCTGACGTACGGCTGGCAGACCGACTACACGAAGGAGGCGAAGATCCAGGGGCAGTACATCTCCGAGAACTTCTCCGGCCAGAACGTCGGCTACCTGTACCAGAACGACGACGTCGGGGAGGACTCGCAGGCCGGCCTCGACCAGTACCTCACCGACGAGGTCGTCGCCCGTGAGCACTACGAGTCCGAGGTGAGCGACCTCAGCGCCCAGGTCGCCGAGTTCGAGCGCACGGACGCGGAGGTGGTCGTGTGCTCCTGCATCCCGGCGTTCGTCGCCCTCGCCATGCTGGAGGCGGCGAGCATCGGCTACGAGCCGCAGTGGGTCATCTCCAGCATCGGCGGTGACACCGCGACCCTCCAGGGGCTGCTGGCCCAGTTCACCCAGGACACGGAGGCCGAGGACGTCCCGGCCGACGCGTTCCTGGACGGCGCCGTCATCACGAGCTACATGCCGCGTGTCGAGGACCAGGAGGACGAGTGGGCCCAGTTCTTCCTGGAGGTCTACGGGGAGTACGGCGAGGGCGAGACCGTCACCAACACCCACGTGTTCGGCATGACCCAGGCCGTCATGGTCGCCCAGGTCCTCAAGTCCGCCGGCGAGGACCTCACCCGCCAGTCGCTCGTCGACGCGCTGGAGTCCCAGGAGTGGCAGGGGCCGGGCCTCCTGCCCTTCTCCTCCAGCGGCGGCGACCACGGCGGACACGAGGGCGTGTACGTCGTCCAGTACCAGGCCGGCGGCACCTTCGAGATGGTCCAGGAACCCCGCGTGACCGACCGTGAGGGCGGCGACATCGAGGAGACCGACTTCGAGCGGCTGTCCCCGGAGGCGCTGGACTTCCACGACTGAGCCTGACGAGGTCCGCTGACACGACGACAGCCCGGAGGGAATCCCTCCGGGCTGTGCTGTCTCGCTCCTCGCAGGCTCGGAGCGGTGCTCGGGACGCGGAGAACCGGGTTCTTCGTCGGCGCCTGCGCCTGGTTCGTGCCTCACTGGCGGCTTGGCTTGTCCTGCAGAACCCGGTGCGCCCCTCGCGCTGTCTCGCTCCTCGCAGGCTCGGAGCGGTGCTCGGGGCGCGGAGAACCGGGTTCTTCGTCGGCGCCTGCGCCTGGTTCGTGCCTGGCGGGCGGCTTGGCTTGTCCTGCAGAACCCGGTGCGCCCCTCGCGCTGTCTCGCTCCTCGCGGGCTCGGAGCGGTGCTCGGGGCGCGGAGAACCGGGTTCTTCGTCGGCGCCTGCGCCTGGTTCGTGCCTGGCGGGCGGCTTGGCTTCTCCTGCAGAACCCGGTGCGCCCCTCGTGCTGTCTCGCTCCTCGCGGGTTCGGGGCGGTGCTCGGGGCGCGAAGGACCGGGTTCTTCGTCGGCGCCTGCGCCTGGTTCGTGCCTCACTGGCGGCTTGGCTTCTCCTGCAGAACCCGGTGCGCCCCTCGCGCTGTCTCGCTCCTC
>Ga0233363_1000882_pt1 | contig 12488 bp, 9 predicted proteins | sample ElkDunMinimDraft_18_FD_191534 | JGI IMG/M metagenome (GOLD analysis project Ga0233363, IMG submission 191534) | Fecal eukaryotic communites from dung pellets of Tule Elk in California, USA - Elk Dung C16 | ecosystem: Host-associated > Mammals > Digestive system > Large intestine > Fecal | place... | reverse complement strand
CAGGCCCATCGAGAACAGGCGGGCATCGGAGAGCGGGGGCACATCCTGGGCCGGAGAAAAGGGTGAGCTGCCCCCGGGCTTGAGCATGCCCCAGGCGAGGTAAGCCAGGTAGGCGGCCCCGGCAAGCTTGACCACGGTGAACGCCACCGGCACGGCGGCGAACAACGCAGCCAGGCCCACAGTCGCTGCCAGCAGATAGCACACGAATCCCACGGCGGTCCCACTGAGGCTGACCAAGCCTGCCCGGCGGCCTTGGGTGATCGCGCGCGAGGCGAGGTGGATCATGTTCGGTCCTGGAGTCAGGGCCATGCCTAGCTCGACCAGTGCCACTCCTGCCGCTGCGGTCAGAGTGATCACAGGGTCAACCTCCAGGTGGTGGTTCGTCGGGTACCTGACATGGAGCGTCACCCGGCTACAAGGCAGGGGTACGACGCATGAACACCGGCTGCGTCGTGGGCTGCAGCATACGGCCGGTCCCCTCGGCGACCTCACGTGACCCGTCGATTGCTATCCCGGCCAGGATTGCTCACCTCGTCCGGCCCGTTCCCCTACTGTGACGACGACCCGCCCAAGGCGCATCCAGACCAGTAAGGATGCGTCCAACCCGCAGCCGGTGAGGTGGCAGCGCGTCGTCAGCCGTCCGCAGCCTCCGCGGCGACACCGGCCGGGCTCTGCGCCAGCACCACGCACCCCGCCACGGCCGCCACCACCGCGAGCGCCACTGGTACGACCCAGCCGTGCCGGACGGTGTCTCCCAGGACGGCGACGCCCACCACGCCGGGGACGAGCACCTCGATCACCGAGGACAGCGCGGCCACGCCGCTCGCGGACCCTCGTTCGAGCGCCCGCAGGTACCCCAGCACGCCGACGGCACCGCACACCACGATGGCGATCGCCAGGGGCTGGGTGACCGTCGCGAGCAGGTCGCCGGACGCGTGCGCACCACGTGCCGCGACCGCGGCCCCGGAGTAACCGAGCCCCGCCAGCAGCGTGAGCACGAGCGCCCCGCCCCGCGCGTACGCGGCCACGGTCGCCACGGCCAGCACCGCGGACGCGACCAGCATCCCCGTGGTGAAACCCGTCGGCGGCGTGACGGCCGGCTGCTCGCCCGACCCGAGCGCGACGACGACGAGCGCGGCCACGACCACGGCGACGGCGACGACGTCTCGCCGTCGCGTGGGCGCGTGCAGGACGATCCGCGCGAGCACCACCACGACGACGACCGACGAGGCCTGGATCGCCTGGACCGCGAACAGGGGCAGCCGGTCCAGCGCGAGCAACGACGCCAGCCAGGCGGCGCCGTCGAGGACGAGCGCGCCGAGCACGAGCGGCTGCCGCAGCGCGCTCGCACCGGGGGACCGCCGGGCGCCGACCGCCTCGAGCACGGTGCTCACGCCGTACCCGACGGCGGCGGCGACGGCCGCGAGGAGCGCGAGGGTCACGTACGCCCCTGCGGGCGCAGGAAGGGGAAGGCGAGCGTGTCGCGGATCGTGCCGCCCACGAGCGTCATGACGACGCGGTCGACGCCGATGCCGACGCCGCCGGTCGGCGGCATGGCGAACTCGAGCGCGTCGAGAAAGTCCTCGTCGAGCTCCATCGCCTCGGGGTCGCCGGCCGCTGCGAGGACCGACTGCTCGGTGAGGCGTCTGCGCTGCTCGACCGGGTCGACCAGCTCGGAGTACGCCGTGCCGAGCTCCGCGCCGAACGCCACGAGGTCCCAGCGCTCGGACAGGCGCGGGTCGGTGCGGTGCGCGCGCGTCAGCGGCGACGTCTCGACGGGGAAGTCGGTGTAGAACGTCGGGGCGACGGTCTGCCCCTCGACGAACCGGTCGTACAGCTCGGACACGAGCGCGCCGTGCGTCTCCGTGGGCTCCCACGCCACGCCGACCCGGCTGCACAGCGCCTGCAGCTCGGCGAGCGGCAGGTCCGGGGTGACCTCCCGGTCGACGGCACGGGACACGGCCTCGTGCACCGTGACCACCGGCCAGGGACCGTCGAGACGCACGACCTCGCCGCCCGGCCGGTGCGCGACCGGCTCGCCGTGCACGGCGAGCGCCGCGGCGACGATGAGCTCGCGCGTGAGCTCGCGCATCGTCGTGTAGTCGCCGAACGCCTCGTACGCCTCCATCGACGTGAACTCGGGGTTGTGCGTCGCGTCGACGCCCTCGTTGCGGAAGTTGCGGCCGAGCTCGAACACCTTGCCCGTGCCGCCGACCATGAGCCGCTTGAGGAACAGCTCGGGCGCGATGCGCATGTACAGGTCGAGGTCGTACGCGTTGATGTGCGTGGTGAACGGGCGTGCGTTCGCGCCGCCGTGGACGCGCTGCAGGATCGGCGTCTCGACCTCGAGGAACCCGCGGTCGACGAGCGAGGTGCGGATCGACCACACCGCGGTCGACCGGGCGTGCAGCGCCGCCGCCGCGGCGTCGTGCAGCGCGAGGTCCATGTGCCGCAGCCGCACGCGGGCCTCGGCGTCGGCCAGGCCGTGGTGCTTGTCCGGCGGCGGCGTCAGCGCCTTGGCCGCCATCCGCCATGACGACGCGGCGACGCTGAGCTCGCCGCTGCGGCTGCGCGTCATCGGGCCGGTCACGCCCACGTGGTCGCCCAGGTCGACCGCACGGCGCCACAGGTCCAGCCCCTCCGTGCCCGAGGCCGTGAGCAGCGCCTGCACCTGCGACGTCCCCTCCCGGAGCACCGCGAACACGACGCCGCCGAAGTCACGCAGCCGGACGACCCGCCCGACGACCGACACCTGCGGCCCGTCGAGCGGGACCTCGCGCACCGCCGCGACGGTGTGGGTGCGCGGCACCGCGACCGGGTACGGGTCCATCCCCGCGGCGCGCAGCACGTCGAGCTTGGCGTGGCGGACGGCCTGCTGCTGGGTCAGGCGGCGCGGCGGCACCTTGACCGCCAGCAGCTCGCGCTCCTGCGCGGCGGCCGCGGCGACGAACGCCGGGTCGTCGGCGGCGCGCACCGGTTCGCGCTCGGCGCCGCCGAGATGGCGCAGCGACGGCACGAACCCCTCCGCCTGCCCGAGCGCGAGCACTACCCGCGTGAGCTGGCCGGCGGCCTCGTAGCAGAGGACCCGCGGCTGCCATTCGGGCAGGTACTTCTCGTTCGAGCGGTACAGCTGCTCGAGCTGCCAGAACCTCGACGCGAGCAGCAGCACGCGCCGGTTCAGCCGCTGCACCGGCGTGGCGCCGACCCGCTCGCCGAGCTGGAAGGTCTCGCGGAACATCGCGAAGTTCATGGAGATCCGCTCGACGCCGACGTCCTGCGACGCGTCGACCAGCCCGGACACCATGAGCTCGGTGACGCCGGCGACCGCGTCGGGCGAGCGTCGCATGACGTCCAGCGACAGGCCGCGCCGCCCCCACGGGACGAACGACAGCACCCCGCGCAGCCGCCCGTCCGCGTCGTGCGCGCTCACGACGACCTCCCGGGGGTCCACCAGCGACCCGAACCGGTCGAGCGCCATGGAGTACCCGCGCTCGGCGCCGCGTCGCCAGCGGTCGGCCTCCGCGACGATCTCGGCCAGCTCGCCGGGCGGCACCTCCGCCTGCCGCCGCACCCTGACCTCGTAGCCGGCGGCGCGTCCGTGCTCGACCGTGCGGCGCACGCCGCGCATGGCCGGGCTCGTCAGGTCGAAGGACCTGGTGACGACCACGGCCTCGTCACCCATCGCGATCGGGTGCAGCCCGACCGCCTGGTAGGCCCGCGCGCCCGTCTCCGTCGTCGACGTCACCGCGGGCACCCAGCCGTACCTCCGCGCGGTCGCCATCCACCGGGCCACCGCGTCCGGCCAGGCGCCCGGGTCGCCCAGCGGGTCCCCGGCAGCGAGGCACACCCCGGTCACGATGCGGTACGACACGGCGGCCCGGCGGTCGGCCGAGAAGACGGCCGACCGGTCGTCGCGCGTCGCGAAGTAGCCGAGGGAGTCGTCGGACGGGAACTCGAGCAGCAGCCGCCGGACCTGCAACCGGTCCGCCTCGGCGTCGGTGCCCACAGGCTCGCGCGAGCGGCTGAACAGGACGAGCGCCAGCACTAGGCCGGCCGCGGCGACGAACCCGCCGACGACACCGATCCACGCCGGAGCACCCTCGATGACGCGGGGGTTGAGCGCCGCACCGTACGAGCCGAACGCCTGGCCGAACGACCAGCGAAGCTGGTCGCCGACCGGCGGCAGACCGCGCACGACGAGCCGCAGCAGCACGAACGACAGCAGCGCCCCGGCGACGACGAACCCCGCCACGACGAGCAGGGACCGCCACCACGCGCCGGGCCGCACCCGGGCCGGGAACGCCGCCCGTGCGCTGACGAGCACCGGCACCGCGACGAGGGCGACCAGCCACCCGACGACGTCGCGCGGCATCACGCCGAGATCGGCTCGCGCGGCGGGGTCGAGGACCCACGTGACCATCGCGACCACACCCACGACCGCCACGGGCGTCTGCCACGCGAGCACGAGGAACCAGAACGCCACCCGCAGCCGACGCAGGAGACCGGACGCCACCGTCACCAGCAGCACCAGCGAGAAGAACGCGGGCCGGGACGGCAGGTTCAGCACCGAGAGCACGTCACCGACCGTCCGCACCACGCCCGGGGCGAACGGCAGCAGGACGAGGCCCACGAGCTGCCACGCGGCGAACGCCTGGACCACCCGGCCGGTGACCTTGGCGACGCCGTCGGCCCAGGGGTCGGCGACGAGGCCGCCCGAGGACGGCGTGTGGCGGTGGGGCGCGGCGACGTCGGCTCCCCGCCGCGGTCGCGCGTCTGGCCCCGTCTGCACCGTACGACCGCTCACGTCGCGCTCCGTCCCGGGCATCCGCGCCCTGAGCATCCCCCTGACGCAGGCCCGCGATGCGACCTTCGTCCCCTTGGCAGCGTAGGGACGCGTCGCCGTTCGCGCCCTTCGACGGGTCGGTGCCGGTGCACAGTGGCGGCATGGACCCGCAGCCCGTGACCACGACGGCCCCCGAGCTGGCCGGTCGCCCGATCACGCGGCAGTCGTGGCGCGACCTCACGTTCGTGCACTGGCGGGTAGCGCCCGAGGTCGTCGCACCGCTGCTGCCTGCGGGCACGCGACCGGACGTCCACGACGGGTCGAGCTGACTCCGATCGCGACCCATGCGCCGCCGAGGACCCAGCGGCGCGGTTGCGTTGGCGACGGTGCGGCGGAAGTCGTGCGGCGTGCCCTTGGGACTGGAGCGCGGCGGCGACCCGCTGTCACGAGCGTGACGATGGCGTTCGTCTCCGCGGCGGACCTCACGAGCGTTCGAGTGACTGCCTGACGCACGATCCAGCTCCTGCACCATGGCTCACCCCTGGGGCCTCGGCGCTGGCCGATCGCTCGGCAACTGCACTGTGGTGGTCACCCGCACCAGCGCAGGTGACCGTGGCGTGGAGCCGAAGCCGAACCGCACCGGCGGGTCGACGGCGGCGAGGCGCCCGAGGTCGGCCCCGTCCAGCGTTCCCGTAGCGGCGGTGATCCGGTGCACGTCCTGCGCGGCGTACCACTCGCGGCGCCCGTTGCCGGCACTGCCATACGTGCGTACGCCTCGCACGAGCCGGGCCGGGGCGTCGATCAGCCGGACCCATGGCAGTCGGCGTGCCAGGGCAGGCGGCACCGCATGAAGCAGCCACCCCAGCGCGCTTCGGCCGCCGACGACGAACCGTAGCGTGAGCGGTCCGGCCTCGACCTCCCACGCCGGACCTGACCGCCGCACCGTGACGGGCACGACCTGCACCTCGTCGAACGCGTACGTGTCGGCGATGAACCGGCCGACCTCCTCGGTCGGAGCGAACAGCGTTCGGCGGCCGTCGGCACGCTCGACCATGACGTCGCTGACCGCGCCGAACGGGGTGCCGGGCCAGTGCCCCAGCACCAGCCGTGTCCCGCTCGCCGTCCCGAGACCGGCGATCCAGCCGTCGAAGCGCACTCGCACGCCGTCCATCCGACAGTCATACCCGGTGTGGAGGGACGTGATGACTCGGCCGGCCATCAGGTGGCGCGCCGGTCACGCGCCGACCGGCTGCGCCGTCATGCTCCGGGCGCCTGCCTGAGCTGACCGCGCACCCGACGCCGTGCTCGTGAACGAGCGCAACCGCAGGCTGTTGCCCACCACGAAGACGCTGGAGAACGCCATGGCTGCACCGGCGAGCATGGGGTTGAGCAAGCCGAGCGCGGCCAGCGGGATGGCGGCGACGTTGTAGGCGAAGGCCCAGAACAGGTTCGTCTTGATCGTGCCGAGCGTCCTGCGCGCGAGCCGGATGGCGTCCACCGCGCTCCCCAGGTCACCCCGGACCAGGGTGATGTCGGACGCCTCGATCGCGACGTCGGTGCCGGTTCCCATCGCGAGCCCGAGGTCGGCCTGGGCAAGTGCGGCGGCGTCGTTCACGCCGTCGCCGACCATGGCCACGACCTTGCCCTCACCCTGCAGCCGGGTGACGACGTCGACCTTGCCCTGCGGCATGACCTCGGCGATCACCTGGTCGATGCCCACCTCGGCCGCGATCCGCTCCGCGACGGTCGCGTTGTCCCCGGTGAGCAGGATCGGGGTCAGCCCGAGCCTCTTGAGCTCACGAACGGCCTCCGCGCTGGTGGCCTTGACGGTGTCGGCCACCACGAGCACGCCGCGTGCCTGCCCGTCCCAGCCGACGGCCACGGCGGTCTTGCCCTGCGCCTCGGCGTCGGCCTTGGCCGCGGCGAGCTCGGGGCTCAGGTGCTGAGCCCAGTCGGCGAGCAACGACTCCCGGCCGACCAGGACGGCGTGGCCCTCGACGATCCCTTGGACGCCCGAGCCCTCGATGTTCGCGAAGTCCTCCGGGGTGGGCAGCTCGCCCACCTCGTCGGCCGCGTCCCGCGCGACCGCCTGGGCGATCGGGTGCTCGGAGGCGTTCTCCAGCGCGCCCGCCAGGCGCAGCAGCTCGCCGCGGTCCGTGCCGTCACCCGTGACCACGTCGACGAGGGTCATCTTGCCGGTGGTCACGGTGCCGGTCTTGTCCAGCACCACGGTGTCGACCTTGCGGGTCGACTCCAGGACTTCCGGGCCCTTGATCAGGATGCCCAGCTGGGCGCCGCGGCCCGTGCCGACGAGCAGCGCGGTGGGGGTGGCCAGGCCGAGTGCGCACGGGCAGGCGATGATCAGCACGGCCACCGCCGCGGTGAACGCTGCGGCCGGCCCGGCGCCCGCACCGATCCAGGCACCCAGCACGCCCACGGCGATCGCGATGACCACGGGGACGAACACCCCCGAGATGCGGTCGGCCAGGCGCTGGACCTCGGCCTTGCCCGACTGCGCGTCCTCGACCAGCTTGGCCATCTGCGCCAGCTGGGTGTCACCGCCCACGCGGGTGGCCCGCACCACCAGGCGCCCGCCGGCGTTGACCGTCGCGCCGGCGACGGCGTCGCCGACGGTGACCTCGACCGGCACCGACTCGCCCGTGAGCATCGAGGCGTCGACCGCCGACGTCCCGGACGCGATCACACCGTCCGTGGCGATCTTCTCGCCCGGGCGCACGACGAACTCGTCGCCGACGCGCAGCTCGGCGACCGGGATCCGGGCCTCCACGCCGTCGCGCAGCACGGCGACGTCCTTCGCCCCGAGCTCGAGCAGCGCACGCAGGGCGGCGCCGGCCTGCCGCTTGGACCGCTTCTCGAAGTACCGGCCGGCCAGGATGAACATCGTCACGCCGGCCGCGACCTCGAGATAGAGGTTCCCCGCTCCGTCGGACGGCGCGACGGTCAGCTCGAACCCGTGCACCATGCCCGGAGTCCCGGCCGTCCCGAGGAACAGCGCGTACAGCGACCACAGGAACGCCGCGGAGGTGCCCACCGAGATCAGGGTGTCCATCGTCGCCGCGCCGTGGCGCAGGTTCGTCCAGGCCGCCTTGTGGAACGGCCAGGCCGCCCAGACGACCACCGGGGCCGCCAGAGCCAGCGACGCCCACTGCCAGTAGGTGAACTGCAGCGCCGGGATCATCGCCATCGCGATGACCGGTACCGACAGCACGATCGCTCCGACCAGCCGTTGGCGCAGCACGGTCAGCTCGGCGTCGGGCGCCTCGCCGCCGTCGGGCTCCGCGGCGTCAGGGGCCTCGACCTGGGGCAGCGCCGCCGTGTAGCCGGTCTTCTCCACCTCGGCGATGAGCACCGTGGTGTCGATGCCGGAGGGCGCGCTGATCTGCGCCTTCTCGGTCGCGTAGTTCACCGAGGCGGTGACGCCCTCGAGCTTGTTGAGCTTGCGCTCGATGCGCATCGCGCACGACGCGCACGTCATCCCGCCGATCTCGAGCTCGACGAGCGTCTCGGGCGGCTGAGCGGCAGCTGCCGTCATCGGTCTTCCTCTCTTCGTGCGGGGCTTCGTACGGGACTTCGTGCGGGCGACGGCGCGTCTGGCGACGCAGCGCGGTCAGTGCCCGTGGTCAGCCCCGCCGTGGCCGGAGTCGTCGTCGGGGGTCTCGCCGTCGGACTCCCGATCGGCGGGCTCCTTGGTGCCCGGTGCGGCCGCCGCGTCGACGGCGAACGTGGCGGTGTGCACCTGACCGTCGACCTGGAAGTCCAGGTAGAGCAGGTACCGGCCCGGCGTGGGCGTCTCGGCGTTGAAGGCGATGGTCGGGCCCGAGAGCTGACCTGCGGCCGGCTCGGCGCCCAAGGGGTGCACGTGCAGGTACGCCAGGTCCCCCTCGCGCAACGCCACGAGGTGCCCGAACGCGCCGAGGTAGGACTCGAGCGTGGTCACCGGCTCCCCGTCACGCAAGACCTCGAGCGTCAGCGGCGACGCCGCACCGGCCTGGAGCTCGCCCTCCAGCGTGACGTCGAACCCGTCGACCGACGACGTCGTGGAGACCGCCGTCGACCTCGTGGGCCGGACGTCCCCGGCCACGTCGACCGCGCGAGTGAGGGTGAGGCCCTCACCGCCCGTGGGCGCGAAGTCGGCGAACACCCGGTAGGTGCCTGCGGCCTCCCACGTCCACGGGATCGACCAGCGGCCGTCGGCGTCCATCTCGGGGTGGACGTGCCGGAAGTGGGAGCCGTCCGACCGCACCACGATCAGGTGCAGCCGCTTGTCGTGCTCGACGGCGAAGTCGGTCACCGCGGACCCGTCACGGGTGACGGTGAACGCGAGCTCGCCCTCGCTGCCGACCTCGTCGGGTGCACGCACCTCGCCGAGGACGTACCCGTCCTGCTCCAGGGACAGACCGCTGACCATGACCGCTCCTTCGTCGGTGGGCTGCGGGGCGGCGCTCGGCTGCTGGGCGTCGCTGGGCTGCCCGGCGGCGCCGCCCTCGGACGACTGCTCCTGCACGCGGTCCGACGCGGCCGGTGCCCGGACCGAGTCCTGAGGGGCGACGGCACCGGCGACGACCGCCGAGGTGCCGAAGACTGCCGCGAGCGCTGCGGCGTACAGGCCGACCCGGGCGCGGGTGTTCATCAGACCCGCACCGCCTGGTACCCGGCCTCCTCGACGGCGGCCATCACTGCGCCGTCGTCGACCGGCTGGCTGGCGGTGACGACGAGCCGGCCGGTGGTGGCGCTGACGTCGAGGATCTCGATGCCCGGGACCTCGCCGACCTCTTCGCGGACCGACATCTCGCAGTGCCCGCAGGTCATGCCGGTCACCTTGTACTCGATCTCGACGCTCATCAACGTTCCCCTTTCGTGGCTACCCGAGGTGGTGGATAACAGCGAACATACCCCTAGGGGGTATGGCGGTCAACGGAGACCGGACGTCGAGGAGCGTGAGGAGGGCGGTCTTCGTCACATTTTCAACAACGTCAACCGACATTCGGGTCGGCCGCGCGCCTCCCGTGCGGCCGGTGATCGGCGGCACAACGCTCCTGGTCAGGGCCGTCCGCGAGCGGTCGCCACGTACCGAACCCGCAGGATGCCGGGGCCAGAGCGGGCTGCGGTTCTCGTAACCGAAACGTGACACGGGCGCAAACCGTGACCTACTGTCGACGCACTCGACACAACGTTGCCGTCGATGCCCTGACCGGACGCCGAGCCCTGTCACCGGTCAAGGGGCCCATCGAACTACCGCATGACAGGGGCGGGGGACCCACGTTTACGGGCACCGGATCGCACGGTGTCCTTGGGGTGAAGCCCGACAGGACCGCGACAGCGGGCCTCGACGGCCGGGTGACCTTTTCCCACCCGAACCCGACAGCTCACCTCGTAGGCGCCAGGAGAGGGAACTCTTGAGCGCACGTACTCACCGCGCGCGGCATCGCGCCGCCCGCGGACCGATCACCCCGCTGTTCAGCCGCGGAAGCACCTTCGCCACCGGGATCGGTCGCCGCGCCGCGACCGTCGCCGCGGCCGGTGGCATCCTCGCCACCTCGATCACCGGGGCGGCAACCGCACAGGCCGCCCCGATGGACATCAAGGACGAAGCCGGCACCACGCACGACTTCGGCGCACTGACGCAGCAGGCCCGTGCCGCGCTGGAGACGGCACCGGTCGTGACGATCACGGCCGACGCCAAGGTGTCGGTCGAGTCCGCGAAGTTCGACATCAAGCCCGCTCCGGCACCGGCGCCCAAGCCGAAGCCGAAGCCGGCACCCGCGCCCGTCGAGGACTCCTCGCCGAGCACGACCGGGTCCACCGCCTCCACCGCCTCGAGCAGTGAGGCGCCTGCACCGGCCGTCTCCGGGTCGGGGATCGGCGCGCAGGTCGCCTCGATCGCCCTGCGCTACGTCGGTACGCCGTACGTCGTCGGCGGCGCCACCCCGGCGGGCTTCGACTGCTCGGGCCTCGTCAAGTACGTCTACGCCCAGGTCGGCATCGACCTGCCGCACCAGTCCGCCGCGATCCTCGACTCGCCGCGGACGACCGTGATCTCGGCGTCCGAGGCACGGCCAGGCGACCTGCTCTGGTCGCCCGGGCACATCGCGATCTACATCGGGAACGGCAAGCAGGTCGACGCCTCGCGCCCGGATGGCTGGAACACCGACATCCGGAGCATCTGGCAGTCCAACCCGACGTACCTTCGGGTCTCCTGATCGTCCGGGCGGGGCGCGGTGCCATCTTCGGCACCGCGCCCCGCCCGTCTGCTTGTCAGCTGGGCGCGGGTGCGGTCTCCGACTCGGGTGCGGCCCGGTTGATCGTCACCGCGTCGAGCTCGGCGGGCAACGGGCGCAGGCCCGGTCCGCCCCGGGCGAGCCAGCGACGCAACGACGCGGTCAGCTCCTCGCCCGCCAGCCTCTCGAACCACACCGGCCTGCCGGACGCCGCACGCCCCGCGGCGCTCGGCCGGGCGACGACCACGTCGCCCCGTTCGCACTCGTCGAGGCACTCGGAGAGGGTCAGGCGCGCGAGCCCGTCCGCCTCGAGGCGCTGAAGCCGCGCGAGCTGCCCGCCGGGCAACGGGTCCTGGCGGCCGAGAGTCTCTCCCGCGCACAGGCTGCACGCGGTGAGCCCCGGGATCGTCGCGGAGCGGGCCGGTGAGATCTCATCCACCGCCGCATGATACCCCGGTAGGGTATCGCGCGGCGCACCGCCGCACCGCCGCGGGCCTCGCGGCCCTCGGCCTTCCGCCTTACCGTCGAGGAACGAGCGCGCTGCCCAACCTCGGAGGAGGCACCGTGGAGGGCTCAGCTGACACGAAGGCGCCCAAGCGCCCCAAGGGCAGCCCGATGCTGATCGTGCTGATGATCATCGTCGTCCTCCCGTCCGTGCTGCTTGCCGACTCCTGGGGAGCCGGCGCCGCGGGGATCATCGGCGGCCTGACGGGCATGTTCTCGCTCGTGGCGTTCATGGGCGGCCCCCTGCGCGCAGACCTGCGCGTCATTGCGGTGATGGGGCCGCTGCTGGTCTTCGCCGCGGCCGTCCCGCGCCTGGTGGCCGAGGCATCCCGCCCCGCGGCGATCGTGCTCGTCGTCCTGCTCACCTTCGTGGCCGGGCTGCTTCCGCTCCTCGGCCCGCGTTTCGCCAACGCCAGCATGGGCCTGGGCATGACCACGATGTTCGGCTACGGCTACGCGCCGGTCGGCGGGGCGGACCACCAGCAGGTGATCGCGGCCGCCGTGGCGGGCGTCGTCGTGGCGCTCCTGCTGCGCGTCCTCATGGGGATCTCCGACCCGTCCAAGCCGACCCGCGAGCAGATCGCGCAGGTGCTCGTCGCCGACGACACGGGATCGGCCACCGCGTCCGCGGTCGGCACCTGGCTCAGTGACAGCAGGGAGCGCTGGCTCGCGAGAGTGCTCGAGGGAGCCTCGCGCTACCGCCTGGCCCTGCGGACCGCGGAGCTGGCGCACGCGGGTGGACCCGACGACGTCGCCAGGCTGCGGGCGCGGGCCCAGCAGCTGGCCGAGGAGCTGAAGGCCAAGCCCGCACGCGACAGGCCGGTCGAGGTCTCGGTACCGCTCGCACCGTCGGCCGTCGCCGAGACACCCCTGTCCGACGCCGCCCGGGCCCTGAACGCCGTCGAGCAGGCGATGCAGGAGCACGACACCACCACCGTGCAGCTCGAACGCGACCGGCGCCA
>Ga0233363_1000878_pt1 | contig 12535 bp, 12 predicted proteins | sample ElkDunMinimDraft_18_FD_191534 | JGI IMG/M metagenome (GOLD analysis project Ga0233363, IMG submission 191534) | Fecal eukaryotic communites from dung pellets of Tule Elk in California, USA - Elk Dung C16 | ecosystem: Host-associated > Mammals > Digestive system > Large intestine > Fecal | place... | reverse complement strand
GGCCTCTTCGAGGACATCGCCGGGCTCCTCACGGAGGGCGACGCGCCCGGCGCGCGTGCCCGCCTCGAGGCGGCCGTCCTCCCCGACGGCGACTCCCCCGCGACGACGGTCGAGGTGAGCCTGCTGACGGCCTGGCTCGAAGCGCGCCAGGGGCGCGCAGCGGGTGCCCGGGAGCACCTCGAGCGCGCGATCGACGTCGCCGCCGGCGAAGCGCTGATCCACCCGTTCATCCGGGCGGGCGCTGCGGTGATCGATCTGATCGAGGCGCTCCCGGGGGTGCCGCGCGGCTTCCGAGCCACCGTGCTCACGGTGTCCCGCGCCACCCGGCGCGGGCCGCACGACGGACTGCTCGAGCCGCTGACGCCGCGCGAGCTCGACCTGCTGACGTACCTGCCGAGCCGGCTGACCAATGCGGAACTCGCCGCCCTGTGCTTCGTCTCGGTCAACACGGTGAAGACCCACATCGCCCACATCTACCGCAAGCTCGACGCGGCGGGGCGGGATGCCGCGATCGTGCGGGCCCGGGAGCTCGGGCTCCTGGACGCCGCGGATATCGCCCACAGCGGGTGACTCTCGGGCCACGCGTGCTGCCTACGGTGCGAGCATGACGCCTTTCCCCGACGACGACGCCGACGACGCCGACGGCGCGGCGCCGGACGCGGCGTTGCCCGCGGTCGAGGGCGTCCCGGCATCGGCCGGTCGCCGCCCGCGTCGCGCCGTCTCGGCGTTGCTGGAACGCCCCCTGTCGGTGGCGTTCATCGCGACCCTCGGGGTGCTGGGCGGACTCGTCCTCGGCTCGGCGATCGGCTCCATCACCACGATCATCGCCTCCATCGTGCTGGCGCTGTTCGTCGCGCTGGGGCTGGATCCGATCGTGCGCCTGCTCGAGCAGCGCGGGCTCTCCCGCGGGGCGGGGATGACGATCGTGTTCGGCGTCTTCGTGCTGCTGGTCATCGCGGTGTCGGTCTTCGTGCTGCCGTCCGCCCTCGCCCAGGTCGGCCAGTTCGTGCGCGCGCTGCCGCAGGCGGTCGCCGATATGCAGCAGGCCGACTGGTTCCTCGCACTGCCCGCCGACTTCCAGGCAGCCGCGGCGACGATGATCGACGAGGTGGCCGCCGCCCTCACCGAGCCCGAGACCCTCGCCCTCATCGGCGGCGGCGTGCTCGCCGCCGGGGTGGGGGTCGTCAGCGCCGTGTCGGCGGGCTTCGTCGTGGTCGCGCTGACCCTGTACTTCCTCGCCGCGCTCAGCAGCATGAAGCAGGCCCTGTACGCGCTCGCCCCCGCCCGCAACCGCCCCAAGCTCACCCAGCTCACCGAACGCGTCACGGCGTCGGTGGGCAGTTCGCTGCTCGGCGCGGTGACGCTGTCGGCACTGAACGCCTGCGTCGTGCTGCTGCTGCATCTGATCATCGGGCTGCCCTACCCGGCCCTCATGGCGATGATCGCGTTCGTCATCACGCTCGTGCCGATCTTCGGGTCGGTGGTGTTCCTCGTCATCGGCACCCTCGTCGCACTGCTGTCGGATGCCACCCAGGCGCTCATCTTCGGCATCTGCTACCTCGTCTACGTGCAACTGGAGGCGTACGTCATCACACCCCGCGTGCTCAACCGGGCGATCTCCATCCCCGCGGCGCTCGTGCTCATCGCCGCGATGATCGGCGGCACCCTCATGGGCGTGCTGGGGGTGCTCGTGGCCCTGCCCGTGATGGCATCCATCCTGCTGATCCTCCGGGAGGTCGTCGTACCGGCGCAGAACCTCAAGGCGTGAGCGGGAGCGGAATCACCCGGAGCGGATGACGGGCGGTCCCGCGCTGCTTGTAGGGTCGGCGGCGAGGAGAGGGAGACGCCGATGCCTGCTGATGTGGACACCGCCGCGGCACTGCAGGCGCGGGTGGAGGCCCTCGAGGCGGAGAACGCGCGCCTGGCCGCCACGGCGGCAGGCGCCCCCGCCGACCGCGCCCCCCGGCATCCGGGTCGCCGCTGGCGGCCGATCGTGTCGGCGCTGTGCATCATCGTCGCCACGATCCTCGTGCCCGTCTCGATCGTGGCCGCGTGGGCGCGGGTCGAACTGGTCGACACTGACCGCTTCGTCGCCACGATGGGGCCGATCATCGAGGATCCCGCCGTGCAGGCGGTGCTCATCGACCGCACGACAGCGGCGATCGAGGAGCAGCTGAACCTCGAGCAGGTCACCGACGACCTCTTCGACGGCATCGCGGAGCTCGGACTCCCGCCGCGCGCGGCCACCGCGCTGGAACTGCTGCGCGCCCCCGCCGCACAGGGCGCGCAGAGCCTCATCGACCAGACCGTCACCCGGCTCGTCGAATCCGATGCGTTCGCCGACATCTGGGAACGGGCGCTGGGCGCGAGCCACCGCGCGATGATCGCCGTGGCCGAGGGCAGCGGCGACGGCGCCGTGAGCATCGACGACGCCGGGGTGATCGGCATCGAACTCGGACCCATCATCGCGGAGGTCAAGACGCGCCTGGTCGATCGGGGCGTGGGGCTGGCTGCGGGGATCCCCGAGGTGAACCGGACGATCGTAGTCGGGCAGGTGGACCAGGTGGCGACGCTGCGGGTCGCCTACCCCGCAGCGGTGGCGGCGGGCGTGTGGCTGCCGATCGTCACCCTTGCACTGTTCGTCGCCGGCATCCTCATCGCGAGGCGGCGGACGACCGCACTGCTGGGCGTCGGGGTGGGTCTGATCGTGGGGAGCGCGACGCTCGCGCTGGCACTGGCGATCGGCCCGCTCGTGCTCGGCGTCGTCGCGGCCGATCTGCAGTTGCCGGGCACCGCGATGACGGCCATCTACACGCAGGTGGTCGAGAACATGCGCCAGACAGCCGTGGTCGGCATGGTCCTGGGGATCGTCCTCGCGGTGCTCGCGTGGTCGCAGGGCCGGTGGCGGTCAGCGGTGGCGCTGCGACGCGGGTGCCGGTCGGCCAACGACGCGATCCGCTCCTCCCTCACGGCCCGCGGGTTCGACACCGGTGGTTTCGGGCGATGGATGCAGCGCTACCGCGTGCTCGTGCGCGCGGTCATCTGCGCACTGGGGATCGTGTGGCTGTGGCTCCTGCGCCCGCTCGGGGTCGGCGAGATCGCCGGGGTGCTCGTGGTGGGACTCGTGGCGTGGTGGATCTGCGAGCTGCTGCGCACGCCGCCGGTCCTCGTGGATGCCGCCCCCGACGGCGATGCCGCGGAATCATCCGCCGAGGGTGAGGCCGAGGTCTTCGTCGCTTCATAGCGTCGGAGCCGTCAGAGACCTGACGGTACGACACCCAGGGAGACGAGGACGACATGACCGCGACAGCCGCCAGCAGGGGCGAGGCCAGAGGCACGACCACCACCGGCTGGACGGGGTGGGCCATCTTCGCCGCGACCATGCTCATCCTCGCCGGAATCTTCGACCTGGCCTACGGCCTCGTCGCCGTCATCGGCCCGAACAGCGCCTACTTCGTCGCCGCCACCGGCGACCTGTTCCTGTTCGACGTGGCCGGGTGGGGATGGTGGCACCTGATCTCCGGGGCGAGCCTGCTCGTCGTGGGATTCTCGCTCCTCGCCGGCGCGACGTGGGCGCGGGTCGTGGCGATCATCCTGGTCGGCCTCAACGCGCTCGGCCAGCTGACCCTGCTGCCGGTGCAGCCGTGGTGGTCGCTCATCATCCTGGCCGTCGACATCCTCGTCATCTACGCGCTCACCGTGCACGGCCGGGAGCTCTCGCACGAGCGCTGAGCCGACGATCAGAGTGCATCGCGGGAGCGCGCGTGACCCACGCGGGCTCCCGCGGTTTGCGCGCCGAGAAGCGGGGGAACGGTGAAGCCCTACCGTTCCCCCGCTTTCCCGGGGCTCAGCCGAGGAGCTTCGCCTTCCCCGCAGCGAACTCCTCGTCCGACAGCACGCCCTGGTCGTGCAGAGCCGCCAGCTGCGTCAGCTGACCCATCAGATCGCCACCCCCGGAAGCCGGCGCGGGCGTCGGCTGCGCGGCGGGGGCGGCGTTGGCGACGGCCTGGGCGGCCGCGGCATCCATCGCCTGCTGCTGTTGCTGCGCCTGCCATGCCTGCGCCTCGGCCGCCTCCTGCTCGTTGCGCTGCCGACGCGATGCGATGCCGCCGGAGACCGCGGTGGCGGTTCCTGCGACGACCGCGGTGCGCGCCGCCAGACCGATGAGTCCCGGCCGTCCTCGTCTACCCAGCATGATCGCTCCCCTCTAGCCCACGTGCTCTGACAGATACGCGTTCACCAGCGGCGCCGGGACGCCGTACCGGCCGGCGACGAATCCGCCCGCGTCGTACAGCGCCGCAGCGAAGGCCTTCGCCCACAGCAGCTCGATCACGAGGATCGCCGCGGACGCACCGGGCGGGACGCTGGCGGCGAGGGTTTCGATGTCCTCCTCGCCGGCGAGCCCCGGGAGGGCCAGCGCGCTGCCGGCGGTCGCGTCGTCGTCGGTGTCTTCGATCTCCAGCACCGTCAGCTCCCCTGAAAGCGAGCGCGACGCGAAGACCAGATCGAGCAGATTCACCGTCCCCGACTCCACCAGATCATCGATGGCCTCCAGCACGCCGGGGCCGGGCCTGTCGCCCTCGAAGCCGATCGCGTAGAACTCGACCGGCCCGTAGCGGAACGTGGTCATGCATGCCTCCCGAAGTGTCGCAGTCCGCACGCGGTCGCGGTGTGGGGCGCCACGCGGTGATGCTCCGAGGGTCGCGGCGCGCGGCGCGCCCGACGTCATCCGAGGCGGGTGATTTGCCCGTGTCGGCCGAGGTGCGGCATCCGGAGCCGGGATCATTCGGTGTCCGAGTGCTGAGCGGCGGCGGCGGGCGGACGGAGGAAACGCTGGACGCGGCCGGGCGCGCTCCGTAGCTTCGGAGAGGGAAGCACCCGAGCGAAGGGGGATCTGTGGGCGACGACGAGGACCACGGCATCCGGAAGGCAGCGGAGCCGCACGCCGGCGGCCCGCCCGCCGCCCCCGAACCTTCGCACCTGGTGACCGAGGAGGGCGTGTACGGGGTGATCCTCGTGTCGGGCATGATCGTCGTCGCCGGCACCCAGGCGTTCGGGGCCTGGGAGGTGTTCGCGACCGTCGTGACCACCGTTCTGGTGTTCTGGGCGGCGCACATCTACGCCGGCACGGTCGCCCATCATGGCACCCACGCCGGTCGTGTGGTGAGCCTGCGGGCCGCGATGCACATCGCGCTGGTGCGCTCGTCGGGGCTGCTGCTCGGGGCGCTGCTGCCGACGGCGGTGCTGCTGCTGGGCGTCGCCCGGGTCGTGCCCGATCTCGCGGCGATGTGGGCGGCACTGTGGGTGGGCGTCGCGGTGCTGGCGGTGATCGGCTTCGTGTCGTTCCGCAGCCGCGGGTCCAGCGTGCCCAGGAGCCTGGTCGGCTCGGTGGTCACCGCCGCCTTCGGCCTCGCGATGATCGCACTGAAGAGCTCGCTGCACTGACCCGCGCCGCGCCGCCGCCGCGCCGCGCAGACGGTGAGACGAATGCGGGGCGCCGAGACCGCGGGTGATACCCACCGCCTCGTGCACCGGCATTCGTCTCACGGATCGCGGGACGGGTCCCGCGCTGAATTGTGCCCCCGACAGGAGTCGAACCTGCGACCTACGGTACCGGAAACCGGCGCTCTATCCACTGAGCTACGGAGGCGTACCGATCGAGACTATCACCGCCGAAGGGCCGCTCTGAGCCGCGGGCGCCGGTACCACGCCGAACGCCCCGGAGCCGAGGCTCCGGGGCGATCATTGCGTGTGTCGGTTTCCGTATCCGGTCACCTCTCGGCTTCCACGTTTCCGTTTTCTTCTCGCTACTCAGAAGCTACTCCGATCGGCCGCCGGGTCAAGGTTTCGCGGCCAACTCGCCTCACCCTCTCGTGGAAGGTGAAGGACCAGGCATCCGCTGGCCTACTCGGTGCTGACGAGCTTGAGCCCGATGATGCAGCCCACGAGACCCAGGATGAGCAGGAACTTCACGATCGAGAAGTCCTCGTCACCGGTGACCATCGCGTAGACGACCGTGATCGATGCCCCGATGCCGACCCAGACGGCATAGGCGGTGCCGGTGGAGATGTCGCGCATCGCCCACGCGAGCCCGCCCATGCTCATGACGAGCGCCACCCCGAACACGACCGACGGCCAGAGCTTCGTGAAGCCCGCCGATTTGCCGAGTGCGGTCGCCCAGACGGCCTCCAGCACTCCCGACACGATGAGAACGATCCACGCCATGACACAGCCCTCCGCGGCCAGTCTTGTCGCTCACCGGGTACTGAACCCTCGTCCGGGGATCCGGTCGGGATCCGTCGTCGATGCTAGCGCGACCCGCTGGGCACCGCCTGGGCAGCGGACGCCACGGCGTCTCAGGGCGAGACGAAGAAGATCGCGTCGAGCAGGCCCGGGTTGTGGGCGTGCACGAGCACCGCGAACACGACCGCGTCGAACAGCAGATGCACCGTGACGACGTAGGCGAGCGAACGCGTCCGCAGGAAGATGTACCCCTGCAGCAAAGCGAACGGAATGGTCAGGGCGGGCCCCCACGCGCGGTAGCCGAGCTCCCACAGGAACGACACGAACACGATCGCCTGCAGCACGTTGGCCGACACATCGGCGAAGTGTCGACGCAGCAGCGCGAACACGGTGCAGATGAAGAACAGCTCGTCCCAGATTCCGACGGCCCCGACGCCGACGAACAGCCGCGCGATGAGGTCGGGGGTGTCCACGACCGGCCAGTTCATGTAGACGCCGGAGGTGATGAAGTAGAACGGCAGGATCAGCCAGCCGAGCAGGAGCACGAGCACGAGCCACACCCACTGGAATGTGGTCCAGCGCCCGCCCCCACGCCACGGGAACGAGATGGCCCGGTCCCGGTAGACCCACCGCGACACGACGTACGGCACGAGCACGGCACCGCCGAGCGCGAGGGTGAAGCGCACCATCGCGGCGTTGTCGAGCTCGGCCTTCAGGTCGATGAGACTGACGATCACGAGGCCCGCCGCGATGAGCGACAGGTCGCGCAGGAGCGAGGGCGGGCGCACCCCGGATGCCGCGAGCGCGACGGGCGTCGCACGTGTGCGCTCCACGACCGCCGCCACGATGAGCCCCGCGACCAGCAGCGCCCAGCCGAGCCACGGCAGCAGCAGGACATAGAACGCCGGGGCGGCCAGGCACACCAGCAGTGCCGGCGCGGTGGCGAGGGAGACGTACGGCCGCGCCGGGGCGACCGCCGTCTTCATGAGCGGTCCTTGCGGCGGTAGGCGAGGTCGCGGATGTCGCGGCCCTTCGCGGTGCCCTTGCGTTCGAAGGCGGTGACGACGCGCCCGTCGAACCGCGGCGCCCACTCCCCCTCGAACGCCGGCTCGAAGTCGGCGGCATCCGCCAGGACGTCGCGCATCTGCAGCGCGTAGTCCTCCCAGTCGGTCGCGAGCCGCAGCACGCCGCCGTCACGCAGCGCCCGCGCGGCGAGCGCGGGGAACGGCGGGGCCACCAGGCGCCGCTTGGTGTGCTTCTTCTTGTGCCAGGGGTCGGGGAAGAACACCCAGAGTTCGTCGACCGACGCCTCCGGCAGCAGGTGTTCGAGCACCTCGGGTGCGTTGGCCTCGACCACACGCAGGTTGCGGGCGCCGACGCGGTCGGCGTCGAGCATGGTGCGCGCGAGCCCCGCCTTGAACACCTCGACCGCGATGAAGTCGGCCTCGGGCCGGGCGGATGCCGCGTGCACGATGGCGTGCCCCTGCCCGGACCCGATCTCGACGATCAGGGGGGCCTCGCGCCCGAACACCGCCGCGGGGTCGATCTCGGACCCCGCGCGCACGCTCGTGGTGGCGCCGTCGCGCGGCACCGCCAGCGCGTAGTGCGCGGCCAGTTCGCTCCAGGCGCGCTCCTGCGCCTCGGACATGCGGCCGCTGCGGCGCACGAAGGAGACCGTGCGCTTGCGGAACACGGGGTCGTCGGAGGCGGTCGGGTCCGCGTCGGGCTCAGGATCCGGCATGCCCCCAGGCTACCGGGGCCGCCCCGTGCGCCCGCACTCGGCCCGGCTCACCCTTCCTGGGTCACGAAGTCGATCAGCTGCTCCACACGCCCCAGCAGCGCCGGGTCGAGGTCGCGGAAGGTGTGGACGCTCCCGAGGATGCGCTGCCATGCCCGCGCGATGTCGGCCTGCTCCTCGGCCGGCCAGCCCAGCGCCCGGCAGACGCCCGTCTTCCAGTCGGTGCCGCGCGGCACCGTCGGCCAGGCGGGGATGCCGACCGCGCGCGGGGTCACGCACTCCCACACATCGACGTGGGGGTGTCCGACCACCAGCACGTGCGCGCCGTGCGGGCCGCGGGCGACGGCATCCGCGATGCGCTGCTCCTTCGACCCCGGCACGAGGTGGTCCACCAGCACGCCGTAGCGGCGCTGCGGCCCCGGCGGCTCGTCACGGAGGGTCTGCTCGAGCAGGTCGACGCCCTCGAGGTACTCCACGACCACGCCCTCGACCCGGAGATCGGCGCCCCACACCTTCTCCACGAGTTCGGCATCGTGGCGGCCCTCCACGAGGATGCGACTGGCCCGGGCGACCCGCGCGCGCTCGGTGGGGGCGGCGAAGGATCCGGATGCCGTGCGCGTGCGCGGCTTGGGGGCGGCGCCGGGCGCGATCAGGCGCACCGGCTCGCCGTCGATGAGGAAGCCGCCGCCGAGCGGGAACTGCCGGCGCCGGCCGCGGCGGTCCTCCAACTCCACGAGCCCCGACTGGATGCCGGTGACCGCACCGCAGAATCCGTCGCCGGCCACCTCCACCACGAGGTCGCGCGCAGCTGCGACGTCGGGGATCGGCCGGCGCCCGGCGGTACGCCATCCTGCAGCGAGCACGTCGCCGCCGTATCGATCGTCCATGAGTCCTCCGGGGGTCAGAGCGTACCCGCCGCCGCCGACCGCCCCTCCCCGACCCGCCGCGCATCGGCGGGGGCGGTCTCATCGGGACCTCACAGCCGCTGAACTATCGCCGGTTCGCGGCCTCTGAATAGACTCGGGACGAGGTGCCCGAAGGGCCCTCGGAAGGGGACACGATGCGCAGGCGCTGGGCCTTGGTGCTCACGACCGTTCTGGCGGTGCTCATGTCGGCGGGTGCGGTGACGGCATCGGCGACCGACCCGGTCCAGCTCGGGTCCTCGCACGTGCTCGACCAGGCCGGCGTGCTCAGCTCCGGCGACCTCTCCGGCGCCGAGGATCGCCTCGACGGCCTGTTCGAGGCGACGGGCGTCGACCTGTTCGTCGTGCTGGTGGACGAGTTCACCAACCCCGCCAACAGCCAGGAGTGGGCCGATGCCACCGCCCTCGGCAACGGTCTGGGACAGAAGCAGTATCTGCTCGCCATCGCCACCGAGGGCCGGCAGTACTACATCTCCGCCGACGACGGCGGACCGGTCAGCGAGGCCGACCTCGCCGCGACCGAGGAAGCCATCCTGCCGCTGCTGCGCGACGACGACTACAGCGGCGCGATCCAGCTGGCCGCCGACCGGTTCCAGGAGGACCTCACGAGCTCGGGTGGCGGCGGCGCGTGGCTGTGGATCGTGCTCGGCATCGCCGTGGTGGGCGTGGTCGTCTTCATCGTCGTGCGCTCCCGCCGTCGCGGTGCTTCCGGCGGCCCGCAGGCGGCGCCCGTGGAGCAGATCTCCACCGAGGAGCTCGCCCGCCGCGCCTCGTCCGCGCTCGTCGCCGCCGATGACGCGGTGCGAACGAGCGAGCAGGAGCTCGGCTTCGCGCGGGCGCAGTTCGGCGATGCGGCGACCGTCGAGTTCGCGCAGGCGCTGACGGCGGCCAAGGAGAACCTCAACAAGGCGTTCACCCTCAAGCAGCAGCTCGACGACGCCGAACCCGACACCGAGCAGCAGACCCGTCAGTGGAACGCCGAGATCCTGCGGCTGTGCGAGGAGGCGGACGCCGACCTCGATGAGAAGGCCGCCGACTTCGACGAGCTGCGCAAGCTCGAGCAGAACGCCCCCGAGGCGCTCGCCCGTGTGCAGGAGCAGCGCACGGCCGTCGCCGGCGCCCTCGACGCTGCCGCGGTGACGCTGCAGACGATGCGCGGCACGTACGCGCCCGAAGCACTCGCCACGATCGCCGACAACCCCGAGCAGGCCCGCGAACGACTCGCGTTCGCCGATGAGCAGCTCGCGCACGCCGCAGAATCGGTGGCCTCGGGCGACGGCGGGGCCGCGGCCGTCAGCATCCGCGCCGCCGAAGAGGCCGTCGGACAGGCGCAGCTGCTGGAGGATGCCATCGGCCGCCTCGCCGCCGACCTCTCCCAGGGCGAGAAGGATGCCGCGGCGCTCATCGCCGACCTCGAGCAGGACATCGCCGCCGCGGGAGCCCTCCCCGACCCCGACGGTCAGATCGCCGCCGCCGTCGCCGCGACGCGGCAGCAGGTCGACACGGCCCGCACGAACCTCGCCTCCACCGCGAAGCGGCCGTTGGTGACCCTGCAGGCACTGGAGGCGGCCAACTCCCGCATCGACGGCGTGGTCGCCTCGGTGCGCGACAGTCAGGCCCGCGCCCAGCGCGCGCGTCAGATGCTCGGCCAGCAGCTCACGCAGGCGCAGGCGCAGGTCTCCGCCGCGGAGGACTACATCACCGCCCGCCGCGGCGCCGTCGGCGCGCAGGCCCGCACCCGGCTCGCCGAAGCAGGCGCCGCCCTCGTGCAGGCGCGCCAGCTCGAGCAGACCGCGCCGGAGCAGGCGCTCCCCCTGGCCCAGCGCGCGAACCAGCTCGCCGCTCAGGCGATCCAGTACGCGCAGACCGACGTCGGCGGCTTCGGCGGCGGCGGTTACGGCGGCGGCGGGGGTGGCGGCGACAACGGGATGCTCGGCGCCGTACTCGGCGGTATCGTGATCAACTCCCTGCTCGGCGGCGGAGGCGGCGGCCGCAGCCGCGGCGGCCCCCCGATGGGCGGCTTCGGCGGCGGCATGTTCGGCGGTGGTGGTGGCGGCAGCAGTCGCGGCCGCAGCGGCGGCGGCAGCTTCCGCTCCGGCAGCTTCGGCGGCGGCGGCACCCGCGGCCGCCGCGGAGGGGGGCGCTTCTGATCCTCCGGGCCCGCCGCGACGCGGCATCCAAGACCACCCGACGTCAACTCGACAGGAAGGCACCACCCATGGCAAAGCAGTCCATCTTCGGTCGCATCTCGACCCTCATGAAGGCGAACATCAACGCGCTCCTCGATTCCGCCGAGGACCCGCAGAAGATGCTCGACCAGCTCGTGCGCGACTACACCAACTCCATCGCCGAGGCCGAGTCGGCCATCGCCGAGACGATCGGCAACCTGCGTCTGCTGGAGCGCGACCACCAGGAGGACGTGCAGGCGGCCACCGAGTGGGGCAACAAGGCCCTCGCCGCCAGCCGCAAGGCCGACGAGCTGCGCGCGGCGGGCAACCTCGCCGACGCCGACAAGTTCGACAACCTCGCCAAGATCGCGCTGCAGCGCCAGATCAGCGAGGAGAACGAGGCGCGGGCCATCGCGCCGACCATCGCGACGCAGTCCGAGGTCGTCGAGAAGCTCAAGGACGGCCTCAACGGCATGAAGGGCAAGCTCGAGCAGCTGAAGTCCAAGAGGTCCGAGCTGCTGGCCCGCGCGAAGACCGCCGAGGCCCAGAACAAGGTGCACGACGCCGTGCGGTCGATCGACGTGCTCGACCCCACGAGCGAGCTGGGCCGGTTCGAGGACAAGGTGCGTCGCCAGGAGGCCCTGGCCGCCGGCAAGCAGGAGCTTGCGGCGTCGTCGCTCGACGCGCAGTTCAACCAGCTCGAGGACGTCGGTGAGCTCACCGAGGTCGAGGCACGCCTGGCCGCGCTGAAGTCCGGCGCTCCCGCGAAGGCCATCGACTCCGGGATCTGATCCCGCACACCGAACGGGCGCCGCTCCTCCGGGGGCGGCGCCCGTTCGCGTTGCCGGGCGGGGACCGGCCGATCCCGGCGGCGGCACGCGGCGGCGTCTTCCCCGGCGAAGGGCGCGACAGGCCAAGATGGAGGCATGACCCGGTTCATCGTCGTGCCGCAATGGCAGGGCTCGCCCTCGTCGCGCGCCATGCTCCTCGTCGACGGGGCCGAGGCGATCGCCGGCGACCTGCCGCGCGCCTCGTGCACGCGCGTCGAGGTGCCCCTGGAGGCCGGTGAGGCACTCGGCACCCGCGTGCAGCGGCTGAGCGCGCTCACCCGCATCCAGTCCCTCGTCGCCGAGACCCTCGCCCCGATCACCGAGCACGCCGTCGTCGTGGGCGGCGACTGCGCCGTCGCGGTGCCGGCGATCGCCCACGCCGCCGCACGCATCCCGAACCTCGCGGTCCTCTGGTGCGACGCGCACGGCGACCTGCACGACCCGGACTCCTCCCCCTCCGGCGCCTACGCGGGCATGGCCCTGCGCGCGGTGCTCGGCGAGGTCGACCCGCTCGCGCCGACGGCCGCCGTCGCGCCCGAGCGCGTCGTGCTCGCGGGGGCACGGGACCTGGATGCCGCCGAGGAGGCGTACCTCCAGGGCTCCGCCCTCACCTTTCTGCCGGCCTCCGCGTTC
>Ga0233363_1000875_pt1 | contig 12540 bp, 8 predicted proteins | sample ElkDunMinimDraft_18_FD_191534 | JGI IMG/M metagenome (GOLD analysis project Ga0233363, IMG submission 191534) | Fecal eukaryotic communites from dung pellets of Tule Elk in California, USA - Elk Dung C16 | ecosystem: Host-associated > Mammals > Digestive system > Large intestine > Fecal | place... | reverse complement strand
TGGTGCTGGCGGTGATCCTGGTGATCCTCACCCTGTTGCTGCGGGCCGTGGTCGCGCCGATCCTGCTGATCCTGACCGTGGTGCTCTCCTACGGCGCGACCCTCGGGGTCTGCGCGGTGCTGTTCAGGTACGTCTTCGGGTTCGCCGGGGTGGACACCTCGTTCCCGCTGTTCGCCTTCGTTTTCCTGGTGGCGCTCGGCATCGACTACAACATCTTCCTGATGACCCGGGTACGCGAGGAGTCGGTCAAACGCGGCACCCGCGCCGGCGTGCTGCAAGGGCTGGTCGTCACCGGCGGGGTGATCACCTCGGCCGGGATCGTGCTCGCCGCGACCTTCTCGGCGCTGGCGGTGCTGCCGCTGGTGGTGCTGGTCGAACTCGGGGTCGCCGTCGCCATCGGCGTACTGATCGACACGATCGTGGTCCGGTCGCTGCTGGTGCCGGCGCTGGCGTACGACATCGGGCCGAAGGTGTGGTGGCCCAGCGCCCTGTCGCGGCAGCGCGCCGCGGTCAGCTACCGGCCGCGCCACTCCCGCTGATCCGCCCGCCGGCGGCGGAGGCTGGGGGTTGGGCGGCAGGGCCACAGTGGATTGTCGCCGCTCCGTTGCGAAATGGGACTGCGCCGGATCCTGAAGATCATCTACTCTGCCCGTCATGCCTGAACCTCTGCCGCCGCCGAACTTCACCTCGGGCGCGGCGTACCCGGAGATCGGCCGGTTGCGGATCGCGCTCACCGCGGGCGATTTCGCCACGGTGCGCAAGGTCTTCGCCGGGCTCGACACGAACGCCACCACCATCGCCGTCGGCACCGCGACCGACATCGGCGGCATCGAGGCCGCGCTGGGCAGGGAGTGGCAGGCCGACCCGGACGACGCGCTGATCGGCACGCTCCTCGGCGCCCACCTGATCCAGGCCGGCTGGACGATCCGCACCGCCGCCCTGGCCAAGTACGTCAGCCGGGAACAGTTCGAGGGCTTCCGCGCCTATCTGTGCCGGGCCGAACAGGTCCTGATCGACGTCACCGCCCGCCACCCGGACTATGTGCCGGCCTGGGCCAAGCGGCTCACCAGCGCCCGCGGCCTGCAACTGGGCCCCTCCGAGCTGCGCCGCCGCTACGACCGGCTCGCCGCCCACGACCCGCACCACCTGCCGGCGCAGTCCTCGGTGCTGCAGAAGCTCTGCCCCAAGTGGGGCGGCTCCTGGCCGGCCGTGCAGGCCTTCGTCAAGGAGTGCACCGACACCGCCCCGCCCGGCTCGCACAACGCGGTGCTGGTCTGCGAGGGACACCTCGAATACATGGGGACCCTCGGCAGCAAGAAGAAGGCGGTCGAGTACCTGCAGGACCCGCGCGTCCGGCAGGAAATCTACGCCGCCGCCGAGCGTTCCGTCTGGCACGCCGACTTCACGAACGCGGTCGGCTGGGTGTGGGTGCGCGCCACCTTCGCCTGCCTGTTCAGCCTGATGGGCGACCACCGCGCCGCCCTGACCCAGTTCACCGCACTCGGACCGTACGGCAACGCCAGCGCCTTCGACTATGTCGGCGACGGCGAGCAGGAATTCGTCCGGTACCGCGCCGAGGCGTACGCGAAGGGTGCCGCCTGATGATCCAGCAGCTCGAGATCGACGGTGTGCCGACGCTGCTCGCGCCCGGCTCCGGCCCGATGCGGGCCGGGCTGATCTTCCGGGTCGGTTCGGCCGACGAGACCCTGGCCCGGCGCGGCATCACCCACCTGCTCGAACATCTGGCGCTCGCCACGATCGGCCAGGCCGACTACCACTACAACGGCGCCACCGATCAGATCTTCACCCACTTCCACAACCAGGGCTCCGAAGCGCACGTCGCCGGGTTCCTCACCGGCGTCTGCGAATCCCTGCAGAACCTGCCCATGCAGCGGCTGGAGGTGGAGAAGGAGATCCTGCGCACCGAGGAGAGCAGCCGCGGCACCGGCGTCATGGACGGCATGCCGCTCTGGCGCCACGGCGCCCAGGACTACGGGCTGGTCAGCTACCGGGAGTTCGGGCTGCACATGATCGGCCCCGACGACCTGCGGGCCTGGGCGGGCCGCTACTTCACCCGTCAGAACGCCGTCTGCTGGATCGTCGGCGACCGGGTGCCCGAAGGACTGCGCCTGCCGCTGCCCAGCGGCGAACGCCGCCCCGTCCCCGCGGCCTCCTCCGCGCTGCCCCAGACCCCCGCCTACTACGCGTCGGGTTCGCGGGCGGTCGCGCTCGACGCCGTCGTACGCGCCGGACGCCCCGCCGCCGTCTTCGCCGGCGTCCTGGAGCGGGAACTGTTCCGCACCCTGCGCCAGGAGCAGGGCCTCTCCTACACCGCCGACGCCGCCTACGACTGGCGCGGCGACGAGTACGCCCACATCCGCGCCCTCGCCGACGCGCTGCCGGAGAAGCAGGATGCCGTCCTCGGCGGCTTCGTCGACGTGCTCGCCAAGCTGCGCGTCGGCCGCATCGAGCAGGCCGACCTCGACGCCACCGTGGCGAAGATGGAAGAGTCGCTCACCGACGTCGACGTCGACGCCAAGCGCCTGCCGTCGTACGCGCTGGACCTGCTCGTCGGGCGTCCCACCCCGACGGTCGACGACCTGCGCGCCGAGATCAAGGCGGTGACCCTCGACGACCTGCGGGCGGTGGCCGGCGAGCTGACGGCCAACGCGCTGCTGATGGTGCCGGACGGGCTCGCCGCGGACTGGGCCGGCCACGTCGCCGCGCCGACCCGGTCGACCGCCCCGGTCCCCGGCACGCCGCACGCGTCCCGGGAAGGCACCGGGCAGCTGCTGATCGGGGCCGAAGGAGTCAGCTACGTCCCGTTCGCCGGCGACGGGGTGGCCGCCGTCCGGTTCGCCGAGTGCGCGGCAATGCTCTGCTGGCCCGACGGCGGCCGGCGCCTGATCGGCAACGACGGCATCGCCGTGACGGTCGAACCGAACCTTTACTACCTCACCCCCGAAGCGTTGCGGGCCGTCGACCAGCTCGTGCCGCCCGACCGCAAGGTCTTCCTGCCGCCGCGCGACCCCGAGGACATCCCGGTCGCCGGCGAGCACGTGGCGCTGGCGACCGGCCCGAAGAAACCCGCTGGGGCGCTGCACATCATCGGCATGCTGCTCAGCGCCGTCGGCGCCACCCTCTGCGCCGGATTCGCGGCGCTGCTCGCGGTCGCTCTGCTGATGGAGCCGGGAGACGACGAGCTCTGGATCATGGTCGTGGTCATGGCGGTCTTCGCCGCCGTCCTCGCGCTGCCGATCCCGCCGCTGTGGCGGCGCATCCGCAGCAGCTGATCCGTACGCTGCCGCAGCCGGCACGATCCGGTCGGCTGTGGCTGCGGCTGAGGCTGTGATGGCGGTGGCGGCTGTGGTGGCGGGACAGGTGCCCTCCGGCGGGGGAGTGCTGGCGCGAACAGGGCCCTCCCGGGCGGTGCGCCGGCGGGTAGGATCATCCGGCCGGTCACGGGGCGGTAGCTCAGTCGGTTAGAGCAGGGGACTCATAATCCCTCGGTCGCGGGTTCGAGTCCCGCCCGCCCCACCACGTGAAAGTCCTGCTCATGGCGCGCCGACGCCCCGTACGCACGGCGTCAAAATCGGGACTAGCGCTCTCAGTCCGCACTGAGTCCGCAGCAGCAGATCCATGACCCGCGTAGCCTCGCCGGTTGTCGTTGCCGAACGCCTCGGTTTGGGCGACGGTGGTGAGGTGGTGTGCCGGGGGAACTGGGTATTTCGCCGATGGCATCCGATCGAGCGCACATCAACGGCCTCGATTACGAGATGGCCGTTGAAGACTGACCGCCAGGGCGTCACCGGGGCCGGAGTCGCCTGGATGGCCGCCCTGGCGCTGCTCTGGGGATCTAGCTTCCTGTGGATCAAGCTCGCGTTACGTGGGTTCAATCCGGTGCAGATCACGTTCGGCCGGCTGCTGCTCGGGTTCCTGGTGCTGGCGCCCATCGTCATGTTCCGAGGGCTGCGGTTCCCCCGCGACGGGCGGACGTGGGGTCATCTGTTCATGGCCGCGCTGGTCGCCAACGCGATCCCGTACTTCCTGTTCGGTCTCGGTGAGCAGACAGTCGGATCGAACGTGGCCGGGGTGCTCAACGCCACGACCCCGCTGTGGACCCTGCTGCTGGCGTTCCTGGTCGGCGTCGACCCCAACGTCACGGCCACCAAGGCGGTTGGGTTCGCGGTCGGGTTCCTCGGTGTGGTGGTCATCTTCTCGCCGTGGGAGTCCGCTGCCGAAATCGCGAGCTGGGGTGGACTTGCCTGCCTGGCGGCGTCGGCCAGCTACGGCCTCAGCTACGTCTACATGGGCCGCTACCTGACCGGGCGGGGGATCAGCCCGCTGGTGTTGTCCGCGAGCCAGCTCGGGGCCGCCACGATCCTGCTCGCCCTGGCGATGCCGTTCGCCGGCCTCGATGCGCCCGAGTGGCGGTGGGACGCAGTGGGAAGTCTGCTCGTGCTGGGTGCCCTCGGCACCGGCATCGCCTACGTCCTGAACTACCGGATCATCCAGGACGAAGGACCAACCGCCGCGTCGGTGGTCACGTACCTACTGCCGATCGTCGCCGTGATCCTCGGATGGGCCGTCCTGCGGGAGGCCATCACCGTGGCGATCCTTGCCGGTGTCGTCCTGGTCCTCGGCGGCGTCATCCTCAGCAAGCGAACAAGGTCCGGCGTGCGGTCGAAGGAAGTTGCCGAATAGTCCTCTTAAGAATCAAGGCGGCCCGCAAGCGGGCCGCGCCGCCCGGCCTCGGCCTGCTGGCGACCTCCGGCCGGCATCGGCCGGACCGGGCGGCAAGACGCAGGGGGATTCCCAGAGGCTTTGAAGACCTCGGGGCTCCGCCCCGAACCCCGGCCCTCCTCGGAGATGCCGTCGCAGATCACCTCGCCGGGCACCACAAGGGCTACCAGCCTCCCCGGGCGGGGCCAAGGTCGTTCGTCCGGTAGGGCGCTCCACCTTGTCCCCGTCCGGGGAGGCCGGAAGGTCTACGACTGCCCGACGAGGAGATCCGCTCATCGCAACGTCAGGCAGTCTGCTCTAGGTATTCAAGAGGCTCGTCAGTAATTCAGCGTTCGAAACGTGCTTGCTGTACTGGCGTGCCTGCAGAATGAGGTTCGCGAATGCCAGCGTGGGATCTTCTTCCTGAACTTCAATCCCTAAATGCTGGCGCACCCAGGGCGCGATCTCACTCCATCGATAGAAGACCGTCCCGCCGCGTGCAGGATTTGCGGGTGGTGGAAACCCTCCGGGTCCTCGATCGCCCGTCGCATAGCGGCGTACGGACTCGCGACTTTGACCTAGGCGGATTGCGACGTCCGCCAGAGTCATCAGATCGTGGTCGATAACCCGGAGAGCCCTCAATCCTGCTCGGTCGAGAGTTTGAATTGCCGAAGCTACCGCTTCCGCTGGGGTTTCTGCCTCACGATCGAACTCGGCGACGGGCACGCCTTGTTCGTCGCCGAAAGTGGCATCGTCACAGCCAGACGCGAAGAGGGAATCTTGCTCGTCCTCAGTAGGCCATCGATCAAGCACCAAGGTGAAATCATAAGTTGTCACGACCTACTTCCCTCCCTTCCCTCGCCGACGTCTCGTGGATTCTTACATGTTGTGACTGTGCTGAGCGGTGAATCGATCGAGTTGCTTGGCGTGAGTTCCGGGGTTTCGGGGCGTGCACCAGACAACGCGACTGGCGCTGCATGGGAGGCACGAAACAGTTGCCCACCGATGTCCTCGATGCACCTCTTTGATCACAAGGCCTGCGGTGGCTGCTCGCCGAAGCGAATCAGCAATTTCCTTCTTGGGGTGACGACCCGCACTTACCAACCTTTTTTCTCCGTTCAGATAGAAATACCATTCCTCTCCTTCCGGTCGCCGAGCTTGGTTTCTGGTTGGTTGGGGTCGCTCACGCTGGCTGTTTGCGCCTGAACAGGCCGGGCACGAGCCAGGGTTCGCTGGGTGTTGCTGGTACCAAGCCCTTGAGGGTGGTCAGACCTCGCGCTTGCTGCCTGGTGGTGTAAGAGTACACCACCCCTGGTGCACATTTGCACCAGGGGTGGTGTGGGTGGTGTTACCCACCGCGGTCTACGACTTGGGCCGTGCCAGTTGCGTGCCCGCTGGCACGGAGGCCGAGGGTCAATGGCCGTCAGGTCCTTGCTTGTCGCAGTCCTCATTCAGTCCTCAAGCGGTCGAGGCCCGACGGCTGAGAGTGAGAGATGCCGAAAGGGCTTACCGCAGTTCAGGCGGTGTCTGGGCAGGTAGAGCCAGGTGGGCAACTTGATCTCATAATTCCTCGGTCGCGGAGCTGCTGGGGTGGTACCCGCGTCGGGGGAACCTCCTGCGTGTCCTGTGGGACGCTTCGCGTGTGGAAGACGCGAAGCCAGTCGTCATACAGCTGTACTGCCGGTTGAGGATCAGGATCGATGACCCGCACGCTGTGCTTGAGGCTGCCGAGCAGCGGTTGCGGAGTGCCAACATCGACTGGTCGAGCGAGCAGGACACCCTGGAAGAGGCGGTCGCTGAGTTACGCAGCGATCTGGCCCAGTCGGTTGCCAGCCTGGCCGATCCTGACCAGGTGTTAGCGGACGTGCCCGGTCTGGAGGTGCGCGGTGGGCGGCTGTGGGCCGAGATCGGAGCGCCGTCCGAACGGTTCCAGCCCGGCTTCAGGGCACCAGACGAGGAAACGTGATCACGAGCCCGAGCTTGTCCGATCCCAAGCCGCAGCCTGGGAGCCACGCCTGGGAGCCACCGGGGCGGACTGGACCCGACGGGACGGGACCGATCAAGTTGCCGAGCGCTTGAGGACCAGGGCCAGGCGGACGGCATCGGACGGCCTGGACATGGTCTTGGGAATCTACGGATCAGATGGCGGCACCACACTGCATCAGTCCTCATTTAGTCCTCAAGAGGCCGGACCCCCACCGACAGTGAGAGATACCGAGAGGGATTTCCGCAGGCCAGGCGGGGGTAGGGCAGGTAGGCCGAGGCGGGCAACTTGATCTCGTAATCCACAGGTCAGCCAGCGTCAGCCGGCTGCTCGTCGAGGTTCGCATTCAGTCCGCAAGAGGTTGGCGGACAGCGGGGGAGTGGTGAGAGATGTTTTGCGGGAGGTCGGTGCACCGGGCGGCTTGATCTCGTAATCCCTCGGTCGCGGGTCCGAGTTCCGCTCGCCGAGATGATCTCTGTGCTACCTGGGTGCAACGCGTCACTCGTGGTCAGCAGCCGCCTGCGCTCGCCCCGGTGCTGCGGGGTGGCCGGCACCCCCGGCGGGACGGCGACCTTGACGCACGCTCGGGATGGCAGTCGACTCCATCGGCCTGCGGGCGTGGGCGCGAAGCGCGGTGTTTGCAGTTCGGCTGGCTGCACGAAGATCGACCGGCGGGCCACCGCGTCGCCCTTGGCGTCGAGTTCGTATCCGTCGAGCCAGCACCATCCGTCATAGGTGTTCCTGGTCCAGTCATCGAGCACCCGGATGATTCGGAGCAGGATCGGCTTGAGGAACTGCACGCTGGCCGCGCGGGTCACGTGCACCAGGTCGCCGGCCTTCGGTGGCTGCGCGTTCATCGCCGGCCCCAGAGATGGCGGAGCCGGCGCCACGCTCTGATCCGGTTGCGCGCGGCCTCTGCCGTCGGGCAGACGCCGGTCTCCGTGCACTTCCAGCAGCAGCTATGGCGGTGGTAGTCCAGGCAGTACCCTCCGCACCCCACCAGGCGAAGCGCACCGCCAAGCCGACCGCACCAGGAACGGCACTTCGCGACGGCGTTCGATCACAACTGCCACGCCTCCCCGGACGACCGCCACTCGGCGGCGAGGGTCATCAGCGGGCCGGAATGGACGTAGTAGTGACTCGTCGGCTGTTCCACGTAGGAGCGTCGGGAGCCCACGCGCCCGTGCGATTCGGGTAGGCGGTGGCAGGGCCAGTGCAGTCCAGAGGCGGGGAGGGGGTCGGACGCCCCACCAGCCGCCGCAGGGCACGCGTGATCAACGAGCGCAGCGTGAGCATCTAATTCCTCTCCGTTGGTTTGCGGCTCACGTAAAAGGTAATGCAGCTGGACCTAAAAGTACAGGAGGTACAGCTTGTCTAGTAGGTTCAGTACCTACCTAACGACCCAGCCTTACTGGTCGTACGTAGGTTGAGGCGATGGTCGATCAGTTCTCGCCGATACCCCTGTACGTGCAGCTTGCTGACCTGATCGCCAAGCGCATCGAGTCGGGAGAGTTGCAGCCGCTCAAGCCGCTGCCGAGCGAGCTCCGGCTACAGCAGGAGTACGGCGTGGCGCGCGGGACGGTCCGCGCTGCCATCGCCCTGTTGCGTGAGCGCGGTTTGGTCATGACCATGCCGCAGCGCGGGACGTACGTCACCGAGGGCCGCTCGGAGGCTTAACGGCGCAAACGAGCGTGCCAAGAGGGGGTCTGCTGCGTCGTTAGGCAACCCGGTGCAGATCACGTTCGGCCGGCTGTTGCTCGTTCCTGGTCCTCGGCGGCGTCATCCTCAGCAAGCGAACCGGGGCGACAGGCGATCGCAGGTGTGATCCGTTTGATCTCGTAGTGCGTAGGTCGACGGTTCGATTCCGTCAGGCGGCTCGGTACAGAAGCCCAGGTCATCGGCCTGGGCTTCGCCGTTTCCCGAGGTCGACAACAGGGCCTCTGTCCACGCCAGCCCGACGACGCCGACGCCAACTTCTTGTTCCGCTCCCCGCTATGGGTTGGCTACCCGCTCGTGATCCGGTTTCACGCGCGTGCTCTGCTCGGCGAAGGGCCAAAGGACCTCCACGAACGCGACCCTGTAGATCACGTCGCGCTACTGATGTGCCCGCATTGCGCAATCGGCGGTTGCGGCGTGCTGTCCGCCCGACTCATCCGAGGCGGCCGCCGTGTGCACTGGACCGACATCAGCCGCCAGATACCCGACCTGGGAGGCCTCGGCCCGTTCACGTTCGACGCCGACCAGTACGACGAGGTGTTGCGGCCACTGCTCAACGCCGCCAGTACACGACCCGACGGTTGACGCTGCGCACCCACGTCGGCGTGCCTGACTGCCGAAAGCGGAACGCGCTCGCACACCGGCAGGATCTGCATTCGGAGCAGCCTGGTGATCCGCTCTACCGTGGGACGTCACGGTTGCGAGGCTGCGACGAACGACTCGATCCGGTCCAGGTCGTCGGGTTGCAGACCGCGGTTTGATTTGGGCGCGATCAGAAGTGCTTGCCCACCGGCGGTCAACTCATCACGTAGAGGGCCTGGCGGGGGCAATGCCTCATCGTCAGTCCAGACAAGTTTGCGACCCTCGGCCAGCACGGCGCGAGCCGCAGCAAGCTTCAGTGGCCAACAAGCAGGACCCCGCGGCATCGGATCAGCGGTGATCGCCCGACCCAGCGAGGGCAGGTGCCACAGGTACTCAAGCCGGCGCGCATCGAGGCACCATGTGGTGCACCAACGGATGTTGACGATGCCGGACTCGCGGAGGGCCCGGATCCGGTCGATCAATGCGGGCGCCCAGCGGACGACGTATGACACCTGATCGGTGTCCGACCAGACCTGGCTCTTCCTGGGTGGCCCGCCCCAGCCTGGTCGGTTCGCGTTGATGACGCCATCCACATCCAGCAACCACACGGGGCGTCGAGGAGGCAGGTCCGACTCTGCTTCGTCACCATTCAATCCGGCCACGCCCGCACGTAGAGGAACGGCGCCCGCTGACGCCGCCCGGGACAGGAAGTTCCTTCACACCGAAGCGCTGGCCAAACCTTAGTCATCCCCGTACTCGTCCACGTCCAGCTCGGCTCCCGTGCGGTGAAGGAACTCCAGGACTCTGCGATCGAGGTGCCAGCCGAGACGCTGATGCTGGCCGGGTAAGGGGACCAGGTCAGTGCCGTTCGGCTGCGGACTCTCCCCTTCGCCACCGTCGTCATTGAAGTAGCGCACCACCTGGAGCGTCCCGGTGATGCCCTCCCCCTCCGACGCGTCGATCTCTCTAGCCAGGGCCGCGATCTCATCGGAGAAGGGCTCAAGTCGCTCGATGAGGCGGTCTATCTGCTCATCGAGCGTCAGGCCACCATCACGGCATACAAGCCTCCACCCATGAACACGCGGCACCGGAGGGTCCTCCCTCTTGCTGGCCTTGACGCTAATCTCGTCTGGCTCCATGCCCAAGCGGGCCGCCATCTCGCGCGCCGGCATGTGGTCCGAGCGCAATGAGAAGTACACGTACTGATCTACCCGCATGGCTCTGATCATGGCAACGGGCCGGCGCAGCGAACAGCCTGCAACACCGCTTCGTGCCCGATCCGTGCCCGACGCAGCGGTCAACACAGGTCGACGGTGGCACTCAAACGGCCTCAGCCTGAATGCTCCGTGCTCCTCTGGCGGCCGGAATGGCTACTCAGGGTGTGAACCAACGCGATTCCCAAGCTGGCAGTCGGCGTGTGCGTGCCGTGGAAGTGGGTGCCGGCGGTTGATGGGGTCAGCTCCTGGACGTGGCAGCCAGCCTGGCGGTGCAGGTCAAGCGGCGGAGCCCCAAGCGGCCGGCTGCTCGTCGCAGTCCGGCGACGAGTTAGTCGCTTGATCCGGATTCGCCTCCGCAGTCGAAGAATGGCGTGGGCCATCCGTGGCCCAGTAACCGTTGCAAGTGCATTTGGGCAGGTCAGCCAAATGAGGCGGAACTTAGGGGGTCACCAGCGATGGTCGCCGGTTGGTTCGCATGGTGCCGCTAGGAAGGGGAGGGGAGGCCGGTGGGCAAGCTGGGCCTGGGGCTTCTCGCGGGTATCGGGCGTGGACCGAGCTGTCGGATCACACCTTGAGGACGTCCACGTCGTACAGCGCTATCGATGCGTCGCGGGAGGCGAGGGTCAGTCCTTCGGTGATTGCCTGTGCCACCAGCATGCGGTCGAAGGGATCGCGGTGAAGCGATGGCAGGCGGCTGGCGGCAATGGCGTGGGCGTGGGTCACCGGGAGTTCCCGGAAGCCCATGTCTCTTACCCGTTCTGCAAGATCAGGGGGTCCGGCGAGTTTCCCGGTGCTCTGTTTGATGGTGATCTCCCACAGGGTGACCGGGGAGAGGAAGATGTCCGGCTCGTGGCGTAGTCGATCGAGCAACTCGGCGCCGAGGGTCGGGTCGCCGGTGATGGCCCAGAGCGCGACGTGAGTGTCCAACAGCAGGTTCATGCGCCGATGCCGAAGTCGTCGGCAATCTCGGCGTTGGTCTGTGGTGAGTCCCAGTCGCCGGAGAGGTCCAGCTGGCCCGCGAGGGAGCCGACTGCGGTGCGGTTGACCCGCCGGACCAGCGGTACGACCTTCGCCACCGGGGTGCCAGCCCGGCCGATGATGATCTCCTCGCCGCGTTCCACCCGTTCGATGATGCGCGACAGATGGGTCTTGGCATCATGCATGTTGTAGTGCACGGCCTCAGCCGACATGGCGCAACCTCCTCGCTTAGCTAAGGGGTTAGTTTAGCCTGCTTGGCCGCATGCGTCAGCGGCCTCGGCTGCCCGGGGCCGGGGTCGCCAAACGCATGGTTTGCACAATCGTGGTGGCGCGGCGCAGGGTCTCAGTAACATGCAAGATCGTAGATAATTGTGAGCCGACTTCGTTGATCATGAACATCGGGCACTGGCGATTCTTGACGCCGTTTCCAGCCGAGTTCTGACGAGGGGCCGGCGCGGGTCGTACGGGGTCGCGTCACACGCCTCCACAGGGCATAGTGGCCGCGCGGCGTCATCGACCGGTGTTGCCTGCCTCCGAGGAAGATGGTGGGAAGTGGCAACCCGTTTACGTGCCCGCGGTGCTCGCGCCGCCGCGCTGATCGTGCTGATCGCGACGGCGCTTGCGCTGCCTGCGGTACCCGTGGCGGGCGCGCCGGCACCCATCAGCATCTTGAGCGTGTCGGCGGAGAACGTGAAGCCCGGCGACACCGTGCGTCTGCGGGTCCGCGTCACGAACACTGGGAACAGGACTGAAACGGCGATCGTGGTGATCGGTGGCGGCCTGCGATGCGCCACCGGATGCCGGGCAGAGCCCAGCCTCAAACCGGGTCAGAGCTTCGACCTCGAGGCCACGCTCGTGGCGCCCACGGTAAGCCCGAATGTGACCACCGGCCTCAACATCTCGGCCGCCGTCCGCCTCGGCGAGCAGAACAGCTTCGACCACAAGATGGTGTACGTCCACGGCCCGGCCACCTCGTCGCCCGACGCGGAAGAGCCGTCCACCGATGTGGTCCGAGTCGCCGGCCGAGTCCGCGACAGCGACGGGAAGGCGATCGGCGGCGCGGCCTTGACCGTCCGGGACAGCGCCGGGCACGAATACCGTACGACCAGCGACCGCAGCGGCCGGTTCTCGATCAAATCCAGTGCCGGCAAACCGATCGCCGCGGGCCCGATCACAATCATCGTCGCCCTCGACGGCTACCGCACCACCCGCGCCACCGTGACGGGAACCGCCGGTGACACCGCGAGCACGCTGGTCACGTTGGCCGCCGTCGCCCCGCCCACCAAGACCCCACCGTCACCCGAAGCGGCAGCGAGCTCGACGCCGGCGGTGGACGAGGCT